>Ga0182030_10006948_pt1 | contig 23709 bp, 17 predicted proteins | sample 812S3MmetaG_FD_121299 | JGI IMG/M metagenome (GOLD analysis project Ga0182030, IMG submission 121299) | Permafrost microbial communities from Stordalen Mire, Sweden - 812S3M metaG (Illumina Assembly) | ecosystem: Environmental > Terrestrial > Soil > Wetlands > Permafrost | place: Sweden...
AAGCCGGAGCTAAGTTTTTTGAGGGCAAGAAGGTTCTTGTTCGCGTAGACTTCAACGTTCCTCAACACGCAGACGGCTCTGTCGCTGACGATGCTCGCATAAAGGCTGCCCTTGAGACGATAGATTTTTTGGTGGCTGCAAAAGCAAGAGTGATACTTGTATCGCACCTCGGTCGTCCGAAAGGTGCAACTCCGAAGTATTCACTTAAGCCAGTCGCAGACAAGTTAAGCGAGCTCCTAAAAAGTTCGGGGACCGTTGTCCACTTCGCCGATGACTGCATCGGACCGGAAGCAGAGAAGGCCGTTTCGGCACTCAAACCCGGAGAAGTTTGTTTGTTGGAAAATGTTCGATTCCATCCTGAAGAGGAAAAAAACGATGATGCGTTTGCAAAGCAGTTAGCCTCTCTCGCAGACGTATATGTGAATGACGCATTTGGTACGGCGCACAGAGCACATGCCAGTACGGAGGGCGTGACCAAATATCTAAGTCCAGCACTTGCTGGTTTCTTGATCGATCGCGAATCGCAAATGCTGGGACAGTGCCTGAACAGCCCAGTGCGCCCCTTTGCCACTATTATTGGTGGCGCCAAAGTGTCGTCTAAAATTGGCGTGTTGGAAAATCTTCTCAGTCGTGTCGATGTTATGGTCATAGGCGGAGCAATGGCTTTTAGTTTCCTGAAGGCACGCGGTATAGCAGTCGGTAAATCCCTGGTAGAAGACGATCGTCTCGAATATTGCACGAAGCTCGAAAATGCAGCTAAAGAGCGTGGCGTTAAAATAATTTTGCCGATTGACGTTGTTTGCGCCACCGAAATTAAGCCAGAAGCCGTCAAGACGACCGTCAATGTTGATTCGATCCCGGCAGATCAGATGGGGCTTGATCTCGGACCAGAATCAATCAAGTTAATTAACACGAGTCTTGATAGCTGCAAGACTATACTCTGGAACGGACCCATGGGCGTTTTTGAGGTAGAAGGGTTCGAACGAGCCACATTTGCTGTAATAGACAAGCTGGTAGAGTTGACCAAAATGGGAACTATCACAGTAGTTGGAGGCGGAGACTCGGTAGCAGCACTCGCGGCAAGACAAGTTGAGAACAGTCAATTAACGCATGTGAGCACCGGTGGTGGTGCTTCCCTGGAATTTATCGAGGGGCTCGTGTTGCCTGGTATTGCCTGTCTAGATGATGCGGACAAGGTCACTGCGGCACGTTAGTGATGCAGTGAAGTGCCTCGACAAAAACGAATGGAGCGATTTTTCTCAATGATGTCGATGAACCGAATATTCCAGGCCATTACGGCTGCCGCGATATTATGCTCGCTGGCTGGTTCCCGCGCATGGTGTCAGCAAGGAATGTACGAAGTCGACGGCAGGCAAGCCTCCGAGCAAGAGTGGCGAGCATCGAAGTTGATAGTTCAGGGCCTCACTCTTTTGCGTCAAAATCAGAACAGCCAGGCTGCAGATATTTTTGCTCAGGCATGCTCGCTGGGGCCAAATCTTGCCAGCGCGCATGTCGACTATGCGATCGCTTTGAGTAAGCTGAATAAAAACGATGCAGCGATCATCGAATTGAAGCAGGCCGTTCAGCTGGATCCGAGTCAGCCATCAGCATGGTTAAATCTCGGCGGGCTTTATCAAACTCAGGGTCAAATAGATCAGGCTATAGGGGCCTTGACCGAGTTCACCAGACGGTTTCCCACTCACCCTGATGCACCTAAGGTGCGAAGTCTGATTCAAGGACTGATTAAGCTCAATGCTTCCATCCCTCAAGACACTGCCCGGACAGCTTCAGCCGCTGGCGCTGCCGGTGGTGGCGATGGTGCGGTTGCTGGGGCGAATCAGGTCTCTAAATCGGATGATTATTTCAGCGAAGCTACCCTGACCGGAGTGCACCGCTGGCCCGCTTCGCTCATGCCACTCAAGGTTTACCTGAAATCAGGCACCGGCGTACCATTCTACAAAGAGCAGTACAACGACATTCTGAAGCGAGCATTTAGTGATTGGGCGAATGCTTCATCAGGAAAGGTGAAAGTGGCGTTTGTGGACAGTGCCGTCGACGCGAACATATCGTGCAGCTGGACATCAGATCCCGCTCAACTAGCTAATGCTGCAGAATCTGGTGAGACTCAACTTGCGCTGAACAGCAAGGGGATTGTGCGCGCCACCATCGTTTTTCTCACGGTTCCGCTCGTCGCTGCTTTACCCATCACTGATAATCGGTTGCGGGTCACGTGCCTGCACGAAGTCGGTCACGCTCTTGGCTTGACCGGCCACACCCGAAACCCTGACGACATCATGTTTTTCTCGTCTCGAATTTCCGACGATCCCAGGGATTTGTCTCAACGTGACAAAAATACTTTGGTACGCTTATATACGGAGAGCAAGTAAACTATTTGCTTAAACCAGACTTGCTGTTCAGGTCATAGGCTTTCTGGTCAAAGAACATTTATTTCTCCTGAACGTCTGTTGAGGAAGTCCTGGCGGAGCAACAATGAGTTCGAGTGAAGTGGGGATAGGAAAAGAAAAACTCGAGCGTGATCATTTGCATGAGCACGGAGACGAACATAACTATGAGCATGAGCCAGAGCATGGCTCCCCTAATCAAGGCTCGTTAATACAGACTTCGCTGAAACAGACCCCGTCTAGCCAAGTAAAGCCAAAAGCGGCAGGCACTAAGTCGCATGCTCATGGACACGGGCATGCTCACTCGCACGTCAACGTACGCGAACAAAGTCGCTCGCGCATGATTGGTGCTTTGATCATGCTGGCCTTCTTCATGGTAGTCGAGGCGATCACAGGATTCACGTCGGGCAGTCTGGCGCTGCTAGCAGACGCCGGACACATGCTAGGTGACGTTGCGGGGCTCTCTTTAGCGCTGCTCGCCATCTGGTTCTCATCTAAGCCTGCGACTCAAGACAATACTTACGGATATTATCGAAGCGAGATTCTGGCGGGCTTTTTAAATTCGCTTGCTCTGGTCGGCATTTCACTGTTCATTATGTATGAGGCTTATCAACGCTTTTTCCATCCTCCAGAAATTCAAACGCTGCCCACTCTAATCGTTGCTGTGCTTGGGTTTACGGTGAATATAATCTCCTTGAAGTTGCTCAGCCCGTCTGCCGAGCATTCAATCAACGCGAAGGCCGCTTATCTGGAAATCTTGAGTGATTCGCTGGCATCTGTCGGGGTGATTATCTCAACCATTCTCATAATGGCTTATCGACTTTATTTTATGGATGCCCTAGTCAGTGGCTTGATCGCTATAGCTATCCTGCCGCGTACTTACCTTCTGTTGAAGGAATGCATACATATCCTTATGGAAGGGACGCCAGCACATGTAGAGCTCGAAGCCCTAAGGGCGGCGATGCTCGCGGTGAAGGGAGTTAGTGAAGTGCATGATGTCCACGTCTGGACTATAACTTCCGGCTTGCATGCTATGTCCGTGCACGTAACCGCAAGCGGAGACATACCATCAGGTGAAGTACTTACCGCATTGACCACGGTAGCCAAAGAGGACTTCGGTATTCATCACACAACTATTCAGGTTGAGCTGGCTCATTGCTCAGGGGCTAACGACCCTTGCAAGGGTTAGACCTCGTTTAATCATTTTTCTACCGTGTTCTCTTGCTCAACTGTTGCTACCCATTGCCGGCCTGCCTTGCTTTCGAGCTTCGAGATAAGCTCATGTTGTGGTTGAAAGCCTTGCGCTGCAAGCACTTTCGGTTTCTGGACATGCAAAATGGGAGAAATACGAATGAGGTGGGAAAACCACCAATTTACCTCATGGCAACCTGCCTCTATTCTTAACGTATTCGAGCCACCGAATGGAGCCAGCAGAGGTAAGTGATGAGCATGTTTCAAGACGCACGTGATGAAGATAGATTGTGCCAGGTACTAAAGGCGTATGTCGAAGAATGGGGTCCTGAAAACGTGATCGTTTCAGTGCCACAACACTGGAGTGAATACAGCACCAGCACTCTGGGCCGTGTACGACTGGAGTTCGCTACCGAAAATACCGTGTCGATTAGAGTTGAGTACGATTTCGTAAGACTGATTTACGACGTTCAACTGCAAGCTGCGTAACCTGTCACTATCTGTGTTCAATGCGTTTGCTTCATCAGGCTGTTAATCCAACTGGAAAAGCCAGATTTTGGCTTTGACAAAAAAATTGTTCAAAGGCAGCGCTGCTGCCTTTTTTACTAACAATCAATATCGAAGACATCCGGTATTAGAATGAAAGCTTCCCAGAAGCTTACGGGATGGCGCCTCTATAACAGACCTGGCGGGTATCATGGTCGAGCCAGATTATTTGCCGTTTGAGTTTCGGGTACTCGACCAGGAAATTCAGAACCATGTGTTGTCGTGAATACGGTTCGATCGTAAATAGGAATGAAGAGCTATCGTCCACTTCTGCTCCACCGACCAGAGGCAGGCGCGTCCCGTTTGAGTCCTCGCAGAAAAGATCGATAGAGTTCAGGGGCTCAGCTGTTGAATTTTCGATGTTTGCTTCCACGCGCAAAATCTTGCCCTGCAGACCGTCGCGCAAAAGCTTGGCCTTGAGGATTTTTACGTCGACACCTTTCTTGTTCTCTTGCGCCTTCTTAACTGTGGGATCTGTAGCTGCCGGCATGAGCAAATCAGCATCGAAGTTCATGTTCAAATCATCGCCGGGCTCCAGAGTGGCAGCTGCACCATGTTTCATAACCGCGTAACAAGTCGCCAATAGCGCACCACCTGCGGCACCACCTGCGATGTTGTAACCGTGCATGGCGATAGTTTCGTGCATGCCAAATAATTGGTAAGCGACGAGCGCTCCTACGATCGCTCCGCCCGCGCTAAAAGACGTGATATAAGCCAGCCCTTTCGCTTTGGTTTTCAGTGTCGATTTCTTGAAATTATCGGCGTTTACTTTAAACGAAAAATCCCTGCCGTCTGGGGTTGTTAAACTGTTGAATGATATTTTCAGCCAGCCGTTGCGATTGACACGTCTGGGCGGTTCGATTTCAGAGACAACACCATGAAAGATGGTGCCTTCCGGTATGACTTTGTTGTCGTCAACATACAGATCTTCGCTCGTGCGGGCGGTGATCACCTGACCTACCTTCGCTGGATATAGATTGCCTTCCAGGTCGCGGTCAGCCAGTTTCATTTGCGGTCCGTGTGTCGGCACGAGGGCGAGCTTCAGCTTGAACGGCGTTCCTTTCGGCACCAGGTAGTTTACGGACCCCTGGATCATATATTTGGATTTTTTTTCCCCAGTGTTTTCAGCATTCTCTTTAGAATCAGGATTCCCCGCATCTTCCCATTCACGTTTTGCCTGAACTTTGCTGTCCTGTGTCGGCTGATCAGCATCATCAGCCATGTCTGCTGCTATTACCGGTGCATTGATAGCGAAGAGGACTGATAACATAGCGAATGAGCGTATGAAGTTGTCCTGCAATCGTGTCCATCTGCTTGAGAGCCGCCAGGCAGAGTTCGCCGTCATCAATTTATTCGAATTTTTGCTCACTAAACAGCCTCGGTAGCGCATATCACTTGGTAAGTCTATACTGAAACTCGCGTTTGATACCTAAGCTGGCACACATTTTGATGCGCCGTTTTTTTATCATGCCTGCAGTCGGGTTAAATCACCTGGATATCTGGGCATTACGGATATGTGGTATGCCAGGTCTAGTAAGGGGCAATAGCTTTCGCATAATGGTAATAGAGCAGACCAGCAGCAGTGAAATAAATCTGGAACAGTTAAATCGCTTTGTCTCGCAAGATAATGTGGTGGTTTTAAAGTGGAATTCAGACCTGATTCTTGAGCTCGATGCACTGGTTGAGAAGAGGCGCCTTTTCGATGCCGTTCTAGTTGATTGTTCTGAGTTCGGTTTTCTCTTCCCTTCAGAGCTTCTTGTAGACGGTTGTCGACAGATAAACCATTTTCTGGAATTGAATGGTGCACTGATTTTCTTGAACGAAGACAAAGCATTCGCCGTGGTGCGAGAAACGCTCATGGGATCGCTTTCGTTCCATGTGTTCAATAACCATGCTGAGTTATTTGATTATTCGCCCCCGCTCGCTCGACAGGTTCAGAATGTACTGTCGGGAGGTCCCGAGTTATCGGAAGAAAATACTGACCTTTCGCGACAGGTAATGATGTCGGCTGTGCCTGTTCTCACCACCCACGGTATTAAGCTGAAAGGTGCAATTAACGGCGTTGCACGCAGCAATTGTGTGCTTGCCGCTGTAGACAATTACACTCCTCTCGGTACCATCAGTCAGCGACTGACGAGTCAGTCAAGACTTTCACATGAAGAGCTTCTACATGAGCTGAAAGAGTTGGAAAAATCCAAAGCGATTTATCCGATCATGAATAAGATTCCGTTCCTGGTCAGCTGCTTCCGGCAACAAACTCCATTCAGCTTGAAAGATTATTTATGCGCAGCGAAACTCGTCACGGAAGATCAAATCGACTCGATGATCTTCGAGCTCCAAAACATGCCCGTGAAAGATAGGCTCACTCTTGGACCATTTGCCGTTAAGAAGGGCTTGTTAAGTGCCAGACAGCTCGAAATAGCAATGCAAGATCAGGCTTTCTATGGACAATCTAATGAGACAAACAGAGTCAAATTAGTAAAAACTACCAGTGAAGAAACTCAAGTGCAGTCACTTGTAGGCCATCTTGGAACGACAGACCCATCGAATCTTTTGCAGAATCTTGCCACCAATAGAGAAACTGGTGTGCTTTCCGTTGAACACCGAGACATGCATTTTCGAGCGTTATTCGACCTTGGTAAATTGACGCACGGAAAAGTCGGCAAAGTCCAGGGAAATAAGGCCATCGCAGAGTTTGCCTCAGCCTGGAAAGACGGAATTTTTGTGTTTATTCATCGTACGCCACCAGCTGATTTGATCAAAGACGAATGTAAAGTCACCAAACAGTTAGACAAGCTGCTCCTCGATGCGGCACTGTCCAAAGACAATACAGATATTGTTCTGAATAAGTTGCCTAAGGGCATTTATTCGATGCTCGAGAAATGCCCAGACGAAGAAGGTCTCCTTGATTGTGGCGAGTTGGTTGACCCCGCTGAAGAGACACCTTTGACAGCTGCCGAAGTTGAATTGATGAAGCGCATTCACTGCCTCCTCGATGGACTGACCACCCTCAACGCCGTCCTTCGCGATCTTGCCACCGTCACAACGGCAGAGCTTGCGCGCGCTGTGGGGCTGCTCTTGCACTATGAGTTGGCTGAAGTTCCAGCCGTCGACATCTCCGTTCCTCTTCTCAAATTCAAGCTGTTAACCAAATGCGTTGCTGAGAAAATTAATGCCGAAAGAAGCACCGCCTATTTGCGATTGTCGTTGCGTGATGGAATTGGTTTTTCCCAGCGAGCCAGGGTCTTTGCCCTCACGCCGACTGGTGACGTTGGCATAGATATGGCTGCTGCGAGGCAGGCTCAGACATCACTCACGAATGTAATTCAAGATCTTGAAAACTGGCAAATCAAATATATCGAGTACGTCAGTCAAGACATAGCTCGAGAGGATTTGCTCGAACTGATTCAGAAAATCCACGGCGAGCAGTCTCAAGACTAAACGGGTGTGCCGATATCGTTTTTCTGTTGGCTGAGCGGGCGTGCCTTGTCTCGGTCAATGCCCGAAGCTTTGTTTGAATGAAAAAATAGCAAAGAAAAGTCGCAACGAAAGCAGGGACGCAGATTTGTCGCCTGTGACACAATGTAGATGCCGCGACTCTGATCGATGTTGGGCGAAGCCTCGTTAAACTGTCACGGAGCTCGATATTTAGGGTGAGCTTGTGCACCTGAAAACCGGTCGATTGAACAAGGAAAGATGAAAGAAGTAGTAATCGTTGACGCTGTGAGGACTCCAATCGGCAAATATGGCGGAGCTTTGAAGGACGTTCGTCCAGACGACATGGCTGCTCTTGTCATAAGCGAACTTTTGAGGCGTAATCCGCTTGTTTCTTCTGGTGATATTGAGGACGTTTTGTTTGGTTGTGCCAATCAAGCAGGCGAAGATAACCGCAACGTGGCGCGGATGGCAACACTTCTGGCTGGTTTGCCTGTCGGCGTTGCTGCTGGAACCGTCAACAGGCTGTGCGGTTCAGGATTGATGGCAATAAACCAGGCCTCAGACGCCATACGTGCTGGCTCTGGTGAAATTTTCATTGCTGGCGGCGTGGAATCAATGACTCGCGCGCCATTCGTCATGGGCAAACCTGATTCTGCCTTCTCACGCGGCGAGCAGAAGCTGTTCGATTCTACGCTCGGCTGGCGCTTCATAAACGACCGACTCTCCGAGCTTTATCACCCCTATTCAATGGGTGAAACAGCTGAAAATGTGGCTGAAAAATATCGAGTCGAGCGCACGGCGCAAGATCAATTTGCACTGGAAAGTCAGCATAAATTTGCAGTCGCGCAGGAAGCCGGGAAATTTCGAGATGAAATTGTGGGGGTGCCGACTCCATCAAAGAAGAAAGGAGCCGAGCCGGGGGCGTTCTTTATTGATGAGCACCCGCGTCCAGAAACTACACTTGCCGATTTGCAGAAGCTAAAGCCGGCCTTTAGGAAGGAAGGAACGGTAACGGCTGGCAACTCATCCGGGATCAATGATGGGGCGAGTGCCGTTTTGATGATGTCAAAAGAATTGGCCGACCGGCTAGAGCTAAAACCGATGGCTAAAGTTGTCAGTCATGCTGTGGCTGGTGTCGAGCCCGCTATGATGGGAATTGGACCTGTTCCTGCTACTCGAAAGGCTTTAAAGAGGGCCGGGTTGAAGCTAAAGGAGTTAGATCTAATAGAATTGAATGAAGCCTTTGCCGCTCAGTCCCTCGCCTGCATTTCAGAGCTGGGTCTGGATTCGGCTAAGGTCAATGTGAACGGCGGCGCTATAGCTTTGGGGCACCCGCTTGGTTGTAGTGGCAGCAGAATGATCACAACGCTTGTGCACGAAATGCGACGTCGTGGAGCGAAACTGGGTCTTGCCACGATGTGTATCGGTGTAGGTCAAGGAATAGCGACTATCATTTCTCTGGATATTTAACGCTATGGTTTGGATAACTCGCATAGACTTTGCCGGATTTGGAAGCTTATCAGGTGAAAAACTAGAATTCGAAGAGCGCAAGTTGAACTTGGTTCTGGAATCAGATGCGGCCGGCAAAATCACCGTATTTGGTGCATTGTGTGCCACACTTTTTAACTTTTCTACTGTTAAAAAAGTCAACCCTGGCGAAGTGCCCGATCGAGATCGTTTCGCTCCGTTCGAGGGCAGTGGCATGCCGTATATCTCCGGCGCCGACCTCTTTTTCGGTTCTCGTTATCTGAAAATTATTCGTGACTTCACGGAAGATGCTGTACAGATAGTCGACATGTCTAAAAATAACTCAGACGTGACCAGCGATTTTTTTACTGCTGATGGTACGGACGAGGCGGGTTTGAAGATAGTTGGAATGAATCGCGAGCTTTTCAAACGTCTTTCGATTGTTTCAAGTTTCGAGCTGTCTGAGACTAGAATAGGTCGCCTGGCAGATCTTGGTCGCGCAATAAAGGACATGCTTGCAGCGCGTCCGCACACCTTGTCGCTTGAACAGGGTATTGCGACACTCAATGACGCGCTTACATTTTTCCCTCATCAGGGTAAAAAGTTGCGCGGTGCAACAGTCGTTCGAGACCTTGAAGGCCGCTTTTATGAGCTTTCTGAAAAAGTTCGCAAAATAGAGCAAGATCGAAAGCAAAGTGGTCTTTCACTAGAGTCACCAACGAATGTGCCGCAAAATTTTTCGGGTGAAGATCAAGGACGTCTTACTCAGTATTTTGAACTTTGTATGGAATGCTCGGAGATCGATGCACGGCTTGTCGCCGCTCAGGAAACCCTGGTGCGTGTTGCCGAGCTTAAATCTGACATCAACCGTATCGGATCACTCGATTATTTTCCAATCGAATTGCAGAAGCAAATTGAAGAACTCTTCACCAGGCGGCAATCGAGGCAACAAGATTATGAAGCTTTGTTCGCGGAATACTCAGAAAAAATAACGGAGTTTGAAGAGAAGCAGAAGGTCTTAGCCAGCAAGTACATAGGGTTGGATGCCTTTTCTGCTTCTGACTCCCAGGGTATAAGCACGCTTGCAAAAGAGTTCAATGCGACTCTCAGGGATTTGAACGAACTGCATCAACGCAGGCAAATGGACGTCGACAGATTGCGCAACAAACTGTTGGACATAGCTTTTTTCAACGACCTTCGCTCTAAGCTGCAGTTGTTGCCGATGCAAGATTTTGAAGATGCAAAAGCTTACGATGCAGAGCTTATTGCCTCACGTAAGCAAATCGACGAGTCTGAAGAGATATTTGCTCGTGAGCGGATGCACCTGGTTGAAATAGATCGCGAGCGTAAATTTCAAGCAGAAAAGAACAAGACTCGCAGCATGGTAGGTGGTGCCTTAACGCTTACTGGTCTATGTGCCAGTGCTGCTATTTATTTTTTTGGACATCATGGGCGCTGGCTCTACATCGATATTTCCCTCGTGATCGATGCGATCATTTTTGTCTTGACCATGGTTTGTACTGTATTGACCCTGCGTCCAGAGTATTACAAAAACAAAGAGCACAAGGCGACTCAGCTGGATATGAACGCCCAGACACGTGCAATCAACGATTTAAATACAAAGTTGACTAGTCTTGAGGCGAAATTTGACGCGCTTGCGCATAAACACCAATTCGCTGATGGCACCGAACTTGGAGCAAAGCTTCGTGAATATAGCAAGAACGCTCCTGAGTTTAGAGATCTCGATAATTTCGAGAAATTGATCAAAGAACGAGAATCTAGTTTGAGCAACTTGCGTATTGGCGTAGAGCCCTATTTCGCCCGAGCTGGTCGAATGAACATGGAAATTAGCCCCGACACTACTTCTGAACTGGCTTCCCAGATCAACTCATATGTCGTGGAAGCACGTGAAATGCTCGGCGTCTATGGTCCCATAACCGATGCTAAGGATCAGATTGATTTTCTCGCGGCTGAAATTAAAGACGCGCAAAAGCAACTGCAAGCTTCTTTCATTAAAGCCAGAATGGAACATCTGCATGATTATAACGAGAGCTATCGAGAGTTCATGTCGAAGGTTAGTCTGTATCAGAACCACCAGGCGATGAAAGGCGAGTTAAATAGGCTAGAAAATGACATGTCTTCAGGTTTTGTGCCTGACGAGTTGCCACCACAGATAGAGCGACTGGAGCGCGCTCGCCGTGGGAAGCATGCGTCTATGCAGGAACTAATTACTCGTTCACCCAATATTCTGGAGCTAGCACCTAAGGCCCGCGCGATGATGACACTTATGGCGTCGGTTAATCCTTACTCTATTAAAGCCTCCGCAGAAATGACAAAGAGAAATATCGATAATCTCAAGTCTGAGCGGGATGGCATGTCAGTGCTCGTTCGTTCGGCAAATACATCTGATGCTAGTTATGTGCTGATGCTGCAGGAATTGAGATCGGTTCAAGCCGAATTGACTGTTGTGCGACGTGTTAAAACTGCGCTCGAACATGCCCGCGATCGAATTACGCAGGTTCAGCCGGTTGCTGGTCTGGACATCCAATTTGTTCTCTCTGAGATCATGGAAGACATGCTTACGCAAATGGGAATCGAATCTCCGAAATATGAGTTGGCACTGAGTGATAGCCAAAACGGTGACGCTCAAAACCTGACCGGTTCTCTGGTTGGTAAGCCTTTTTCGCTTCTGACGATGGAGCAGGTTCGCTGGTACGCTCGGATAATCGTCATTCGCGTGCTTGCCCTGAATGCCTCATTCCCACTCGTTCTGAATGAACCATTTGGCATAGGAAAAGAGCCTCTGCGCGAAAACAATTTACCTTTTATTTTTGCCCTCATTGAACAGCGTTTTCAAGTTATGGCTTTGACCAGTGAAGCTACGCGCTTTGAGGCTGCGTATAACGCGGCCACAGCCGAACAGAAGATGTCACTGCATACTTGCGCACGGATCTCTTTAGGAGCATAGATTTCAATGTCTTATGAAAGTGCAGAGATTTTCCAGCTTTCGTCGAAGGCAAAAGAGCTGAGGAAGCAACTTTTGCAGTTCATGGACGAACATATTTATCCTAACGAAAATGTTTACTACCCGGCGGATGAAAGCGCTGACCGATGGAAGATTTCGCCTCTATTGGAGCAGCTCAAGCAGAAAGCAAAAGATGCCGGTTTGTGGAATTTATTTCTCCCGGACGAGAAGCACGGCGCTGGTTTGAGTAATTTGGATTACGCTCCCTTATGCGAAATTATGGGTCGGTCGTTTCTTGCGCCGGAAGTATTCAACTGCTCGGCACCAGATACCGGAAACATGGAAGTACTGCACCAGTATGGTTCTGAAGCGCAGCAAAGACGGTGGCTAGAGCCGCTTCTGGCTGGCGAAATTCGTTCTTGTTTTGGCATGACTGAGCCAGACGTCGCATCGAGTGATGCCACCAATATCGAATGTTCAATATTGAAAGATGGCGACAATTATATTGTCAATGGTAAAAAATGGTGGACGAGCGGCGCCTGCGATCCGCGCTGCAAGATTGCTATCGTTATGGGCAAGACGGATCCAACTGCCGCCACGCATAAACAACAATCTATGATTCTCGTGCCTATGGATACTCCGGGAGTTAAGGTCGTGCGAGCCCTGCGCGTTTTTGGCTACGATGATGCTCCGCACGGTCATGCAGAAGTGCACTTTACTAACGTGAAAGTGCCTCGCGAAAATTTGCTTGTGGGCGAAGGCAGAGGTTTTGAGATTGCTCAGGGAAGGCTGGGACCGGGTCGCATTCACCACTGCATGAGGTCCATCGGGCTTGCCGAGCGTGCTCTAGAAGCGATGGTGAAGCGAGCAATGGCTAGAAAAGCTTTTGGTTCACTTCTGATTGAGAAAGGCGTCATCCGAACCTATATCGCACAATCACGTATTGAAATAGAACAGGCTCGGTTGCTCACCTTGCGTGCTGCTGAAATGATGGATAAGGCGGGGATTAAAGAGGCACGGGCCTATGTCGCTATGATCAAAGTTGTGGCACCAAATATGGCACTAGCTGTTCTTGATAGAGCTATTCAGGTTCACGGAGGCGGCGGGGTCTGCCAAGATTATTTCCTGGCGCATGCATACGCGTTTCAACGGGCTCTGAGGCTTGCTGATGGACCAGACGAAGTCCACCTTGAATCATTGGCCAAGATGGAAGTGGCGAAGTACTCGTCGTAGTTGGGCCTGCTTTATTGCGGGCTATAGTACGGGCTGCAATGGACATTGTAATGCCAACTGCAAAGCCCATAATCCCTTAAGACTCCCCTGTAATCTTCCAGCCGGTGTCCGCAAAGAGTCTAGCAAGCGCACCGACCTTCTCTGCTCGTTCAGAGCTCGCGTTCCCCTGTGAGGCTCTATGTTTAACGCCCTGCGTGATAGCAGCAAGTCTGAACATGGCAAATGCTACAAAGAAGTTGAAATTCTCAATGCTTTCTCGGTTTGTCAGTCGAGCATATTGTTCGACAAAAGCTTTCTCCGAAGGGATACCTAGTTGGCTTAGATTTAGACCCGCTAATCCGGGAAGTCCTTCGATTGAAGATGGTAGATGGTAGGGAACGCAACAATATCCAAGGTCCGCGAGAGGATGCCCTAAAGTACTTAATTCCCAGTCGATGACTGCCACCACTTTTGGTTCAGTCTTGTGGAAGATCAAATTTTCCAATCTGAAATCACCATGCGCTATCGATATTTCAAGTCCTCTCGAATCCGAATCTGGAATGTTCGCGGAAAGCCATTCTGTAAGCTTTCCCATCGAGGGGATGTCGATAGTTTCGGTCGATTGATATGCTTTTGTCCACCTGGAAATTTGCCGAGTCAGATAGCTTTCTGTTCTGCCAAAGTTTCCTAACCCCAACTTTTGCCAATCGATCTGATGCAGTTGTGCGGCAGTCGAGCAAGCCGCTTCATAGATTTGTCGGCGATCCGTCGCAGTCATTCCCTGCAGTTTCGGATCTCGAAAGATCCGACCATCGACACAACTCATGACGTAGAAATTGGTGCCAATAATATTGGGGTCTTCACATAGCAGAAAAACCTCCGGCACTGGAAACCCAGTTCCAGATAAGGCTTTGAGGATCTCATACTCTCTTTCAATCTGATGCGCTGAAGCGAGCAGTTGACCGGGCGGCTTTTTCCTTAATACAAAGCGGTTCGTTTCATATTCTATGATAAACGTAGGATTTGACTGCCCGCCCTCGAATTGCAGAACGGATAGTGGACCTTTGAATTCTGCGAGATGGAGCTTGAGGTATTTCTCAAGTGCAGTCTCATCGAATTTTTGTGCCTCACGTACTGGTACTGTATCTGGTGGCAGTGACGGTTGCGTCATAGAATCCAATTTCCCGATGTGAAACCCTTCCCTGTTATTATCCAGCTAACTGCCCTTTTGCGGTATCTAGTGACGGTCACAAATTGCATTCCTTGCACAATATTTTTTTCTGAACTCATTCATTTTGGATGATGGTATCAAATTGAGTACTACCTCGCTGGAGATTCATCTGTGCTGTGGGAATTTTTTTATGTGCGGTATACTTGAGCTATGTAGTTTGTCAGGCGGTTGGGCTATATCTAACGATATGCCCGTTCAACGCTCTTGAGCTGGTTCCAGCAAGACGAGTAGCTTTTCAGACAGTCAAAGGGACCTATTCGATGACTCATGCGTCATTATCTACACAAATGTTGGAGGAACTTATGAGCAACACTGCGACTAAACCAGAACAAAAAGAAGAAATCAAGAAAGATGATAAGGCTCAGGTAAACACTGAAAAAGAGCGTCAGCCAGAGCAAAAAGAAGAGAAGAAATCAGGCGGCTGCTGCGGCGGTCACTAAGCTCTCTTGCAATGCTGTTAGCGTTGCCTGAGGTCAAATAAACCTGATCAAAAATGAACGAGCGCGGCTTTTGCTGCGCTCGTTTTCTAGGTGAACGTTTTTTTTGAATGCTTTTACTGGTTTATATGAGGTCCCCGAAATCGCGATGCTTTAAGCCAACCTCAGAGCGTACCGAAAATAGTTGCGCCACCATCAGCAGCTATGTACTGACCTGTGATGTAGCGTCCAGCTGGTGCTGCTAGAAAAACTGCAACTCCAGCTATGTCTTCAGGTTCTCCCATTCTTCTTAAAGGAGTAAGCAGCTCTTGCTGTTTCAACAATTTCGGATTTTCCCAGAGTGCTCGGGCAAAATCAGTTTTGATTAGACCAGGAGCGATAGCATTAATTCTAATATTTTGCGGGCCCCATTCAACAGCCAGGTTCCTGGCTAGTTGAGCTTCAGCAGCTTTCGATATGGCATAGGCACCAAGCACTGCGGATCCTCTGACGGCGACGATGCTGGATATAATCACAATCGAGCCGTCTTTTCTTTCTGCCATCTCGGGTAGTACCATGTTGCATAACAGAAAAATCGATTTGACGTTCGTGCTCATGATCTTATCGAACGCTTCTTCCGACACGTCTATGCTTGGACCATACACTGGATTAGTCGCCGCATTGCATACGAGAATGTCTATTTTGCCCCAGGTCTTCTTTGTTTGATCTACAAGATTTTGCAAATCTGCTTTCACCGAAACGTTGCATGCGATGCTCATCGCTTCTTTGCCGACTGCTTTTAGTTCACTGGTGACTTGTTCGCATGCTTCGAGTTTTCGGCTCGATATAACGACCTTAGCGCCTGCGTCAGCCATCTGAAAAGCGATTGCTTTGCCGATGCCCCGGCTCGAGCCTGTTATCACTGCAACCTTGCCACTCAAGTCAAACATATGATTTGTCATGCGTGCACCTGTTCTCACCTATTTTTTAGACAGTCTTGCATTTAAGCTCAACAACCTTGTCGCTTTTGGAGTGCGAGACCACTGAGTTTTTAGACGTTCCAGCTTCAGCTTTTCAACTTGGTGTAATTTGTTGTGATTTAGTCTGAACAGCCGAACACCAATATAATATTCGAAAAGCTACACATGGAAAATGAAAGGCACCTGGAGTTTTAATGGCTAAATTATTCGAACGGATACTGCTCACTAACGATGACGGTATCCACAGCGAGGGGTTAGATACCCTGCGAAGAGCCGCTCAGTCTGTCTGTGACGAAGTCTGGGTAGTTGCGCCAGAGCATGATCAAAGTGGCGCTTCGGCCTGTATAAGCCTGCATGCTCCTTTGCGCATGAGGCAAGTTGAGGAGCGCATTCATACCGTTGTTGGCACACCGTGTGACTCAGTGATTATGGCTTTAAAACATGTCTTGAAGGGCTTTGCACCAGATTTAGTGATGTCAGGCATCAATCGTGGCATTAATTTGGCGGACGATCTGCTCTTCTCAGGCACAACCAATGCAGCAATAACGGCTGCTTTTCTTGGAACCCGTGCTATTGCCTTCAGTCAGGCATACCGTGATCGCAACGATTTGAAATGGAAGACAGGCGAAGATTGGGTGCCTCGTGTTTTAGACCGTCTTGTCTCCATTGGATGGCAACAAGGAGAATGCTTTAACGTCAATTTCCCTGATGCTAGTTCGGAAGATGTATCCGAGATGGAATTTGTACGCCAGGGCAGCGGTTCTGTTTTGACAGTCGAAGTCGATTCTCGGGTTGATATGCGGCAGAAACCTTATTTCTGGTTTGGTTTTTCCAGAGATCGTACAGGTCACGAGGAGGATACCGATGTGGCCGCAGTACGGCGGGGTTCGATTGCTATTACTCCACTAAAACTTGATCGCACAAACTATGAAATACTTGACCGATTTACAGCTAAAGTGTGAGAACTTAGACTCTTAAAGTCGCACGCCGACACTTGGCTAGTCTTCGAGATCATCTTCATCTGACGAGGAGGCACATTCATGATAAACAGGACAAAGGTGCCAGTCGCTTTAGCATTTTTGCTAACGGCAACTTCGTTTACGTTTAATCATCCTGCGCTTTGCGCGGGGGCATGGTCTCATTTTGTTGAACAACAATTAGACGTAAATGACCCCAACTCTCACGGTGTGGGGGGCGTATTAAGCGCTTCACAGAAGCACGATCTCACCTCGCTAGAGGACGATATGAACGTTCTGGAAGACCAGCTGTCGCAAGCAATCAACGCCAGTCAATTGACAAAAGAGCAGGCTGCCGATCTGCGCAATCAAATAGGCAAGATCGAATTTCGCGAGACCGATATAGTAACCAAAGGAACTTTGAATTATGGCGATGCAGAGGGCATTCTCCTCGATGAACAGCGCGCAAAAGCGACTTTAAAAGCTGCGCTGGCTGGGCAGACGCAACCTGTTAGCACTGATTTTTATGATTCGAAAGACGCATTCGATTTCCGCGATCATTTGATTCGCAAGCTTTACTATTATCGCCTCAACGGTGCATTGTCCGCAGAAGAATATGATGAACTCCGGTCGCACGTTGAACATGCCGGTCAGCGGCTGGACAGGGAGGGGAAAGGTGGTGCTCATGATGCCAAGCTTTTGAAACGTATGCGTGAGCTGGAAACTAAAGTAAATACGCTCGTTAATGGTTGCAGAACTGGACCTCCACCAGTGGAGAAAGTAAAACTCGACAATGCAACCTTGGGTGCTCCGGCGGGTGCACCCAGCACATCAACAGCCAATCCACCGCTGAATGAGGCAGCGAGTCCGGCGATCAATCCGGCAGCTGACTCTGTCGCGAAACCAGGAGTCGACCCCGCCACTATGCCAGTATCCGATCCCAATGCAGAATTACCCAGTACACCCTTAAATACCTTGCCGCCGAATACGCCTCATCCCCACGTTTCTGGACCTTTAAGCGCACCACAACAACCGGAAAATCTCAACCTTAATCAAGCTCAATAATGCTCAAACTTCAATCGATTCGGCGATGTTTCTATCTACCTTGTAACCTGTCAACTCCGAGAGTCTGTTCATCAACTCCCAGGTCGTTGCTTCAAGGTCTTTGGTCGGCATAAATGGTTTGCCAATTACAGCTCTCGCTTGTTTCCAACTTTTATCGGTATCAATCAAGCCAACCGGCAAAATAGGAACGTTGTTTGAATAGGCGAAGTAAGCTGCTCCCATGTGAGGTTTTCCCAGCACTCCTGGAGTTTTGCTGCGAGTGCCCTCGACAAACATGCCCACATTCCAACCTGCTTCAAAAATCTTCTTGATAGTTTTAACTGTCGACTTCTGTGTTTTGCTACGGTTGATCGGAATGGCACCGAAGTAGTTAATCAGATGCTTCAATATCGGCACTTCGAAGAGTTCTTCTTTCGCCACGTATGCCATTGGAACGTCAGTCGCGATGCATAAAAGTGGTGGATCGAAATGAGATAAGTGGTTCCCCACGATAAGACAAGGCGTATCGTGCAATACGTTTTCCCGACCGGAAATTTTTATGCGATTACGCACGTAATAGATTGGCGTGAGCAAATGCCGTGCAGTAAGCATATGCATCGTCTTTCTATGGGGCGTAAATGATATGGGGTTGAACTCAGCCACAGTAGCCTCTTACACCTACATTGGTTTGGCGGCAGCAGTCTTCGGCAGCGTGACACGAACGACTGTATTATCTTCCTGCTGGCTCACGAAGAGATTGCCGTCTTTATCCAGGGTGAGGTAATAGGGCTTTTTGAAGCCGGTTGCGATTATAGTTGACACGCCGCTCGGGCTAATACGAGCAACCGTTCCACTCAAATAATTGGCCACGTATAAGCTGTTTGAGCCATCCACAACCAGACCGATTGGTCCTTTCAGATTGGAGCCAGAGCTGAATTGTGAACGGCTTCCATCTACGTTGACCCTATCCACGGTGCTGCTCATAAAATTTGCAACATACAAATTGCCCTGTTTATCGAAGGCAAGTCCGGCAGGGGCACTGAATCCGGTGGCAATTACACGTACCGTACAATTCGCTAGCACAGCTGTGGGACCGCCAGAAGAGCCATAAACTTTCGGCGCCGCGTTTAAATTCGGTGCAGGATGCGGGGCTGGTGGAGTCACTGCGGGTGGTTGTTGCGTGTAATCCTGCGCTGGATATGCAGGAGTTTGAGCATAAGAGGTTGTGGGCTGTGGTTGCACTTGAGTTTGCGGGGGCTGGTAGGTCTGTGGTTGCGCTGCTTGAATAGGTTGAACGGGCTGAACAGGCTGTACCTGTGTCGGTGCACTTTGCTGTCCATCCAGCATCGACAGGCGCTTTTGGGAATCTGCAAAGTGCGGATTATTTGGTGCAATTGTTTGAAGATGTGTGCGCGCTTCCGCCAGTTGACCCATATCTATGCAACATAGCGCCAACTGATAGTGTGCATCAGGGTCCATTGGTTTGACTCTGATAACTTCCTGAAATCTAGGAATGGCTTCCCTGCAGCGCTTTTGACTCTGGTAAAGCACGCCAAGGTTGTATTGGGCATCTGCCAGATCTGGATTGATATCGCAAGCTCTAGTGAAGAAAATGATTGCCGATTCAGGAGTGCCTTCTTTGTATGCTTTTAGCCCGAGGTTATACATGCTGACTGCAGCGCTCGGAGTGGCAGCGGGCTGCTGGGATTGGGCTTCAGCCCTACATTGTTGGCCAGCTAGAAATAAAATCGCAGCTTGCGTTGAGATCAGGGTAGCCGTTCTTTTGCTGAGCACCATCAAAAAATTCTCCTGAGTTTAGTCACTGATAAGCGGGCGAAAGCCCCTACTAAATGGTCAATACAGCCTGGTTTCCTCGCGGCGTATTTCGCGTTTGTTGCACAGGCTGGGCTTTGCACCAATTGTTTTTCCCGGCCAGGCAAGAATTTGCGCCGATCTGGGGTATATATAAGAAAGCCAAGAGGAAATTGGCATTAGTTCATGGTCCGTATCTGCAGCACAACTAACGATAGAGCAAAGGAAGCCAAATTTATGCGAACTCTCGGACACATCGTTACTTCGGCTGGAGTCAGCCTGGCTAGTTACGCCATGCATCGCTCCAGACCTGCCGCGTTGGCAAGCTTTTTCGCGGGGTGGTTGATCGATCTTGATCATATTGTTGATTATGTCAGCGCACATGGTTGGAAACCCAACTGGCAAAGGTTCAATGAGGCTTCCCATGAGAAATACAGTGGCAAGCTGTACCTTCCGCTGCATTCTTTCGAGCTCCTGGCTCTGTTCTTCCTGCTTTTTCGGGGACCACGCCGACAGCCTTATCGGGTCGGAATATCCCTGTCAATTTTGACTCATCTGCTTCTCGATCAACGCTGCAACCCGTCAAGAACACCATTAACTTATTTTCTGTCGCACCGAATTCACAAGCGCTTTGACGCCTGCAAAATACTAGGCACTGACCTGGCTTTAACGCATCAGCACGCTAAAAGCCCTGTGTGACCTGAGTTGGTAGATTCCATTGGTTCCAATGTGTATATGCAGCCGATATCCGAGGCTTCAGATGCCCCACTTAATCTCGTGTGGTCCGCCTTCTGTGGGCGGTTTGAGCGGCAGGCTGGTCGTCCGACTTAGCTCTTTCTCGAAGCTGGGGCCAGTTATGAGCTCTTCACGAACCTCTGTTATCAATTGATCGAGTGACTGCACGGCGGCGGCTAGTTCTCTCTCGATGTTCAATTCTCTGTCGCTCTTTAAAGACTCCGCTGCGCCTTCTGCTGACGGTTCAGGCAGGGTAAGGCGTGCTAGTCGGTCTCTGATGTCTATAAGGCGCGCTAACGTCATTTGCTAACCTCGCTTTTTGAAAGATTATCTTCATTCACTTTAGCCCACTGTCCAGGAGTTCGCTAGTCGTTAGGCGTGCGTATCTTTCTTGGCTCTAGCATCGGTTCTTCTTTCCAGCTGACGCTAAATTTGATGCGGTACCGGATGTGGTGGCACGCTTTTCGCTTGAATTTGTAACGAATTCACAGTGTCGAATTGGAGGGAGAGTACATGTGCTTTTTTTGTCTCAATAATTAATATACAAAGTTTTATAAAGCACTCGATTCCGGACTTTGTCAGAAGTAAAATGATTGCGACACAAGGGTTTGCGGGTTTAAGGAAATATTAATAATCTGCTTAACATGGTTGGGGACTCTAGGAGACTCCGCAAAAAAAGATGCTAGCCTGCAGCTATCTTACTTTTTTGCGGTTTTAGGAGATTCGCTCCAGTTCTAGGTTGGCGCCAGCAATAGAAAAGCCAGCGAATTACGGACTCTCTCAATTGGAGCTAACAGGAAACCTACTTCACCAAAAAGAAGAGAGCCTGCTTGTCGCAGACTCTCTTAGATTTCTTAGTCGAAACAGAATTCGAACTATGCTGGAACGTTGAAGCTGCCTTCGCCGATCGGAGGATAGATATCTTCTTCCTCTTCTTCCTCTTCGTGAGGCATTGTGTGCCCCTGGAAGCCGGTTCCTGCAGGAATCAAACGACCGATGATGACGTTTTCCTTCAAGCCGCGTAACCAGTCTTTCTTCCCTTCTACAGCTGCTTCGGTCAGGATTCTTGTGGTCTCCTGGAACGATGCTGCCGAGATGAAGCTTTCCGTGTTCAAGCTGGCTTTTGTGATACCGAGCAACACCGCTGTGTAGGTCGCTTCACGTGTGCCTGCCGCACGGCTCTTTTCACTTTCCTGGTCGAGGAAGTAACGCTCTAACAGTTCGCCTGGCAGCATGATAGTGTCGCCTGGCTCGTCGACGCGCACCTTGCGCGTCATCTGACGCACGATGACTTCGATGTGTTTGTCGGCGATTTCCACACCTTGCGACCGATATACAGACTGTACTTCGTCAACGAGATACTTCTGAGCAGCTTGAATGCCTTTCAGGCGCACCACGTCGTGTGGATTCGGAGGACCATCGGTAAGTGCCAGCCCGAGTGTGATTTCATCGCCGTCTTCAACGATAACGTTGAGTCCGGAAGGAATGATGATTTCTTCTTCCGAGCCTTCACCGTAGATGACATAAAGTCTGGTCTGGTCATCCTCGCGGCTGATTCTGGCGCGACCGATACGCTCTGCGAGAATCGCAGATTCTTTCGGTTTACGTGCTTCGAGAAGTTCTTCAACTCTCGGAAGACCCTGAACGATGTCCCCTGTTTTCTGGCGTTCAAATACTAGTGTCGCGAGTAAATCTCCTCGTTGCACCAGCGCTCCATCTTCACTTTGCAGTTGAGTGTTAGCCGAGATCAGGTAAGGTCTGCCCTTTCTCAAAGTGACTTCGGTGCCATCAATTCCGGTAATTTGACCAGAGTGAACGGCGGTCGAACTCTTAGAGATAGGATCGGCGTTCTTCAAGAGATCGCCTTCCTTAACTGTGACTGCACCCTTAGCTTTGTGAACGATCTGTTGCTCTTCGGTGATCAACAGAATACGGCGTTCGTCTGACTTCGAGAGCTGCACGCGAGCTGCATCTTTGGTGAGCACCTGAGTGGTCGCAACTGCTGATTTAGCAGGAACGATGTCACCATGCTGCACCGAAAGTAGTGTTACGTTCAGATCATGCTCACGACGCAACAAGATATTTTCTTGAACGACGATGTTCATTTCTTCTTCGCCGATTTCGACTATACCCTTCAGTCCCATCAATTGTCCTTGCATTTGCAGGACGAGTGAGGTTCTGGTCAGCTGAGCGCCTTGCAGGTTGCGAACTTTTTCACGATCGCGGAACAGCAACTGAGTTACCGAGCGCAAGCTTATCTTGTCGTCGGTAGCTTTGTGTTTGAACTTGGTGTCTTTTGGTTCGATCCAATATTCTTCGATTGGGCGGACGAGCACTTGAATGGTGCCGTCTTCTCTTTCGAGGACATTGACGATCTTGCGATCTTTGAACTTCTGTCCTTCGATGATTTCGGTGCCGGGCTCGACGATTTGGCCTTCCGGTACCTTAACGTCCGAGGGATCATTGATGTTGAATAGTTCGCCTGGTCTGACGATTACTTCGTGGATGATGTCGTTATCGGCGACGATCTCGACTATACCTTCCATGTGAGCGAAGACGTCTTTGACGACTTCCTGACCTGCTGTAACCGTTTCTCCCGATTCAGACATCTTCAAGCTGATGTCTTTCGAGATGAAGTGCACTTCTTCCGGTACGAAGAGGATGCGACCGGCTTTGGTCACTACGCGGCGATCGTCGATTTCAACGCCGTCATAGATGATTTCTCCGCCTGATGCCACAACGTTCGTGCCGTCATCGACGAGTTCAGCCACGATCTTGCCGTTTTCAACGATTTCTTCGTTAACGACTTTGATCGTGTAGGCCTCTTTGTGCTTGGTGCAGCGCCAGATGTTGCCTTGCTTAGATTGCTCGAGCTTGGCGTTACCGGCTCCGACCGACGAGATGATGACGTTCATTTCTTTACCCTTCACCAGTCGTGAAAGGTTAGCGTTCTTCTTGCCTTTCAGAGGCTCCGTTTCGATTTCGGCACCGAAACGCACTTCGCCACCATGCTCGGTGTTGATTGTGATTTCAGCAAGAACATCGTTAGGAACCACGTCCTGTCCGTCTTTTACAACAACATGGGCGCCTGATGGCAGGTTGTATACGTCACCTTCCAGTACCCAGATGATACCGGCGCGGTTCGCTGTACGTGAGATGTTGCCCTGCCGGTCGCGTTTTTCATCAGCCTGGAAGCCTGCGAACATGATACGTCCGGAGATGTCGGCTGTAATGTCCTTGGTCGCGCGTTCGGTCAAGTTCTTCTTGGAACCTGGTGGATCGTACTCGGCGAGTACCTGCCCGGCTGTAACCGT
>Ga0182030_10006949_pt1 | contig 23708 bp, 21 predicted proteins | sample 812S3MmetaG_FD_121299 | JGI IMG/M metagenome (GOLD analysis project Ga0182030, IMG submission 121299) | Permafrost microbial communities from Stordalen Mire, Sweden - 812S3M metaG (Illumina Assembly) | ecosystem: Environmental > Terrestrial > Soil > Wetlands > Permafrost | place: Sweden...
ACCGGCAACACGGGTAATACCGGCAACACGGGTAATACCGGCAATACAGGTAATACCGGCGCGACAGGTGAGAGCGGCAGTCCCCCTCGCTAAGGGTACGGCGGCGTTCCAGAAGACGAGTGCCGAGGGCGCGACCAGCACATCGCTCGCGGGTAGCGAAGCCTCGGATTATTGGGGTCTCACGCACGATGGCTGCCATCGCCAATTGTCGTGATATCAGTGCACATCCGGTTCAGCGAGAAGCCATGCTGTCAACCGGATGGTCCGCAACGCGAATCTAATGCACGCAGATGCCATCGTCATGATGCGATTCGATTCGGCCGAGATCGGCCAGACGATGCGCGAGATCGTCGCGTACGGAACGGCGGTTGTGCTGGAAGCGGCGGCTCGATCATGTTGCGGACTCTCGTGATTGCCGCGGCAGCGATCCTCATTTGCGCCGGGACCGGACCCATCGCCTTTCGGTGATGGCACGCTCGCCGAATGAAGAGCCTGGAATAGGTACGATTCTCAGAGAGGTTTATTTTATAACTAATTGATATTACGAACTATGTGACGCATACTTTAGTCCAGACTTCGCACTGTGAAGCGCGCTAGGACGTGTGCTCTGTTGGCTCATCCGGCGCGACAGGAATCGCGTTGTGGCGAACCAACGTGCGCCGTCGAACCAAGTAGATGACGATCGCTGCATTCGCGAGTAGCACCAGGAACTTGCCAAGACCCGGCCGGTGTTCAAGCGATAGCGCCTCGATGGGCAGCAGACAGGCCAGTCCAATCGCAACAATCCACTCCGCCCAGGAACTCCCGATCGATAGCAGGGCGCCTTCTATCGCAGTCGATACGCTGTCGAACCAGGCCAGCACGGCGCCTTCCGCAACAACACGATGCGTCAGGTTCGCTTGCAGCCACGCGCCCGCGCGCGCCCAGGCGATTCCCCCCTCGGCCAATTCATGCGCGAGCCTCCCCAAGGTTCGAAAGGCCGGGCCGGGTGCCAACGTCAGCCAAAGCGCCAGCGTCAGCATGATCGGTGCCTTGACGAACTTGTAGGCAATGATGAGGCGCAGGCCCCACTCTCGCCGCTGTGACACCGATGGCACTGGCGGAGTATAGCGAGCAGCGAGGGGTGCGCCACCCGTGGAACCTCGACGCGGCGACATGGCATGATTTGGAGCAACGGGGAGACGTGGCAGGGAGCATGACAACATTCAGTAACATCGCCACCGCGGCGTTGGACCAATGAATTATCTCCTGTGCAGAACCATAGTATTTCGCCCGACAGGAAAAGGCTTGGCAGTTGTTCATTGAACAACCCTATGACGGCTAGCACGTGGTTCTGAGCCGCGGACAGCACGCGCGCACGAGAGATTTCAGTAATACGATGGCCTTCAGGTGGACTTGTCGTAAGCACAATGACGCGCCAAAACGACCTTGGTTCTTAGGTGGAGCAAAACATGGAATTCAAAGGTGCAACCCTTTTGTACACATTGGCTGGCCTGATGATCACGTTCGCGGGGTTCTCGGCGCTCTTGTTGACCCTCCGACCGGCCGCTGGAGCGAGGTTGTCACTGCTTGACAGATACCTTGCAAAAACGGTCATGACCTACATTTTCGTATTGACGGCGGCAGCGCTGCTGCCGGCGCTATTTGCGCTCTACGACATTCAGGAACATTGGATTTGGCGAGGCTCTGGCGTGCTTTTCGCACTGCCGATGCTGTCTCTTCAGGTCACCTATCTTCATCGACGCCGCAAGGTGGTCGGCAAAGGACCTCCGCCCGCAGTATTCGCGGTCTTCGTTGTATTCGGCTCCGCTGTGACGCTGGCGATGCTTGCCTACGTTATAGAAGGCGTCCAATACGGTGCCGCAGCCTACATCACGGCGTTGACGATCGACTTCTTTACGGTCATTTTCGGCTTCTTGGTCGCGCTCGATGCATTATGCAACAACCAATGGAAGTGTCGGAGCGGCCGGCGCCGCATTCGCTCTGAATCCCCGGGGCGTGAACTCATGAAAGCCCATCTCAGCGCCTTACCGGAGTTCGCTTTGGAACCGTGAGCGACCTTTACTCACCGCAGGTGGAACTTCCGGGATGAGCCACAACACGCTTGTAGAGGCCACGAATTGTTGGTCACGGCCCACTACCGGGCTACCGAAGCCGGAGGGCGAGGTCCATCACTAGCACGGCACCCACCAAGCAATGCGGGCTATGGATCGACCTGACTGCTCAGCGGAGCGTTCCGAGATGGTTTGATCGATTTCGCTCAAAGAAGTCGCTTACCCTGAGCCTCGATAACAAATGCACCGTCTTCCTTGGCGAACGGTCCGCTCTGCGGCAATGGCAAGATTTCCAGGACGGTTTCCGAAGGGCGGCAAAGCTTGACCCCCAAGGGGGTAATAACGATTGGCCGATTGATCAGTATGGGGTGGGCAAGCATCTGGTCAATGAGCTCGTCGTCCGTCCAGTGAGGCGCGCCCAACCCAAGCTCGGCATACGGCGTGCCTTTCTCGCGCAGCAGCGCCCGCGGCCCGATCCCCATACGCTGCAGCAGACTTCGAAGTGTCGTCCGATCTGGGGGCGATTTGAGATACTCGATGATGACGGGCTCCACGTTCGCATTGCGAAGGAGTGCCAGCGTATTGCGCGATGTGCCGCAATCCGGGTTGTGATAGATCGTGATGGCGACAGGTTGAGAGTTCATGGATCTTCGGCACCGTTGCTATCCGCCATATGGCCCACTTCATACCAGCCCTTGCTCGCATTGACTACCTTGACGACCAACAGCATGACAGGCACCTCGATCAACACTCCCACCACCGTGGCGAGAGCGGCACCGGAATTGAAGCCAAACAGGCTGATGGCCGCAGCCACGGCGAGCTCGAAGAAATTGGAGGCGCCAATCAGCGCCGATGGACAGGCCACGCTGTGAGATTCTCCGGCTCGCCGATTGAGCCAATAGGCGAGCCCTGAGTTGAAAAGCACTTGAATCAGAATCGGCACCGCCAGCATGGCAATGATCAGTGGCTGCTTGATGATCGCCTCACCCTGGAATGCGAATAGCAGGACGAGAGTGGCCAGCAAGGCGCAGATGGACCACGGCCCGATCTGCTCAAGCGCCGCGTCGAATGCCGCCTGCCCACGCGAGAGCAGGGTACGGCGCCACAGCTGCGCCAGCGCGACCGGAATGACGATATAAAGCACCACCGACGTAATCAGCGTGCTCCACGGCACGGTGATCGATGAAATGCCCAATAGCAACGCGACCAGCGGCGCGAAGGCGAACACCATGATGGTGTCGTTCAGCGCCACCTGCGACAGCGTAAATAACGGGTTGCCGCCGGTCAGCCGACTCCACACGAACACCATTGCGGTGCAGGGCGCTGCGGCCAGCAGGATCAAGCCAGCGACGTAACTGTCCAACTGCGCCGCCGGCAGGTACGGCGCGAACACGTGGCGGATGAACACATAGCCCAGCAGCGCCATCGAAAACGGCTTGACCGCCCAATTGACGAACAACGTGATGCCGATGCCGCGCCAGTACTGGCGGACCTGGTGTAGCGCACCGAAATCGACCTTCAACAACATCGGAATGATCATCACCCAGATCAGCAGGCCCACCGGCAAATTGACCTGCGCCACCTGCAGGCGCCCCAGCGTCTGAAAAAGCCCCGGTAGCCACTGACCCGCCGCGATTCCGGCCACGATGCACAGCGCCACCCACACCGTGAGGTAGCGCTCGAATAGACTCATCGGCGCCACGGCGGTGCGCACGCGAAGCCTCTCGGCAGCGGTATTCATTGTTTGTTACTCACTGGCGGAGGATCTTTTTGTACGGCTAGCGCCTGGCGCACGGCTGGGACCAACCGAGCCCGGATTTCGTCACGCGCCCGCACAAAGCTCTCCAGCGGTTCACCGAGAGGATCGTGAAACGGCAAGTGAATGCGCGGCACTGGCCGCGGGAAGATAGGGCAGCTTCCCTTCGCGTTGTCACAGACCGTGACGAACAGATCGATGGGCTCATTGATTCCCCCAGTGGACAGTCATCGGCTGCCCGCGCTGAAGGCGCGAAAACGCCCCTGACCGAGTCGGTTCAGAAGCACCTCGGCCATACGGAGTAGAAGCACACGCTCTCGGTCAGTACCTTGCCTGCGACACGAACCTGAAAGCGCTTCACGCCGAATTTCTCTTGGATGCGGGGCGGCTCTTGGTCTTTTGCGCGCCGGGTTTGCACACCGGCGTAGCGCAGGCACCGGTTTCCGCCTGGCCGCAGCAGTTCTCGGTGAGGTACGCCACCAACGTGTTCATCGTCCCGAAATCCGCCGCATAGATGAGCTGACGGCTCAAGCGCCGCTGGGAAATGAGCTCTGCCCGAAACAGCTGCTGCAGATGAAACGTCAGCGAAGACGGCGGGATGCCCAGTCGTTCGGCAACCAGGCCGGCAGACAGGCCATTCGGTCCCGCCTCCACCAGCAGCCGAAAGGCGGCCAGCCGGTGCTCGTGCGCCAGAGCAGCAAGCGCTGCGATGGTCTTGTCTGCTCTCATGGCTTACTCCGACAGTTCGACTAATATCGAAGGTATCGGTGACATACAGATAAGTCAACGACTATCTACGTACAGTCGAATTGAACGACATCAGCAATCCTCTCCCATCACGTCTCCTCGCATTTCGTACCTGGCGGTCGGGCGTTCTTGCCGATCGGGCGCGCCAGGCTACAGGTGCGAGTCTGACGGCCAGCCCGAGTCGGCGTCATGCGTTCGGAGATCATGTGCAGTGGGCTGCCGAACTGGCCGAACGCACCATCGAGTCCCCGCGCGACCGGCCCGGTTTAAGAGTGGCTGGCGCGTGCGCGAAGCACTCGAATCGAAGCCGCTCGTTACCGGAAACAATCGGTAGAACAGAGTTCACGCCTTCCGCTGCCTATGAATGGAAGCCTTAGAAGCACGGTATCCTCAACTCGCCAGCCGCAACAGCTCGGAGGTCGAGAGAAGGGCGGTGGACCGCCCCACGCTGACTCTCAATGGCGTACTTGGCTTAGGTCGCTGGCGCCGCGCGCTCAATAACGTTAAGCATGAGGGTAATCGCACTGGGGATCATGGCCACGGCAATTATCTGTTTCATGGGCGCCTTCGGTGGCGCTCATCTGAATCCGGCAGTCACGTTAGCGTTGGCGCCACGACGCCCCGCCCGGGGGGGGGTAAGCGACTTCAGGGCGCTCATCATGGAGATCTTATTGACGAGCGGTCCTGTCAGCACGATTCTTGGCACCGGCTAGAGCGCGCGAAATTTCGGGTCCAGCGGGGCTCTGTTCGCAACACAGTGTGAGAGATCCGCCCCACATGCCACAACTGCGTTACGAGCTTGCCACCTTTGGCGTGCCCGGCGTCGGCGATTCGGCTCCAGCCACGGACTTGCTTCGAATTATAGTTCCCCGGCGTGTCCAGGGGATTCGTGCCTGACTACGCCTCGTTCGCGAAAGCGTGGGAGCAAGGAATTATCGGCGCGAAAGCGGCTTTTTCCAGCTATCCGGACGATTACAGTCATGAAGATCGATAGAATTTCCCGGTTGCTGCCATTCAGTAGCGAACAGGTATTCGATCTTGCCGCGGATATCGAACGTTATCCCGAGTTTCTTCCAACTTGGATATCAGCGCGGATTCTTAAAAGGGAAGCCAATACACTCTACGTTGAGCAGGTCCTCGGAGTGGGGCCCATGCGCGTGCAATTCGGCTCAACGGCGGTGCTGCGACGTCCGGAGCGCATCGACATAACCTCCTCGGAGCCGCCCTTTAGGCGTTACAGTCTGACGTGGCTATTCGAGCCGGGCCCGCTGCAGTCCTGCAGGCTCGGCGTTATGGCCGATTTGGAGTTGGAATCCGGCTTTCTTCAGCTTGTTGTAAACCGAGTCCTGCCGGCGTCGATCGAGGATGTCATTGCCGCGTTCGAGGCTCGTGCGCGCAGCCTCTATGTACACCGCGACGGTTAATTGATAATTTGGGCGTGGCTCGCTCTGAGAGTGTTGCAATTTGCTCTGCCCCGTCGAAGAGGGTTATCACTTTCATGCTGGTACCGCCATTTTGGCTGATTCGCGTGGCTGTGGCAGCCGTGTGGCTCTATGAGGGTCTGTGGTGCAAGCTGCTGCGCGGCCAACCGCACGAATTTGAGGTTGTAGAAGCTGTGCCTCACTTTGGCCCGCGTATCGGGGCATCTTTTCTACAACTGCTGGGTCTGGCAGAGGTCACACTGGCCGCATGGTCGCTAAGTGCATTCGCCCCGATCGAGTGCGCGGCGACCCAGACAGTGCTCCTCATTGCGCTGAACGGCAGCGGACTACTCTGGGCGCGCCACATCATCCACGATCCGGCAGGAATGATCGTCAAGAATTTTGCGTTTCTGGTGCTGGTCTGGGTTGCTGCGGGCTTACCTGCGTGGGCATGAGCGCAATCCCCGCCGATACTATTTGGAAGCGTGGCCGCTTCGACGCCCGTTCCGGTCCGGGCAGATTGCTTTTCGGCCGCATGTATGAAGATGCGTCAATCGAACTTGCCGCGTTCCGGCCCGGGGGGCGCGTGCTCTGCATCGCGTCGGCCGGCTGCACCGCAATGGCACTGGCGCCGCGCCACGAGGTGGTGGCGGTCGACATCAACCCCGTCCAGCTTGCCTACGCCGAGCGGCGCTTCGCGGGCCAGCGCTGCGAGCGCGGCGCGGCCGAACGCATCATGGCAGCCGGTCGTTGCTTCGCGCCGCTCGTGGGCTGGTGGCCGTCAAGATTGCAGGCCTTCCTGAATCTGCGTGATCCAAGCGAACAAAGCGCGTACTGGCGGCGTCATCTCGATAGTCCGCCATTTCGCGCAGCGTTCGACGGCCTCCTGTCGCTGACCGCACTGCGCAGAGTCTACGCCGCGCCTTTCCTCGAATCCCTGCCACCTCGCCTCGGTGCAGTCATGCGCGGTCGCATGGAGCGCGGCTTCGCACTGCACTCCAACCGCACGAACCCGTACGTGCGTGCGTTGCTCTTGGGTGAACTGTCCGATGACGCGCCGCCGGCGGAGGCGAAGAACATCCGACTCGTCCAAGCCGACGCCGCAGCCTTCCTTGAGCGCGAACCCGCCGGAGGCTTTGATGGGTTCGCGCTCTCAAACATTCTGGACGGGGCAAGCGCGGCGTACGAGCGTCGCCTAATCGCTGCGGTCAAGCGGGCCGCCGCCGCAGGCGCCTGCGTGGTGCTGCGCAGTTTCCGCGAGGCGCCTGCCACGCTTGCAACCAACCACGGCGCCAGCGACCGGGCGATGCTCTGGGGCATCGTCAACGTAGCGCCGGCCGCCAGCCTGTCATAAAAACTAACTGAGGAACGGCGATCGATGAATCAACCCGCCAGCAAACCCGAGGGCTGCGCGTCAGGCAGTACCGCCGCACCGCGGGACGCTCCGACGATTGCCCAACCGAATACATCGGTCATTACACGCATGAATATCAGTGCCTCCCCAGCGCAGGTATGGCGCAGCCTGATGTTCTACGAGCAGATCGAGGAGCCACCGCCGCTGCACTTGCGCCTGCTGCTGCCGTTGCCGATCGGAACCGAAGGTTCGAAACTGGCTGTTGGTGACCAGGCAACATGCCTGTATAAGGGCGGCCACTTGTTGAAACACGTGACGAAGATTGACCCGTGCCGGAACTACGAGTTCACAATTGTCGAACAGAGACTCACGATTGGGAGCGGAGTGCTTCTCTGCGGCGGTTGCTACACATTGAGTGAGTTGCCGGGCCGCCGTACGGAGCTCGCGGTGACGACCCGGTACATCAGCACCAAGCGTTACCGCTGGCTACGAAAACCAATCGAAACAACAGTCTGCCACCTGTTCCACCGACACCTGCTCTCGGCCATTCGAAACAAGGCGATGTCACACTGATATCCCGGCGCAGCGGCTTTGAGCTGCGAGGGTTGTTGGCCGCTCTGGCTTCGGGCACCGAAGATTTCTTGCTTGCGCGCCGCGGCTCCTCAAGCCCTAAAGAAATCAGCCGCGCACTTCGGCTTGCGATACTCCGTGCGGTAGCGTACAGACAGGCGCACCTGCGATTCAATTCAATTCATTTTTAACGGCAACAGAACATGCGAGTTTGTACGTGTTCATGACAGCGCGATCGCCAATGCCATGTCGGGAAGTTTGCCTTCCAGGGTGCGCGCACGGATTCAAAATTGTCTTGCCCGAGGAAGGGGCAATTCAAGCGTGCAACCGCCTCGCATGGTTCGCGGCGAATAGCATTCGTCCGCGATCGCACGGACGCCAAATCCATTCGAACTTAGGAATGATATGGATACCATAGACAGACGAACAGCCTTAAAAGCGTCCGCTTTTATTGGCGCCAGCGCACTCGCAAGTCGCGTTCTGATGCCAGCGGCGGGGGCGGCGGAACAGACACAGACGACCGCCAAAGACGCGCCACCGCCAGCCACACATTACGGACCTGCCAGTGCGACAGGGAGCGTTGCGGCGGTATACCAAAAGGCGCGCGAGGTTCTCTATCCCATATGCCGTGTCTGTCCGCAATGCAACGGCGTTGCATGCGCCGGGGAATTTCCGGGCATTGGCGGACTGGATTCCGGTATGTCGTTTCAAAATAACTTCAACGCCCTGCAGCGCATACGGCTCAAATTGAAGCCACTGAGCGGTAACAAGCAACCTGACTGCTCCACTGTCATCTTTGGGCAGAAAATCTCGTTTCCCGCGATGGCGGCGCCTCTCGGCGGCTTGTCGGTGAACTTTCCGCATCTCAACGACATGTCAGAAGCTCAGTATTTTGACGCCATTATCGGCGGCTGTGCCGATGCGGGCACGATGGGATCGGTCGGCGACATTCAATCGGATCCGTGGGAAGTGACCAAGGCCCGGTATGACGTGGTTGCGCGATTCCCTGGCAAAGTTGTCGCCGGCATAAAACCACGCCCAAACGACAACCTGATTCGTGTTATCCGCGTGGCCGAGGCTGCGAAAGCATTCATGATCACCATTGATATCGACTCGGCTGGCCGGGGTTGGATGGATGCTTCGAAGGACACGGCGGTCGAGCCCAAGACTGTTGCGCAACTGCGCGAACTGGTTCGAGCAACCAGAATCCCGGTAGTAGTCAAGGGCATCATGACACCGGAAGATGCGCTGTTGGCGGGCGAAGCGGGGGCAGCGGGAATCTGCGTTTCGAATCACGGCGGCCGGGTCCTCGACCACTCGGCCGCGACTGCCGAGGTGCTGCCGGCCATCGCCGACAAGGTGAAGGGCAAGATGGTGATTCTGGCTGATGGCTGCGTCCACTACGGCACCGACGTGCTCAAGTATGTAGCCTTGGGCGCGGATGCTGTTCTTGTGGGTCGGCACCTGTGGCGCGCCGCTCACGGGAATGGTCGGCAAGGCGTGGCGCTCTTCATGAAGACGATGCGCGATGAACTGACAGCAGCCATGGTCCTCACCGCTGTTCCCAACGTTGCCGCCATCAACTCTCACATTTTGGCCTAGGATCCAGACTCGCAGGACGAACCCCATGTCTCGCTTTCAGACGGGTCTTCGACTGGCACTGGGTTGCATGTTGCTTTGCCTCGTCTGCTTGACCGCGGCTGGTCAACAACCGGGGACATTTAATTACCGGGGTGGCGGGCAGGGGACGGTCACCTTTGATCATGCCATGCACGCCTCCAAGGGCTACGTATGTGGGGATTGTCATACGAGGTTACCAACGACCGGCACACAACTGTTTCAGACCCAGAAACAAGGGCTGATTTCCGTTGCTGATCATAGCAGCGATGGAAAGTGCTTCGCCTGTCACAACGGCAAAGTCGCCTTTACCACCTGTAACCAATGCCACAGGTGAGCGATACGAATTCGCCTGAGCCCGCACGCCGGGGTTTCGCAGCATGGTTGTGGCGGCGTCCGCAACGTTGGTTCCTACTCGGAGTCCCGGCCGGTGGGCTGCTCGCATTCTTCGTCGGTATAGGCTTCACCGGCAGCTTTTTCGGCGCCCTGAAATATGCCTCCACCGACGCGTTCTGCACTTCCTGCCACGAAATGGATACGCCATTCCAGGAACTAACGCATAGCGTGCATTACTCGAATGTACTCGGCGTTCGCGCGAGCTGCGCCGATTGCCACGTGCCGCCGGCCTTTCTGCCAGGTCTGATGCGGCACATGGCAGCCTCGCTGGAGGTCTGGGCACACCTGACAGGAGAACTCGGCACACCAGCGAAATACGAAAGTCACCGCCTGGAACTCGCACAGAAAATCTGGAGGGAGCTGAAAGCGAACGATTCCGCCGAGTGCCGAAGCTGTCATACGCCAAGCGCAATGGCACGCGTCAGGCAGCCTTCCACAGGCGCAACAGGGGCCGCAATTTCCCCCGCAACCATGCACCAATCTCTGGCGACCAGCTACACCTGCATCGACTGCCACAAGGGCTTAGCGCATGCGCTACCGACAGACAACTGAGCGGCTTCGCGCAGATTCACCAACACCGCCTTCCGAAGGTCATGCCATGATGGTGCGTAAAATCGGGCGCTATCCGATGGCTAACTGTGTCCTTTACACGGTTCCTGCGTTATCCGCAGGCTGCCAATAAAATCAAGCAACGTCCATCGTATGTTATTGCACTGAAAATGAGAGAGCCCCATGTTTGGATGGTTGCAGGCACGCCATCGCCGACAGATCCTGGAACGCCCCTTTCCTGAGAGCTGGAATGCGATCCTCGAGCGGAACGTCGCGCACTGGAAATTTCTCGACGACGCGGAGCGATGCCACCTGCGCTCGCTCATCCAAGTCTTCATCGCGGAGAAGCAATGGGACGGCTGCGGCGGGTTGAAGCTGACGGACAAGATCCAGGTCACGATTGCTGGGCTCGCGTGCCTTCTGCTGCTCGGCCTGGATCACATGCTTTACAGCAACGTAAAGATGATCTGCGTTTATAGCTCTACAGTCATTGCGCCTGGAGAACGCTCGGTGGACCCCTCCGGGATCACGATGCAGGGGCCGCAGATTCCGATCTTCGGCCAGGCGATCCTGTGTGGACCGGTGGTGTTGGTCTGGGACGCCGTGCTGCGCGCCGCCCGCCATCCCGAGCGGGGCCACAACATTGTCTACCACGAGTTCGCCCACAAGCTGGACATGCTCGACGGTTGCGTCAACGGAACGCCGCCCTTGGCTGAGAGAGCGCAGTACGAGCGCTGGATCGCGGTCTGCACGCGCGAGTACGAGGCGCTGCGCCGCTGCGCCTTGAAGGGAAAGCGCACGCTTCTGGATGCTTACGGCGGCACCAATCCCGGGGAATTCTTCGCGGTAATCACGGAGTGCTTCTTCGACAAGCCGCTGCAGATGAAGCGACAGCACCCGGAGCTGTACTCGCTGTTGCAAGAGTTCTACCGCCAGGATCCGGCCGCCCGCGAGACGCGCCATTCACCCGGACACCCGCATTAGAGGGTGGCGTGCTCTTCGTGCGAGGACTTGTGGCCTGCAGGCAGCTTTGATGGCGCCAACCCTACGCTTGTCTATCAGGCGGTAGCTCTCGCCCGAGATCTGTACGATGTGCGCGTGACGCAGCAGGCGATCGAGCAGTGCAGCGGTGAGCGTCTGGTCATCACAAATAGACGTAAACCAAGCGCGCCGAGGCCGAGTCGGTCGAAAAACGTCCAGGTGATTTCGGCCCAGGAAATTGCGAGCAGCGACGGTGGCCGACTACCTGCGCACACGCGCGCGCTGCCGCTCTGATAGACGCGCTAATAGATGAAAGTCTAAACTAATCAGACACACATCAAGCGAGTCACGCGCGGGCGCTACGCGCCCGCGCGCACGTGGACGCGGCGTCAAGGGGGATACGCATGCTCGGCTCTGGTATTTGGCAGCGCGGATGGTTGCTGCTGATGGCAGTGATGAGCATCGCCGCGCAGGCGGCGACGCCGAGCGCCTTCGGCCAATATCAACCGCCGCGCCTGTACAGTGAGCGCCTGAGCCACTCGCTCTATGTGCCGATGCGCGACGGCGTGCGCCTGGCGGTGCGTATCAGCCAGCCGGCGCTGCGCGGCGCGCCAGCGCCCGGCCGCTTTCCAGTTATTTGGCAGCACACCATTACCAGCGACGAGGGTGGCCCGAGCAGCGACGCCGAGGCGGGCTATCGCGCCGTGCCTTCATTGACCGAGTACGGTTATGTCGTGGTGCAGGTCGCGCGCCGCGGCAACGGCCAGTCCTTTGGCGTGCGCCGCGGCTACAACGATCGTACCGAGGACGACGATGCGTACGAGATGAAGGAGTGGCTTGCGCGTCAGCCCTGGTCGAACGAAACCGTCGGCATCTATGGCTGCTCCAACACTGGCGATGCGGCGATGCACGCCCTGAGTGCACGGCCGCCACACCTCAAGGCGGTGTTCGCGGGCTGCTTTTCCTGGAGCAAGTTCGATGCCTTTCATCGCGGTGGTATCTACGCGCAGTGGGGCGTGGGCATTGCGCGCAGTGTCGAGCAGGACATGATGCTCCCGCCGGTGGACGGGGATGAGTCGCGCACGTTGCTGCGCCAGGCCGCCGAGGAGCACCAGGCGTCGACCAATCTGCCCGAACTGTGGAAGGGCATGCCGTATCGCGACAGCTTCTCGCCCCTGGTCGCGAGCCGCTTTTGGTACGAGGGCAGCATCAGCAGCTTTGCGCAGAAGCTGCGTGAGTCGGGCATCGCACTCTACATCCAGGGCGGTTGGCACGACGAACTGCGCGATCAGGGCCTCATCACCTGGCTCAATTATCCGCGCGCCCATCTGCTGATCGGTCCCTGGGCTCACTGCCTCAATCCTGGCTTCGAGCTGTTGCAGGAGATGCACCGCTTCTTCGACACCTATCTAAAGGGTCTGCCGACGGGTCTGCAGACCGAGCCGCCGATTCATTATTTCCTGCAACAGCCTGGTGGCGGCGGGCAGTGGCGCACAGCCGAACGCTGGCCGCTCGATACCCAGCCACGCAGGCGCTGGTATCTAGCGGACCTGGAGCTACAGGCGAGTGCGCCGAGCGTTGCGAGCGCGGTCGGCTTTGACGTCGACGCCTCGATGCATTGCCCTAACAGCGGCCCCTATGCTGGCATCGGTCCCTACATGCAGCCGTGTCATCACGATCATCAGGGCACGAGCTTCAGCGGCGCGCCCCTTGAGGCGCCGCTGACGGTGATCGGCCATCCGATCGTGCAGCTCTACGTGCAAGTCAGCACCCCCGATGCACACGTATTCGCTTATCTCGAGGATGTGGCGCCCGATGGCTCGGTTCAGGTCGTGACCTAGGGGCGGCTGCGTGCCTCGATGCGCGCGCAGCACGCCGCGTCGTGGGCGCTGCCGGATATCCCGTGGCATCGCGGCTGGGCCGAGGACGAGCTGCAGAGCGGCGCGGACGAGACCGTGCCGTTATCGTTCGATCTGATGCCCACCGCCTATGTGTTCGCCGCCGGGCACAGCGTGGCACTCACGATCACGGGCTATGATTATCGCGAGAGCGCGCCGCGCGCGGATCAGGTCTCGATTCGGGTGCATAGCGCGCCCGATCAGGCATCGATGCTCGAGCTGCCGGTTCCGGTCCGCTGAGGGGCGTCCGCGGCGCGTGCTTGACGATTCAAGGATCCAGAGCGCGTTAGTTTTTTTGTTAGACTCTTAGTTTAAGACATTGATATCAAATATTATATTTGAATTGTGTTAGCTCTGTGCGTGAGAGCTTGGTAACCAGCCCTTTCCACGCTCCAGACGTCGCACTGAGAAGCGCGCTATGACCTGACGCCATTCTTCTGATCTTTACAAGCGATGGATGCGGCGGGAAAGGACGGCGCTATCAGGCAGGTGATGTCTGGCGTCAACCCGCAGGGTTGTCAGGTGTTCAGCTTCAAACATCCCAGCGCGACCGAATTGGAACACGACTTTCATCGCGAGATTCTGCGTAGCGAAGGGCTCAGGGACGCGTCCCATCCGACAAGAAGCTCTGGCATGAGCGGTATCGTTCAATCACTGATGAGTTGCGCGCCGAGCGTGCCGTCGACGACGCGGTGGTCACAGGTGAGCGTCACCGTCATGATCGTGGCGATCTCGATCTTGGCGGAGCGCACGACGGGACGCTTTAGGGTCTGATGGGTTAAGGACCCGTGTTTTCGAGGGGTTCATAAGATTTCCAGGTGTTAACGAATTGAACGGCGCAGCCATAAAACGGCAGACTTCACGTTCTGATGCGGTCGTACCGGAAAGCTGGATCGCCCGGCCTGCGCTGATCGGTTCGGGCCATTCTGTTGAGTCCCCCATTGGACCGCGGCCAGCATGTCCTCGCTATCCGCTTTTCGCGAGGACGCAGCTGGTCCCCGCAATGTAGCCCTGACAAATTGCGCGAGCCAACCCATGTTGGCTGAAACCGCCGGCAGTCTCGCCGCCGCAGTAGAGACCTGGGATGACGGCGCCGCTCATATCCAACACCTCGCATTTGGCGTTGATCCTCAAGCCCGCGCGCGTATCGTGCACGTTTGGCGTCGCCCATGCCGCATAAAACGGAGCCTTCGCGATTTTATAGAGCGGCTTCGCTTTGCCGAAGTCAGAATCCACGCCCGACTCGACAAAGGAATTATATCGCTTAACGCTCTCCTCGAGTTTGGCCGCTGCCATAGGGACCCGCTGGTGCTGCATCTTAATCGCGCCTGCCAGGTCAGCCAGTGTGTCGGCGCTGAAGAAAAACCCTGCTTTGATGTCGACGCTTGGCGGTGTCGGATTCCAACTCTCGCGCGCAACGGCGTCGGCATCGAAGATCGCCCAGATGGGGCCTCCACCGTTGTGTCCATCGCTGAAGCCCGCGAGCGCGGCGTTGAGAAAGTTGGTGGGATTATACGTGATGCTCTTGGCGTTGAGATAACTCCCCTGAATGTAGGGTTTGACGGACCCAAAGTTGTTGGCGGTAAATCCACCTTGAGTTTCGTCGTAGAATCGACTTCCCTGCATGTTCACCAGGATTAGATCTTGCCAGTCTGCGACTCGTAGTCCCGTTGCACGGGCCTTATCGAATACCGGGCTACCGGGCATCCAGCTCAACATTTGCATGCTGAAGGGCAGATACCCGTACTGACATCCAATGAACTGCGGTTTGGCGAGCACTGACCCGAATTCACCGGTCTGATTGTATAGACCCCAGAGCGATGCCCCGATTGCCATCGCCGCCAATTCGCCACTCGCATCCTGATTGGACCAAGGCATGCCCCCGAGACCACAGTATTCCTCAGTGAGACGGGGATCGAACATTCGGCGGAAATTGACATTGCCGGTCGAGCCACCGGTGCCGATCATAACGGCCTTGTGTGCACGGATACGCACCCTTTTGCCGTCGTTGTCCGCCGAGATACCAAGCACACGCCCAGAGTTGGGATTCTGCCGAACGATCGAAGTCATTCGGTGGTCAAGCAAAATCTTGACGCCGGTCCTCTCCGCGGCGGCGAGCAATGGACAGACAACGCCGGCGCCCGTCGCCGTATCCTTCTGATACCGTGCCTCGAGCTGCTTTCCCGTATAGGCCACCGGCCAATCCAAACCGGCGGCATAGTTCGAGCGCGGCGCAGAATTGCCGCAGGAAACGCCATCAAAAAACCCGGGCGCAATGTCCATGAATGCGACTCCGTGGGCGGCCAGCTACTCGTACGTTCGTGCTGCGTTATCGGCAAATGCGCGAACAATTTCCCGGTCGTTGTAGCGATAATCCGGAGAGCCATTCTTCTCGACTACCGACCAGTCGGTTAGATCTTGGAACAATAAATCCGGTGAATCGACGATCCCGTATTTTTTTTGGGCACTTGTCCCGCCGCCAAGCGGTATCGTGCCGCCGCTCACCATGGCATGACCGCCGGCGTGTTTTTCGGCCTCAACCATGATGACCGAAGATCCGGCCTCCTTCGCAATGATGGCGGCCGGCAATCCGAAGGCGCCCGAACCAATCACCACGATATCCGCCTCGAAGTCCCAGGTGCCCGACGCGGCTGCGGAGGCGTTCGCGGCGGGCGCGGCACCCACACCGAGAGTCAGTGCGCTGAGGCCTAGTGTGCCGGCGATAACATTCCGACGGCTCATCGAGCCCTTGATGTTCGGGTCATTCATCGACGCATCCTCTAGCTATTGGACATGTTGGCGGCCGAGCCGCCGTTATCACTCGCCGCACCTAACTCACGGTTTTGGCAGCTTGTTACCGTTTGCCTGGAATTTTTTCCCAAAGTCGGTGAGTTCCGGCCCTCCATCGGGCCGCACGTGACACGCCGCGCAAGGCTTGCCGGTTGCCGCACCGAATTGCGGCGTTGCTGAAGCTGTCCTGGAAATAAGAAAGCATGCTGCGCTTGCAGTGACGAGGGTGGCCACAACACCGAGGAGCCCTATATAGGTCTTCCGATTCGTTGTCATTTCTGTTTCCGCAGTTGACGACGCTTCGCGCCAAGGTACAGAGTTAAAGGCATCGCCACCGGCTGGTAAGCGACTGATTCATTCTTTCCCGTTAAGATCGGAACCTCCTTTTGGACACTACCATACAGTGAATACTCCGGCGCTGGCTTTCGTATTCATTGGGTAACCTCGCATGATGATGTGGTGGAGGAGTTGATCGTTCAGACCGAGAAGTAGACTTAGAGTGTGCGCGCATGTCTGTACGGGACCTAACAGAACGTCGATTGGACGCGGACGTTGCGTGTCGAAACTGGCGGTCTCGGTGCTGCGCCCTCGACGATTGGCGGCGCTCTCTGATGCATACCCGATATGGGCGCCGCTACGTTGGTGAATCGCGCTGCGATCTGCGACAGTCGATCGGTTTCCTCCTTTACGACCGCGTAGCACTCGCAGCAGCGCTCGTCTGAGCGCCCCTACCGCGATAAACGGGCGCTCAACTGCCCTGGGAAAGCATGTGCGCAACCCCTTTATGGCAATCAATGCAAGTCGTGCCGTCCTTCGCCATCGATTGATGCTCATTCGCCGCCTCCGGAGGCTGCTTGGCAAACGCCATGGCGCTCGCCGTGTGGCAACTACGGCACTCGGCGGAATCATCCTCCTTGAGATCCTTCCAGACCTTCTGCGCAAGTTCCAACCGATGAGCTTCGTATTTGGCAGGCGTGCTGAGTTCAAATATCAGGTGGCCCCACACTTCTCTGCTCGCCTGAATGTGGCGTATCAAGCCCGGCACCAATCTGGGCGGGACGTGGCACTTGCCGCAGCTCGCCTGAATACCGAGCACATTGGAGTAATGCATGCCATGCCTGTACTCTTGGAAGGGCTCGTTCATCTCGTGACAGGACGTGCAAAAGGCATCGGTGTCAGCGATTTTAAGAGCGCCGACAAAGGTACCCGCAAACCCGATGCCGACGATGAAAGCTATCAACCCGCCGAGCGGTATGCCGAGCAAGAACCAACGCTGCGGACGCCGCCAAAACCATGCAGCAAAACTCCGGCGCACCGGCTGCGGCGAATTCACCTTGAATCTCTCAACGCGGCCATTAGCAATCCTTCATCTTGATCGGTACATGCGATCAATTGCCATCAGGTTCGGGTCGCGAGCGAGAAGTACGCTAATCGATTGTCTCATTGGCGTTCTGTACGCTGACGCACAGAACAACGCGCGCGGCTTGCGATTGGGATCGCAGCGTCAAGGTCCATGCAGCAGGTTCACGCCCTCGGGCAGCATTCGGTCAATCCCGTGGCGCACGATCGAATGAGTCTGACCGCCGCAGATCTCCATGATCGTGCCGGGGCGTGTCGTGATTCGCGCGATGGCCTTGGCGTAACGGCGCGCGCCGACTGGTTCGCGAATTTCATCAACGTATTTCAAGGGAGGTCCTCAGGCTCGAATTCAGCCAGATAGGCGCGCGTCCTGCGCGCCTCCACCTCGTGTACGGCGGTCCTGCAAGTGCCGGCGCTCGATGTGTCATTGGCTCAGGCTTGCATCGACGATCTGCTCAGCGGCCGCTATCGTGTCGAAGTGCCGCCCAATGGCGATGATATTGGCTCCGCGGGGATGGCCCTCAAGCGCCTAATCGAACAGATGAGCTGACAACGATGCGAGCGCGCGGTCGCCATTGGGTGTCTCACGAATTCTGACTCGGCGTGTTGCAACAATTCCGGGTGTGAACTGCATTTCGTCGGCGGACGTCCAAATGCGGAGGCGCCAGGACATTGGGCGACGCGCCGGCCGTAGAGGCCACGACCAATCAACGTTCCATTGTGGAACTATTCCAAGAGAAGACAGTGTCGCTGGGAGGAGGTCGGCATGCTACCTGAAGAGACCACCGTCGTGTTGCGCGATTCGTTAGCTTCAGATTGATTGAAGCGCACATTAGTGGATGCGATCAAGCGAGATCCGGTCGACGCCGAGGTGGATGCAGAAATTCTCAGCCAGCTGTCATCGAGGCGAGCGGAAGCCGTCTTGCGCGAGGAGATACCTTTGGTTCCTGTTGTTCCGTGAGATCAATGATCATCCAGAGTCTCGGCGCAACCGGGGGCATTACGGGGGAAGCAGCGGCGCCGGCGGCGATCAGTTCTTCCACGAAGGCTAGGATTGGCTACCGCGGCAGGCTCAAGCGTGTCCCGCCGCCCCGTACGGGGGGCGCCAGTGGCGCAGCATCGTGGATGCCTCTGACACCTCGAAAGGCACAGTTGACATCAATGAAGGGATGAATTGACAAAATGAGATGATACCGACACGCCGACCGATGGCACGATGGGCGACGTGAAGGATTTCTAGGTTGTTGACGAGAGATGGGCCGTGCGCTAACTCGTCGTCGAGACTGGAAGTTGGCTGTCGAGTCGCAAGGTACTGATTTCGCTTACTGCTCTCGGCCATCCCGGCTGGACCCCAGCCGTCCGCGTATGGTCGTTGATCGAATAGGTCAGCTCATGGGAGACCTGGGCGTGAGCAAACCCGCCTCATAAGCCATTGGCGTGGTTCCGGGTGCGATGTCGGAGTTCCCGACAGCAACTGCTTGCAGCGCATCGACCAGGCGCGTAGGCGAGACCCTGTGATCGATCCTTCTGTCAGTCGAACGGCTCGAATTCCGAGTCAGGCGGCTTCCAGCCGAACGTGCAAACACGGTCTGCGAGGGGCTACGTCTGAAACCAATCTACGACGATTCTGCAAGAGCCCAATGTCAGTGCGGTAACGCACTGACGGCCGTCGCACAGCCGGGCAAATTAATGATTCTCATGTCGAGTTCGGTGGTCGACAGTCTGGCGCCGACTGCTGCAGCGCCGGCACTGGTGTTGTAAGGAAGTGCTAGGGCCGGCAGGACTCGCCCCGCGGCAGGCAGCAGCCTGATCGTGGGGATCTTGGTAAGAGGATGAGCCGCGGGTTTCTACCGATATGGGATGCAGGCGAGGAGCGTAAAGATCGGACCTGTTACCGGATAGCCGTATCCGTAGCAGCCGGTAGTCAATGACCGGTTGTTCGTCGAGAGTTCGGCGGGCGACACCTTTGAAGGAGGAGACGCTATGTTACGCAGCATGAAGGACTTTGAGGGCTACACAATCCGCGCCACCGATGGCGATATAGGCCAGGTGAAGGATTTCTATTTCGATGACGCTAGTTGGGTCGTCCGTTACCTGGTCGTCGAAACCGGCAGCTGGCTCTCGAGCCGAAGAGTCTTGGTGTCGCCTATTGCGATTGGCTCTCCAGATTGGACCGGAAGAGTGCTACCCGCCTCGATCAACAAGGAACAGGTCAAAAACAGCCCGGACATCGACACCGACAAGCCGGTCTCGCGACAGCACGAGATGCAATACCTGCGGTTCTACGGCTACCCCCCCTATTGGGGGGGTGCCAACTTCTGGGGCAGTAGCAATTACCCTGGCGCAATGCTTACAGGTGTCGGATACGCCGGTTCCGGAGCTGAATTCCTGCTGGGGCAAGCGGAGCGAGGTCGCGAGGAAGCCGAGACGGAAGGGCGACAGAAGGGTGATCCCCACCTGCGCAGTGGTAATGCGTTTCTCCGATATCACATTGAGGCAACCAATGGCGGCATGGGTCAAGTCAAGGGTCTGCTGATCGATGAGGAGACCTGGGCCATTCGTTACCTGATCGTGGAGACGAGCAACTGGTGGTTCGGGCATCAAGTACTTATCGCACCGCAATGGATTCAAGAGATCAGCTGGCCCGACGCCACGATTACCGTCAAAGTCACGCAACAAGCAGTGAAGGATGCACCACGGTACGACCCGTCAGCGCCGCTGAGTCGAGACCATGAAATCAGTCTCCACCAACATCATGGCCGCGCCGGCTATTGGGCTGACGAGGTGAAACTTGAAAATCCCGAATATCACATAGTCAAGTCCAGGCAAGAATCAGCGGGCCGTGACAACACTTGATGGCGCGACCCGGTATCAGCGGAGTGGTCGTTGCCAGAGAGCTGCCCGGTTTGATCGATGAGCCCGGCAAGGCGCCGAGCTCTACGCCCTCCGGGTCGGTTCTGAGTGACCGATAGAGGCCACCGCATCTGGTGATCAACATGAAGGGTTCTAGTTCGTTATCTTTTCAACAGAATAAGCAGATGGAGAGGACGAATCAACCAAGCGCCAATTGGACGCGCTTCGAATATCTTTGAATCTCGAGATTAAAGGCAAAGCCGGGCATCATGGATCAACAAGGGAAACCTGCAGTTCACAGGCGCAACTGGAGGCGCATTCACCATTCGCCGCTGTTCTGGGTTGGTCTTCTTCTGTGTTTGGGCGCCATAACGATCTACGTGTTGTCTGAAGACCTTTCGTGGCGGCCACGGCTAAGTGTTTTTAAATAGTCCAACACGTGTTTCGCCTGCGTGTAGGAAACTCGGCACACTGAAGTTACATCTGACGCGAGGCACAAATCCAGTGGCCGCCCGACAGCAAAACGAATGGCCGCCACCGCCTCAACGCAGCGATGCGCCCGATTTCGCGCCCTCTTGCTTTGACCTGCTGGTCGAGCAGTCAGCTTTGAATGTTGGGTTCAAAGCTAATCGCTCGAGCGATACTTGAGCCCTCCAAGAGAGCCCTGATATTAGTGGAAAATGCCGGGCTTGGGGTCAGTGGATCTGCCTTCGCTGCGCTGCCAGATGAGCGCGGTTCCTTAACGGATCGAACAAGGATTGCAGAAAAGGCCGTCGGTCCAGGGCGCCGTCGACATCTCTGTGGCGCGCAGTGCTACCTATCCGCTGACCGATCGTCAAAGATGTCGCCTTCGTGATATTCCCAGTCGAATCCTTTTTGGCAAGAGTAGTAGCCGCCTTCAACATGAATGAACGCAAAATTCGAAGCGCCAGGAAAGGGCGCTGCTTTTGCTTGCTCGATAGACGGAAAGTCCCGGTCAATTGCCTGCGCTAGCTGACAGCCGCTTTTCTCCTGATTCGGTTCGGTCAAATAACTGACCCTTACGTGCATCGATTGGGCCTCCCAAAACTTACTCGACCCCAACGTACGATTGCCATTCGGTCATCACGGGCTTGATCTGCGACTGCTGGGTAGGTACTGCCGCCGCAGCTGACGTGGTCCTGTCCAAGGCTGCCTGCCGTGCCACGTGATTTTCCGTCATTCAGTGCGACGTCGTTCGCTCGAGCAGCGATGGATCAACAGGCGCCGCATTCTCTCAGCTTCATCGGCAGAACTCACGGCGTGCTCTGAGAATTTCCTCTACTTTGCGCCAAATGTACAGCGGCCGAAGATTCGATGGGGTGAATCCTGCCGAGGCCGGGTCGGGCTCTCGTGCTTCGCATCGGGCCTTGCGCGCAAGTCTGCAACCAGACTGAGCACAAAACTTCCCCTTGCACACAAAAGTTCCACCGTCGCCAGTCGGCTCACCTTAACTCGGCATTCGAACCGTGCGAAGTTTGTTGGACAGTCTTTCCATCGGTCTCAATTTTGATCGCACTCAGCGAATTAGAGCGTCGATGCAGCATCTGGGGCACTTTTGTGCTCACTTGGTAGGAGAATTTGTGCGCATGAGCTGAGTGGTCGGTGCGACCTACCATGCGGACTGCTTTGGTTAATAGAATTTCAACGCGTTACTAGAATTTCGTTGTGCCGACAATAAGGACTGATTGAATTGATCGTTGATACATGACTGAGCTTAATTCAGATGTCCACCCGCTGGCTAAGTAGAAATGTCCGGTTTTGGTCTTTCCTCGTTCCGTTTACCGGTTCTTCCCCGCCGCGCGGTCTGACGCCCCGTCAGGGGCGGCAGAAGTTCCGAATGCATCGCCTCAATGGTGTGCTGCGGACGCAGTTGCCTGCGCTTCTGGCTCGCGACGAGCTTCGATCGCGGAACCCGCGTGCCATCGGCTCGATGGGCCGTGGAAGGAGCCTTTTGCGAGCGAGTTTCCCGACGGGCCTGGGACTCCCGCAGTGCCTGCAGGGCGTGGCTGAGGCGCTTGTTCTCGACAATCGCTCCCTGGTCTATCGTTCCCGAGGTTATAAAGAGGGAATAGGGTAGTGCTTGACCAGCTACGCGGATCTCAATGCGTCCGTCAGGATACTCAAACATCTCCACGTACTTACCGATGAGTCGCCGGTTCTCAGCGGTGTCGACCAACACGTAGAGTTTGCGCTCGTAGTGCAGTAGCAGGTTCTGACTCACCTTGCGCAGCTCCGGCCGTGCAAAGATCAAATCCAGATCTTCCTCCGGACGCACCGGGCGATGCGCATCATGTGTGTCACGCGGGACCTTAGCGAACTTGCTGTTGTAGGCCTCGATAAAGCTCGGCATCAGGGTATTCGCAGCCTCGATGCTCGAGATCCCGGCCAGCCTCAGCTCCTTGACCAGCCGATCCTGCAGCGTCAGGTGTGCCCGCTCAACGCGTCCCTTGGCCGCCGGCGTGTTGGCACAGATCCCATCGATGTTCAGCTCGTATAAAGCCCTGGAAAACTGCGTATGTCCGGACCCATTGACCGCTCCTGGGCGGTTCACGCGGAAGATGCTCGCCTTGTCACTGTAGAGCGCTAGCGGTTTGCCATAGCGGCCCAGATACTCACGCATTGCCTCAAAGTACGTAAAAGTTGACTCAGTCCCAGCGAACTTCAGCCACATCAGCCGGCTCGTCGCATCATCCACAAACACCAGCGCCGTGCACATCGGTGCTCGATCCTCGAACCAGCGATGCTCACAGCCGTCAAGCTGAATGAGCTCTCCCACACAGGCCCGGCGCGTCCGCAGCTGCTGCACCTTCGGTGGCCGAAGCTTCCGCGGAATCCACAACCCAGCCGCTATCCGAACCCTTCCTACCGTCTCCTTGGCCAACACAATCTGATGCCGCTCAGCGAGCTTCTCCATTGCCAATGTAGGCCCGAAGTCTGGATAGTGATCGCGCAGGATCCGTGCGACCTGGTTCTCCAGATCCCCCTGGATCCTGCGATTGCTGGGCTTGTTACGGCGTCGAGAGATCAGTCCGACAGGACCTTCGATGCGGTACCGGTGCGCAAGGCGTCGCACTTGCCGCGAGCACATGCCCAGTCGCTCCGCGGCGAAACCCGCGCGTAACTCACCAGCCGCAACCGCTTGAATCACCTTCAACCGATCGAGCTCCCGGATGTTCATCGTCACCGTGCTTCGTTGATACATGGACGCTCCCAAAAGCCCAAGCTCTTGGAGCATCCGCCATCCACTGGCCCAGGCGGAGATCTGTACTTAGCCAGAAACGGACTTCTCTACCTAGCCTCTATAATACAATTGAACATAATATACATTATGCGAAGTACGAG
>Ga0182030_10006950_pt1 | contig 23707 bp, 15 predicted proteins | sample 812S3MmetaG_FD_121299 | JGI IMG/M metagenome (GOLD analysis project Ga0182030, IMG submission 121299) | Permafrost microbial communities from Stordalen Mire, Sweden - 812S3M metaG (Illumina Assembly) | ecosystem: Environmental > Terrestrial > Soil > Wetlands > Permafrost | place: Sweden...
AAGGGAAAGCAGATTTCGGATCGCAACATATGGTTGGAAATTTATTGCTTTTGATCAATTCATTTTCTTACGCTATTTATCTTGTCATTATGAAACCTGTCATGTATAAATACAATGTCATGCATATAATGAAATGGGTTTTTCTGGCAGGTTTTGTATTTATTCTTCCCTTTGGCTTTCGATCCATGATCAGCGAAAACTGGCTTTCCTTGCCTTCCAATGTCATTTTATCTTTGCTTTATATAACAGTTATTACAACTTTTCTTAATTATTATCTCACAAATTATGCTTTGAAATACCTTTCAACAACCTCTGTGAGTATTTTTTCATATATACAACCTGTTGTTGTTGTTTTGGCTGCGGCATTTATCGGTATTGAAAAAATTGTGTGGATACAAATTTTTGCCGGAATAATGATATTTACAGGTGTTTTTTTAGTAAGCCAGCGCCATACAATTTTATGATGAAGTAATAATGAAAGCACAGGATAAGATTAAAGTAAATATGAATGGGTCTAAAATTCTTGAATTTATAGTAAAAATAACGATATCTTAGTAACCATTTTTGATTTTACAACTATACAATATATTTACTATCTGAAACTTTCATTATTTTTGAGTCATAAAAAATAGCTTTTTTCATGCCTGGAGAAGAAAAAGACATATCATTATTTATCAATGCCCTTAAATCATTCACCAATTATGATTTTTCAGATTATTCTGAAAAATCATTACAGCGAAGAGTGGACAAAGTCCTTTCCGATCATAAAATTGACATTCTGAAGCTCATTGATGAAATCCAGAAGAATTCTGATTTTGTAGAAAAAATCGTTAAAGAAATAACAGTAAATACAACAGAACTATTCAGAGATCCCGCCATATGGCAATCGCTAAGATATAAGGTACTACCCGGATTTGCAAACAATGAAACCATCAACATCTGGCACGCCGGCTGTTCCTCAGGACAAGAAGTATATTCATTGATGATTCTTTTATCTGAACTGGGATTGCTTGATAAAAGCAGAATTTATGCTTCCGACATTAACTCGGATGTTATGGAAATTGCAAAAAATGGTGTTTATAAATACAGGTTTAACCTGAATTATCTTGATAATTTTGATAAAGTAATCAAGGAAAATCCTTATCATTACGAGAACTTCAATGATGTGCCCTATTCAAAATATTTTGATATTGACAAAAATAAAGATATCATCAGGATGCACAGTTTTTTACGCGAAAAACCAGTTTTTAAAAAAATTGACTTAGTTAAAGATCAAAATATATTTTTTGTTAAATTTGATATTATTTTATGTAGAAATGTGATTATATATTTTAATTACAATCTGCAAAATAAAGTTTTTAACCTCTTTTACAATAATCTGTATGATGAATCATACCTGGTACTGGGAATTCATGAAACAATTTTAGGACCTTTTGCCGGAAATTATGAAAAAAGAGACCAGTTCTATTTAAAGAAATAAACATCGCGCGAGTTCCATGAGACTAATTAATAATTAAATTGATTCGAATGAATACAATTATAAAAAATTTAAAAATAAAATTGATTGCCATAGCCTCTTTTCTATTTTTATTAATATTTATACTTGGAATATTTACTTATAATCAGATCCGAAAAATGATTGATTTTTCAGCTTTAACATCACAAACCAAACAACTTGACAATTACATCTATAATATTTCCTCAACAGAAAATGATTTCATTGGTTCGTTATACAAAGATTCCTCTTTTTTCAAATATGATAAAAATTATTGCATTACCAATCTTCTTCAATTTGTAAATGATTATTCACAAGAGGTGAAAACCATTAAACATAATTATTACCTGACTTACAACATCAATATTAATAATTCGCTGTCAGATATTCTTGATGAAACTGAAAAATATAAATCTTCCGTTCAGCTTCTGATTCAACGTCTTCATGAAAGAGGTTTTTTAAAATATGGCCTTTGTGGTCAGTTAAATTCCACCCTGTATAATCTGAATAAAAGTGTATCAGCTATTAAAAACAATAACCTGGATGCGACCTTGAAAGATATTTATCTCTTAAAAGACAACTACCTTCATGAACCCAATCCGGAAATTTTAACTCTGCTTGTAAATGAAATTGACAAAGCAAGAATGATATTATTAAGTTACAACATGGATCAGTCAAAAGAAGGTCTCTTATACCTGAAAAAAGTAAATGATCTGGCAATCTCAATCACTAATAAAGATGTTGAAACAGGGATTATTGGTAACAGCGGATTGATTGAAAAATTAAATTCAAACATAGAGATTTTAAAAACTAAGAATTACAATTTATTTATCCAAATCAAAAAAATAATAAATACCTCTGTTTTCTATGCAACTGTACATTTTCTGATCCTGTTGTTTATCATAATCTGCTGTTTAATTTTTTTATTTTATATTATTTTTTCATCTTTATATAATCCACTACAAAAAATTAAATTACATCTGATAAAATTGGATCGAGGCGAATTACCAAAGCCGTTGAATTTACAAACAAGCGAAGAAATCATAGAGGTTACGGATCATCTGAATGAATTCATAAAAAGTCTGAAAACAAAAGTGGAATTTGCTATTGAAATCGGAAAAGGAAATCATCATATAAAATATCAACCTGTCAGTGATGATGATATACTTGGTAATTCACTGCTTGAAATGAGTAAAAGTCTTTTGAGAGCAGAAATCGAAGACCAAAAATATAAGATTGAAGAAAAGAAAAGGCTGTGGGAAAATGAAGGAATTGCCAGGTTTGCTGAAATATTACGCTTGAATAACGATGATCTGATGCATCTGTCCGACCTGCTGATTACAAATCTGGTCAAATATCTAAATGCAAATCAGGGTGCATTCTTTCTTGTAAAAGAGGATGAGAGGAGTAATTTATGTCTTGAAATGGTTTCTGTATTTGCATACAACAGAAAAAAATTTATTCATAAAACAGTTGCTCCCGGGGAAGGATTGGTGGGAACATGTTATTTAGAAAAAGAAACTATATTCTTAACTGACATTCCCGAAAATTATATTACCATCGGATCAGGATTAGGCGATTCAAAACCAAAATGTGTTATTATCGTACCATTAAAAACGGAAGACACCGTGCTAGGAATTATTGAAATTGCATCATTCACTATTCTTGATCCTCATGAAATAAATTTTGTAGAAAAAATTGCGCATAGCATCGCGTCAACCATAATCAGTGTAAGAATCAATGAACAGACAACCCAACTACTGATCAGATCTCAGAAACAAACGGAAGAAATGGCCATCAAAGAAGAAGAAATGCAACAAAGAATGACCGAACTTCATAATATCCAGAATGAATCTGCCCTTAAAGAAGCAGAATTAAACAATTTTATCAGTTCAATAAACGATCATTCACTTATTATCCATTATGATCTGAGAGGAAAAATATCTTATATAAACCATAATTTTTTATTGGCTTTTGAAACTGAAAAACAAAACCTGATTGGCCGTTTTCACAAAGAATTTACCTCAATGGATGTAAACAGCGATGATTATAAAAAGTTTTGGGAGGATTTAAAGAATGGGAATAACAAAATAATGATGGATAAAATAAAAATACTTAAAGGAAAAGTATTATTGGTTTGTCAAAACTTTATACCTATTTTTAATAATGACGGTAAAATCACCAAAATATTAAGTATTGCTTTTAATGTAAATGAAAAAAATATTCAGGATTTATAATTTATGGCATTTTTTGAAATTGATATTGCAGATGCAAGAAAAATAATTAAAGTCATTCATGAAAAATACTATTTTGATTTGAGTGATTACTCTATCATTTCATTGAAAAGACGTTTTGAAAAAGTGATGCAGCATTTCAATCTGAAAAATGCAGAGACCCTGATCGAACGATTGTCAGATGATAAAGGTTTTATTGAAGACTTCTTAAGCAGTATTTCCGTAGAATCAACTGAGATGTTTAGAGACCCATCATTTTGGAGCTACCTTCAAAAAGATTTCTTTCCATCGGAATTAGCTAAAAACAAAAAAATAAAAATATACGTTCCATTTTCTGTATCCGGGGATGAGCTGTATTCATTATGTTTACTGATAAAGGAATCAGGATGGCAGGAAAATTTTGAGATTACCACAAGCTGTATCAGCAATAAATTAATAGAAAATATTAAATCCGGTTTTTTCAGAACCAATAAAATTGAAGTCAGTAAAGAAAATTATAAAGCCATAAACGAAAATTATATGCTTTCGGATTATTTATCCACGCAAAATGATTGTGTTTTCAGGCATCCCAGGTTAATCGAAGATGTGATTTTTTTAAACCAAAGATTAGATCTCCCTGATTCACTTCATGATTTTAATATGGTTTTATTCAGAAACAAAATGATATACTATAATATATATCTTCAGGAAAAAATAATGTATTATCTCTATGAAAAATTAGTTTCAGGAGGTTTTTTATTTATTGGTATTAAAGAAATAACGGGCCAAAATTCCGGTGATAAATTCAAAGTCATACATCCGGAAGAGAACATATATATTAAACTTGGATGAATATGTATAAAGCAATAATGATTGGTGGTTCTGCAGGAAGTTTTCAGATTGTTAATAAACTTTTAAGTTCATTGCCTGAAAATTTTCATTTGCCCATTTTTTTGTGTCTTCACCGATTGAAACATGTTCGCAAAGGTTTCGTAGAAGCATTATCAATAAAAGCCATTATTCCCGTTGTAGAACCAACTGACAAAGAATTGATCATGCCCGGAAAAGCCTATCTTGCACCAGCCAATTATCATATGTATATTGATAAGACAAGAATTCTGCTCTCAACTGAAGAGCCGGTACATCATTCAAGACCTTCCATAGACTTGTCATTTTATACAGCTGCTGCCTCTTACAAAGAAGAATTAATTGGTGTCATACTTTCCGGAGCGAATCATGATGGGGCCAATGGATTGGAAAGGGTATCCGAATTAAAAGGTCTTACGATTGTTCAGGAACCAAAAAACGCGGAAGTCTCCGTTATGCCGGAGGCGTGCTTACAATTGTTTCATCCCGACCATGTGTTCAATCAGGATGAACTTATAAATTTTATTTGCAAACTGAAATAATCATTTATATGTCAAATAAATATCAAACTATACAAACTATAATTATTATTACACTCATAGTAAGCATCATAACAACTTTTATTTCTTTGTCAATCTATTTTTCTTCTGTGAAGGCAAATTTTTTCTATTTTCTGGTTTTAATTATTCTGGCTTGTATTTTTCTAATGTATTTTATTAATGACAGGTTATTACAGACAAACAAATTGATGAATAAACAAATCTTAGAAAATCAAGCAGTAATCAAAAAAAAGAAAGAAAAAGATAAGGATGAAACTCGTTTGATCAGTAAACCGGGAATAATTGATATAGATGCTATTATAACTCGAATCATTCCGGAAAACCATGAAAAACTTACAGTTATAAAATTTGCTGAGACCCTATTAAGTAATATGGCAAAAGAATTTGAACTGGTACAGGGAATTTTTTATTTGGAAAATAATGATAAAAAGTATGTACATATTGCATTATATGCTTATACTGCAGAGAAACCCCCTATTCCTTTTTCCCCTGGTGAGACGTTGCCGGGTCAGGCAGTAAAAAATAAAAAAGTAAGCATCATTTCAGATATTCCCACGCCCTATTTGATCGTGTATTCAGGGACTGGTCAAGCCTTACCTGTAAATCTTGTTTTCGCTCCTCTTGTTGCAAAAGATGATGTTCCTGGTCTGCTGGAGTTATCTTTTTTTAAAAAGTCAACGCTGTTGAAAGAAGAAATATTTTCAGTATTAGCTTTCAAATTGGGAGAAATTCTGAATAAAAAAGTTAAATTAAAAAATGACAACTATTAGAAAAATATTTAATTTCTCTTCACTTGGTGCAAATGTTATTACAGGATTTGTACTGGGTTTATTTTTTCCATTTTCTGTCTGGGTTATAGAGTTTGCTTATAACAGGGTCCCTGTAAATTTTTCTTCATTCACGCATCTTCACAGGGTTCATATTTCACTTTGGTTTATAGATGTTGTTCCTATACTCGTAAGTGCTTTTATCTATTACTACACAAAAAAACGCGATGATGAAGCCCGTGTTTATGAAAATGAACTCATCAAGCGAAAAGAACGAATAGATAAAATCGCGCTGTTTGCTCACAACATAGGAACCGGTGATTACTCGAACCTGATTGATGTTGAAGACGATGATGATGTGTTGGCCAAATCATTATTGGTCATGCGCGATAATCTCCTGACTAATTACCAGAAAGAGTCCAAAGAAAGTTGGATTGCTGAGGGTAAAGAGATTATTTCAGGAATATTGCGGATGCATACAAGGGTAGAAGACCTGGCTTATGAAGTATTGGTAAATCTGATCAATTATATCAATGCCGTTCAGGGCGCTTTTTATTTATATCATGAAGAATCCGGAAAGATTGTAAACCTGGCTACTTATGCTTTTAACAGGAAAAGATTTGGTTCGCAGGAATTTCAAACAGGCAAAGGACTGATAGGACAATGTGTCTATGAAATGGACATCATTTACCGCACTGAAATACCTGAAGATTATGTAAGTATTACTTCCGGCATACTTGGAGATAAAAAGCCACAAAGCATTTTAATAGTACCTCTGATTTCAAATGAGAAGCTGCAGGGAATTATAGAATTTGCATCATTGCAGAATGAGATTCCTGAATTAACGATCACTTTTTTAAAAGAATTGGGAGAAATCATTGCCCGCACTATTTTCAATCTTCGCATCAATCATAAAACTGAAAAACTATTGCAGGATGCTCAGCAGATGACTGAAGAGTTAAAAAGAAATGAAGATCAGCTAAAACACAATGCAGAAGATATGCAGGCCACACAAAACGAATTAAAACAATCAAACGAACAACTTGAATCGAAAATTAAAGAAGTAGAAAATGGCCAGATACGTTTAAATTCATTGCTCGAAAACGCTTCTGAAATTATTACTATTTATGATATCAATCTCAATCTGACTTTCCAAAGTCCTTCTGTGAAAAATATTCTTGGTTATTCAACAGAAGAAATTACAGGCGGGAAGTTTTACAGCAGACTTATTAAAAAAGGAGAGCTTGAATTCAGAAACATGTTTCAGCAATTATTAAATAATCCGGCTGAACCAATCACTATCGAATATACATTTCAGAAAAAAGACGGACAGGAAATATTTCTTGAAACAACAGGTATCAATCTTTTAAATGATTCAGTAATTAAAGGTTATTTATTGAATTCTCAGGATATTACGGAAAAAAAACGAGCCGAAAAAGAAGAACGGATGAAGACAAGAATGCAATCACTTTCTGAAAATTCATTCGACATGATACTCAGGTTAAGCCTGACTGGAGAATTTTATTATGTGAACCCTGTGGTTGAAAAATATATTGGATATTCCAATAAAACCATGATCAATATGACTTATACGGATCTGAATCTTCCTGTGGTATTAAAAAACTATTTTGATAAAAGTATAAAACAAATAAAGAAAACATCTCAAAAAATGATTGATGAGATTACCTTTTATAAACTGGAAGATAGAATCAGCTATATCATGAGTTTTGATGCCATTCCGGAATTTAACGAGAACGAACTGGAAACAATTCTTTTTGTCGGTCATGATATTTCTGAAACAAAAAGAATAGCCATTGAAATACAGGAAAAGAATAAAAAGATAGAAGAAAGTATAAATTATGCTGAACACATACAATCATCTATAATTCCAACCAACAAATTAATTAAAAATTATTTACCTAAATCATTTGTTTACTACAAACCCCGTGAAGCTGTCAGTGGTGACTTTCCCTGGTTTTGCAGCAAGGATGACAATATTTACATAGCTGTTGTAGATTGTACCGGTCACGGGGTACCCGGCGCCATGCTTTCATTTATCGCGTATTTTTTACTTAATAATATTGTTGATCATGATGTAGATTTAACTGCTTCCGATATTTGTAACAAACTTCATGAGAAAGTTCGCAATACGCTTCGGCAGGATCAGGAAGAAGCTATATTCAGAGACGGTATGGATATTGCATTGTGTAAAATAAACTTAAAGCAGCATGAACTGCAATTCAGTGGAGCACACAGACCCCTTTATGTTGTAAGAAAAAATGAACTTACCGAGTATAAAGGCACTCGTAAAGCTATTGGTGGAATACCCTTAAGTAACAAGGTGGAAGATCCTTTTTCAAATAATAAAATCAATATACTCCGGGGTGATAAAATTTTCTTTTTTTCAGACGGACTACCCGATCAGCTTGGCGGTCCTGAAAGAAAAAAATATTCAGCTCAACGTATCCGGAATTTAATAATAAATAATTATCAATTTTCTATGCCTGAATTTCATGAATTTTTTTCAAATGATTATGATGAATGGATAGGAAATAATAAGCAAATTGATGACATTTTAGTGATCGGAATCGAGTTTTAATGTATTTTTGTTAAATAATTTTCCTAAAATAAATGCAAATGTTAAATGATGATCATAATTTTCTCATAGATCAATATTCATTCTTTCTTTTGACTTCAACAATTTCAAGAGTATAATAACTAATAACAAATACATTTTATGGTAGTCATAAAAATAGATGGGACAGATGATACACCTTCCGTGATATTAGATAAAGATGAAAATAATTTTCAGTTTTCAGGCCGTTCATTACCTGAAGATGCAGGAAAATTCTATATCCCGATCATGACCTGGTTGAAGGAATATTGCGCGAATCCAAATGAAAAGACCATTTTTAATTTCAAACTAACTTATTTTAATACATCATCCTCTAAAATGATTTTGGATATACTTCTTAAATTAGAGGAATTGAAAGAAAAAAATAAAGAAGTCGCTGTGAAGTGGTTCTACCCCGAAGAAGATGAAGATATGCAGGAAGCCGGAATTGAATATGCAGATATTGTTAATGTGCCTTTTGAACAAATTCCTTATCATTCATAATCATTAACTGTTCTCGAATTCAGATGGTTATATGATTTTTAACATCCATTTGTTTGAATTGTCTCCCGTAAAATACTTTATGGGTTTTAATTATACCATACCAGAATAAATTTTAAATGATCTGGATTTGTACAATTCTTTTATTCATAGCTCTTTACTTTGAAACGTTTAAAAAGATATTAAATTTTAAAGATAAATTCAAATTAAAAAAAAAATTTAAACTAAAGATTTTTTATATATTTACTTCGTGCTAAATTTGATCCTAAATTCATTCTGTTTTTTATATGATAAAAAAATTATCTTTCCTTTTACTAAGCTTAGCGCTTATTTCCTCCTGTAAATCTGGTGGAAAAAAAATTACAGGAGATATGGAGGTCCCTGATTCAGTTGTAAATAAAGGTATTCTGCAAGTTTCAGAGCAAGCCATGCAGGATATTATTGATAATATTGCTTCCCCGGTTGAAATGTCGTCATTAATCAAAACCATTGGTGTTCCATTCTCAAAACAATATCTGGCTCCAACCAATAATTTGTCTTCTTTTAATACTGACCTGCAACAGTCCATAGTTCTTGGTATATATGGCGCTGATCTTGGATATCTGAATATGTATAATAAGACTGGAACTGTAATTGATTATCTGTCAAATATAAAGACATTATCAGATAACCTGAAAATAGGACAATTTTTCGATTTTAACACGTTAAAGCGTCTTGTCAGTAACAATTCCAATATTGATTCAATCATGTATATATCTGTTCATAGTTTTAATGATATGGATAAATATCTCAGGAAAAATAACCGGGGCAATCTTAGTTCTTTGATTATTACAGGTGTTTGGGTCGAAGGATTATATATTTTAACCCAGGTGCAAAAAAACAACCCGAATCCCAAACTTTCTGAAAAAATAGGAGAACAAAAAATCATTTTAAACGATTTAATGTTAATATTGAAGAATTACATCAAGGACCCTGATTTTAAAAAAATAATTGATGACATAGAAATTATTAAAGCCGAATTTGCCAATGTAAAAATATCTTATGAGATGGGCGATCCTGAGGCTGTGGAAAAAGATGGAATGTTAGTAATTGTCCAGAATGAGAAGAGTATTGTAAATATTGACGATATGACTTTGACTAATATCAGAAATACAACAGAAAAAATTAGAAATAAATTATTAAATAACAAATAAAATTTAACCAAATAAATAGTTGTTTCCGGATGAAAAAAATAATTATAATATCATTGTTACAACTCGTTTTGATATGTTGTTATAACATTCAAAGTAAAGCACAGACAACAGCTAAACTAGTTGAATTGTGCACAGCTGCCGCTGGTAATGATGCGACTTATTTAAAAGATTTTGATGTAGAATTAGAAGCTGCAGGGTCTGATGAAAAAGCTCCTATTGCAAAGTTTTCCATGGTTTTAAGTAAAAATAATGTGTATCGCTTTACCATCTGTAATTCTGATAACTCTGAAGGAAAAGCGATGATACAGCTTTTTGATATGAACAGACTTCTTGGAAGTTCCTTTAATGCCTCAACCGGACAGGAATACAAATCTTTTAATTTTCAATGTTCAAAAACCGGTGTATACCATGTTTTCATTTCCTTTATTGATGGTAAAAAAGGATCTGCTATTGGAATTTTATCTTTTATTAAAACCTTATAAATTCCAAACCGGATATATCTGAACGATTATAATTAATACGATAAGAATACCAAATAATATCTCCCCAATCCAACGTGATTTTATTTTGTTAAAATAAAATGTAAGAAGAAATGATATTGGCGTTACAATCATTGTCATCACTTCTAAAGATGCTGAAGATACTAAAACGTAAACCAATACACCTATCATGAAACAAAAAAATAAAAGATTAAAGGTCTTTCGGGAAAGTATTTTAAAACCTGGCAACGACCTGATTATAAAATAGCTGGAAATAAATATCAAAAATATAATATAACAAAATAACAATAGATATGAATCTTTTACGACAAACACCGGCATTGCTTTAAAGTTATTCTGTATAGTTAATAATAAAGGCTTATAATCTCTTCCTGTTATATAATAAATAGAAAATAAAAATAAACAGGGTATTCCAAAACCTAAAAAGGTATAAAACCATTCCCTCCAGTTAAATGTTCGGAAAATAATTAATCCAATCCAACTAACAATTATAAAAAATACTGAATTCAAGTAAAATAAACTTGCTAAAGCAATTAAAAATGAGGAATCAAAAAAGTTGTAACATAACAAGTCTTTCCTGTATGAATCTAAAATCCTTTCGATGGCATAAGTTAAGAATAAGGAGGCAAAAATAACAGGATTCATTCTTTGAAGCGGAATCAAACTAAATAAAAGAAGTATAAAAAAAACAGTGGGCAAATACGTTCTTTCAGGAATAAGAATATACTTATTATTTAACCTTAACATATTAAATGCAAGAATGATCATTATTGTCATAGTGATCATTCTGCCTGAAAAAGAATTTTCCTTTACATAACCCGTTATAATCTCATATAGAGGCATCCGTACAGAATCAAAACCAAATACCTGCCATTGCGGATGAATAAAGCCTTTTAGCGATAGTACAATAGCAAGTACGAATGATACTAACAATAAAACAGGTTGATGACTTTTGGCTATTTTTAATAACATCTGAATCTTATTTTAAATCAAATCCTATATCTTTTCTGAAATATTTTCCCTTAAATTCAATGATTTCAGCATTTTTATAGGATTTTTTTAATGCTTCTTCTTTGCTTTTGCCGTAGGAACTGATGGCCAGGACTCTTCCTCCATTGGTAATGATATTTCCGTTTTCATCCAAACATGTTCCTGCATGAAAAACAATACTGTCGCGGACTTTATCAATATTTTTTATCGCGTGCCCTATTTCATAATCGCCCGGATAACCTCCTGATACCAACATCACTGTTGTCACAGTCTGAGAATCAATTTCAATTTTTTTTGAAGCCAAAGTCCCGTTTGCCACTGCTTCAAATAAGTCCAACAGATCCGTTTTCAGTCGTGGCATGACCACCTCCGTTTCCGGATCACCCATTCTGACATTGTATTCGATAACAAATGGATCTTCGTTTACTTTAATGATTCCGAAAAATATAAATCCTTTATATTCTATGTTTTCATTTTTTAATCCATGCAGGGTTGGAATAATGATCCTGTCTTCAACTTTCTTCATAAACTCTTTACCGGCAAAAGAAACAGGAGATACAGCTCCTGTGCCCCCGGTATTTAATCCCTTATCGCCTTCTCCTATCTTTTTATAATCTTTTGCTTCAGGTAATATTTTGTACGAGATCCCGTCAGTTAGAACAAATACCGATAACTCTATTCCGGTCAGAAATTCTTCTATAACAACCGTAGAACTTGCCTTACCGAATTTCCCGTTTAACATCAGTTCCAGTTCTTTACAGGCTTCCTCCAGATCATTAATAATTAAAACGCCTTTACCGCCAGCCAGTCCATCAGCTTTCAGAACAAACGGGGGATTTACTGACTGTAAAAAATCAATTCCTTTTGAGATGTCATTTTTAGAAACACTGAAATGCCTTGCCGTGGGAATATTATTCCTGATCATAAATTGTTTGGCAAAGTCTTTACTCCCTTCAAGCATGGCTCCTTGCGCGGACGGACCAATAACAGGAATATCCGATAATTCTTTATGAGAAATGAAATAATTCCAAATTCCTTTAACCAATGGCTCTTCAGGTCCAACAACTACCATATTTATTTTGTTTTGCAGAACAAATTGTCCTACCTTTTCAAAATCATTAGGATGAATGGCTATATTAATACCTAAGTCTTTTGTTCCGGCATTTCCAGGTGCAATGTATAATTGCTGAAGTTTTTTGCTTCGCGACAATTTCCACGCTATTGCATGTTCACGTCCACCAGAGCCTAATAATAATAACCGCATGGTAAATAATTAAATTTAAAATGTCTGAAAGAGAATGAAGCGAAGATACAATTTTTTCAAAAAACATCAGGTATTTTAAAAATAAGATGAACAGGAAGTCATTTAAAATGCCAAAGGGTGACAAAAAGGAAGAGAATGAAAGGGTATAAGTAAATATTATCGCTGTTATTTAAATAACAGTTTAAAATGTTGTTAATTTTAAAATTGTGATTTATCTTTGTTAATAGGAAAAATTTGTTATTATTCATAGAATGATAAAACAAAACTTTCGGTTTTATTATTAAGATGAATGTTTATAAAAATTAACAATTGGAATGCAAAAGTTTATTTTCTTCTTTCCTGATATCTTAATATGTCAGATATGAATTCTATTACTAAAAAGACATGCTGTCAATTTTTCAGTTTGATAAGAGATATAATTATCGCTGTTTGTCTCACTTTTTCTTCCCAAATGAGCTATGCCCAAAATGTTAATGTATTAGGCTCAACAAGCGCAAATGGCTCATATCCAACTTTAGGCGCTGCTTTTACAGCGATTAACACTTATAGCAGCAGCCAATCTGGAAATAATATCGTTGTCCAGATTGCTAATTCAACAAGTGAAAGTTCTACTGCTGCTCCGTTAAATGCCGGCAACTGGACCAGTTTAAAGATTTATCCCACCACTTCAGGTTTATCAATCAATGGAAGTGTTTCCGGCAACGGACTTATTGCTTTAAATGGCGCAAGGAATGTTACCATTGACGGAAGTGTAAATCAAAATGAGGTTCTAAGTGCATCAAACAACCTTTCCATTATCAATACCAGTACATCCGGTACCGCCAGTACATCAACCATCAGATTTTACTCTTCTGCCTCCTATTGTTCAGGTGATTATGTGAAATATTGTAACATTCAAGGATCAGAAACCAATCTATCAAGTGGTATTATTTTTCTTTCAACAGCCGGAACCTCCCCGGGGAACAGCTCCAATACAATCACATATAACAACATTACCTGCTATTCTACCTCAAGACCTGTCAACGCAATATATTCTTCAGGATCTTCAAGCGTTACAAATACCGGAAATATCATAAGCTATAATAATATTTACAATTTTTTAAATGTTGGACTAAATTCCTCCGGAATTTATATTTCGAGCTATTCTACAGCATTTACCATTAACAATAACAATTTTTGGGAAACAACTTCTTTTGCATCCACAAATACCGCATCTTATTATGTTATCAGAATTTCCAACATTTCAGGTGGTAATTTTACTGTCAACAACAATAGTATCGGAGGAAATAATTCAGGCGGTAACTGGACCATAACAAGCAATTATACAAATAGTTTTTATTGTATCAGTATTTCTACCGGAGAGTCTGTCAATAGTAATGTTCAGAACAATACCATCAGTAATTTCAATATGACGGATAATTCAGCATCAAAATTTGATAACTGGTATGGAATCAATATTACCCAGGGTTCTGTTAACATTGGTACTAGTACTGCAAATATTATAGGCGCTGCTACCGGAACCGGCTCAATAACCTTAACGAATGCCGCAACGAATGGTATAATTTATGGTATATATTTAGCAGGTGTTTCTACAGATGTTATTCTATGTGAAAATAACACTGTGGCATCCCTTACGGCTGCAAACAGCAATTCTTTCTATGCAACAAATCTTTATGGTATTTATAACACCAATCCCGGAACAATCACCATCAGCAATAATAACATTGGCTCCTCAACATCTAACAGTCTTCAAGCCACTTCTCAGGCAGGATCAAATGAACAGACAGTGCAGGGAATTAATTCCAGTGGAACGGGAACTGTTACCATCAGTGGGAACACCATAACCAATTTAACGGATTTAACGACTACCCCGAATCCCTCAAATGGTCAAATCAATGGTATTTATTGTACAGCAGGAAACAACACTATCTCATCCAATACCATTTCTTATTTAACTATTTCTAATGGAAATCAGGCATATAGTAGTACGGCTGCTATTATAGGTCTTTATTTTTCAGGTGGAGGAACCAACACCGTTTCGGGCAATATTATTAACAATTTATCCAATACCTATACCGGTTATCAAGGTTATGTAATAGGGCTGCTTGATGATAACGGAGGAAACTGTGTGGTTTCAGCTAACTTTATTTATGGCTTATCCATATCCAGTCCAAGTTCAGGTTCTGCATATATTTATGGAATTTTAACAAATAATTCGATCACCGACACGTACATCAATAACATTATAAGTTTGGAAGGAACAGAGGCAGCAAATATCTATGGTATTAATGATAATAATTCTACAACTATTAATCTTTATTTTAATACGGTTTATATTGGAGGAACAACTTCCGGTTCAACATTTTCTTACGCGTTATATAATAATCAGGCAAATACGAATACTTATATAAATAATATATTCTATAATGAACGTTCCAGTTCAGGAAATGATTATTCTGTTTTATATGCAGGGGCACCCGTTGGTGTTGATTATAACGATTATTATGTATCGGGAGCCTCATCCGCTATGTTAGCCAATGTGTCGGGAATAGATATTTCCGATTTAAATCCTGATCTTCAAAATGCAGACGGTGGGGATGTTGATAGTTATAACGCGGATCCTGAGTTTATAAGCGGCGGTGCAGGTGTAGCTACTGATTACAAAACAGGGAATCCTGAAGCCGGTCAATCAATAAGTGGAATTACAACTGATTATTTGGGAGTGACAAGGGTAGTGCCTACCATTGGCGCCTTCGAAGAATCTATTATTAACAGGTGGACAGGAACCTATAGCAGTGCCTGGAGCTATACACCCAACTGGACAGGCAATAGCTTGCCTTCTACCACCAGCGATGTTATATTTGATGCAAGCGCGGTTAATAATTGCGTCTTAGATGCAAACTACCAAATAAGAAATATCACCAACGCGACTGCCTATCTGTTGGTTACAAACGGGAATCAACTAACTGTTACAGGAAGTTTAAACCTTTCAAGCGGTGCTCAGATTGATGCTTCTGCATCCGGTTCAACACTCAACTTTATGGGAACAGGTCCGGCAGCCCAGACAATACCGGCGGGCACTTTTCACAGCAACACCATTTACAACCTCACCATCAACAATTCACACGGCGTTGTGATGACAACCTCTTCCACAACCTCTATAACAAACAATTTAACCATTACTGCCGGTCAGTTTATTTTAACCCCAGGTAGTCAGTTAACTGTTAATGGTACTACTGCATTAAACGGGGGTGCTGAATGTTTGTATTTAGAATCAGGTTCAGGTAAAAGACCTGTTCCATCATCATTCATTGATAATGGGTATAGCGGCCTAGGCTCAATGAGGGTTGATTGCAATGTTTATGGCACAGGAAGTACTTCTGCTCCCTATACTGCTACAGGCAGAGGATGGTATATCTCTACTCCTGTTATTCCTGCTTCCAATACAGCAAGCGCCATATTAGACAACAGTCCCCTCATAAATATATGGGAATGGGTAGAACCTTCATTTGATTATACAAATATTTCCGGTACCAGTACACCATTAACAAACATGGAGGGATATTCTGTACAGTCGGTTGAACAAATGACCATACAATTTATTGGAATCCCGAACACCGGAGCAATATCATCAGGCTCATTAACTTGTACCGGTACGACCAATGTATACAGAGGATATCAATTATTTGGAAATCCCTATCCCTCTTATCTGAATTGGAATGATGTATCTACAACCAATATACTTCCTATTATATCGTACCGGACCGCGAACACTTCCGGGACAATGGTTTTTGATACATGGAATGGCTCAGTTGGAACCAATAATAATGGAACAGCTGCTGTTGACGGACTTATTCCCCCGACACAAGCTGTCTGGATAGAAATAAATTCAAGCTTTTCCTCCGGTTCTGTAACTGTTACCAATGCCTGCCGGACTCACGATGTAAGCTCTGCCAATTTCTTAAAAAGCGATCCTGCTCAATCACAGTTAAACTATTTGCGCATTGCTTTGTTAGGTAATGGTAACAGGGATGAAAATATTATTATGCAGGCAGATTTAAGCTCAGATGGTCTCGACAGTTTAAATGCCATGAAAATGTTTGATGACATTCCCGCTCTCGGGGAGATTTTCACTTATTCGCCTACGGGTACTAAATTAGTCATACGGGCAGTAAAGCCAATTACAGAACCAACCGTTTTTCCATTAGGCTGTAATATAGGCTTAGCAGGTAATTACAGTTTTGTTGCCGACTTATCTTCTCTTTCCAATCAGGATACGGTTTATTTAGAAGATACCCTGACTAAAACGATACAGGATCTAAGACTTAACCCACAATATGATTTTACTTCAGGAATAGCATCTGACACAGGTCGCTTTAAAATACATTTCTTTTTAAAAAGTGCACAGGGTTCATCTTTATTAAATAATTCATTATCAGCTAATAATAATTTAATAATAACTGCCAATAGCAATGGCATCAATGTATTTAATTGCAATCCCGGGAGCTCTATTTATCTGATGGATATTACAGGTCGTATCATATACTCAACCGAAACTTTTACGACCGAAGCTTTTATTCAAAATACTTTTACTGACGGATTTTATGTTGTAAAAGTAAGTGGAAACAATAATGACATGACAAAAAAAATAATATTAATACATTAATTGGAATGGAAACAAAGGACATTAGTATAGAAATATTCCCGGAAAGAAAAGTGTGGATTTCTCCAATAATTCTGCAATTTAATCCATTCGGAGACGGTAATAGAGAACAACCTGGTGATCCATGGTCATCATAGTCCAACGCGAAGTATTAGATTTTACTGAATATTTCTTTAGGTATTAAAGACTTCAATGTTGAATAAATACTGTCCATATCAAACCCACAGAGTTTATACAATTCTTTTTGTGTACCATGTTCGATAAACTGATCGGGAACGCCAAGTCTGATAATTTTGCTATGAAAATCATACCGGTTGGCAAATTCAAGAATGGCGCTTCCAAATCCACCAACAACTGTACCATCCTCTATAGTAATAATAACTTTATACGAACTCATGACCCGCTTTAACAACTCTTCGTCAAGAGGTTTTACAAAACGCATATCATATACTGCCGGATGAATATGTTCTTTTTCTAATTTGTCAGCCGCTTCAACTGCAAAATTTCCCACATGACCAATCGTAAGAATGGCAAAATCATTTCCTTTTTTCACAATTCTTCCTTTGCCAACAGGAATTTCCTTAAATGGTTTTTTCCATTCTTTCAAAACTCCTCTTCCTCTTGGATACCGGATAACAAAAGGACCTTTATTTTTTAGCTGTGCTGTGTACATCAGGTTCCGAAGTTCTTCCTCATTCATGGGAGAAGCAACTGTAAGATTGGGAATGCAACGCAGGTAAGCCATATCAAATACCCCATGATGCGTGGCTCCGTCTTCACCTACCAATCCGCCTCTGTCTATACATAACACCACGTTGAGATTTTGTAAGGCAATATCGTGAATCACGTTATCATAAGCGCGTTGTAAAAAAGAAGAATAAATATTACAGAAAGGCATCATTCCCTGTGTTGCTAATCCTGCTGAGAAAGTAACAGCATGTTGTTCTGCTATTCCCACGTCAAATGTCCGGTGAGGCATTTCAGCCATCATCATATTCATAGAACAACCACTAGCCATGGCAGGCGTAATCCCAACAATAGTTTCGTTTAACCTTGCCAGTTCAACAAGTGTAATACCGAATACATCCTGATAAAGAGACGGTTCATTCTTATCTAAATTTACCCGGATAAACTCACCTGTTATTTTATTGAATTTCCCCGGTGCATGCCATTCAGTCTGATTTTCTTCCGCGAACTTATATCCCTTTCCTTTTTTGGTGAGGCAATGCAAAAGTTTAGGACCTGGTATATCTTTCAGATCATTCAGAATGTGGATCATATATGGCAAATCGTGACCATCAACCGGACCGAAATATCTAAAATTTAAAGATTCAAATAAATTACTATGATGTAATAATATACCCTTTATTCCATTTTCAATTTTCGATGCATATAGCTGCGCATTAGGGCCCAATTTGTTTAATGCACCCAGAAAATGCCAGACATCATTTTTGAATTTGTTATAAGTTTTTGAAGTAGTAATATCAAGCAGATATTGACTTAAAGCACCTACATTAGGATCTATGGCAATATTATTATCGTTCAGGATTACTAACAGATTGGTTTTTTCAATACCGGCGTTGTTCAATGCTTCAAAAGCCATACCTCCTGTAAGGGATCCATCGCCAATAATGGCTACAACATTACGATTTGTTTCGTTTTTAAGTTTTGACGCTACAGAAATTCCCAGCGCTGCCGATATAGATGTTGACGAATGTCCAACACCAAAAGCATCATACTCACTTTCGCTTATTTTCGGAAATCCGCTAATACCATTAAATTTACGATTGGTATGGAATTTAACCTTTCGCCCTGTAAGAATCTTATGCACATAAGCCTGATGACCAACATCCCAAATCAGTTTATCATAAGGTGTATTGAAAATGTAGTGGAGGGCTACCGTAAGCTCTACCACACCAAGGCTGGCCCCAAAATGTCCCGGATTAGTTGAAACTTCATCAATAATGAACTGCCTGATTTCTTCGCATAACTGTAGCAACTCCCTTTCATTCAGCTTTTTCAGATCTGTCGGACCATCTATTTGTTCCAGCAGGTTCTTGCTTCCTACAGACATATCTCTCATTTTAGAATCAACAAATATAGGATTTTAATTATGGATTTCCACGTAAACAGATATTTCCTATATTTGTATTACATTTAACGATAATAAATATTTATCGTTTACGTAAATCAAATTTTTTTGTTTTAAAAGAATACATTTATGACCCGACTATTTTCTTATTTTAAAATACTGCTTTTAGTTCTGTTTTTTTCATCATGTCCATGGCCGTGAGTTCGTCTACTAAAGATTATCGTTTTAACCCGGTTACTATTGATGAAGTGCCAAAACTGAAAAAAAATCATCAGAACCTGTTACGAAATACTTTCCGGATAAAAATACGGATCTGAAAAAGATGAAAACATTAATCATCCTGAGCGGATTCGTTTTAACAATAATTCAGGTATTGCTTATACGGGAATATGTCTGGTATCGGAGAAAACACAGTTTGTCCATCCTGCAAAAAAACAGTCATTGAACGCAGGTTTACTGTATTATCTATGAATGTTGATAAGGGAAAATGCAAATTCTGTAACTCACAGATTCATGGTGTCTGGAATTAAACAGATAATTTTTATATTTGTAATATATTTAATATTAAAATTTCCAGAGTATGCGCAAATCAATCATAATTTTTGTAATTCCTGCTTTTATTGTAGTTTCCTGTATCCCTCTTACAAAGTATAAAGAGGTGGATAAACAACGTACATCCTGCCAGAAAGACAATGAAACTTTAAAAAGTCAGGATGAACAGCTAACTGTTGAAAATACTGAATCTAAAAGGCGTTTATCTTTTCTTGAAAAACAAAATCAGGAATTGATAAAAGACAGCGTTGATAATTCTTATAAAACAGCTTCCATTAAAAAAGAAAATGATCGTGTTAACCAGATGTACAACGAGCTTCAGAAATCGCAGGAAAATCTGTTAAAAGGCAATGCTAAAGAAACCCAGAGATTGATGATGCAGTTGCAGGAAACACAGGAAAATCTTCAGAAAAAAGAGGATGCTTTAAAGAGCATGGAAACCTCTTTGAATGAAAAGAAAGTCAGCCTGGATAATCTGACTCTTGAACTTGAAAAACGCGATGCACGTATGAAAGAAATGGAGTCCGTACTAAATAAGAAAGATTCCATTGTTAAAGCTTTGAAAAATAAAGTATCAGAAGCACTTTTGGGATTTGAAAATCAAGGTCTTACCATCAAAGTAAAAAATGGCAAAGTTTATGTTTCATTAGATGAAAAACTTTTATTTAAATCCGGAAGCTACGACATTGACAGTAAAGGAGAAGATGCTTTGAAGAAATTAGCCAAAGTATTAGAACAAAATACCGATATTAATGTAATGATTGAAGGGCATACCGATGATGTTCCATATCGTGGAAAAGCACAGATCCGGGATAATTGGGATTTAAGTGTTATGCGCGCCACATCCGTTGTAAAAATACTCCTCCACGGAACCACGATAGATCCAAAAAGATTTACTTCTGCCGGACGAAGTGAATATTTACCAATAGATGATTCTAAAACACAGGAAGCCCGTCAGAAAAACAGGAGAACTGAGATTATTCTTACACCCAAATTAGATGAATTATTTAAAATACTTGATAATAATTAAGGGCATCTCTAAAAACCAGATTTTTTAAGGCGGGTAAATTTTTAAAAGCAGAGTTTACTGTTGTAAATGAGCAATTTAAAAATGCAACCCAACGAAAAAAAAGCGGTTTTTTGAGATGCCCTTAAAATAAATCCTATCAGATCTCTGATAGGATTTATTTTCAATGGATTTATTTAATCGTGACTCTTGATTTATACATCTTATCATCGCCTTTCGCGATGATGAAATAAATACCTGAAGGCAGATCAGCTGTACTTATCTGAAGTTGAAGTGATGATATAACTTCTTCCTTGACGATTCTGCCTGTTAAGTCAACTATCGTTAAGGTTTTTACATCATTATCCGGAATCACGACATTTATATAATCTGCTGCCGGATTCGGATACACTTCCATATCATTTAGCGCTGCAACGTCATTGATACCGGTTGGTGCTATGGACTGTACCTTAATTGTAAAAGTAACAACTGTTGTATTGTTTCCACCCAACGCTGTTCCTCCACTATTGGTCAGCGTTACTGTTACCACATCTGTTCCCAGTGCTAACGGATAAAAAGTGATAGTGCCCGTACTTCCACTGGTATAGTTGGCTTTCAGACTTCTTACTACAGCCGAATTAGATGATGAAACAGTGATTGTTGTCGTTTCTGTAGTATGGCTGCCATTATTAATGCCTGTCAGATCAACGGTCTGCAATTTGCTTGATTCATTCATTCCCGTTGTAACATTAGAAATTGCATTTATAACGGGAGGTGTATTTATATAGGGAATGACCGTGACATTGAAATAGACAAATGCATTATTAAAGATATTGGTTTGTGCATTATCGGTCACCATGGCTTTTATCTGAACCGTTCCTATTGAATTTTCTACCGGTGTGACGCTCAATGTATATGTACTGTCAGTAACCTTAGTTGTTGTTGGATTTGGCATAATTGCCGTGTTATTACTGGCAGATGTAACTGTATATGCCAGCGCATCATGATCATTTGCGCCATCCGAGATGCCCTTTAAAGTAAGATTGAGAGTCGTATTTATTAATATCGTTGTATCATCAACATGATTGATGGTCGGTGCTTTATTGGTTGCCTGATAATATAATGTTGTAATACTATACGCGGGTAAAGTAACAGAATTTCCTGTTACATTAGCCAGGGTTACTGCACTTTCCGTTGCTGATGACTGGTATACATTAAAAGGAGTAGGCAAGTTCGGCATACTCAGGGTGACCGTCTTACTGACTGCACTGTTATTAGAAAGAACCATTGTAAAAAGGCTTTGAGCTCCATTCCAAAAGGCGATAGGAAGAATTGTACTGTCTGAAGAGGTTGACAAAACCTGAACAGCTCCCGGTTTAACATAACGATAATATTGTTTACTAACATAGTATGTCATAGACGGGGTTTTTCCATAAATAAGTGCATATTGATCCGGACTTGCATCATCTATTGACCACCAGCACCACCCGGAAACTCTTCCATATTTGAGAGCCAGAAACATGGCCTGAGCATAAGCCCATGCACCTGTCGTATCCTCACTATTCCAGGAATTTCCCCAATAACCTGAAGTTTCAGTCATCCAAAGTTCTTTACCATATCTATGACATTCATTAAACATGGAAGTCCAACCCGGAGCATTCCCCAAATCCGGCGCAACGCCATCAAGATATCCGTGAACAGCAAAAATGCCAAGGTCTTTACGACTGATTTCCGTATACTTATTGGTTTCTTCAAATATGGGAGTAAAATATGCCTGTTCTGTTGACATGGATCCCATGTCTTCAGATCCTATAATTTTTGTCGTAATACCTGCACTATCAAATACAGGTCCAACAACGCTGATCAGATCCCTCCATTGGGGACCATTAAGTATTGATGAATTATATGTTTCACAAAACCGGGGTTCATTTTGCAGTCCTATTCCATATAAATTCAGACCTGTATTTGTTTTAAAATCTTTTATATAATGAAGAAGATATTGTGCATAGTTGGGATATTCATACATCAGAGCACCACTATCAACGGTACCACCGATAAGACCATCCACAAAATCACTCAATGGTCCGATTCCATCGCTTAAGTTAGCCCATATATCATTAGAACCGCAAGCCGCTCCATTATTATATTTCATATAAGCCGGGGGGCTCCATACGGTAGCAAAATAACGGTTTACGCCTAATGCCTTTAGCGCTATAACATCATTAAAGTTACTCTGGATTGAAATTCCAAATCCATTGCCTGCACTAAGACTAAAAGCTCCACCTTCTGTAGTCTGATACCCTGGCCCTATTTCAAAACGCATCAGACTCACTCCCAGATCATTTGCTAACATATCATAAGCTTGAGCATACGTTAAACCAGCAGAGACCATTGTTGTAATCATATCAAAAGCTCCAAATCCCTCTATCG
>Ga0182030_10006951_pt1 | contig 23704 bp, 18 predicted proteins | sample 812S3MmetaG_FD_121299 | JGI IMG/M metagenome (GOLD analysis project Ga0182030, IMG submission 121299) | Permafrost microbial communities from Stordalen Mire, Sweden - 812S3M metaG (Illumina Assembly) | ecosystem: Environmental > Terrestrial > Soil > Wetlands > Permafrost | place: Sweden...
AACTTCTTCCGGATTGGCGCCGCCGGTGGTGTCGCAGATAACAATTCGACTTACTTTCTGACTTACACATTGCGCGGTGAGTTGTTGGAAGTAATCAAGAGTGCGTCGGTTGAAGTCGGGGTCGCAGGGGTTACCGTTTTCGCGGCGTCCGCAGTTGGCGTCCATGGCGTGCTCAAAGTCGACAATCACCTCCAGGCCGTGGTCCTGGAGGCACGCGATCGTCTCATGGGCCATAAGCAGGTTTTCTTCCGGCGTGGTTTCAAGAGACATCAACACGTCTAGCAGGCGAGACTTGACCACCAGCACTGCGACCGGCACGCGCTGCTTGCGGGCCAGGATGAATTGCACGTCGGGCCAGTCCTCGACGCGCGTGCCGCGCCCGCGGGTGCGGCCAAAGAGGGCGAGTTTCATTTGGCCCGTATCGACTGTTTCGAGTGCAGCAGTCAGGCCGGCGACAAACTGGTTGGCGCCGGCAAAGCCGATCTCCGCATAGTGCACGCCGAACGCGGACATGCGCTGCAACAGGCTGACTGCGTTGGGCAGGGAGATGTCGATGTTGGGCTGCTGCATGCCGTCGCGCAGACTGGTGTCAAACAGCTCGACTCTTGGCGGTCTTGCTTCCGTCATCTGGGTGGTTTCCTGGCTGGACGAGCGCTGCCGCCGGAGGGTCGTGCAGAGGCCGCCAACTCTTCATCATACCTGCCGGCGGGTTTGGGTCTGTGCTTTCCCAGGTCTCAGAATCGAGACCTGGGGCAACCGGAATCTAGTAGCCGGGATGGGTGAGCTGGTTTGCTGAGGGAACCAGATCGACATAGACGGCGCGGGGCAGGTTGGTTTGCCAGTGGCCGGTGGCGCGGGCGTAGACGGTGACGCCGAGAAAGATGCAGGCCAGCAGCGCGGCGACGACCAGCGGCGAGGCGGCGCGACGGGTCCAGCGGGTGGCCAGCGGCGTGTTGCGCCATGGGGGCAGGGCGAACTGCAGGGCGTTTTGCGAGGAGCATGCGTCGACGCAGGCCATGCAGGCTGTGCACTCGGCGGAGCGGATCTGGACGAGCCGATCGACAGGCAGCTGCGACGGGCAGGCGCGTGCGCATTTGCCGCAGTCGATGCAGGCCTCCACGTCGCGGCGAATTTTGAACGGGCTGAGCAGTGAGGCCAGTCCCATGAGCGCGCCGTAGGGGCAGAGATAGCGGCACCAGAAGTTCTGGACGAGGACGGAGAGCAGGACGAGCACCCCGATGACGATGACCGCGGTGAGGCCCATGGTGCGGAAGAAGTTGAGCATCTTCACGTCGGCGACCAGGGCGTATGGGGCATGCATGAAGTCGTCGAGCGCATCGGCGGACATGGAGCCGATGATGAAGAGGAAAAAGCCGAGCAGCAGGTACTTGAGGCCGCGCAGGGGCAGGTCGAGCCAGCGGGGAAGCGCGAAGTTGCGGCGGAAGAGCCGGCGGCCCAGCCGCCACAAGACTTCAGAGAATGTGCCCACGGGGCAGAGCCAGCCGCAGAAGGCTTTCTTGAGCACCAGGCTCATGAGCAGAAAGGCCATGAAGAGGAACATGGCCGCGGGATGGATGACGGGAATACGGCCGGTCGCGAGCAGGTACTTGAAATTCATCAGGCCGGCGATAGGCAGCCAGCCGTCGACGCCAGCGGGGCGCGCCACCTGGGGGGCGCCGGGATGCTCGAAGGAGCGGACCCAGAGGAAAAACTGGAAGCCGAGGCCGAGGTTGAGTGCGGCGAACAGGGCCTGGAGGACATGGCGGATGCGCTGCGAACGGTCGGGCGCGGTGCGGCGGATGAGTTTCTTTCTTGCGGAAAGCGGGTTGGGGAGTGCGGATTGCGTGGCCATGGTCTGTTCCCTGCTGCGTTGAGCTTAGAGGGAAGGCAGCGGCGGCGCAGTGACTTAAATCACTTCCACGGCGAATTGGGTGGAGCGGATTGCATCGGGGCGGCTGGGCTTTGTGCTCGCCCACACTTGCGGCCGGATTGCATGACGCAGATTCTTCGACTCCGGTCGCTGCGGCGACCTTCGCTCAAGATGACAGAGTTTGCAGCTACGCGCCGAGCTCGTGGCGAATCGCCTCGGCAATCGCGGTGGCGTGTTGCTGCATCAGGGCTTCGGATTCGGCTTCGATCATGACGCGGGCCAGGGCCTCGGTGCCCGAGTAGCGGATGACGACGCGGCCCGAGTCCTTCAGGTCCTCTTCAGCGGCGCGGATGCTGGCGGCCACTGCGGGGATCGACTCGATCGGACGCTTCTCGCGGACGCGCACGTTGACAATCACCTGCGGAAAGACTCTGAGATCGGCGGTCAGTTCTTCGATGGTCTGGCCGCTGCGGGCGATCAGGTCCAGGATCGCGAGTGCCGTGAGCAGGCCGTCGCCGGTGGTGGCCAGGTGGGGCAGCAGGATGTGCCCGGACTGCTCGCCGCCCAGCGCGGCCTTGTATCGCTGCATGTGCTGCAACACGTAGCGGTCGCCGACGGGCGCGCGCACCATGTGGATGGCGGAGCGCTTGAGCGCGGCTTCCAGGCCCATGTTGCTCATGGTGGTGGCCACTACCAGGTCGCCGGTGAGCAAGCCGCGGGCCTTCAAGTCGCGCGCGGCGGCCAGCAGGATTACGTCTCCATTGAGCACGTTATTGTGCGCGCCGGCCAGCAGGCAGCGGTCTGCATCGCCGTCGAATGTAATTCCGAGAGAAGCGCCGCGCCGTTCGGTTTCAGCTGCCACGTAAGCCGGATGCAGCGCGCCGCAGCCCTCGTTGATATTGCGGCCGTTGGGGGTGGTGTTGAGCAGCGTGATCTGGGCGGACCCGTTGGCGTTGAGGCGGCGGAAAAGCTCCGGCGCAATGGCCGCGGCGGCTCCATTGGCGCAATCGACAACCAGATGCTGGGCGCGCAGCCTGAGCCCGGGCGCGGAGTCGAGCAGGAACTGGATGTAGTCGGCCTGAAAGTCGCGGTTGTCCTCAAGCGGCAGCTGGTAGGCCGGGTCAAGAGCGACAGAGCGCGTGCCGGGCTGCGCGGCGTGGTGCAGGATCTCCTCTTCCATGGCCAGCTCAACGGCGTCGGGGAGTTTGAACCCGTCCGCGCCAAAGAGCTTGATGCCGTTGTCCTGCCAGGGATTGTGGGAGGCGGAGATGACCACGCCGGCATGGAAGCCATGGGTGTGGGCAAGAAAGGCCACAGCAGGCGTGGGCACAACGCCGGCGCTCTCGACGCGCGCCCCAGCCGCGCGCAGGCCGGCGGCCAGCGTAGCGGCAATCCAGGGGCTGGACTCGCGCGTATCGCGGCCCAGGATGACGGCCGGGTGATCGGTGTCGCGGCGCAGGGTGTGGGCCAGAGCCAGGCCGACCGCAAAAATGGTGGTGGCGTCAAGAGGAGGCTCTCCGGCCACGGCGCGAATACCGTCTGTGCCGAACAGTTGGCGAGTTGCAGAGGCGGTCATAGTCTCAATTCTTGAGGCGCCGATCAGTGCTCGATCGAGCGCCGAGGCGGGTTGAATGCAAGGGGCCTTTTTGAAAGCATACCTCAGAGACATGCTGGAAGCGGTTTGGTCACTCGTCCGCTGCTATGAATCCGGTATCGCGGTGAGCAGATTTCGCCCGCGCGCTTCATTGCGGCGTCTCTTTGGTGCTGTTGACCCTTTCCACGCGGCTGCTGAAGGCGCCATCGGCAAGGCGCGTGGTGAGCGGGTCGCCGGGGGTGAGTTGGCCCGTGGAGCGGACCACGCTGCCATCGGCTGAGAGCACCAGGGCATAGCCGCGCTCCAGCACCGCCAGCGGCGAGAGCGAGTGCAGGCGTGCGTCCAGGGCGCCCACGCGCGCAACCGAGCGCTGCACGGCGCGCTCAAGCTCGCGTTGCAGATGCGTGCGGCAGGCGGCCAGGCGTTCGCGTGCCTGGGCCAGCGCCTGGCGGGGGTCGTGGCGCAGCACTGCGGCGGCAAGAGCGGCTACGCCGTTCTGCCGCTGCCGCAACTGGGCGGTGACGGCGGCTTCTGCGCCGAAGCTGAGGTCGTCGAGCCGCTGGGCCTGGCGGTGCAGCAGCGTGGTCAGGAGCCTCTCGGCGCGGTCCGCCGCGGCGGACCGGCTCAGGCGCTGGCGCGCTTGCAAAATTTGAAAGCGGATAGCGCGATCCAGCCGGTGCGCCTGCGTGGCCAGGTGTTCGGCAATCTTGTGCTGGGCCTCGGTGATGAGCTCGGCGGCGGCCGAAGGCGTGGGCGCGCGCAGGTCGGCGGCAAAGTCGGCGATGGTGAAGTCGGTCTCATGTCCAACCGCGGAAACGACAGGGAGGCGCGAAGCTGCAATCGCGCGGGCCACGCGCTCGGAGTTGAAGGCGGCCAGGTCCTCAAGCGACCCTCCGCCGCGGGCCAGGACGATGAGGTCCGCGTGAGCCGGGTCGCCGGCGGGCGCGGCGTTGAGCAGCGCAATGGCCTGCTCGATCTCGGCCGCGGCCTGGTCGCCCTGCACGGAGACGGGCACCAGCAGTACGTTGAGGCCGGAGTGGCGGCGGGCCACGATCGACAGGAAGTCGCGAATCACCGCCCCGGTGGGCGAGGTAACAATGCCCACCGTGCGCGGAAAGGCCGGCAGCGGCTGCTTGCGCGCGGTGTCGAACAGGCCCTCGGCCTTGAGACGTTCCTTCAATTGTTCAAAAGCCAGCTGCAAGGAGCCTGCGCCGACCGGCTCCATCGTCTCGGCCACCAGCTGCATCTGGCCGCGCTGCTCGTACACGCTCACCCGGCCGCGCACCAGCACGTGCAGGCCGTCTTCGGGCCGGAAGCGCAACAGCATGGCCTGGCGGCGGAACAGGACAACCGGCAGCTGCGCGTCGGCGTCCTTGAGCGTGAAGTAAACGTGGCCCGACGGCGCAGGGCGGAAGTTGGATATCTCACCCTCCACCCAGACGTCGCCATACTCCTGCTCGACGAACTCGCGGACCTGGCCCACCAGCTCGCGCACCGGCCACACGCGGCGGGGATTGCGGGGCTCGTCGAAGTTCAGGCCAAGCTGAGGACTCCGGTCAAGCTGCGGCGCGAATGGATCGTGCGGGTGCATGCTGCTTGAAGTCTAACTGGTGCGGGCTGGGCAGGGATGGGGCCGGCCGACACGCGCGCGATGGCAGTCGCCTTTATCGATTCCAGCCGTAGTTTCCCAGCCACAGCATGGCCGGAGCCAGGCGGGCGAGCGTGAACAGTACCTTGCTCAGCGCCTGGCGTTTGGCGTGCGGGTGCGCTTCATCGACGACCAGCGGCATGGGCCGAGCGAGGTGAATTGCATGGAAGAAGCCGCCCGGGGCGGCGCCATCGAGTCTGCCGGCAACGAGGTTGTGGGATGCGGTGTTCATGGGTTTGGCCTGCTCCTTAATCTGCTCTCTGCGATCTGCTCCGTGGCCTGGCTGCGATTGTCCTCCAGGCGGCGCAGCGGGTGAAATCCTCCGAAAGTTGCAGCAGACGCGTGTCGCGTTTCAGCACAGTCGGCGGACTCCGGTTCATCCTGCTTATCGGCAGGGCGGAGCGGGACATGAAATGCGAGGTCCAAAGAGGCTTGAAAAAAGAGCAGCCGGGACCAGGAATCGTCCGCAGTGGCTGAACAGGCTGCGGAAAAACTCATCCGGAGGGGCAAGGAGTGTCAGGGCACGACCGGGGTACCGGGGGACCCCCGGGGTCGGGGTCGCGTGCTGTAAGGGCAATAAGATCAACGGGGGCTTCACAGGCTGCGGAAAAACTCGCCCATAGCTCGATTTCGAGAGGCTTTGTAACAGGGCACGACTTCAGTCGTGCCGCACTAGCCAATCAAATCAACGTCGGGCTCTAGCCCCTGCAAAAGCCAAGAGTCGAACTCCCCTCTTCCAAGGCCTTTTTTCGCAGCCCGTAAAGCCCCTGAGGGATGTGTTTCAGAACCAATGCCAGAAAAATGGCCTTTTCCCGCAACCTATGAAGCCCGCGCTCTTTTGGGACGAGGTGCGGCACGGGACCCAGAGGGTACCCCGCCGTGCCCTGATACAAAACGCGCTCTCAAAAGGCTCCTGGGAGCGTTCGGCGCGGCGAATGCCCCGAGGTTACAACAGGACGGCTACTCGGAGCGCAGCGCGGTAACCGGGTTCACCGTCGTCGCGCGCCGCGAGGGCAGATAGCAGGCCAGCCATGCCGTCGCCGCTACGCCCACTGTGATGCTGCTGTACGTGAGCGGATCGACCGGGCTCACGTTGAACAGAATCGACGACATCAGCCGCATGGTGATGAACGCGACGACCAGGCCGCAAGCGGCGCCAATGGCCGTCAGCACCAGGCCCTGGCGGACAAAGAGACTGGTGAGCTCGCCGCGTTGCGCCCCCAGCGCCATGCGGATGCCGATCTCGCGGGTGCGCTGCGAGACAGTGTAGGCGATGACTCCATAGATGCCCACGATGCCCAGCAGCAGCGCCATGGCGCCGGCTACGCAGAGCAGGACGAGAGTGAAGGAAGTGCGGGCCATGGACTTGGTGTACATCTCGCCCACGGTTCTGGGATCGGCGAGCGGCACGTTGGGATTGATCTGCCAGACCTTCTGCTGGACCTCGTTCATGAAGGCCTGGGAGCCGGCGCGGGGGCTGCGGATGACGAAGGCGATGCCGCGCTGCAGGTCGAGTTTCTGGCCTTCGAAGTTGGCCCGCAGCACGGGCCAGTAGACGGTTGGAGGAGCGGGCTTGTCGACGCCGTCATCGTGCATGTCCTGGGCTACGCCGACGATCTCGCGCCAGTCGTCGGTCGAGGCGACGCGAATCTTCTTACCCAGCGCTGCATCGGCGTTGTGCCAGTACTCGCGGGCAAATCCCTCCGAGATGATGGCCACTGGATGCTTGCCGTAGGTGTCGTCCCAGGTCAGATCGCGGCCGGTAATGAGGTGCGCGCCGATCGTCGAAAAGAATCCGGGAGAGATGGATTTGAAGCGGCGCACGGGCGGCAGTTCTCCCTGGCCCAGCACGTGGTCCTGCGCATAGAGGATGTCGGCCGATGAGTATCCGTCCAAGGGGACGGCGCTCGAAAAACTGACCGATTCCACGCCCGGAATCGCGGCAATGCTGTTCAGGATTTCCTGGTTCATGCGCACCACACGCTCGGCTTCCGCGTCGGGGATCTGGGTCTCCGGAATGTAGAAGCGGAAGGTCTGGAGCGAGTCGGGATTGGTGAAGCCGGGGTTGACGTGGGTGAGCGCCTGGAAGGTGCGGATCATGAGGCCGGAGCAGATGAGCAGGACCAGGGCGAGCGCGACCTGCACCACCACCAGCGCCTTGCGGGCGCGGTGGCGCTCGCGGCTCTGCGAGAGGGCGCGGCCGCCCTCGCGCAAACCGGTGGCGGCCTTCACTCCGGCGTATTTGAAGACTGGAATGATGCCGATGAGAAGGCTGGTGAGGAGGGCCAGGCCGAAGGTGAACAGGAGCACCGGAATGTCGAGGCCGATCTCGTGGATGCGGGGCAGGCCGGTGGGCGCGACGGCCACCAGGGCGCGCAAAGCGCCGTAGGCCAGGCCCAGCCCAATGGCGCTGCCGGCGACGCCGAGGATCAGGCTTTCGAAGAGCAGTTCGGCCGCGGTGCGTCCCCAGGGCGCGCCCAGCGCGGAGCGAATGGCAAGCTCCTGGCGGCGTCCTTCCACGCGGACCAGAAGGAGATTGGCGACGTTGGCGCATGCCACCAGCAGAACCATGGCGATGGAGCCCATGAGAACCCACAACACTTTGCCGATGTCGCCGATGACGTCCTGCTTCAAGGGGCGGAGATTAGGCGCAAAGTGCGCCTTTTCAAATATGTCGGCGCTGAATCCCTTGGGCGCGGGAAAACTGCGCATGGTAATGGGAAGCAGGCGGGCCATGTCTGTGCTGGCCTGCTGCATGGTCACACCTGGTTTCAGGCGGGCAAGCGCCTCGTGGCTGAAGCTGCCGAGCTTGGTCTTGCTGCGGTCCCATTGGAAGGGAATGACGAGCGCGGCATCGTCGTAGTCGAGAAAGTGAAAGCTCCTGGGCAGCACGCCGATGATCTGCCGCGCCGTGCCGTCCATGGTGATGGAACTGCCGATCGCCGAGGTTGCGCCGCCGAACTTCTGTTGCCAGTAGGCGTAGGTGAGAATCACGGTCTTGGGCGCGCTGGGCGAGTCGTCCTGGCGCGTGAACAGGCGGCCGAGAGCTGGAGCGACGCCCAGCAGCGGCAGCGTGCCGTCGGTGACGTCGAGACCGCGAATGTGCTCCGGCTGGCCGGAGCCGGTGACGTTGAACGCGTCGCCGTCGTAGGCGCCGATGTCCTGGAATGTGGTGTTCTGCTCGCGATCGATGAAGTAGGTGGAAGGCGCCATGTTCAGTTCTTTCAGCCCCACTCCAGGCGCCGTGTACCAAACGCCGATCAACCGATCCGCCTGCGGATAAGGCAACGGCTTCAGCAGCACGCCCTCCACCACGCTGAAGATCACCGTGTTGGCGCCGACGCCGATGGCCAGCGTAAGCAGCGTGATGGCCGTGAACAGGGGCGCCCGGCTCAGCCTGCGCACAACCTGCCTGAGTTGATCGATCAACATTGCCATGGGTGCAGACCTCCGGGACTGGGTTGGCGGGACGCGTTTTGCAATGTGCCGGCCGGGCGCCGATGGGGTTTTCTACGCGCGAACCAGGCCGGTGGTTCCAAAGGGGAGGGCTCTCTCTGTTGTGTGAAGCACTTCTGCTGCCAAACGGAGGGCGGGATCGAGCGCGGAAAACGGGGATTTTCAGGCGGGGATGGGTGAGCAGCGCAGAGATGGGCGTTCGATTCTGCAAATGACTGTGCGAATTCGGACAGCGCCGGCCTGCATTCCGCGAGCGCCTGCCCGCGGCGATGCGATGGCGTCACGCCTGTTGCAAAGCCTCAGGGAGTCTTGTCGATGGCGGCGTGCGCTTTTTCCAGGGCATGAGCCCGGGCGAGATCGAAGCTGGGGAACTCCGCGGCCACGTGCTCGATGGTCACGTTTCGTTCCGGATGCTTGATGAGCGTGTAATCGCACTTCCAGCGGCCCTGAGCCTGCTGGTGCATCTCCATCTCAATCTCGATACCTTGTAGATGGCTTGAATCACGGGTTGCTCCTTCGCCGCAGGAACAGGGCGCGCTCGGCATTTCGCGGCGCCGCGTCCTTACCTCGCATTCAATGCGGCGGGCATCGCCTCAAGCGCGGCTTCCAGCAGGCAATCCACTTCTGCCGCCACATCGAACGAAGCATCCACTGCTGCAATCTCGTGGATGGGCCAGTCCGGCAACCCGGAATCAGGCGGCGGCGCGATTTCCAACTTCACGTTGAACTCGCCTGAGGCTTCTTCCTTGACCTCAATCGTCATCTCCCAGCCCTGAAGCTCATGCTTGTCGATGAACCTGTCGAGCGTGGCGCGGCACTGGTTCTGCTGCTCCTGGGAGAGTCCTCTCGGTTGCTGGTGCATGTACATGCTCTCCAATCCTGGGGAGGGTCGACTCCCGCCATCGCTATTGCCCTGAACTGGCTTTGCGGTTTTTGACCACCTGGATATCGTTCACCACCTGGTGGACATTGGGCACGGCGCCGGCAATCTGCTCGGCTCCCTTGCGCACGTCGTCCGTGCTCACTTCACCGCTGAGGGTGACGACGCCGTTCTTGACCGCGTAGCTCACGTCGTGGTGCATCTTGTTTTGGATGAGAGCTGCGTCGAGATTCTTTTCGATGCCCTGATCCAGATCAGTATTCACGGCGCTCACTTCTTTTCCCTGGCCGGCGGGAACAACAGCAATCTGGTCCGCCACGACCTGCGCACCGGCAAAGGACTTGGCCAGTGTCTCGGCCTGGGCCTTGCCGGTGGGATCGGTGACCTGTCCGCCCAGAGTGACAATGCCCTTGTCGCGATCCTGGCTGACGGTGACGTCCTTCAAGCCTGCCTGGTCGAGCGATTTGCGAATGGTGTCGGAGACATCGGGCGATTTGGACGATGTGCCCCGGCAGCCAGCCATGGTTCCAACGGTGAAAAGGGTGAGCGCGGCAACGAGCAGCTGGGTCGTTTTCATGTTTGTCCTCAGGTTGGCGCCAGTCCCGAAGCCGGGAGTATGGGCAGTTCCTGCCATGGCCAGCCAGCACCCAGCTTCGCTCGTTTGCACGGGCTGCGCTGTGCAGTATCGCTCGCATTGAAGCTTTGTTGCCGCGGGACATTTGGCGCGGGAAGCGGCTGCCTATTCAGACCGTGAGCTGCCAGCCAGCGCGCTGGTAGGGACGGACGGCGCGGCGGATGACTTTCTCGAGAGCGCGCAGGGCCTGCGGGCGGGGAAATCCGGGGCGGCTGGCCAGGCGGATGGTGCGCGAGGAGCCGCCCGCAAGCGGCCGGAGAGCGATGCCGCGCTGGCCCAGCGAGCCGGCGGCAAGCGCGGGAATCAGTGTGGCTCCGTAGCCGGCGGCGACCAGGTTGACCAGCGTCTCGAGCGTCGCGGCCTGCATGGAGTTCTGCAAGGCGCTGCGCTGCGGGGCCAAGGCGCTGCGCGGGGAGTGGGCGGCGCTCCGTTGTGGAGCTGGCTTGCCGCAGGCGGCCAGGGCCTGGCTGGCCAGGCAGTGGCCCTCCGCCAGCACCAGCATCTCTTCGGCCAGCGACTCCTCACTGACGGCGCGGGCAGCGGCAAAGGGGTGGTCCAGCGGTAGGGCAGCCAGCAGCGGTTCGTCGAACAGAGCGATCTCGGTGATCTCCGGCGCGTCGGCTTCGGTGGCCAGCAGTGCCGCATCCAGCCGGTGGTTGCGCAGGCCGTCGATCAGAGCGCGGGTCTGGTCTTCCCACAGCTCGATCGTCAGCCCGGGATACGCCTGGCGCAGAGGCTTGAGCAGAATCGGCATCAGGTACGGCGCAAGCGTGGGAATCACGCCCAGCTTGAGCGCGCCCACCAGCGGATCGCGAGCGGCGCGGGCCACCGCTTCCATCTGCGCCGCCTCGGCGAGAGCGCGCTGCGCATGCACCAGAATCTGGCTGCCCACCGGGGTAATGTCCACGCGCTTGTTGGTGCGCTCCAGCAGCGTGACGCCCAGTTCGACCTCGAGCTTGCGGATCTGGCTCGAAAGCGTGGGCTGGCTTACGTTGCAGGCCTCGGCCGCCCGGCCAAAGTGGCGATGCTCGGCGACCGCGACCAGGTAGCGGATTTCCTGTAGGTTCATGGTTGATACCGGCCCTCCGGACAGTGTGCACTGAACAGCGTGCACCGGCCGCACGGCGTTACACTGGTGTGCGGCTGGCCAAGGGTGCCTTTCCAGAGCGGTTTCGCTTGACCCGGAACGTTTCTATCATTAACCCGGAACGTTTCTATCATAGGCCAGGCGAATCGTCATTGTAGAAACAATTCATTTTACTTATGGATGCGGCGAGAATAGCTTTGAACGAGTGGACCGGTTCTTGAAGAGAACGTGGCCGCGAGCCGCAATGCATCCGATCGAACAACAACGCGCGGCGCTCCATGCGTCCAGCGAGAAACCCCAAGCGACACTCACAGCGGTATCAAGGAGAAAAGCCCATGTCTGAACGCGAGACACAGACCCCCGGACCCCCCATCGTCGACGAACAGAACGTCAAGCTGAGCGAGTCAAAGGCAGGCGCGGCGCAATGCCCGTTTTCGGTCGGCGCCCGCAAGAACACCATGGCCGGCTCCCCCTCCAATGCAAGCTGGTGGCCCGAGCAACTGAACCTGAAGATTCTGCACCAGCACTCGCAGCTCTCCAATCCCATGGGCGAAGAGTTCGACTACGCCGAGGAGTTCAAGACGCTGGACCTGGACGCGGTCATTAAAGATCTCCATGCCCTGATGACCAACTCGCAGGCCTGGTGGCCGGCCGACTTTGGCCACTACGGGCCGTTCTTCATCCGCATGGCCTGGCACTCGGCCGGCACCTATCGCATAGCCGATGGGCGCGGCGGCGGCGGCAGCGGCGCGCAGCGCTTTGCCCCGCTCAACAGCTGGCCGGACAACGTGAGCCTGGACAAGGCGCGCCGGCTCATCTGGCCCATCAAGCAGAAGTATGGCCGCAAGCTCTCCTGGGCCGACCTGGTGATCCTGACCGGCAACGTTGCCCTTGAGTCGATGGGGTTGAAGACTGTGGGATTCGGCGGCGGACGCCCCGACATCTGGGAGCCGGAAGAGGACGTCTACTGGGGCGCGGAGACCAAGTGGCTGGGAGACGAACGCTACCGGGGCAACCGGCAGCTTGAGAACCCGCTGGGCGCGGTGCAGATGGGCCTGATCTATGTGAACCCGGAAGGACCGAACGGCAACCCCGATCCGGTGTGCGCGGCCGTCGATATCCGCGAGACCTTTGCGCGCATGGCCATGAACGACGAGGAGACGGTCGCCCTGATCGCCGGCGGACACACCTTCGGCAAGGCGCATGGCGCTGCCGATCCGGTGAAGTATGTCGGCCGCGAACCCGAGGGCGCGCCGATCGAGGAGCAGGGCCTGGGCTGGGCCAACAGCTTCGGCAGCGGCAGCGGCGTGGACGCCATTTCGAGCGGCCTGGAAGGCGCGTGGACCAGCAACCCGGTGAAGTGGGACAACGACTTCTTCGAAAACCTGTTCGCTTACGAGTGGGAGCTGACCAAGAGCCCGGCCGGCGCCAACCAGTGGACGCCGAAAGACGTCAAGCCGGAGGACATGGTGCCGGACGCGCATGATCCGAGCAAGAAGCACAAGCCCATCGCGTTCACCACGGACCTGGCGCTGCGCCTGGACCCGGCCTACGAGAAGATTTCCCGGCGTTTCCTCGAGCATCCGCAGGAGTTTGCCGATGCCTTCTCCAAGGCCTGGTTCAAGCTGACCCACCGCGACATGGGCCCGATCTCGCGCTACCTGGGCTCTCTGGTGCCGAAGGAGCCGTTTATCTGGCAAGACCCGATTCCGGCAGTGGATCATATCTTGATCTACGAGAAGGATATTGCGGACCTGAAGGCGAAGATTCTTGCCTCCGGGCTCACCGTCCCGCAGCTGGTCTCAACGGCTTGGGCTTCGGCTTCAACCTTCCGCGGCAGCGACAAGCGCGGCGGGGCCAACGGGGCGCGCATCCGCCTGGCGCCGCAAAAGGACTGGGAAGCGAACCAGCCGGCCGATCTGGCCAAGGTGCTTCAGGCTTTGGAGGCGATCCAGAAGGAGTTCAGTGCCAAACAGACCGGCGGCAAGAAGGTCTCGCTTGCTGATCTGATCGTTCTTGCCGGCTCGGCGGCCGTTGAGGCAGCGGCGAAGAAGGCCGGCTACGACCTGAAGGTACCCTTCGCGCCGGGCCGCACCGACGCCACCCAGGAGCAGACCGATGTGGAGTCGTTCGCGGTGCTTGAGCCGGTCGCGGACGGGTTCCGCAACTACGTGCGCAAGGGCCTGGAAGGCTCGGCCGCGGAACTGTTGCTCGACAAGGCCAACCTGCTCACGCTTACCGCGCCGGAGCTGACGGTCCTCATCGGCGGCCTGCGCGCGCTCAACGCAAACGTCGGCGGCTCCGCGCACGGCGTCTTCACCAAGCGGCCGGGAACGCTGACCAATGACTTCTTCCTCAACCTCCTCGACATGAACACGAAGTGGCAGAAATCGGCCACGGAAGAAGGAGTGCTCGAAGGTAAGGATCGCGCAACCGGCGCGCTCAAAAGCACGGGCACAATCGTCGATCTGGTCTTCGGTTCCAACTCGCAGCTGCGGGCGCTGGCCGAAGTCTACGCCTCAAGCGACGGCGAGAAGGAGTTCGTCAATGACTTCGTCGCCGCCTGGACGAAGGTCATGAACCTCGACCGCTTCGACCTGTAGCACTTGCCGTGCGGCGGACGCTCGCTATCCGCTCGCATGGGGTTTGTGCCTTCCCATCCTTGCGATAGGAGAACGTCGCAAGGATGGGGCACACGGCCTTCGCTTAGACCCTAATTAGGTGAGGGCCGTTCGATATGGTCGATCACGATGTTCTCAGTTTGGATCTTGATCGGTTTGAGTTTGAGGCCCAGCGCAGCAACATCCCAATCGACGGATGGATCGCCGATGGTGCTCAACCGCGTGAGCGCGAAGTCGTACTTGCCGGTCAGACCGGTCTGGTCTTCGACGGGAGCGCCCCAACTTGACAATACGGCGGCCAGGGATACCATCGAAGTCTCATAGAAGTGCGTGACCGGATCATCTGATGAGAGGATCGGAACCATTTTGCCGTCTTCGTACATCTTTTGAGCGTTATCCGGAATGGTCTCATCGGGTTTCGCTTCGGCCAACCTCTTGCGGTTCGGACCACGGCTCGAAACTACGAGCGCAAAGCCGGGAAATGTGGCTGGGACGCGATGCACGGCGAGTTTGCAGCGATCCGCCAGAGCCGCCTGCAACATGGCTTCCAGCATCGGGCTCGGCCTATAAAGCCCGTGCTGCGTGGACATGCGCCATTCTTCGAGGTCGTCGGGACCAACCTTGCCAACGAAATCGAACTCGTCGCTCCACAACCAGGCCGGCGCATTCACGATCTGCTCTTTGCGTTGCGTCCGTAATGGGAGATAGGCAAATTCGATTGCGACCCCCAGGGGCATACCTATCGACTGGAACTCATCCCCTCCGAGAGGAACTCCAAAATGCTTTATGGAATCGTCAGGGTTGTGCGGCCGGATCGAGACGACGTCGAAGGCGAATGTAGGCAGGTGATTCGGATTTCCGGAGGCAGCGGTCGATGCGCCTTGCTTCCCCTTGTCTTGTGCGAAGGCAGATGGAAGGGCGCAAACGCAACAGGCCGAGAGGAGTAATAAGACGCGACGGCAATCAGTCGGATGGAGGAGACTCATTCTCATAGCCAGTACTTCATCAGACGGAAATCAGTTGATTTCGGCATGATACATCAGGCTGGCTGGTAACAATCGACGAGCTGGCGCGAAATCAAGTCATTCCTGGTTTGTCGCCAATCCGGAAGTTTCTCCCCATCGCAACAGGCATCCGGGGCCAGGATCGCAATCGGCCCGCGCGTGAGAATATGCCAACGCCTTCCTTGGCCCAGAGTTCCGTCTCCTCTTATTTGCGGCTGTCGATCAGATGGCGCAGTTCAGCGGCGGTCGAGGCCAGGCGCTCGGCCAGGTCGTCTTCCGGCTCGTTCTGCTGCGAGTAGATCAGCTCCAGCTCGCGCGCCAGCACGGTGCCCCGCGTTAGCCCAAACGTGCCCAGCGTGCCGGCCAGCTTGTGCGCCGCGGCCTTGGCCTGCTGCTGCTGGCTCGACGAGAGCGGCCCGGCGGCAAACGCATCAGCCGTGGCTTCGAGAACAGCAACGCGCTCATGCATCTGCGGCAGAAACTGAGCCCACATCCGGTCCAGTGCTGCGGCGAGCGCGTTCTCGGTGCCGGGGTCCATTGCCAGGTCAGCTCCAGTTCCGGGTCAGCTCGAGGTCCAGGTTAGATCTAGGTCGGGGTCAGCTCCAGCCCAGCACGTCGGAGATCTGCGTGGACAGGGTGAGCGGGTCAAAGGGCTTGAAGAGGATGGCCTCGACGCCCAGGTCGGCAAAGCGGCGCTGGTCGGAGCTCTGCACCTTGGCGGTGAGCAGCAGCACCGGGATGTGCGCCGTGGCCGGGTTCGTGCGCAGCTCGCGGAAGGTGGTCGGCCCGTCCATGCCGGGCATCATCACGTCCAGCAAAATGGCGTCGGGCTGGTGCTCGATGGCGCGCGCCAGGCCCTGGGCGCCGGAGTTGGCGGTGTAGACCTGCCAGTTGGCGACCGTCTCAAGGCTGAGCGCGGCTACTTCGCGGATATCGTCTTCATCGTCGATGATCAGGATGCGGTGGGACATAAATTAAAAACCTCGAAAAGACAGGAAGCAGAAATCAGGAAGCAGCGAGTCAGCAAGTCAGCGAATGAGCACGGTCGAGAATTGGCAGATGCGCTAAGAACATTGTCGGCGCTGCGGGCGCGTCTGTCGATGGCGCAAGAGTCGCAGTCGCGGGTTGGATTACTTACCGGCAATAGAAAGGCCCCGCTGGACAGCTGCGCTCAAGGATTGTTGACAGAGGATTGCGGAGCGGCCGCTTCATCCATGTGTCGCGAACTGCGCAGCATGGTGAGGACCAGCGCCTCCAGCTGCTGGGGCTGAACGCGGGCTTTGGTCAGGAACTGGGTGGGGCCGAGGGTGAGCTTGCGGCACTCTTCCGGAGACAGGTCGCGGCCCGAGTAGACGACCAGAGGCAGGTTGGTCAGGTTCTCGTGCTTGCGCAGCCAGTCCACGACATTGAAGCCGTCGCCGTCGGGCAGGCCGATGTCGAGCACCAGCAGGTGCGGCTGGAAGGTGAAGCAGGCGTCGAGCGCTGCCTGGAGCGTGTGCGCCTGTTTCACTTCAATGGCGTCGCGGCTGAAGACATCGGCAATGACCTGGGCCAGGTCGACGTCGTCTTCCACGATGAGGATGCGGGCGTTTTCACCGGGTCCGCCGAGCACGCGGCCCAGTTCGCCCAGCAGGGCGTCGTCGCTCAGGCGGTTGGCCACAAAGCCTTCGGCATCGCCGGGCAGCGCGGCGGGGTCCTGGCGCTTGTCCACGCTGATGAGCACAATGGGCGTGCGCGCCTCTGGACGCAGGCGGCGCAGCATGGGAAGAATCTCCCAGCCATTCATGCCGTCGAGCGACGTATCGAGCAGGATGGCTTGCACGTTCTCGAGGGCCGCGGCCAGGGTCTCTTCCACGCTGGTGGTTTCAAGCACGCGGTAGCCGTGGCTGGTCAGCAGGGCGGCAATGTGCGGCCGCGAGGCCGGGTTGGCGTCTGCCAGCAACACCGTGCCGTGGCCGGTCTCGTGGTCGAAGACGGGCCGGGCGGCCTCAATGGGCGCAGGCTGGAAGGGCAGAAAGACGCGGAAGGTGGAACCGCGCACCGGGTTGCGCTCTGCCCAGATGCGACCTGCGTGCTGCTGCACAATGGTGCGGCAGATGGCCAGGCCCAGGCCGCTTCCGCCCTTTTGCCGGGAGTCCGATGCGTCCACCTGCTGGAAGCGGCCAAAGACGGCCTCCAGCTTGTCGGCCGGAATCCCGCGGCCCTGGTCGATGACCGACAGCGTGACGCCGCTCGCGCCCGGCCGCATCATGATGGAGATGGTAGAGCTGGGTGGCGAGAACTTGACCGCATTCGAGAGCAGGTTGGTGAGCACCTGCAGCAGCCGGTCGGGGTCGGCGGCGATCTCCACCTGGGTGGTGTCGTGGATCAGCTGCACGCCGGCCGCGTCGGCCACCGGGGCCATGCCGTCAATCGCCTGGCGGATGATCTGGGCCAGCTGCACGGTGCGGAAGCTGAGCGGCTCCTTGCCGCTCTGGATGCGCTCGAGATCCAGAATGTCGTTGATCAGCCGCACCAGCCGGTCAGAGTTGGTGAGCGCGATGCGCAGCAGGTTGGTGGCCTTGTCGTTCACCTCGCCCAGAATGCCGGAAGAAAGCAGCCCCAGCGCGCCGCGAATGGAGGTAAGCGGGGTGCGCAGCTCGTGGCTCACCGTCGAGATGAACTCGTCCTTGAGCTTGTCGAGAGCATAGCGCTGGCTGATGTCGCGGAAGCTGAGCACGGAGCCCGAGAAGCGGTCCTGGTCGGCGATGGGCGTCAGCACGTACTCGGCGGGGAACGACGAGCCGTCGGCGCGGAAGATCGAATCCTCTCCGGCTGCGGCCTTCTGCCGGCCCTGGGCGCGGCGCAGCGGGCACTCCTCGCTGCACTGGCGGTTGGGGGGCGCGGCGCCGTGCAGCAGCTCGTGCACCGGCCGGCCGGCCAGCGCCGCGGCCTCGGCGCCCAGCAGGCGGGCGGCGGCGGGGTTGGCAAAGGTGATCAGCCCATGGCGGTCCACGCCGCAGATGCCGTCGGCCACCGAGTCGAGCAGGATCTCCTGCTGGCGGTAGAGCTCATCGGCGCGGCCCCGCTCCTGGGTGCGGGCCAGCATCTGGCCCAGGGAAGCGGCCACGGTCTCCACGGCGGCCAGCGCCTCGCGGTCTTCGCGCAGTTTGAAGTGGCAATAGAACTCAAGCACCGCCAGCACCTGGCTGCCTTCGCGCACGGGAACGGCCCAGCCGGTGATCATCTCGTTGCGCAGCGCAGCCTCAATGCGCGGGCTGGCGGCTGTGGCGGTCAGGTCAGAGAACCACACCGGGCGGCCGTCGGCCCAGGCGCGGCCCGGCAGGTCGGCGCCGCGAGCTACGGTAAGCCCCATCGTCTCCTGGATGAATGCCTCGGCGCGGCGTCCGGGCGCGGCCCAGGCGGAGCGGAACTCCAGCCGGTTTTCCACTGCGTTCACGCCCCATTGCACCGCCATGTCCCAGCCCTGGGAGACGCACAGGGCTTCGAGAATCCGCATGGCGGCCACGTCGGTCGAGGCGTTTTCGCCCAGGATCTGGCTCACCACGAGTTGCAGGGCAAGCCGGTGCTCGCGCTGCTTCTGCTGGGTCACGTCGCGCAACAGACAGCGGATCGCCAGTGGATTGCCGGCCTTCTGGCGCTGGCTCAGGCTCAGCTCCAGCTCCATCACCCGGCCGTCGGCGGTGTGGTGGCGCAGAGAGGCGCGATCGATTGTCTCCCCGTCCAGCGCCCGGCGGAACAGCGCCGCCACCTCAGCGCGGCAGCTGTCGTTATCGAATAGCTGGTCGAAGGAGTTGATCTCGATCAGCTCGGCGACATCCTTGCCGAAGCAGCGCTTCCAGGCGGGATTGGCGTAGAGAAACTTGCCCGCCGGGCTGAGCGTGGCGATCATCTCGCTGGAGTTCTCAAACAGATCGCGATAGCGCTCCTGGGACTCGCGCAGGGCCTGGTCCTGGCGCAGGGTCGCGGCCTGATCCACGGCCACAGCCATCAGCCCGGCGATGGCGCCGGAGCTATCGCGCAATGCGGAGATGTGCAGCGTGGCGGGGACCAGCTGACCGTCCTTGCGGCGCAGCTGCACGTCGAAGGGGGGAACGCGGCTGGGCGGCAGATTGCGCACGCACTCGAGGTAAGCGGCCATGCGGCCGGCGGGCGTGGGCTCGGGGGCGCGCAGCTTGCCGCTGAGCCGCTCCATCTCCGCCACCAGCCTTGCGCCCTCGCCGGGGCCGAGGATCTCAAACGTCGCCCACTCGCGCATCAGCTCTTCGGCGTGGTAGCCGAGCAGGCTTTCGGCGGAGGGGTTGACGTAGGTCAGGCTGCCGTCCAGGCCGATGGCCACCACCCCCGGTCCGGCCGACTCAACCAGGTAGCGGAGCGACTCCGAAACCGCGGGCGCGGCGGGCGGCGGGAAGGCGTTGTTGCCGAGCAGCAGGCGCAGTGCCAGCGCTACCACGGCGAGGCCGGTGGCAAACAGCAGCAGGCCGTCGAACCGCGCGCCGCCAGCCAGGCGCACAACCACAGCCACCGCGGCCAGCGCCAGCGCCAGGCCGCCCACAGCACGCCAGAGCAGGGAGATGCCGCCACGGATCGTGGCCGCTCCCGGCTGGGGAGGGATCGGGTTATTGGCGTCGACGCCGTCCTGCATGAATCCCCCAAGGCACAAGCGGAACCAGAACAACCGTCTCCCCGAGGCAAACCGGCCGGATGGTCTCTTCCCTAGAAGGTTCCGGCAGACTTCAAGTGCCGGAGTGGAAGAGATGCACCCTTGAAACAACCCTGTGGGAAAACACGCATGCTCTGGCTACGCTCTAGTATGCTGCAAACCGGCCGTTGCGCGGTAGCCGACAGGCCGGCCGCGGGCCGCAAGTGTTCATCAATTCCGAATCTCTCGTCCCGGAAGCCCTGTCCGCGGCTCCCTGGCGATTTGCACGTAGTATAAGCGTTTGATTTCACACTCTCTAGGCAATTCCGCTCGAGCGCGCGGAGATGAAACGCGGGAGTAACGGCCCAGGCTGTGGCAGGCGGCCCACTCACTGAATCCTCTATCCCCTCGCCCCCCAGAAAGGTCAATCTGTGCCCCATTCATCGCGGCCTTATCGCGATGAGTGGGCCGCGCAGCCCTGCGCACACGCCGCTCGGCAGACGACCTTATACTGGTCCCATGTCGTGCCCACTGCCTTTTCCCCGCCTGCTTCGTTCATCGTGTTTCGCCCTGGCCGCTGCCACGCTGCTGTGCCTGCTCGCCCAGCCGCCGGCTGCCCGCGCCTGGGGCAACACCGGCCATCGGTTGGTCAACAAGCTGGCTGCCAGCTCTCTGCCGCCGACCGTGCCGGAGTTTCTCCGCTCTGAAGCCGCCATCAACGAGATCGAGTACCTGGGCCCGGAGCCCGACCGCTGGCGCTCGCCCGCCGAGCCGGAGCTGAATGCCGCGCAGGCGCTCGAGCACTTCATCGACCTGGAGCCGGCCGATGCGCTGGGCCCGCTGCCGCGCCGCCGCCTGGATTTCGAGGCCAAAGTCTTCGCCTCCGGCCAGCGTCCGGAGAAGATCGGCCTGCAGCCGTGGGAGGCAACGGAGATCTACGAGCGGCTCAAGGCCGCCTTGCGCGAGTACCGCGCCCTCCAGGCCGCGCACCAGGACACCCGCGGCGTGGAGGCGGCGGCGCTGTTCTACGCAGGCTGGCTGGGCCATTATGTGGGCGATGCCTCGCAGCCGCTGCACACCACCATCCAGTACAACGGCTGGGTCGGGCCCAATCCTAACGGCTACACGACGGATCACAAGATCCACTGGCAGTTCGAGGGACCGTTTGTGGACGCCAACCTGCACGAGCCCGAGGTGCGGGCCAGGATGACCGCGGCGAAGACGATTGACGGCGACATGTTCGACAGCTATGTGGCCTACCTGCGCGAGACCAAAACCCACGTCGAGCAGGTCTATCAGCTGGAAAAGGCCGGTGGATTTGTGGGCGCGGGCACGGCGGAATCGCGCCAGTTCACCGCCGAGCGGCTGGCCGCCGGCGCCTCCATGCTGCGCGACATGATTCTGACGGCGTGGGTCAAGAGCGCCGATCCAGTCGCCGATCCGTATGCGGGGAAGTAGGAGGCGGGCAAGCAGGACGGAAAACAGGACCAAAGGCGTCTGGAGCCTCAGTCAGCCGCTTCCGCCTCGGCCAGCGCCGGGATGCGGCGCAACACCAGCGTGAGCGTAAACGTGAGCAGCAGTACGACCGGCACGGCGATGACCACCCAGGCCAGCAGCGCCCGGCCGGCCATGGAGCCCAGATCTCTGAGCAGGCGCAGCGGCGAGGTATGCAGCAGCGCGCCGGCCGCGACGGTCTGCTTGTCCGGCGAAGCGATCAGCCATCCGCCCAGGCGGACGAAGGGCACAATCAGCACCAGCTGCAGCGGCATCACAAGGTAGTTCGCTGCTTGAATGGCGGGCAGGTTGAGCTTGAGCGCCAGCGCCAGCGCCGCGCACAGCAGCGTGGGCACGCCCACCACCGGAATGCAGCCGATCGCGCAACCCAGCGCCAAGGTCAGCGCCAGCCGCTCGGGCGAGACGCCCTGCAGCAGCCAATGAGCCACGCTGCTCCGCATCGGGTCAAGAGACGGAACGCGCTTGCTCTGCATTTTCCACTGGCTCATCGTCATCGAAAAACTCATCTCCTCCCCACAGTAACGGTACGGAGGAAAGCGGGATACGGATTGGACGCGAATTTCACGGATTTGTGACAGAGATGTCAGCAGAATTCCCGGTTTGGGCAATGCCTTCGGTAATTGATCAGGTGAAAAGACGGGTCAGGCCGCGCCATGCATCAGTGCGCGGGCGCGCATCTCGTTGAGCACCCGCTCCACCTTCCAGTCGAGCGCGCCTGTGCCGTCAACGGTGAGATCGGCATGGACGGCGGAGGGCCGCACCCAGGCCACGCTGGCCGGGCGGACGGTCAGGTCGTACTGCCGCCGCACCGACTCCGCCGTGCGTCCGCGCTCTTCCATGTCGCGCTTGAGGCGGCGCTCGAAGCACAGCTCGTCCGGCGTGTCGACATAGATGCACAGTTGATAGAGAGGCAGCAGCTCCGGGTAGTAGAGCGCGAACAGACCCTCCACCAGAACATACGGTCCAGGGCGGACAGTCTCCGTCCGGCCGGGGATGCGGATGTAGGCGGCAAAGTCGTAGAGCGGGCGCTCGACCGGCTTGCCCTGGGCCAGCGCGGCCACGTGCTCCGTCAGCAGCGAGCCTTCGAGCAGCGCCGGGTCGTCGAAGTTCTGCCTGGCGCGATCGGCCAGCGGCAGGCGCGAGAGATCGCGATAGTAGTTGTCGAAGTGGAAGTGGACGCCGCCCAGCGTGCGTGCCAGTTCCGCGGCCAGCGTGGTCTTGCCTGAGCCCGAGCAGCCGGCAATCGCCAGCATCACCGGCGGAAAGGGCAGGTATTTCGTGCCGCCCGCGCTCGGTTTGTCGGGTGCTGCCGCGTCCTCGTTGCGCAACTCGGTCATTCGCGCTCGCTCGCGGCTGGGGTCTGCAGGTGCGCAGCGATCCGCGGCAGCAACCGCTCGAAGAGCCGGGCCAGCCGGTGCTCCACCTGCCGCCCGGCTTCGAAGACCTCCTGATGACTGAGTTGCGTTGCGCTCAGGCCTGCGGCCAGGTTGGTGACGCAGGAGATGCCCAGCACCTCGACGCCCATGTGCCGCGCGACGATCGTCTCCGGCACCGTGGACATGCCCACCAGCGTGGCGCCCAGCGAGCGGAAGGCGCGAATTTCGGCCGGCGTCTCAAAGCTCGGGCCGCTCACGGCCAGGTACACCCCCTCGGCGAGATCGAAGCCTTCCTCTTCGGCGGCGGTTTGAGCAAGCAAGCGGAGTGGCTTGGCGTAAGCCTCCGTCATGTCAAAGAAGCGCAGCCCTGCGCCGGGCTTCGCTGCAAAGCGCGGCTCGTTGGGCCCGACAAGTGGGTTGAAGCCCATCAGGTTGATGTGGTCGGCCAGGGCGACAAGCTGGCCGATCCGGTAGCCCTCGGCGACGCCGCCTGCGGCGTTGGTCAGAATCACCGCTCGCAGGCCGAGCGCGCCCAGCACCCGCATGGGAAAGGTGACCTGCTGCGGCGTGTAGCCCTCATAGAAGTGAACGCGGCCCTGCATGACCGCGACCGGCACGCCGCCCAGCAGCCCGGCGACCAGCCGCCCTGAGTGGCCTTCTACGGTCGATTGCGGAAAGTGTGGAATCTCGGCGTAAGGAATGAAGACCGGGTTCGCAACCGCATCGGCCACCGCGCCCAGGCCGGAGCCAAGCACGATACCGATGCGCGGTGCAAGCGAACCGAGCCGGGTGCGAAGGTGCTCTGCGGCTGCGGTGACTTGATCGAAGTAGGTCATGGCTGTTGGCGAATGCGCTTCCATGCATTCTACAGCCGCGGGCATAATTCCTCTCCCAGGTTCACGGCTGATACTTGAACGATTTGTCGGGATATGGCGGATGCGGCGGCACGGGCCGCGGGTCGTCCTTGATCTCCTGCTTGAGCAGGTCGATGGCGGCTTGCAACTGGGCGTCAGATCCTGCAAAAGTCGCGTGCGGCAGGTTGTCGACCGTGATGTCCGGGTCCACGCCGTGGCCTTCGATCAGCCAGCGGCCATCGGCGCTATAGACGCCAGTCTCTGCCGCGGTGGCCACGCCGTTATCGGCCTGCGTGTTGCTGCCGGAGAGCCAGATCTCGCCGCCCCAGGTGCGCGTGCCGATGACCTTGCCCATCTGGAAATGCTTGAAGCCCTCGGTAAACGCTTCGCCGTCGGACGCGGTCTCCTGATCGCACAGCACCACGATGTGCCCGCGGAAGGCGTATTGCATGTTCCACTGCGGGTTGCCCACGCGCGGCTGCCAGTAGAACCAGGCCTTGCGCAGCAGGTCGCCGAGCAGCCA
>Ga0182030_10006952_pt1 | contig 23704 bp, 19 predicted proteins | sample 812S3MmetaG_FD_121299 | JGI IMG/M metagenome (GOLD analysis project Ga0182030, IMG submission 121299) | Permafrost microbial communities from Stordalen Mire, Sweden - 812S3M metaG (Illumina Assembly) | ecosystem: Environmental > Terrestrial > Soil > Wetlands > Permafrost | place: Sweden...
CGTGAAGAGATCCGAGAGCCGCAGCCCGGCTCGGAGATCCCTCCATGGCGACATCGCTCTTACTGCCCGACTCGACGTTTGAAGACCACTACTCCATTGCCGACCTTGCCCGGCAGTGGCGCATCAGCCGCGAGAGCGTGCGCCTGCTGATTATGAACGAAGACGGTGTGATACGTCTTTCCTTGGGGAGGACTTCGATGTGCCGGTACTCCGTGCCCGCCAGCGTGGCTCGCCGCATCCACACGCGCCTGACAGCCCCTGCATCGGTCAACAAGGCCGCGTAGCCTACTTCGCCTGCTTGGTGAGCATCACGACGACGTTGCCCTCGCCGGGTCGCGGAGTCTCGGCGAATGCCGCTTTCAGCGTGGCTGTCAAGAGCGCCTGCCTGCTCGGTGTCCATGCGGCGTAGTGTTTCAGCACGATGGCCTCGGTGTTGCCCAGCAGGTCCGCCACGTTGCGCACGCTGACTTCGGGTCTCTCCAGCAATATACGCGCGAACGTATGCCGGAATCGATGTGGCGTGGGCTTATCCTCCCACTTCCCGCACAGTCGCCAGAGTCGCTTCAGCTTGCGGCGCCAGATATCGGTGATGACATTCAGATCCTTGGTGAGGTGCTCCCCGAAGATCAGCGGACCTACCTCCAGGCTGCGCCGGCGGATGATCGCCTGCAACCAGTCCGGCACCCAGGTACAGACATCCGTTCCGCCCTTGGTGGTGCGAATCCAGATCTCTCCGCTTGGACGCAGGCGGCTCGCCTCGAAAGTGGCAACATCGGATATGCGCAGTCCGCTGTAGACGCTGACCGCTATGAAGTCGGCCAAATCCTTTCCAGTCCAACTGTACCGATAGCTGTTCACCAGTCCAGCGGCGGGCTTGGCGTGAACACTTCGGTCCCATTTGATCTCCATCTTGCCGTACTTGGTTTCGGCAACGTCGTACATGCGCCGCAGTTCGTCGTCAGTGAAGGGGAGTTTCTGTTCGCCGCTCCCATCGGCGGACGCCTTGCCCTTGGGGTTCTTCACTAGTTTGGACGGGTTACGATCCAGCCATTCGTTGGACTGGCAGAAATCGAAGAAGGCACGGACGACCGACATGTCCCGATTGGCCGTCGGCACGCTGACTTTCCACGTGTCGCGGAACGCGCGCACGTCAGTAGGCCCCTACTGCTCCACGAACCTGAATCCTTTGTGCTCGGAGTACGCACGCACCTTATCCATGATGTAGCCGTAACGCTTCAGCGTGTTCTCGGCGTCATGCTTGTGTTCGGCCAGGTAGCACCGTATGGCTTGGTCGATCATGATCTTGGACTGGTCCTCGACGGATTCCCCAGGGTCGGGCGCGGGGGCGGTTGCGTCGGGCCAGCGGCCGGTGGCTTCCCATCGGTCGGCCACGGCGCGCGCCTCTGTCCATTCGAACCGCCCGGTGCTCCGCTTGCGCCTCGTCTTGGCCAGTGACCCGGCGGCCATGATCGGACACCCACATCGCTTCCACGCCTTGTTGCGCTCCTGGAACTCTCCGGTGGTGGACTACCGGGGGTGCCCGGCGGCGCATTCCCCAAGGTGGCGGCGGTACAGGTTGAGGGGCACAATTAGGCTCAGTTTACCACTGATCGGATCACCACGGCTCATCGGAAACCACTGTTGCCTGTAAGCTATTGATTCTAAGGTGGCGGAGAGACAGGGATTCGAACCCTGGATAGAGTTTCCCCTATACACGCTTTCCAAGCGTGCGCCTTCAACCACTCGGCCATCTCTCCGGCTTGGGACTTGCGGGGCTCACTACAGCATAACATGAGCCGCGCGGGCGCCCCGGCGCGGGGCTTAAAATAGCAGAGTGAACCGTCCTCTGATTGCGCGGCGCGCCCTGCTCGTTTCCGGGGTTGCGGCCGCGGCCTGCACCAGGCGAAAAGCGCAGCGCTTCTTCGGGTATTGCTTCGTCGCCAATCGCGACGGGCGCTCCATTGGCGTGGTCGATCTCACCCGCTTCCTGACCCGCCGGAAGATCCCGCTCGACGCCGCTCCCGGCCAGGTGCTGGCCCGCCCCAAAACCACCAAGGCCTACGTTCTTGCCCCCGCCAACGGCACCATCTACGAGATCGAAGCCGGCCTGCTGACCATTACGCGCCGCATCCGCGCGGGTAATGCGGCCATCGCCATGCGCCTCTCCCGCTCCGGCGACGCGCTCTGGGTTCTCTATCGCGACCCCGCCAGCCTGGTCGAGATCCCTTTCGATTCGTTGCGCCCTGCGCGGCGCGTCCACCTCTCCGCCCCACCCGCCGATTTCGATCTCAGCCGCGAGACCGATGACGCTTGCGTGGTCTCGAGCAGCGATCACACGGTCTCCCTCGTGTCCCTTGCCCAAGCCTCGGTCAGCCGCACCATCCACGCCGCCGCCGAGCCCTCGATCGCGCGCTTCCGTCTGGACGGCCGGCAGCTCATCACCGCCAGCCAGGCCGATCGCAGCCTCACACTCTACGACGTGCCTACCGGTAAAACCGTGGTGCGTTTGCCGCTTTCCATCGCCCCCAGGGAGTTCTGCTTCACGGCCGACGGCGGGCACTTGTATGTCAGCGGCGATGGCATGGACGCCGTGGTGAGCGTCTTTCCCTACCGCACCGAAGTCTGGGAAACGCTGCTCGCCGGCCACGCCCCGGGCGCCATGGCGATTTCGGAGAGCGACCGGCCCCCCGCTTACCTCCTGGTAGCCAATCCCGATGCCGATAGTGTCACCGTGCTCGACGTGGAAACCGGCAATCTGGCCGCCCTCGTTCAGGTGGGCCGCGAACCGAGGCAGATCGTCATCACCCCCGACAACGAATACGCGCTCGTGCTCAACCAAAAGTCCGGCGACATGGCCGTCATCCGAATTTTCACCCTGGGCGGAAACGAGGTGGGCGGCGACCGCGTGCGACGCTACAAATCGGCGCCCCTGTTCACCATGATTCCGGTGGGCGAGGGGCCGGTAAGCGCCGCCGTGGTAGCTCTCATTTGAGCCTCTGGCCGCCCTGTCGACGCAGATACAAGACTTATCGGCGTTCCTCCGCGTTTACGGGCGGGAGGGTAATGGCTCTTACTGCACGGGCAGCAGGAGCGTATTGCTGGCCGCTCCGTTGACCGTAACCTGGAGCGTCACGGTCCCGGTGACCGAGTTGTCCAGGCGGAACTGCACGGCGTCGATGGCGCAGCGCCCCGGCACGGCGAACGCCTGCTCGGCGGCGATCGAAGCCTGGCCCACCTGCACCGTCACCGCATCCACAATGTTGTACACAGGCGATTGGGGAATCGGGAAACCCTCGGGGCGCGGCTGGCTAGCCGGCCCGAACCCGGTGCCGTACACCGTCAGCAGTTCGCCCCATTGTGCCGGCGCATCGGCCGTCACTGGCGAACCGTCCTCGTGGACGGCCATCGCCATCGACTGACCGTTGACCGCCACCGGGAACAGTCCGGGCGCGTTGCGCACCGCCGTGAAGGTTGCCTGCACGTTCGCCGCTCCCGCCGGACTGACGGTCAGCACCTGATTGCCAAGCGCCAGATCGTCCGGCAGTTGGGCGTTAATCTGCTGGGACGAAATGAAGAACAGCGGCAGAATGCGGTCGCCCACGCGCGCCGTCATTCCGCCCAATGTCTGCGGCAGCATGCCATCCGGCGCCACCAGCGCGGCCGCCGCCAGATTGATGCCGAAGACGGACACGATGCCGCCGGGCGCCACGCCCGAGACCGGCGTGGTTCCCGCGGCGTTGATCACCCCCGCGGGCGCAAGATAGGGGACGGGATCGAACAACGCCGTGACCGCGCGCGGTGCGCTCATGGTCACCACGCCCGATGGAATGGTGCCGCTGAGGTCGCCATCCCAGCACCGGAATTTGTACCCGGGTTGGGTGGTCACGCTCAATGCCACGCTCGCGGTGGCCGGATAGAAGCCGTCCGGCGATGCCGGCAGCACCGTCCATACGGCTGCGTTCACCGGGTTACTGGCCGTGGTGAGTTGGTTGAGCAGGTGATAAGTCGCGGTCACCGTGGTGGGGCTGTCGCCCATGGTGACGACCAGGTCGCCCGTGGTTCCGGGCCAGCCGTTGAAATCCGCGCGCGACCCGGTGCCTTGTGGAACCGAAGCCGGCGCGCCGACGTGCACCTGCGACCCCGGAGCCCGCTGGGTCACGCACGGCGTGGCGCAAACCACGCCGTCCATAGTTACGCTCAAGCCGGCCAGCGAACTGTTGACCGTCAGCTTGGTCAGCGGAGTATACGTCGCCGTCAACACCAGCCCGTTGGCCGCCATGTCCGCCGTCACCGTGACATCCTGCGTGGCCGTCCCGCCGTTCGACCAGGAACCAAACTGCCACATGCGTCCCTGCGCGTCGGTCTGCTGCGCGGCCGCTTCCAGGTGGTGGGTTTCGCCGATTCCCCAGGCGAAGTAATAAGGATTGAGCGCGTTGTACTGGCCGTCCACTTTGATCTGCAGGCCCACCGGCTGCGTGAGGATGCTGACGCCCGCCGCCGGTACAAAGTTTGCCGTGAGGGTGGCCGGCATGTTCGAAACCGGCACCGTGTATGCGTGGTTCAGATCGCCGCCATCGCTCCACGATTGAAAGGCCCACCACTTGCCGCCCATATCCTTCTGCGGCGAGTTGGCGCCTACGGTGTGCACCGAGTTGAGCGCCCAGTCCAACGAAGACGGCGTGGGCACCGGCGCGCGGTCGGCGAGCAGCGTCAGTCCCGGCGGATTGGTGGCCAGGTTCACCTGGCGAGCCGCCTGAAAGATCGGATACACGACCAACGGGCCGGACATGGTTACCGTGTCCTGGAAGCCCAGGATCGTTTGGTTGATACCCGGCAGCCACCCCGAAAAGACATATCCAGGATTGGGAAATGCCTGCAAAACCACGGCGGAGTTCGCCGGCACGTACACATCGGCGGACGAAAAGTATGGCGTCCCATTGACGGTGACGGTGCCCGCGCTCTGGCAGTTGGTGGGGTCCGAACAATTGGAGAACGACAACCCCAGTCCGTAGAGCACATCGAAGATTACCTGGTATTCGGGGATGTCCGGACTCGCCGTCACGGGTAGCGGATTGAGCAGCAGATTGCCGCCCACGAACTGCCAGTGGTTGAAAGAGTACTGCGTGCGGGTCAGGTTCGCCTGCAGGGGAACGGGCACGGCCAGAATGTGCTTGCTGCCCGAGGGCCACACGGCGCTGGTGGCGTGCGAATAAGACTGCCCGTCCACGGTGAACATGGCGCCGTCGGGTATCGGGGTAATCCGGGTGATGGAGCCTAGATCCTGGGCGCGAAATGGCGGTGCGAGCGGCAGGCACAGCGCGAAGATGACGAATATCAGGACGTATTTCCGATCGAAGTTCTTCATGGCAGGTACGTGGCCCTTCCGCGGGCGAGCCGGCCAGGGCCGTTTCCATGGCGGCGGCCGGACTCGATCCACGCGGGAAGTATACCCGTAAGTCCACGGAAATACATGGCTAACTTTGGTAATGCGGTGGCTGCTAGCCATTTCGATCATTGCTTCGATGGCGCCGTGGGATTTTAATCGTAACGTCTGAAGGCCCTCAACTTATGCGCTGGAACAATTGCCTGATCCTGACCGCGTTCGCTGCTCTGGTGAGCTCGTCGCCCTGCGTCGGCGCCAGCTTCGGGACCGTCGTTCCGATCGCCGGGCAAGCGTCCGATATCGCCCTGGATGAATCGCGAGGGATGCTATACATCGCCAATTTTACGGCCAACCGGATCGAAGTCATGTCGACGACGGACTATTCCATCCACACTTCGATGAACGTGGCGGCACAACCGGCTGCTCTTTCGCTCTCTCCCGACTCCAAATACCTGCTGGTGGCGCACTATGGCAGCACCACGCCCACCGACGCGAGCAAGAACGCTCTTACATTGATCAATCTCAACGACAACACGCGGCAGACTTTCTCCACCGGCGATACTCCGCTGGGCATCGCGTTCCTTGCCGACGGGCGCGCTTTCGTGGTCACCTCCACCGCGATTATGCTCTTCGATCCCATCTCCGGGGCGATGCAGACGCTGGCCACCTTCGCCGCCCTGGCGAAGACGCTGCCCGTCAATCCGGCCACTTTCCCCGCGCAGGTGGTTTCCGCCGTATTGTCCACCAATCCGGCCCGTACCTTCGTATACGGCATCGCCGACAGCGGTTCGGCGCAGGCTTATTATTACTACGACGCGCGCCAGGGGCAACTGGCCGGTTACAACATGGTGGCCGTTCCCAAGCCGTTGCCCCGTGTCAGTGTTGCCGCCGACGGCTCCTGGGCGCTGATCGGCCAGTACCGCATGGACGCCAGCGCCAACTACCTGGCGCAGTACCCGAATTCCATGGCCGCCGTCAATAGCGGCGGCAATGCCATCGATTCTCAAAACGGCATTATCTACGCTCAAATCCCCACGGTTTCCGCAAGTACATCCACTACATCCACGGGCTCCTCGCCAACCACGCCGGCGGTGCAGACCGCGCCGCCGGTCCTGTCCATCCTGGATGCCGAAAACCTACTGGTGCAGCAGAGCTTTTCGATTCCCGAAAACATCGCCGGCCGGGCCACGCTCAACGCCGCCGCCGATACGCTCTACACCGTTTCCGATAGCGGCGTGATGATCTTCCCCGTCGGCAGATTGAACCAGCAGCACCGTCTCGCGGCCAGCGTGCGCGACGTGGTGGCGAGCGGCACCTTCTGCGACCGCAGCGTGATTACGCAAACCGTGGCCATCACCGATCCGGGCGGCGGCAACACCGATTTCCAGCTTTCCACCAGCACCCAGGGCGTGACGATTTCGCCCTCTTCCGGAATGACGCCGGCCGTGGTGCAAGTGCGCGTCGACCCCACCGTGTTCCAGAACCAGAACGGCACCCTGGCCGTGACCCTGACGATGACTTCGGCGACCGCTATTAACCTGCCGCCGCCCATCCGCCTGCTCATCAACAACCGCAATCCCGATCAGCGCGGCACGTTCGTCAACGTACCGGGATACCTGACCGATCTGCTGGCCGACCCGGTGCGCAACCGCTTCTACATCGTGGCTCAGGATACGGATCAGGTGCTGGTGTTCGACAGCACGACTTATACGCAGGTCGCGTCGCTCAAGACGTCGGCTACGCCCACGCAGATCGCCTTCACCTTCGACCGCAAGTACCTGGTGATCGGTCACGACAACGCGCAGCAGGCGTGGGTCTACGATCTGGACAGTTGGCAGCGCCAGCCGCCCATCCTGTTCCCCAGCGGCCACTATCCGCGCTCTATCGCGGAGAGCGGCAACGCCATGCTGGCGCTGGTGCGCAATGTCAACACCGGCGCCGCGGGAGTGATCGACCGCATCGATTTCGTTTCGCGGCAGGCCAGCCAATTGCCCACTCTCGGGATCTTTACCAACTCTGTGAACCCGAGCGGCGCACTGGCCCCGGCGCCCAACGGCGCCGGCATCCTGAGCGTCATGCCCGATGGCAACGTGATGCTCTACGATGCCAACGCCGATACCTTTACGGTGTCGCGCAAGGATTTCACCGCACTCTCCGGCGACTACGCGGCATCCAGCTATAACTCCTACGTGGTCGGCAGCACGCTATTGAACGCGTCGCTGGTGCCTGCCGGCGTTCTGGAAACCACCTCCGGCGCGCCCTCCGGCTTCGCCTTTGTGGATCAGGGCGGGTTTCGAACCACCGTGTCGTCGCTCTCGGCGCCGGGCATCATCGAACGTTTCAACCCCACGCAGAGTTCGTTAACCGGCAGCCCCACGCGCATGGTCGAAGCGCCGACGCTTCCGAGCGCCGTATCCGCCGCGGGAAGCACGACAACCGGCCCGACCTTCCCCAGCGATTCCGGTTCGGGTACGGGGACCGGGATGAGCTTTCTGCGCACGCTGGCGCCGCTCTACGACCAAAGCGCGGTGATCTCGCTGACCGTCTCGGGATTTACCGTTTTGTCCTGGAACTACGATGTCGCCGTGGCGCCGCCCCAGATCACGTCCGTGGTCAACGCCGCCGATGGCACGCTCCCCGTGGCCCCCGGCGGACTGATCAGCGTTTACGGCCAGCAGATGTCCCCGGTCAACATGGCCAGCAGCGAAATTCCGTTGCCTACCGCCCTGGGCGAAAGCTGCCTGACCGTCAACGGCGTGGCTGTCCCCGTGCTGTTTGTCAGCAGCCAGCAGATCAACGGGCAGTTGCCCTTCAACGTGGTCGGCAACGCCCAGATGACGTTGCGCACGCCTGGGGGCATCAGCGACAACTTCAATTTCACGATCCTGTCGGCGGCGCCCAGTGTGTTCCACACCGGCGCGGCCGGACCGGACACCGGGCTTGCCACCATCACGCGCGCCGATAACGGCGAATTCATCACCCCCACCAATCCGGTGCACCCCGGCGATTCCATCGTCATCTGGGCGACCGGCCTGGGGGTGACCTCGCCGCCGGTCGGCTCCGGCATGGCGGCGCCTTCCAGTCCGCTGGCCAGCGCGGTGATTCAGCCCGTCGTGCAACTCGGCGGCGTGGCTCTCAATGTGGCGTACGCAGGGCTGGTGCCCGGCTCCGTCGGGCTTGATCAGATCAACGCCACGGTGCCGAGTTCGGTGCCGCAGGGGTTGTCCATACCGCTGGTCATCGCCCAAGGCGGCAGTTCCACCACGCTCAATGTGCGGGTTGTGAAATAGCCACTGGAGATTGCATATGAAAACGCTACTACGATCGATTCTGGTACTCACGGCTGCCGCCGCGGCAAGCTTCGCCCAGCAGTGGGAATTCGGGGGGACCGGCGGGGGAGGCTTCCTCAACAGCGTGCCGGTCACTGGCGGGATCGGTTCCGCCACCGCGGGCTTTCAGACCGGCGCCGCCGTGGGCGGGTATGTCGGCGTCAGTCAGTACAAGCATATCGGCGGCGAACTCCGTTACGAGTACCTGCAAAGCAACCTGAGCCTGAAGAGCGGCGGCAACGAAGCCACGTTCTCCGGCGTGTCTCATGTGGTCCACTACGACCTGATCTTCAAGACCACCAGGAACAACGGTAAAGTTCAGCTCTTTGCGGCGGCCGGCGGCGGTATAAAAGTCTTCCGCGGCACCGGCGCGGAAGCCGCCTATCAACCGCTCAGCCAGTTCGGCTACTTCACCAAGACGCAAGCCCTGAAGCCCATGGCCAGTGTCGGCGGCGGCGTCAAGTTTGCCCTCACCAAAAGGGTCTTCCTGCGCACCGAATTCCGTGACTACATCACGGCGTTCCCCACGGCAATTATTACTCCGCCCTCTGGCGTGAAATATGGCACCCTGCTGCACGATTTCGTCCCCATGGTGGGCCTGGGCTACCAGATGTGATCGCGGGTCTCCGTTTCTTTCCTCCTACAGTTCCGGCCGGGACGCCTCATGGGTTTCCCGGCCGGTTTTTTGTGGGCGAGGCTGCCCGCATTCCCCATCGTGCCACCGGGGGCAATGCCGCGCTGCCCAAGGCTCACTTTGGTTTGAAGGCGAAATCCCAGACCTGGATGTTCAGTTTGCTTTCCGTGTACTCCACCACGGCGTATTCGCCGGGCTCCAGCTTTTCCTTGGGCCAGATCTTGTAAAGGCCGCCATCCACTTCCTTCTTCAGGATGTCGACCATGGTCGGCTCCTCGGCGATTTCGTTGACCACCGGCACCTTGGTCACGTTCTCCACGATGCGCACCGCTCCCTTGGTGGTCAGTTTGGCGATGCCGAAGCGTTCCGGTTCGGAAAGCTGGATGTAGAACTCCTGCTCCGGGTTGCTGAAGACGTTGAGCGAATTCGCCCCCTGAATTTCCAGCGTGGCCTTTCCGTTGACCATCGGAACCGGCGTCAGTTTCTGCAGAATCGACCGTCCTTTATTGGTGTGGAGCGAGGATTCGGCCAGTTTCATCACTTGGACTTCGTTGCCCAGGAGCCAGTAGACGCCGGAGTCCTGCGGGATGCGCGCCTTTTCCTTTGCCAACTCCCGCTCCGCCTGCTCCTCCTGAGCCATGACTTTGGCGTCTTCTTCGAGACGGACCTGGCGGTCGGCGGCCTCGCTTTGGGTACGCTTCAGGTCCACCAAATCCAGGGGGACATCCTCCCAGTCGCTGCGTTCCAAGCTGTAAAAATGCACCCGGTCGGGCTGCACCTGGTATTCGCGGACAATATGATAGCTGCCATCTTTCATGTACAACTTTAAGTTTGCCGCCCAGACCGCGCAGGCCAGAACCACGAGCGCCAGCAGGAGCTTCCGCATATGTCTGTAGACTACTGTAGCGCTCCGCCGGTTTCCCCGCTAAGAATCGGCGAACTGACGCGTCCTCTCATACGTATAGGGATACGAGACGGGCCATAATAGTGTTTTGAGGTCCCATTCATTTTATGTCGCGATTTAAGTCGATTCTTTCGGTGGTTCTTTGCTTTACGATGGCGCTTCCGGTATTCGCCCAGACGCCGGAAATCACGGGAAGCGGCGGGGGCTTCTTCCGCCGCTTCGCCAAGGATTACCTGCCCACGCCGGTGGCCCATATCAATTTCGAGGATTCGCAGCGGATCGAGCGCCTGATGCGCGCCGGGCAGGTCTATCTCTCCTTGCGCGATGCCATCGCGCTCGCCCTGGAGAACAATCTCGATCTCGAGGTGGCGCGCCTCAACCCCAAGCTGCAGCAAGCCAATTTACAGCGGGCCAGCGCCGGGCAATTGCTGCGCACCGTGAGCACCAGCATCTCCAACGGCCCGTCGTCGGCCTCGCTCGGCGTGCTGGCGGGGGCGAATGCGGTCGGTGCTACGAGCGCCACTTCCAACAGCAGCAGCACCGGCGGCGTGCTCAGCGGGCTCAGCTACCAGTTGGCCGGTTCCGCCATCCCCAACCTGGACCCCACCGTCTTCGTCAGCGCCCAATACCAGCACCAAACCTCGCCCTTGACCACCACCTTCACCACCGGCACCAACTTCCTGGTGACTTCCTACAATAACGAGAACTACGGAGTCCAGCAGGGCTTCCTTACCGGCACACAATATACCCTCTATATGTCCAACACCCTCGGGTACCGGCAGAATTCGCCCAACAGCGATTTCAACCCGGTGGATCAGGGCTCGGTGAACCTTTCCATCACGCAGAACCTGCTCAACGGGTTTGGGATCGCGGTCAACAACCGCACCATCCGCATTGCCAGGAACCAGTTGCACATCTCCGACCTGACGTTTAAACAGCAGGTGATCGCCACGGTGAACAACGTGGTCGGTTTGTACTGGGACCTGGTGTCGTTCAACGATTCCCTCAGGGTGAGGCAGCAGACGCTGGAGCTCAACCGGCAGCTTTACGTGGACAATAAGCGGCGCGCCGAACTGGGCGCCCTGGCCGAGATCGACATCATCCAGGCCGAAGCCGAGATGAAGAGCAGCCAGCAGGATGTGGTTGCCGCGGAAACCCAGGTAATGCAGCAGGAAATGATCCTCAAGAGCGTGCTCACCCGCGGCGGCTTCAGCAACCCCGCGGTGGCGGGCGCGCGTATCGTCCCGACGGATCACTTCGACGTGCCGCCGCAGGATGCCATCCAACCGACCCAGGACATGGTTGCGGAAGCTTTCCAGAAGCGCACGGAAATCGAACAGAGCCAGATCGGTTTGGAGGATTCCCGAATCAGCATGCTGGGCACCAAGAACAACCTGCTGCCCACGCTCAGCGTCTTCCTCAACCTCTCCAACAACGGTCTGGCCGGAAGCGTCAACACCGTGCCCGTACCCGTCACCTCGGCGACGGGCCAGGTCGTGGGGTATCAGACGCGCACAGCTGCCGATGTAAATAGCTTTTTCTTAGGCGGTTACGGATCGTTTATGAGCCAATTGTTCAACCGTAATTTCCCCAACTACAACGCCGGTTTCCAGCTCAACATCCCCCTCCGCAATCGCGCCAGCCAGGCCGATTTGATCACCGACGAACTCAATTACCGCCAGTCGCAGATTCAGGACAAGCAGTTGCAGAACAATATCAAGCTGAACGTGATCAATGCGCAGATCGCGTTGAAGCAGGCGCGCGCGGCATTCGCCAACGCGGTGGAGGCGCGCCGGCTGCAGGAACAGGTGCTGGCCGGCGAACGGCGCAAGTACGAGTTGGGCACGTCGAGCCTTTTCAATGTGATCCAGGTGCAGCGCGACACGACCACCCGCGAACTGGCGGAAGTAGACGCGCGCAGCCAGTACGTTAAGGCGCGCGTGGCGCTCGACAACGTCATGGGGAACACGCTGGAAGTGCAGAAGGTGGATATCGGCGAGGCCAAGAGTGGATTGGTGGGACGCGAGCCGGACATCATTCCGGCGGTCCCGGCGACGAGCGCGGGTCGGAACAGGTAAGGGTAGGGCCGGCGCTTCCGCCTGCCAACAGCCACATTTATACTGGTTCTTGGCCAACATATTCGCTTTCCAACCCTACCGCTATGCCGCGCAGGCGGGACCTTTGCAGAATCTGGTCACCCAGCCCTACGACAAGATCTCGCCCGCCATGCGGCGCCATTACCTGGAGGCGAGCCCGTACAACCTGGTGCGCGTCATCCTGGGCGAGCGCCAGCCGGACGACAACGACACCGAAAACGTCTATACCCGCGCCACCCGCATCATGCAGGAGTGGATCGCTAGCGGCGTCTGGGCGCGCGACGCCGCTCCCGGCATGTTCGCCTACTTCCAGGAATTCGTGGTGCCCGATACCGGCGAGCGGCTGGTCCGCAAGGGGTTCATCGCCCTCGGCCAGGTGGAAGAATACTCGGCCGGCATCGTATTCCGACACGAGCAGACCCTTTCCGGTCCCAAGAAGGACCGCATGGAGCTGCTCAAGCACACGCACACCCATTTCGAACCCATCTTCATGCTGTACCCCGACCCGGCGGGCGCCATCGACGCGCTGCTGGATGAAGCCGCCGCGGCGCCGCCCATCGCCGAAGTCACCGACGAGTACGGCGCCATCCACCGCATGTGGAAGGTGGGTTCGGCGGCGCAAATCCAGCACCTGATGGCGGACAAAAAGCTGCTCATCGCCGACGGCCACCACCGTTACGAGACCGCCATGGCTTTCCAGCGCGAGCACCCGCACCTGCCCGGCGCCCGGCGCATGATCATGGCTTTCGTCAACATGCACTCGGCGGGATTGAAGATTCTGGCCACGCACCGCCTGGTGAGCGGAGTCGAGACGGGCGGATTCCTGGGCGCCGCGGCGCGGGATTTCGAGGTGCGGGAGATTGCGTCGCTGGACGATCTCAAGGCTGCCTGGGCGGCGGGCGGCGACCGCGGCATCATCGGCGCGGCCATCGGCGACAAGCTGTACCTGCTGGAGGACCGCAGCGCGCGCGGCGCTCTGGATGTGCGTACGCTGCACGAAGGGCTGCTCGGCAAGGCGCTGGGCATCGGCGAAGAGGCGGTGCGCGACGAAAAGCACCTGCGCTATATCCGCGGCATCGATCTGGCGGTGGCGGAGGTGCGCCAGGGTGCGGCGCAGATCGCCTTCCTGCTCAAGCCCACCAGCGTGCAACAGGTGGCCGACACCAGCTTCGGCGGCGGCGTGATGCCGCAGAAATCCACCGATTTCTATCCCAAGCTGCTTTCCGGCATGGTGATGTACAAGCTGGATTAAGCGGTTAACACTCCGGCCCCGCACGACGTCTTTGCGTCAGATTGCACCTGAGGAGGGCACAATCGAGGCGCAAGACAAGCGTGACTCCGGAGGAATGCGGAAAGAACCGCTCCCTCACGGGGTGCCCAGCCTGGGCACCCCGTCAGGGAGCGGTTGCCTGGTTTTTGGGGTGGCCGTCCAGGAAGTCCCAGATATTGTCCACCGCCATCCGCAGGCCGGCTTCCAGGGCTTCGGGCGTGATTCCCGCGCAGTGCGGCGTCAATACCACGTTGTCCAACAAAGAGAGCGGATGTTGCGGCGGCAGGGGCTCGGTGGCAAAGACGTCGAGCCCGGCGCAGGCGATGCGCCCGGTGGCGAGCGCATGCAATAGCGCCTGCTCGTGGACGATGGCGCCGCGAGCGGTGTTGATGAGGATCGCGGTGGGCTTCATGCGCGCCAATTGCGCCGCGCCGACCAAGCCTTCGGTCTCCGCGGAGAGCCGCAGATGCAGGCTCACCACGTCGCTGGTGTCATAGACTTCGTCGAGCGAGACGAAATCCACGCCCGCGTAGCGCTCCGGGTGCATCGTCCAGACGATGACGCGCATGCCAATAGCCGCCGCCAGGCGCGCGAAGTGGCGGCCGACGGCGCCATAGCCGATGACGCCGCAGGTTTTGCCGTGCAGTTCGATCCCGCGTCCGCGCGGCCACGCGCCGAGGCGGGTGGCGGCGTCCATGCGGGGAATCTGGCGCGCCACGGCGAACAGCAGGGCGAGCGCGTGCTCGGCGATGGAGCGGGCGCTGACTCCGGGCGTGTGGGTGACGGTGACGCCGTGGCGCGCGGCACCGGCGAGATCGACGTGGTCGGTGCCGGTGCCCCAGACAGAGAGCAGGCGCAGGCGGGGACAGACGGCGAAGAGGCGCGCCGTGAAGCGCGAGGAGGCGCGGATGTTGAGGACGACTTCGGCCGCGCCAATACGCTCGATCAGTACATCTTCGGAGATGGGCAGGGTGTTGTGGTAGTCGAGTTCGGCGCGCTCCCGCAGGGCGCCGAAGAAGGCGCTGGTGGCGAGTACCGGCGGTGAATCGTCGGGGATGGAGATGCGCGGCATGGCGGGACGGCCGTTTCATCCATACACTAACAGGTAGCGGGGCACCGATGAGCGGTTTCGAACAGACGGAAGAAGGGGTTTCGGCGTAGGATGGCGGTAGTTGCGAACCTTGCTGCTGTACACCGCCGCGGCTGTCCTGGTGTCTTGCCGTTCCGGCAACAACAACGCAAAACCCGCTCCGCCACAACCGGACCAGACGGTGGCGCCGCCACCGGAGGTCCATGAGCCTGTAGGGACGGTGACGCAGGTGGAAATGGTCAATGTGAGCCTCCATCTTGACCCCGTCCTGATCTTACGCATACGCTATCTGGAGGGCCAGTTTCTTCCCACCCGAAAGGGCCGGCCACCCACCTTCGACGACAAGTTGTCTTACATCGTCGCCATCGATTCCGCCGAAGTCGCCGTCAGCATGGCGAGCATGACGCACGCCATGAACACCTACGTGTTCAACGAACCCGACGCGCCTCTCAAGAACCTGACGCTGAGCGCGGAAGGCAGCGAGATCAAGCAAACCGGCACGCTGAAAAAAGGGCCTGGGATTCCCTTTGAGATGGTGGGCACGATGAGCGCCACGCCGGATGGGAAGATCCGGATCCACTCCACAAGGGTTAAAGCGGCCCATTTGCCCGTGGGGGGCTTAATGAAACTGTTCGGGCTGGACATGGCGAAACTGATCAACACCAGGAATACCAAAGGCATCACGGTGGACGATAACGACCTCATTCTCGACCCCACGCTGATGCTCCCGCCACCCAGGATGCGCGGGCGCATCAGCAGCGTGCGCATTGAGGGCGATGAGATCGTGCAGACCTTCGGACAACAGAAAAAGGGGTGGAGGCCCCAAATGCCGCACGCCAATTACATGGCCTACCGCGGAGGGGTCTTGCGGTTCGGAAAGTTGACGATGACGGATACCGATATGCGGTTGATCGATGCCGACCCCACGGACCCGTTCGATTTCTTCCCGGATCACTACAACGAGCACCTGGTGGCCGGTTATTCCAAGACAACGGCTTCCGGCGGACTGCTGGTCTACATGCCCGACTACAACAAGATTGCGAAACCGCTCTCGCCCCACTGAACCCGCCCATAGTGGAGCCGCCTCTTTACCCGAAGATGTTTCGGCAATAATGATGAGGAGGTGAAGATGAAGCGGAAACTGCTTTGGGGAGCGCTGGCGGCGATGCTGGCGCAGTCCGCTGTAACGTCACCCGCGGAGTGGAGCAGGCCGTTCGCGGCGCACCGCGTGATAGGCAACGTATACTATGTGGGCACTTACGACTTGGCCTGCTTTCTGATTGTGACGCCGCGGGGGAACATCCTGATCAACACGGGACTGGCCGATTCGGCGCCGCTCATCCGCAAAAGCATCTCGGACCTGGGATTCAAACTGGAGGATGTGCGCTGGTTGCTGACCACGCAGGCGCACTACGATCACGTCGCCGCCATGGCGGAGATGAAGCGTTTGACCGGTGCGCGGGTGCTGGCCAGCCAGGCGGATGCGGTGCTGCTGGAAGACGGCGGCAAGAGCGATTACCATTTCGGGCCGGAGTACGGCTACGCGGCGGTCAAGGTGGACGAGCGCATCGCCGACGGTCAGAAACTGCGCCTGGGCGGAGTGGAACTCACGGCGTACCTGCATCCCGGGCACACCCAGGGAAGCATGTCTTACGGACTCACGGTGGCGGAAGGCGGCAAGAGCTATCGCGTGCTGATCGCCAACATGGGGACGATCAACCCGGGCGTGAGACTGGTGGGGAACAAGCGCTATCCGGGGATTGCGGAAGACTACGCCAGGACCTTCGAGCGGCAGAAGGCGCTAGGGTGCGACATCTTTCTCTCTTCGCACGCGTCGCAATACGGGTTGCACCGCAAGTATACGCCGGGAGCGGCGTACGACGCCGGGCGCTTCGTGGATCCGGACGGCTACCGGCGCGCGGTGGAAGGCGCGGAGGCCAACTACCGCCGGCAACTGGCCGAAGAGCGGGCTGGTAAAAAGTAGGCGGGGCGGGTAGAATTTGGCCAATGAGAATTGTCTTACTGATGGGCGCGTGGACGGTGCTCGTCATGGCGCAGAATCCGCTCGCCGGACCCGACCCCTTCGTGGGCGCCTTTCAGGGGGACGGCGTCACGCTGGAGATGGCCCGGAGCGCTGACGACTATACCGGCACGCTTTCGTTTCAAGGGCGGACATTTCCGGCGGCGATGAAAGCTTACGGCACCGTCGCCACGGGAAGCTTCGAGCTCAACGGGCAGGACTTTCCGTTCACCTTGACGCAGGACGGTACGGGGTTCAAACTGGCGAGCGCGGGGACGGTGTACCGCCTGGCGCGCCGGACTTCGGCGGCGCCGGCACCGTCCGCGCCGCCTGCGCCACCGTCCGCGCCCGCGCCCGCACCGCCTGCCCCGTCGGCGGCAGGCTCACGCGCCACGGACAGCATCGTGGGAACCTGGCGCAACGCCACCAGTGCGGCGCGCTTCAACGCGGACGGCACCGGGGTGGTGGACGGCACGCCGGGGCGGTACGAGATCCGCGGCAATCAATTGACGCTCACCTGGCCGCACGGACAGGCACGCGTGCAGTTCGAAGTGCGCGGCGATGTTCTTTGGCTGACCGTGAACGGCGCGACGGCGGTGTTGAATCGCCTGAAAGAGGAGGCGGGCGAAGGCAGCGTCCACATGGAACTGGTGGGCAAGTGGTGCTGGATCTCGGTAACCACCGCGAACCAGGGCGCCGGGCAATCCAGCCGCTGCCTCACGCTGAACGGCAACGGAACGTACACCTACGCGGGCGCGGCCGACACTTACAACCCGTACGGCGGGGCGAGTTCGCAAGCGGCGGACTCCGGGACGTGGACCGCGACCGAGAGCGCGCTGACCACGCATTCGCGCGGCGGCAAGGCCACTACCTACCGGCTGGAGAAGCGCAATCACCCGAAGAATGTGCGCGACCCCATGATCGTGCTGGACGGGCAACCCTACGTGACGGCCGTCGGCAAGCCGCCGTGGTAGAGCGCCGGAGCGGCCGGCTGCGGGTCAAAAGCTGATGGTGATGCCGGTTTGCACGGTATTGATTTTGTCGAAGTTGGGCGGCTGCGAGCCCAGCTTGTACGTCGAGCAGAGCGCGTAGTGGCCGGCGGCATCCAGCTTCACGCTGAGGCTGGTTTCGCCGTAGGGGCGCCAGCCGGAGGCGCCGACCATGTAGATGTGGACGAAGAGCTTTCCGGTCGAGTCGAGCTCGTTCACCTGGCGGGTCACGTTTTCGGGGGTGATGAGAAAGCGCGGCGTGGCGTTGAAGGTCAGGGTAAGCCTCCAGAACTCCAGGCTGGCGTCCACCTTGGGGCGCAGCCGGGCGATGGTATAGGTCGGGACCACCACGGACTCGTTCCCCGACGACGCGTTGACGGTGTGCTGGGTGAGTGGCCTGCCGTCTTCCGTGCCGAGGAAGAAGTGGGCCTGGAATCCAACCTTCACCTGCTCGGCATCCTGTGACGTCAGTTCGGGATTCGCCTTGGCCCCCTTGAACTTGCCTCGACCGTTCTTTTGGTCTACATAGGAACGGAAATTCCGGTCCTTGACGGAGGCGAGCAGGCCGGCGAAGAACAACTGTGCGTCGCCGTCGAAGATCAGGTTCTGCTTGGTGCCTTCGCGGTTGGTCTCGAAAGAGCCCTGTGGCGTGAAGCGCACGCCCTGGAACTGGCCGGCGTCGATGGGAACAAATCCGGTGACGCCCATGCCAGCGGTGATCTTGTCGGCCACTTGGGCGCCTTGCACCTTGTTCTGCCCGATGTCGGCGGTGACGGGGATGGTGAGAAAGAAACCGTGACCAGCGGCGGCCACATCGGGCTGGAATTTCAGATCGACGGCCCAGCCGGGCTTGGATCCGGGTCCGGCCTGATTGGTGAGTTTCAAGTAAGCATTGGCGGCAGCTTTAGACGGGGGCGCTCCATCGAGCTTTAGCGTCTTCCTGGCATCGAAAGTGACCTCGCCGCCCAGGATGTTGCGCAAGCCGGTGAGTGCCAGGCGTGTGTCCAGGCTGGCCGGTCCTCCACCCAGGATGGTGAGTTCCGCGAGGCCGGCCTGTTCCGGGTCGTCGCCTTGATGCGGGCGCACCGCAATCTCGAATTTCAGACCGTGACGCAAGGCCGGCGAGACCACCTCGTAGAGCTGCGCTTTGGCGGCGGTCGCCGGATCGAGGGCGATCTTGGAGTGCATCTCGTAGACCATCTCGTAGCGGCGGTGGTCGAACGGCACAGCCAGGGCGGTATCGGGCTTGGTGGAGATGGTGAGCGGAGGGTGGGCGAACGGACCCGATAAGGGCTGCCCGGCCACCACCGCCGTGCCAGTCGTGGCCAGTTGCAGGGTATAACTCTTGTTGCCTTCAAGCTGCTGCGGGCCGGGCAAGTCGAAGAGCATCCAGGAATCGAACTTCTCCCGGGGGCCGTGCACGCGGACGGCGAGAGGTTGCGCGCCGCCGCTTAGCGTTGCCTGGAAATCGAAGTTATCGATCTGTACGCTGTCGCATTTTATGGCTACGCGAGTGGGCGACAGTATGCGGTAGTCGATGATTTTGCACGGCGCCCCGGGCTGCGCGGCCAAGATGGACACAGAAACAAGGATTGCGGGCACCAGCCAGCGAATGGTCATGCAAGTTCTCCCGTGAATTAGGCCCGCGACTCGTTTACGGCCTGAACGAGGTCGTCGACGGTATTGAGATTGCCGTTCGGTTTGAAGTCGTCGGCAACGAGTATGATGGTCCGGGTTTCGGGCTTCTGGAACTCGTCGTGCAGTGCCGCCACCAGGCTCTCGACGGCCTCCTTTTGAAAGGGTACTCCAGTGTGGTCGGTGCGCGCCCATATCTCTTCCAGGGGCTCGGTGAGGTTCATGGTTACACCACGGCACCAGGCATTGATTACTTGGACTACGCGCGACTGTATGCTCATCCGTCTTTCCTTATTAGTATTATTTCCGGAATTCCCATTTCAGCATTACAAGCTCGGATTAGTATACACCCAGCCACCAATTCAATTTCTAAGAGTTGACTTAGGAGCGGTTCCACCGCTGGCGCACTTCGCGCATGAACTCCTCGCGCCTGCCTGGTTTCGAGAAGAACCGCGGCGCCATCGCCTTTCGGCGGCAGGAGGACCAGGCGAGTGCCGTCGGCGCGGTCCATGCGGACCGTCTTGCCGCCGGCCACGCGGAACCAGCCGGAGCGGTAGTGCGCATTGGCGAACCCGTCGGTGCGCGCGGTGGGCCGCCAGTCGGTGTCTACACCGCAATCCACCAGCCGGATGTGCTCGACGTCCACCGATGGACCCCTGCGAGATGGTGTAGCCCCTGGGCGACCAGGCATAGGCTCCCAGAAGCAGCAGCGCGCCCAGCGCGCCCACCACAATGCTGTGGATGGCGGCGCTCAAGAGCAGGAGCAACAGCAGGATGGCGCCGAAATAAACTTGGTGGTCGAGTCGTAAGACGCATAAAATGAAGGGCTTGCACTGGAAGGCATGGCGTCGGCCTCAATTTTATTTCAGGACGGAACCGCCCGGTGTGCTACACTGGTCGAACAAGTGTCGGAGAGTTCGGACTGGGCGCATTTGGAAGCCCAGTTGCGTTGTCCCTTACATTTGGGTTAATATTTAAGAGTTTCGCGAGAAGAAGCTTTCTGCCCTTGTGGTACCACCCGTCTGTAGGCGGGTCCGTCCGAGGGTGAGGCCCCGAGGTTAACCTGGATTTACTCTTGGTTTGAACATGGGCCTGTCCATAAAAGCAAGGTAATCCTCGCAGTTGCGACCTGTAGTTTAGGTAATTTTCTGGAATTCGCGCGCGCGACATCCGTGGCGGATTCTGGTCGTAGTGGGTTGCTCCACATATTTTTGATTTACTTCGCGAAGAGGAAATCGTGCCAACGTTTAATCAACTTGTGCGTAATGGGCGGAAACCGCCACGCTGGAAAACTTCGAGCCCGGCGCTGGAAAGTTGCCCGCAGAAGCGTGGAGTTTGTACGCGCGTGTACACCTCGACTCCCAAGAAGCCGAATTCGGCGCTACGGAAAGTGGCGCGCGTGCGCCTCACCAACGGAATCGAAGTGACCACCTACATTCCCGGAGTCGGCCACAACCTGCAGGAGCACTCCATCGTGCTCATCCGCGGGGGCCGTGTGAAGGATCTCCCGGGCGTTCGTTATCACGTGATCCGCGGCGCGCTGGATACCGCCGGCGTGGCCAATCGCAAACAGAGCCGTTCGAAGTACGGGGCGAAGAGACCCAAGAGTTAAGCCGCCGAAATCATAGGGTAAAGTTATGCCACGCAGACGAAGAGCTGAAATTCGTGAAGTAGCGCCGGACGCGGTCTACAATTCCACCCTGGTGGAAAAGTTTGTGAACTCCATGATGTGGCAGGGCAAGAAGAACACCGCGCAGGGAATCTTCTACGACGCCATGGAGAAGATCAAGGAACGCACCAGCGACGATCCGCTGAAGGCTTTCAAGAAGGCCGTGGAGAACGCCAAGCCGATGCTGGAAGTGAAGACGCGGCGGGTGGGCGGCGCCAACTACCAGGTGCCCATCGAAGTGCCGCAGAACCGGCGGACTTCGCTGGCCATGCGCTGGATCATCACCAACGCCCGCACGCGTCCCGAAAAGGGCATGGCGGAAAAGCTGGCCAATGAACTCAACGACGCCGCCAATCTGCGCGGCGGAGCGATCAAGAAACGGGACGACGTCCACCGCATGGCCGAGGCCAACAAGGCCTTCGCGCACTACCGGTGGTAAAGATTCGGATATCGGGAGCTAATTCACAACCGCATGGCTAGAACCACCCCGCTCGAAAGGATGAGAAATATCGGCATCGCCGCTCATATCGATGCCGGTAAGACCACCACGACCGAGCGGATTTTGTATTACACGGGCAAGTCCCACAAGCTGGGCGAGGTTCATGAGGGCACCGCCGTCATGGACTGGATGGAGCAGGAGCAGGAACGCGGCATCACCATCACCTCGGCCGCGACCACCTGCGAGTGGCGCGATATCCAGATCAACATCATCGATACGCCCGGACACGTGGATTTCACCGCCGAGGTGGAACGCAGCCTGCGCGTGCTCGATGGCGCGGTGGCGGTATTCGACGCCGTCGCCGGCGTGCAGCCGCAATCGGAAACGGTTTGGCGGCAGGCGGACAAGTATTCGGTTCCGCGGATTTGCTTCATTAATAAGATGGACCGCGTGGGCGCGGATTTTTTCCACTCGGTGCAGACGATTATCGACCGCCTGAAGTGCCATCCGGTGGCCATTCAGCTTCCCATCGGCGCCGAAGAAAAGTTCCTGGGCATCGTGGACCTGGTGGAGATGCGCGGCGTCATCTGGCATGACGAGACCCTGGGCTCGCAGTACGACGTGGTCGACATTCCCGAGGATTTGCGCGAAAAGGCCAAGGAATACCGCGCCCTCATGATCGAGGCCATCAGCGAGCACGACGAAGCGCTGATGCATAAATTCATCGAAGGCGAAGCCATTACCAACGATGAAATCCGCGCGGGCATCCGCAAGGCGACCATCGCCTTGAAGATTTTCCCGGTAATCTGCGGCACGGCATTCAAGAACAAGGGTGTCCAGACCATGCTGGACGCGGTGGTGGATTACCTTCCCTCGCCGCTGGACGTTCCGCCCATCGAGGGCCACGATGTCGACGATCCCGAGAAGATCCTGATCCGCCACGCTTCCGACAGCGAGCCCTTCTCGGCGCTGGTGTTCAAGATCATGACCGACCCGTACGTCGGCCAACTGGCATTCTTCCGGGTTTACTCGGGCACGTTGAAGAGCGGCGAGCATGTGTACAATGTGGCCAAGAGCCGCAAGGAGCGCGTGGGGCGCCTGTTGCGCATGCACGCCAACAAGCGCGAAGAAATTCAGGAGATCCTGGCCGGCGACATTTGCGCCGCCGTCGGTTTGAAGACGGTATCGACGGGCGACACCATCTGCGACGACGAGCACCCGATCGTGCTCGAATCCATCGATTTCCCCATGCCGGTAATTCAACTGGCGGTGGAGCCGAAAACCAAGGCCGACCAGGAAAAGATGGGCATGGCAATTCAAAAGCTGGCGCAGGAAGATCCCACCTTCCGGGTCAATACCGATCCGGAAACCGGCCAGACCATCCTTTCCGGGATGGGCGAACTCCACCTGGAAATCATCGTGGACCGCATGATGCGCGAGTTCAGCGTGGGCGCCAACGTCGGCAAGCCGCAGGTGGCGTATCGCGAGACCATCCGCAAGCACGCCGAAGCCGAAGGCCGCCACATCAAGCAGACCGGCGGTCACGGGCAATACGGGCACGTCAAGATCCGCGTGGAGCCGCTGCCCGCGGGAAGCGGGTTCGTGTTCGAAAACGAAGTCACCGGCGGCAGGGTTCCCAAGGAGTACATCAACCCCACCGAGGTCGGCATCAAGGAAGCGCTGGAAGGCGGAATTCTGGCCGGCTATCCGATGTCGGACATCAAGGTTACGCTGTACGACGGCAGTTACCACGATGTGGATTCCTCGGAAATGGCCTTCAAAATAGCCGGATCGATGGCGATTAAAGAGGCGGCCAGGCGCGCCAAACCGGTTCTGCTGGAACCCATCATGGCGGTGGAAGTGGTGGTTCCGGAGGATTACATGGGCGACGTAATCGGCGACCTGTATTCCCGCCGCGGCCGTATCGAAGCCACGGAACTGCGCGGGACTACGCGCATCATTAAATCGATGGTGCCGCTTTCGGCGATGTTCGGGTACGCCACCGAACTGCGCTCGCGGACGCAAGGGCGCGGCAGTTTCACCATGCATTTCGGCAAGTACGAGGAAGTACCGGCCGCGCAATCCGAGGAAATCGTCAGCAAGGTCCAGGGCAAGACTACGAGATAAGGAGCTCATTCTCTCTTATGGCAAAAGAAAAATTCGACCGCAGCAAGCCGCACATCAACATCGGGACGATCGGACACATCGATCACGGCAAGACGACGCTGACAGCGGCGATCACCAAG
>Ga0182030_10006953_pt1 | contig 23702 bp, 24 predicted proteins | sample 812S3MmetaG_FD_121299 | JGI IMG/M metagenome (GOLD analysis project Ga0182030, IMG submission 121299) | Permafrost microbial communities from Stordalen Mire, Sweden - 812S3M metaG (Illumina Assembly) | ecosystem: Environmental > Terrestrial > Soil > Wetlands > Permafrost | place: Sweden...
CGTCGCCATCGAGAGCCTGCCGACGGAATTTAATATTGGCTACCTGCGCACCAAGCGCGAACGCATGGGCCACCTGCTCGACGGTCTTGATGAACTCAACTGACGAGACCAGTTTTGACGCGAGCGACACCGAGCAACTTCGTGCGCGCGCCGGCGAGTACCTAGAGGGAGCCCACGATGGCCGCGGGTTGCGCATCGGCATTGCCTGTGCGCGATTTAACGGCGCCATCACTTCTCGGCTGCTCGCCAGTGCACTCGACACGTTGACTGACGCCGGGGTCGATCGATCGGACATCTCGATTGGTTGGGTGCCGGGGGCGTTCGAGTTGCCGCTGCTCGCGCTGGCCTACGCCGACGCCAATCGCCCCTTCGACGCGGTGCTCACGTTGGGCGCGGTCATCCGCGGCGAAACGAGCCACTACGAAATCGTGTCGGGGGAGTGCGCTCGAGGGGTCCAGGACGTGCAACTCAGCACCAGAGTGCCCGTCGTGTTCGGCGTGCTGACCGTCGAAAACGTCGAGCAAGCTCTCGAACGTTCACTACCGGATGAAACCAACAAGGGACGTGAAGCCGCGTTGACGGCTCTGGAGATGGTGTCGATCCTTCGTCAAGGAACGATTGCCAGTTGATCGAGATTGCTGGTTTCGTTGACTCCTTTGACGATCGTCGAGGCGACGGTCAGGTCCTGAGTGACGACGGCCAGCGATTCTATTTCCATTGTGTGGAAATCAGTGACGGATCTCGGTCCATTCGCGTTGGAGCTCGGGTGACGGCCCAACGCCGGGTTGGACGACTGGGCCGTGATGAAGTTGGCGTCGTCACCGCTCGTTCGTAGCATTTGGCCAAAGGGTAGGGTTTGCCAATGGGTGACTATGACGATGCGCGAGTGCAGTGCACGGACACCACGGTCAATCTGCGCGCTTACTACTTTCCTTGGGGAACCAAACGAATTGCGTACAGTTCAATTCGCGGCATGACTCGCGTTGAGATGGGCCCGCTGCGAGGTCGGGCGAGAATCTGGGGGACCGCCAATCCGGGCTTGTGGGCCAACTTTGATCCCGGGCGTCCCAAGAAAAAGTTTGCCTTGGTCCTTGATCTCGGCAAGCGAGTGAAGCTGTTCGTGACGCCCGACGATCTCGACGCGGTGGAGACGTTGATTCGCGAGCGTGCGCATCTTGGACCGACCGATGGCCCACCCGCACGCGGTCCCATCATTTGAGAATGACCGACTCGTGGAGTGAAGTGCACGCTGCCCAGTGGTTAATGAGCGGGGCGAACACCACGCCATGACCGGCGGATATATCGCAAATTCACCCCGCCGAAGAAATGTCTTCATTGTCGCGACCGTTGTGGGATCCGTCGTAGTTGGCGTGCTCAACATCGTGAGTCCCGCAGGGTCGGCCGGTCATTCGCACGGAGCGTTGGCGCACGTGACGACCGCGATTCACCTGGATCAGCCTGCGGGCTTAGCCATAGCCCCCAACGGTGATCTGATCATCGCCGATCAGCAGCTCAATGAGGTCCTCGTGCGGCTGCCGTCAGGCAAGTTGTTTGTCATTGCCGGTACCGGTACCGCAGGATTTAGCGGCGACGGCGGTCGGGCCCTCGACGCGCAGTTGCGTAATCCCACTGCGGTGGCACTGAGCGCGAACGGGACGATATTCGTGGACGACCAGGGTAATAACCGAGTGCGAGCATTGTTGCCCAACGGCCGCATCAAAACGGTTGCGGGCAATGGGGCCACGGGTGGATCACGATACAAAGTTGGTTCCGTCGCGACCAGTGTGGCCATGTCGCCAAACGACGTGACCATTGGTCCCCGTGGCCGCTTGTATTTGGCCACGGCCAATGAAGTACTGGGACTTTCCGCGTCGGGCACGATCGTGAGTGTCCTTGATTTGACGAGCACGCCCGGTGTCAAGTTGCAATACCCAGATTGCGATCCCGAATCAATTGGTTTTGATCCCACCGGCAATCTCTTCTTGGGTTGCGGCAGTCGCGATCTGATCGAACGAATGACGAATGGTCGCTTCGCAAAAGTCGAATCCCAGTACCGCCCCCACGACTTTCCCGGCATGGCGTTCACCAAGGGCGGCGCACTCCTCATTGCCAATGGCGAGGTGCTGTTTGAAGTGATTGACAATCACGCCACTGCGCTGATTGGGCTGACGACGTTTCCGCACTCCGTGATCTGCGTACCGAGCGGGATCGCCGTGTCATCAAATGGCACTATCTATACCGACTGTCAATCGGGCGATGGATTTGATACCGGAGCCGGACTCGCGAAAATCACTCCCGGTGGGGGCATCGTGCTGCTGCGCCTCTGGAAGGAGCAGTAACTAGCTGTCGGGCCCCGCATCTTGTGACCTTCTGCTCTAGGGTCGTCGCGTTTTTGCATGAGACGCTTGATGAAACCGCTGACACTGGAGTCAACATGCGCCGTAAGACATTGGACCTACTACTTGTATGGCTGGGCGGACTGCTCACCATCATGCTGCTCGTCGCGGGCGCGGGCCTGCTCTTCGGTGCCAACTTCACTTCCTCGTCGGTGACGACCCAGCTCGCCCAACAGAAGGTCTACTTCGACAACACCGCGGCGCTCAATGCCGAGGGTCCCGCCGTGTCGAAGTACTTGGACCAGTACGCCGGTCAGCAACTGCTGACGGGCACCCAGGCCCAGGCCTACGCCAACCACTTCATCCAGGTCCACCTCGACGCCATCGATCACGGCAAGACCTACGCGCAGGCGAGCACCGCGTGCGACCTCGCCCCGACGGTGGCGTGCAACGCGCAGGACCAGTTGCTCTTCGAGGGTTCCACCACCAGGGGACTGCTGCTCAATGCGTACGCCTTCGGCACGATTGCCACCATTGCCCTGTACGCGGCCTTCGCGTCGTTCGCCCTCGCGTTCTTCATGCTGGTATTGACTCTGCTCGGACTGCGTCACTACCGCCAGGGCGACCCCGAGGTCACCATCTAGCGGTATCACTTCGACGGGCGAACTCGGGCCCCCTCTCGGGTTCGCCCGCTGTACCAAACTCGTGCGCCCGGATGTCCTTTCAAGCGCTCTTGTTTGTGTGCAGACCATCGTCATACGCACGACTCCGCCTTGCAGAGACGTGCTCCTGTGAAAGACTCGACTAATGAAGAATCGTCAACTCAGTCGCTCCCAACGCATTGCGATCATCATTGGTCTCGGTTTCGCCTGCGACGCGCTCGGCCAATGGTTGATGACGATTGGTTCACGGGGCCTCTTTGGTTGGACGGGCTACGCCCCACTCAACGTCCAATCGCTGTCGGCATTGGAGGGTGGACTGCATCCCTGGGTGCGATTCGTCATCTGGATGATCCTGATTGTCGTGTGGACCAGCGCCGCGGTGTTACTGCTCCGGGAGCGCCCGAGCGCGCGGCCAGACGCTCCAGCGACCTAGATCTGCGTCACATTACGCACTGTCGCTGGCGGCGGCGCGCACGTAGACCTGTTGGACTTCGGCGAGGGCGCTGCGGTACAGCGCCACGTTCTCACCCAGTCGTTCGTCGCCGGCCTTTACGATCGCGGCCACGATGTCGATGGTCAACTGCGCCTGGCTGAGATTGGCCGGGCTGGAAGCAAGGTGGACCGCGGCCAACTGGATCAAATGAAATATGTAGTTGCCGAGGATGAGTTCGACGGGCGTAGCCCGCAACATCTCGAGCTCGTCGGCCTCTTCGGCACTGTCAGTGGATTCGGACTCATCATTCACGCCATTCAAGGTAGTCGTCGAACCCCATTTCGTGCACCAAAAAGCGAGAGAATCGCCTTCTGCTACTCTTGTGAGGCAGTTCAGCAAGTGAGGTTGGCAACGCCGACGTCCACCTAGGCACGAAGAGTGCATTGGGTTCCAGGAGTTTTGCGCCCCGCTTGCCGTGGCGACACCACAGTGGTGTCGCGTAGAGCGAGGAGAGAATTATCGCAACAGTGCCTGGAGACCACCGCGTCAACGATCGCATTCGTGTGGACAGTATTCGTCTTATTGACAATGAGGGAAATCAACGTGGCGTGATTTCGACCCGCGAAGCGCTGGAGTTGGCCCGCAGTCTGGATCTGGACCTTGTGGAAATCGCCCCGACGGCGAACCCGCCCGTATGTCGAATCATGGACTACGGCAAGTTCAAGTTCGACGAGGCTCAGAAGGCCAAGGAATCGCGTCGCAAGACACTCAACGTCGGCGTCAAGGAGATGAAGTACCGTCCGAAAATCGGGCCCGGTGACTTTGACACGAAGACTCGCCTGGTCGAGCGGTTCCTGACTGAAGGTCACAAGGTGAAGATCACCATCATGTTTCGTGGACGAGAGTCGGCCCACCCCGAACTCGGCGCCAAGATATTGGACCGCATAGTCGAGAAGTTGACGGACATCGCCAAGATCGAATCGGCACCGAAATTGGATGGGCGCAACATGATCATGGTGCTGGGCCCGGACAAGAAGTCCAAACCCAAGAATGAAGATGGCGCCAAACCGGCCGTCAAGCAAGTGGTGGCAGCAGTGGCCTCGGCCGCCGCGCCAACAGAGATCGAGCAGCAAGAAGTCGCGCCGAGCACATCGGGCGAAGCAACGTTAGAGGAGGGCTGAGATGCCGAAGATGAAGACAGACAGTGGTGCGAAGAAGCGAATCAAGGTGACCGGATCCGGTCGCCTGCGCCGGCGCAAGGCCTTTCGCGGCCACCTCATGGAGGGCAAGTCCTCCGTGCGCGCGCGTCGACTCGGTCGCGACACCGACCTTTCGCCCGGCCAGGAAAAGAACGTCAAGAAGTTGATGGGCCTGTAAGAACGAGTTAGGAAAGAGGAACCGACATGGCACGTGTCAAGAGGGCGGTCAACGCCAAGAAGCACCACAAGGCAGTACTCGAAGAGGCGAAGGGGTACTACGGCGACCGCAGCCGGACCTTTCGCGCCGCGAACCAGGCCGTGCAGCACTCGGGGGTTTACGCCTTTCGCGACCGTCGAGCGCGCAAGGGCGAATTCCGCAAGCTCTGGATCCAGCGCATCAACGCCGGCACCCGGGCCCACGGCATGAGCTACAGCCGTTTTATTGCGGGCCTCAACGCCGCCGGCATTGAAGTCGACCGTCGCATTCTGGCGGACTTGGCCGTGAACGACAGCGCCGCGTTCGGCGCCATCGTCGCCCAGGCCAACGACGCGCTGTCGAAGTAGGCCGTCCTGATTGAGGCCTTGGGGTCGTCACACCAGCGGGTGCGTCGACTTCGCCGCCTCGTCCAGAAACGTTCACTTCGCTGGAGTGAGGGCGTCTGTGTCCTCGAAGGGCCGGACCTCATCGCGGCCGCACTCGACACCGCCGTCGAATTTGAAGCCCTCTACGTCGATGGCGCACACGTCGACGGTCCTGAGGTTGCGGCCCTCGTTGATCGCGCGCAGGCGGCCGGCGTTCGGATCTTCGCGTTGGCGCCGGGAGTACTCGAAAAGGTCGCCGACGCCACTACACCCCAGCCGCTGCTCGCCGCCGTCCGTTTTCCGATTGCGCAGTTGAGTGCGATTCCTAGCGAGGGTCTCGTCCTGGTGCTACACGACGTGCGCGATCCCGGCAACGCCGGGACCATCATTCGTTCGAGCGATGCCGCGGGGGTCGCGGCGGTGATCTTCACTGGCCAGTCGGTGGATCCCTTCAACCCCAAGACGCTTCGTGCCACGGCTGGATCGATTTTTCACGTGCCCGTCGCCGTGGGCACACTAGAAGAGACGATCGACCACTTTGTCGCGACGGGCGCCCACACGTACGCGACGCTCGTGCGCGGGGGAGTGGATCACCGCACTGTCGATTTTTCGGAGCCCTCCGTCGTCGTCATTGGCAACGAGGCCGACGGCCTCGACGACGACGCGGTCGCCGCGTGCCAGGGCGCCGTCAGCATTTCTATGGCCGGGCGAAACGAGTCGCTCAACGCGGGAGTGGCCGCGGCACTGATTGCCTTCGAGGCTCTATGGCAGCGTCAAGGCGCCGATTCACCCCAGCCGCCATCTAGCCTTACTGGGACATGACGCCCTCGCCCCTCGCCAATCTCGACAGCCAAAAGGCTGAACTGCTGGTGTCCATCGCGGCCCTTTCGACGCTTGACGCCCTGCGCGAAGCCGAGCCAACGATCACGGGCAAGCGCTCGATTTTGTCCTCGCTCCAGAAGTTATTGGGATCACTCGAGCCCGACGCACGACGCGACGCCGGCGCCCAATTACAAGAGGCCCGACGTGAAGTCGAGGATGCGCTGTCGCGGCGCCGCGAGGAGTTGGCGCAGGCTCAGCGCGCCGAGTCGCTGGAGGCCGACCGTCTCGACCTCGGCGACGTCGTGGTGAGTGCGCTTCGCGTGCCGGTCTCGATGGGCCATCCCAATCTGGTGGCGAACACCCAGCGGGCGCTGGAAGACGTCTTCGTGGGCATGGGCTTTACCGTCGCCGATGGTCCCGAGGTTGAGAGCGACTGGTATAACTTCGAAGCGCTCAACATCCCGCCGGCCCACCCGGCACGGGGTCTGTGGGACACGTTCTACGTGGATCTCGGGGAACCCGAAACCGTCGTGCTGCGAACCCATACGTCACCCACGCAGATTCACTTGATGGAAGCGGCGGTCACGAATAACTCGCTGCCGATCCATTCAGTGATGCCCGGTCGTTGCCACCGGCGTGACACGCCCGACTCGAGCCACCTACCAACCTTCCACCAGATTGAAGGACTCGTGGTCGACCGTGGCATCACCTTCGCGGACCTCGCGGGCGTCATCGAGACGTTCACCCGGTCGTACTTCGGTGCGGACATTGCGGCGCGCCTTCGTCCCGGATACTTCCCGTTCACCGAACCATCGGCCGAGTTCGAGATCACCTGCACGATCTGTCGCGGTGAGGGGTGTCGCACATGCTCCCAGACCGGGTGGCTGGAACTTGGCGGTTCGGGCATGTTGGACCCCGCAGTCTTAGAGGCCGTGGGTATTGATGGCAACGAGTGGAGTGGATTCGCGTTCGGCTTCGGCATCGACCGTTGCGCGCAGATGCGCTACCAAGTCGGCGATATGCGCGCGCTCATAGAAAATGACACCAGATTTTTGAGGCAGTTCTCGTGAGGATCCCGCTGTCGTGGTTACGCGACTTTGTCGACCTGCCCGAGTCGGCCGCGACCCTGCGACCGACCCTGGATGACCTGGGCCTGGTGGTCGAGGGAATCGACACGATGGGTGAGGGCCTCGAGGGCGTCGTCGTGGCGCGCATCGACGAGATTCGCGCCATTGACGGCGCGGACCGGGTCCGCCTCGTCGTGGTCGACGCCGGCGACGGCCCGCTGGAGATTGTCTGTGGCGCCACAAACTTCGCGTTGGGCAATCACGTGCCGCTCGCGCCGGTCGGCGCGACGCTGCCGGGTGGATTCGAGATCGCGCAGCGAACGATGCGCGGGGTCACCTCTAACGGCATGCTCTGCTCGGGTCGCGAGCTCGGCCTCAGTGACGACCATCGCGGTCTCTTGATCCTCGATGAGATGACAACGCCGCAGGTCGGTATGGGCCTTCTCGAGGCGCTCAGCATTTCTCCCGACGAGATATTTGACATCTCGGTAGAGGGCAACCGACCCGACGCCTGGTCGGTCGAAGGGGTCGCGCGTGATCTGGCGACCCGACTCGGTCGAACCCTGCGCTCGCCGAACCTCGCGACACCAAACGTGAACGACAAGAGCGAGTTGTTCGCGTCGGCCGGGATCGACGCACCTGATCTGTGCGGACGATTAACGGTGTCGGTGTTGCGCCACGTGGTGGTCCGACCGTCACCGGCGTGGCTGGTCCAGCGTCTCGAGAGCGCGGGCATGCGAGCGATTTCTAACGTGGTCGACGCGTCGAACTACGTAATGCTCGAACTCGGCCAACCCACGCACCCCTACGACGCCAACTTTGTCGCGGGCCACACGATTCGAGTCCGCCGGGCGCGAACCGGAGAGACCATACAGACGCTGGACGGGGTGCAGCGCCAACTCGCCATGCCCGGGCGCGGTCTCGGTGACACTGGGGATGACTGCGTTATCGTCGACGGCGACGACCAATTGCTCGGTCTCGCCGCCATCATGGGTGGCGCCACGAGTGGGACCCGTGACTCGACCACTGACGTGTTGTTAGAGGCCGCATTTTTTGACCCCATGACCGTGGCCCGATCATCAAAACGCCACGGTCTGCGCAGCGAAGCGTCCAACCGCTTCGAGCGCGGTGTTGATTGGCAGCTGGCGTTACGCGCCGCAGCCCGCTTCGTGGAGGTGTTACGCGAGAGCAATCCCGAACTCGAGTGGCTGTCCGATCCGCTCGACGTGCGCGGCGACGTTCCCATTGCCCCGACCATTGAGTTGCGCGCCGGCGACGTGGAGCGCCTCCTGGGCGTCGAAATCTCATTTGAGGAGTCAACGTCCATTCTGCGAGGGTTGGGATTCAGCGTCGAGGCGAAGGATGACGCGCTCTTCGTGACCGCGCCCTCGTCCCGCCTCGACGTGCGACACGGGGTCGCCGGGCGCGCGGACGTGATCGAAGAGATCGCACGTCTCTACAGTTACCTGCGACTCCCGCGCCACACGCCCACGTGGCCTGAGCCGGGCGGACTTAATGAACAACAGCGCCTGCGCAGAACGATCCAAGACGTGGCGGTGGATCTGGGCGTGCACGTTGCCTGGACACCCACGCTCGGAAGCGACGCTGACTTTGACTTACTGAGCGCCGGCCAGCCGCGGGTGCGCATCACTAACCCACTGGCGGAGGACGAGTCGGTAATGCGCGCCAGTATGGTGGTCGGGCTGGTGCGCGCGTGGGGCCGCAACGTCGAACGCGGCACCGGCAACGTGTTGCTCGGCGAACTCGGCACCGTATTCGCGCACCCCGATACCGTCGACGTTCCGCGCGTGACCAGGGGCGGGGAGGGCGGCACGGTGCTGCTGAACCTGCCCAGCGAGAACGAGCGATTCACGATTCTCTTGGGGCGCCCAGGTGATGACGCGACGACGGCCGTGGCCCTGTGGTCGGCGATGGCTGAACGACTAGGCCTCGCGGATGTTGTCGTGCGCGGTCGTGCCGACCTGCCGACCAGTTTTCATCCAACTCGCACGGCCGTGCTGGTTGACCGCGATTCCGGCGCGGAGCTCGGGCTGGTGGGAGAAGTCGATCCGCAGCTGGTCAGAAAGCTGGTGCCGTCATTGATCAATCGCCGTCTCGGCATTCTCGACATAAACGTCGACGTGCTCGCCGATGCGTCGCTCGTCGCACGACGCAGCGAGATGGTCCACATGCCGAGTCGCTACCCCAGTGCCGTCGTTGACCTCGCCCTCGTCACGCCGCTCAATGTGCACGCCCAGGACTTGGCGCACGCGCTTCGCGCCGCGTCAGATCTCGTCGAAGATGTCCAGCTCTTTGACGTTTATCGAGGCACATCGCTGACGCCGGGTTCGCGCAGTCTTGCCTATAGCGTCCGCTTCAGTTCAACAGATCACACGTTGAGCGACGAAGAGGTGAGTGGCGCTCGCGATGCACTTATTGCGTGTGCCGGCGAACTCGGTGCCACCCTGCGATAGTCGAGTGGTCAACCGAAGGTGAAGTCGTAGGCCTGCACCCCCGGGGAGAACTTGAGATTGAGCAGTCCTTGCGAGTCTGATTTCTGCTTCAGCAACGTATAGAGACGGGCGTAGCCCGAGACGTGGATGGTCTTGATGGGCGCGCCGTTGAGTGACACCTGAATGGTGCCGTGACCGTTCAAGACTAAGTAGACGTCGATGGCGTCGAAGTTCAGCGTGAGCTGCGAACTGCCCTTGGCGACAATCTGCTGATTCTCGGTGAGCCAACGCCCCGAGAGCGCGTAACTGAACTCGGGGATGGACGCCGGAAAGTGGTAGAGCGCATCTTCATTGGCCACCGGCTCGGCGCCGTCCAAATACTGCGAGCGATCGGCACCGAGGTAGGTCTCGGGGCTCGTCTCGACTGTCGGCGTGAGGTCCGGCACGTTGGTTGGCGGCGGCAACTTGAGGTCGGGATTGGCCTTGCTGAGCAGCGACCGGATCAAGTCTTCGTCAGCGGTGTAGTTGCCCTCGCCGTAGTCGACGTGACGGATCACTCCGTTAGCGTCGATCAGATATTCGCCGGGCCAGTAGTTGTTGCGGTAGGCAGTCCACGTGTCGAGGTTGTTGTCCACGGCGACGGGGTACTTCACCCCGAGACTTTTCACCGCCGACTTTATATTGCTGAGCACGTGCTCGAAGGCGAACTCGGGGGCCTGCACGCCGATGACGTCGAACCCACTCTTGTGATAGCGCTTGTACCACGCCTCGACGTGGGGCAACGTGCGTTGACAGTTGATGCACGAGTAGGTCCAGAAGTCCACGAGCACGACGTGACCGTGCAGGGCCTCGAGCGAGAGCGGCTGGTCCTTGGCGGTATTGAGCCAGTTCGTGATGCCGGTGAACTGCGGCGCCGCACCGCACTTGGAGAGACCTTGGGAGTACCCCTCGGCGGCGTACTGCTCGCAGGTCGTGAGCGACCCGTCGCTGGAGGGCTTTGAGTAGGTCAGGTTGTTGAGCTGTTTGAAGGCAAAGGAGTTGCCCTCAACGTGGTGCTGCAGCGCGTTGGTGTAGCCGGGCACGAGCTTCTGGATGCCGTTCGTGAGGTTAAGAGCCAGCGCACCAGCCATGAGAATGAGCAGCACGCCGCCCCCGGGACGAAGCCGTCGGGCACGCCTTGAGAGGTCGCGGTTGCGCTCGATTAGCCGATCTCCGGCGAGCGCGATGGCGAGCAGGGGCACCGCCGCGCCGGCGGCAAAGAAGAAACTCAAGAGCACGCTGTAGAAAGTGGCGTGGTGCCGGGTGCCGAGCACCGTTACTGCGGTGAGCACGGGTCCGGCACAGGGAACGAAGACCGCGCCGAGGCCCAGACCGAACAGGAACGCGGAGCCGTCGCGGCGTGGGCCACTGCGCGTAAAGCGAGCGAACGGCTTTTCGAGGAGTCGCTCGAGATTGGGGATGAGCAGCGCGACGCCGTACACGAAGAGCAACGCCAAACCAATGTCGCGCAGCAGGTTCTGGGGTAGTCCAAGCGAGCTGAGAACGGCCGAACCCACGGCGGTGATCAGCGCAAAACTTATGACCAGACCCAAGACGACCGCGACCGCTCGACGCCGGCGAGCCGCGAGCGGTCGTTCTTCGTTGGTGACCGGATCGGCCCATCCAACGAGGACCACCGGCAGGATGGGCAGGATGCACGGCGAGATGCCGGCGATGAGACCGGCGACAAATCCAATGAGCAGTAGGACAATCACGGGTGTGCGACGAGTTGCATTGAAACCACATTACGGGTGCACTCGCGCCCGAGTCCGCGCGCGAGTGGTTCAAAGTCCATACATTTACGAGTAATTTATGTAAGTGATTGAGTTCGTTACGATGACTGACGAAGGCCGCCACTTCTCTAAGCAACGTCCGATTCGTATCTCGGATTGCGGGCCGGATGGCCACCTTCGCCTCGACGGGGCGGCCCGGTATCTCCAAGATGTGGGCACCGACGACTGGGACGACGTGGGCACCGGATCGTCGCTGGTGTGGGTCGCACGGCGCACCGCGTTGCGCCTGGCGCCGGGTGGGCGTTGGCCGAGGCTCGGAGAGCTCGCGCAGTTGATCACGTGGTGTGGCGGCACGGGCGCCGCGTGGGCCGAACGGCGCACGAACATACTGGTGGACGACAAATTGATGGTGGAAACGGCGTCGCTGTGGGTTCCAGTCAACGCGGTGGGCCAGCCGCAGAGAATCCCTCAGAGTTTCATTGACCTCTACGGCATCGCAGCCCAGGGTCGCAAGGTCTCGGCTCGCGTCACGCGCAGTGTTCCTCCCGACGGGGCCACGTCACGGCCCTGGGCCCTTCGGCGCTCCGACATCGACGTCATTGACCACGTCAATAACGCGGCCATCTGGCAGGCCGTCAACGAGATCGTGGATGGCCCTGTCGAGTACGCAGAACTTACGTTCCACGGCGCGATACTCGAGAGTGACCACGTAGATCTCGTGGGTGCGGCTGACCAGATGTGGCTGGTGGTAGACGATGACGTGCGAGTGTCAGGGAGCTTTACACCGGCGCGCTGACTGGTCTCCTGCTACCGGTCGCCAGGATGCAGCCTAAGAGCACCAGCGGAAACCCCACGATGATGCCGGCGGTGAGCGGTTCGTTGAGCAAGGTGATGCCGAGGACCACGGCAATGGCCGTGTTGAAATACGTCACCACCACGCTGCGCGAGGAGCCGACTTCCTTGACCAACTCAAAGAAGACGAGGAACGCCGCCGCGGTGCAGACCACCGAGAGCACGGCGACGCAGCTCCAGGTTTCACCCGAGATGTGCTGAGGCCAGTGCGTAATGCTCCACGGCACCCAACAGATGGCCACGACCATTGTCGCACCGGCGACCACGACCGGTCCGGGCACGTGGGTCAGTTTGGTCGCCAGGATGATTGGCCCGACGGTGTAGCCCAGTGCCACCAGCATCATGCACCCAATCCACTTGAGTGACCCTCCACCAAGGTCCAAACCAACGAGGAAGGCCACACCGAGCGCGCCGATGGCGAGGCCCAACATGCGCCGGCCCGTGATGTGGTCTTCGGTGCGGCGGATCCGTTGGGCCACCACCGCAAAGAGCGGCACCGCACAGATGAGCAGGCTGGTGAGCGAACTGGTGATGTGCTTTTCCGACGTCGACATCAAGAACCAGGGAATGCCGAACTCGACCACGCCGAAAGTCGCGATCCAAAAGAAGTTTTTACGCAGTAGTGGCAACTGTCCGCGTGAGGCAATGAGCGGCAGCATCATCAGGGCTGCGGGCAGCGTGCGGCCCAATACCAGTACGCCGGGATTGAGGTGGCGAACCGCGATCCGGATCAATAGGTAGGGGATGCCCCAGATGACGGCCATGGCTAGGAAGAGGAGCCATCCGCGCTTCGACATGGCGTCATCCTAGTAGTCAGGAATTTTATTTGCACTTTTCTCACCTCGTGTGCATAAAATGTCACATGAGGATTGCCATCGTTGGGGCGACGGGTTACGCCGGGTCAGAGGTGTTACGCCTCTGCGCGTCGCATCCTGATCTCGAGGTCGTGATCGCCACGGGCGATTCGAATGTCGGCCGATCGGTGGCTGAGTTTGTCCCGGCACTCGCGGCCATATACCCCTCACTGACCTTCTCGCCGGTCTCGATGATCTCCCAGACCGATCTCGATGTGGCGTTCGTGACCTTACCCCACGGACACAGCCAACACCTCGTGCCCGACCTGCTCAAATCCGGTATGCACGTCGTTGATCTCGGGGCCGACTTTCGATTGAAGAAGGCCGAGGACTACGTGACCTGGTACGGCCAGGCCCACGCCGATCCCGCACTGCTCGCGACCTCGGTCTACGGACTCGTCGAACGGCACCGTAAGGAATTGGTCGGTGCCACGCTGATCGCGGTGCCGGGCTGTTATCCCACGGCCAGCGCCCTGGCGCTAGGGCCGTTTCTGGATCGTGGCCTGATGGACAACACCGGCATCATTGTCAACGCGCTCAGCGGCGTCTCGGGGGCGGGGCGCGCAGCGAGCGACCGTCTGCACTTCGCGCGTCTGTCTGGCAACGCGGAAGCCTACGGGCTCCTCACTCACCGCCACACGCCCGAGATCGAGCAAGAGATCGGCGCCGAACTGCTCTTCACCCCGCACCTCATCCCCACGAGCCGAGGCATGTTGGTCACGGCCTACGGGAGGTCGACCTCGCACACCCTGACGTCTGAGAATGCCCTCGAGGTGCTGCGCGAGACCTACGCCGACGATCCTTTCGTCGTGGTGACACCCGAAGCGCCAACGCTCAAGGACGCGGTGGGCAGCAATCTCTGCTTAGTGAGCGCACGGGTCGACCGCCGCACCGGGTGGATCGTGGCGATGAGCGCGCTGGACAATCTGATCAAGGGCGCGGCCGGTCAAGCGATTCAGGCGTGGAATGTTGCCAACGGTCGCGACGAAACACTCGGTTTGCCGTTGTCGGGGGTGACGCCATGACGTGCGTGGTGGTCAAACTTGGCGGTCACGCCCTCGATTCGCTGGGACCGCGTTCACCTCGTCTCGTGGAACTGGCCCTCGATATTGCCCAGCTTCGTGACGCGGGCACCGACGTTGCGGTCATGCACGGCGGTGGACCGCAAATATCGGCGTTGCTCGACGGGCTCGGAATGAAGAGTCAGTTTCACGAAGGAATGCGGGTGACGGACACCGCGACGATGCAGGTCGTGGCCACGGCGCTCGGATACGTGAACCTACAGGTCACCGCGGCCCTTAACCAGGCGGGGCTCGACAGCGTCGGTCTGTCCGGCGCGGACACCACGCTGTTATGCGCCTCGTCGGTGGGCGAGCCGTGGCGGCGCGTGGGCGCGACACCCAAGGTGCGCGTCGACATCGTCACGACACTCTGGCAATCAGGCGTCACGCCCGTCATCAGTCCCGTGGCCGTCGATGAGAACGGCGAACTGCTCAACTGCAATGCTGACGTCGCGGCCGGTGCGCTGGCGGGGGCGCTGGGAGCGGACGTGCTGGTACTGCTGAGTGACGTTGACCAGCTGCGCACGGACGTCACGGACGAATCCTCGGGTCTCGCGACCGTGGTCCGCCTGCAAATTGCTCAGCTACTCGCAACGGGCCAAGCCCGCGACGGCATGCGGCCAAAGATGACGGCGGCGCTCGACGCGCTCGACGGCGGCGCCCGGCGCATCCTGCTCGCGAACGGCACGCGACCTCACGCGCTGCGCGATGCACTCGCGGGGCACATTCCAACCACGGAGGTGATCACGTGATCAAACACTTCGAGACAATTGAGCAACAGGGACCCGACGATCTCGCAACGATCTACGATCTCTCCCTGTCGCCATTCGATGACGAGACGCTCAAGGGTCAGGGTGTAGCCCTGGTCTTTGAGCGCCCCAGCCTGCGTACCCGAGCTTCATGTTCGACCGCCGTGCACGAACTGGGTGGGTACGCAACTTTTTTCAGTGGTGAGGAGATTGGCGTCGACAGCCGCGAGAGCGTCGAGGACATTGGTCGCACGTTGGCCGAAATGTACGCGATTGCCGCCTTGCGCGTGCGCAACCACTCAGTGTTTTCACGAATCCGCGTCGCGACAAACGACCGCCTAGCGCTCATCAACCTGTTGAGCAACGAGGCGCACCCCACCCAGGCCGTGGCCGACGTGCTGACTCTGGCCGAGTACTTTGCCCATGGCGACGTGAACGCACTTGCGGGGCTCAACGTGGCCTACGTGGGCGACGCCACTAATGTGACGCGGTCGTTGGCCGTGGCGCTCCTGCGACTGGGCGTCAATGTCGCGATCGGTGCGCCGGACGACTACCAGTTGCGGTCCCAGGGCGTGGAAGACCCGACGTCGGTCAGCGCCGGGGGAGCGCTGCGCCTCACCGATTCGCCCGATGAGGCGGTCAAGGACGCGGACGCCGTCTATACCGACGCGTGGATCTCCATGGGCGCCGAGAGCGAAGCCGCGCAACGACGCGAGGCGCTGCGCCCCTACCGAGTCGACGGCGCCCTCATGGCGCACGCAAAAGAAGGCGCGGTGCTGTTGCACTGTCTGCCCGCGCATCGTGGCGAGGAGATTACCGACGAGGTGCTCGACGCGCCGAACTCGCTGGTGTGGCGCCAAGTGTTTCATCGTCGCTCGGCAATGATCGGCATCCTTCGGTGGATGAAAGAGGAGAACGAATGACCAAGAACCAGCGCCAACATCGCATCGGTGAACTGCTTGAACGCGAAGTGATCTCGACGGCGGCCCAACTGGTCACCCGACTGCAAGCCGAGGACATCGTGGCGACGCAGGCAACGGTGACGCGCGACCTGCAAGAACTTGGCACGATCAAGGTTCGAGACGAGCACGGGTCGCGCCGTATTGTCGTCGCCATGGCGCCCAAGATGACGGCGGCGCCACTGGATCACTTGCGACGCATGATGGGCGAATGGGTCGTATCCGTTGACTACTCCGCGAACCTAGTGGTGCTGCGCACGCCGCCGGGCTGCGCGCACGTGGTCGCCTCGGCGCTGGACCGTAGTGTGCTCGACGGCGTGCTCGGCAGCGTGGCGGGTGACGACACCGTGTTGGTGATCTCCAGCGAGGGGCGCGGTGGGGCGTCACTCGCGCAGGAGTTTCGCATGTTGGCCGGATTCAGCGAACCGCTGGTCGCGGCCAGGAAGGGAAAGTAGTCATGGCCAAACGAGTGGTTCTGGCATACAGCGGCGGGCTCGACACGTCGGTTGCCGTGCGCTGGATGATCGAAGAGTGGGGCGTGGAAGTCGTCTGCGTCTTGGTGAACGTGGGACAGGATGCGGACAGCTCGGAGAGTTTTGACGACATCAAGGCACGGGCCATGGCGGCGGGCGCACTTGACTGCGTCATTGTTGACGCGCGCGACGAAATGGCCGAAGAGTTCTGCTCGCTGGCCATTCTCGCCAACGCCCGTTATGAGGGCAAGTACCCGTTGGTCTCGGCCCTCTCGCGTCCCGTCATCGTGCGTCACCTCGTTGAACAGGCACGCACGTTCAATGCGGGTGCGGTGGCCCACGGGTGCACCGGCAAGGGTAACGACCAGGTCCGCTTTGAGGTCGGCACTCACGCCCTGGCCCCCGATTTAGAGGTACTCGCCCCCGCGCGCAACTGGGGCATGTCGCGCGAGGCGTCGGTGGACTACGCGATCAAGTGGGAGGTGCCGGTAAAGGCCACCAGGGAGAAGATCTACTCGATTGACGAGAACCTCTGGGGCCGCGCCATTGAATGCGGCGCGATGGAAGACCCGTGGGCGCAGCCGCCCGAAGAGCCGATGACGCTCACGCGAGTACGCACGAATGAGCCCGTGGAGCTGACTATCAGCTTTGACGCCGGTCTGCCGGTTGCGGTCGACGGCGTCGCACTGTCGCTCGCGGACCTCATTAAGAACCTGAACGACCGGGCCGGATCGACGGGCTATGGCCGCCTCGACATGGTGGAAAATCGCCGCGTGGGTATCAAGAGCCGTGAGGTGTACGAGTGCCCGGCGGCGCTCGCGATCATCGCCGCGCACTCGGACCTCGAAGACCTCGTGCTCGAGCGCGACGTCCATCACGAGAAGGCCCGATTGGAGATTCGCTGGGCCGAATTGGTGTATGACGGCATGTGGTTTTCACCGCTCAAAGAGGCACTGGACTCGTTCATGCTCGAGACCCAGCGTCACATCACCGGTGACGTTCGCATGCGATTCGAGGCGCCCGGGTTCATGCGCATCATGGGTCGGCGCAGCCCCCACGCGCTCTACGACTACGGACTGGCGACCTACGACGCCGGCGACAAATTCCAGCACGCCGATTCCGAAGGTTTCGTCAAGATCTACGGACTGGGCATCAAGACCTGGGCCGCGCGACAGGGCGCAAAAAACGCGACCCCACCGCACCCATGACGCTCTGGAGCGGGCGGTTTTCGTCGCCCATGGCCGCGTCGCTCTGGGACCTCTCGCAGAGTTATTCATTCGACCACATCCTCTACGCCCACGACATCGTGGGTTCCAAGGCCCACGTACGCGGACTGGAACACGCGGGGCTCCTGAGCGGTGACGAGTGCAAGCAATTGTTGGCGACGCTCGACGTAATTGCCCAGGAGTTCGACGACGGTTCGTTCGTCCGCCACGAGGGTGACGAGGACGTACACATGGCCATCGAACGTCGGGCGACGGAACTGGCGGGGGCGACCGGTGCCAAGCTGCACACTGCACGCAGTCGCAACGACCAAGTCGCGACGACGCTGCGACTCTTCACCCGTGATGCCGTGACCACGGTCGCGAAGGACTTGATTGACCTGGTCAATGCGTTGAGAGAGTTGGGCTCGCGCTACCCGGGCGCGTACCTGCCGGGATACACGCACCTGCAGCGGGCCCAGCCGGTGTTGTTGAGTCATCACTTGAGTGCCCACGCGTGGTCCTTACTGCGCGACATCGACCGACTGCTCGATACCCGTGCGCGCCTCAACGTGTCGCCGCTCGGCGCCGGCGCCCTGGCTGGCACGTCACTTCCCATTGACCCCGCATTCACCGCGGAGCTGCTCGGTTTTCGCGAGCCGTTCGCCAACTCAATCGACGCAGTCAGCGACCGCGACTTCGTGGCCGAATCGCTCTTTGATATCGCGCTCGTGGGTATTCACGTCTCGAGAATGGGTGAGGAGTTGGTGTTATGGACCAGCAGTGAGTTTGGCTTCGCCACCCTGGGCGATGGCTACACGACGGGGTCGTCGATGTTGCCCCAGAAGAAGAACAGTGACGTCGCCGAACTGGCGCGGGCCAAGAGTGGTCGGCTCGTGGGCAATCTCACGGGACTGCTCGTGACACTTAAGGGTTTACCGCTCTCGTACAATCGCGACCTGCAGGAAGACAAGGAACCACTGTTTGACTCACTCGAGCAAGTCTTCTTGATAATCGAAGCGTTGCGGGGCGCGTATGGATCAATGACGTTCCACGTCAACAACGCCCAGCGCGCGGCCGACGACCCGAACCTGGTCGCCGTTGACATCGCCGAGCGGTTGGTTGAAGGCGGCGTACCCTTCCGTCAAGCCCACGAACAGGTTGGACGATTAGTCGGTGACGCCGCGAGACAGAACATCACGCTCGCTCAGGCCGTGGCGCAGAGCGACCAGTTCGCGCCGTTCGCTGATCTCTTCACGCCCGGTGCGTCACTTCGCGCTCGAACGTCACCCGGGGGTTCGGGGCCGACCTCCCAGCCCGAACAGGCCGATCGATTGCAAACGGCGATTGACGATGCGACGGCGCGACTGATCTGACGTAGTTCTCTCGGGGTGACGTCGAACGCTCCGGTTACATTGGAGACTCATGCCCTCTGCTCCCGTGAATCATCTCGGCTCCATTCCACCTAAACGCGTCGTCGTGGTCGGCGCCGGCATGGTGGGGCTGTCAACTGCGTGGTTCTTGCAGGAACATGGTGTGGACGTCACGGTGGTTGATCGAGCTGGCGTGGGGGCTGGATCCTCCTGGGGCAATGCCGGATGGCTTTCGCCGGGAAAGGTAACGCCCCTGCCCGAACCAGACGTCTTGCGCTACTCACTGCGAGCTCTGTTCGACCCCAGCGCATCGCTCTCGGTGCCGCCGTCCGTGGACCTCGCACTGTGGCGCTTCCTCGCGCGTTTTGCGAAACGGTGCACGCGCGCCCAGTGGCGCCGCGCGATGCAGGGTTATCTGGCGATAACTCGCGAGTCCCTTGACGTCTTTGACGAGCTCAGCCGTGGGGGAGTGACCGCAGTCACGAAGAAAGCGCCCATCATGGCGTGCTTCGAGACGTCCGAACAGGCGGCCCATTATCGCCGCGAAATAGAAGATGTGGTTTCCGTTGGTCAGCCGCTGGACGTGACCGAGTTGTCCGCTGAGGCTGCTCGCGGCATTGTTTCTCAGCTAGGTGATCGGGTGCAGCTGGTCATCCAGCTCAACGGTCAGCGCTACATCGATCCCGGTGACTTTGTCACCCGACTCGGCGACTCCGTGGTCGCTCGGGGTGCAGCCGTGCTCACGGGGTTTTCGGTTCGCTCGCTGCGCCAGGGCGCTGCCGGCGTCACGGTCGAGAGTTCGAGCGGTGATTCGTTGCGCGCGGACGCGGTGGTGCTGGCGACCGGTGCGTGGCTCAACCAACTCGCGCGTCCCTTCGGGGTTCGCATGCCGGTGCAGGCGGGCCGCGGTTATTCGCTCAGTGTGAAAACCGACGAACCCGTTGCCGCGCCCATTTACTTGCCCACCGCACGTGTTGCCTGCACTCCCTATCGCGACGGGTTGCGCATTGGCGGGACAATGGAGTTCCGCTCGGCAGACCACCCCTTGGTGCCGGCTCGAGTCGACGCGTTACTAAGTTCCGCCCGGCCATGGTTGAGTGGCGTTCAGTGGCGAACGGTCAGCGATTTCTGGGTGGGCCCGCGTCCAGTGAGCGCTGACGGCATGCCATTGATTGGAGCGACCCGTTCCGCCAAGGTTTTTGTTGCGGGTGGGCACGGCATGTGGGGCGTCACCCTGGGCCCGGTGACGGGGAAGCTATTGGCTAGTCAAATCGTCTCAGGTCGCTCGCCAGACGCCCTGAGCGCCTTCAATCCGCTGCGTTAGCTCTCCTCGCGACGTCCTCGACACGACGTACAAGAGCACGGTTGATGTCACAGGGTCACGGCATTGTTGCGTAGTTGGCGCGAAGCGCTGAGCAAGGAAACTTAAAGTGAAGCCAGATGCCTGAGCGCCTCTTAACCCCATCAAAGATCACGGCATGGCTGGAGTGCGGCCACTTCCTTTCGCTGCGCAATCTCGCCGATTCGGGACAGCTCACCATAGAACCCACCCCCATGGGATCGCTCGCCGAGTTACTCGTAGAAAAGGGATCCACCCACGAACGCGATTGCCTCGCGGATCTGGAAAACCGCGGACTCTCGGTCTACCAAGTGCCCGGGCGCAACCCCGACGAAACCTTCACCCAGTGGGTCGATCGGATTGGTAATCCCATGTTGAAGGGCCACGACGTGATTTATCAGATGCCCTTTGTTAATGACGGCATCCGTGGTATTGCGGACTTCCTGATTCACGTCGAGGCAAAGGACGGCTACGCCAGCTACGAGCCCATCGACGCGAAGTTAACGCGGGTTGAGGGCAAGCCCGGACACGTGCTGCAACTTTGTTTTTATGCGGAGGCCATCGCGGCGCTCACAGGTCTGCCACCTCAACACATGCATCTGTGGCTCGGTTCGGGTGAGCAGGAGACGCTGGCAGTAGATCAGTTCAGTCCTTACTGGCGCCGTCTGCGCCGTCAATTGAACGCGTTGCTCAACCAGGAGACCACGACAATCGACACGAAGCCTCAGCCGTGCACCCACTGCGAGATTTGTGAGTTCTCGGGACGGTGTGAGAACGAATGGCGCAGCCAGGACTCCCTCGTGTACGTCGCGAACATTCGTCCGCCGGAACGCGCGGCGATGGAGAGCGCTGGCGTCAACACGGTGGTCGAACTGGCGAGTCGCCGCGAGCCCGTATCTGACGTGCACGACGACAACCTGCAACGACTGAGTCGACAGGCGGCGTTGCAAGTACTTTCGCGCGAACAGCCACTCGCGCCGCCGCATTTCGAATTGGTTGCGCCCAGTGACGACCCCGTATACGGACACGGCTTTAGTTTGATGCCCGCGCCCGACGACGGTGATGTGTTCTTCGACTTCGAGGGTCATCCGTTTTGGACGGCCCGGCACGACCTCTTCTTCCTGGCCGGACTTTACCTGCGCGACTCTGACGCAACGTGGCGATATGACGCGCGGTGGGCTCACGACCTAGATCAACAACGCGTGATGATTAAAGAACTCGTGGAGTACTTCGCCCAACGGCGCGAAGAGTATCCGCTGATGCACGTCTACCACTACAACCACACCGAGCGCTCATCACTGGAGCGCTTAACGAGGGGTACAGAGACTGAGGTCCTCTTCACGCAGTTGGCGGAGACCGGATTCTTCGTGGACCTCTACGTCGTGGCGCGCAACGCCATCCAAGTCGGCACCGAGTCCTACGGCCTCAAGCACCTGGAACGACTCACGGGCTTCGTCCGCTCGGGCGACATCGAAGGCGGCGCCGGCGCCGTCGTGGAATACGACGAGTGGATGAAGACAAAACAACCACAGTTGCTTGATGACATCGCGCGTTACAACTGCGAAGACGTGCAGGCCACGAAGGCGCTGCGAGATTGGTTGCTCGAACAGCGCGCCGCCGAGTTGGAGTGGCGAGACGCGGTAGTCGATGCGCCTGTTTTCGAACTGGACACCGACGAACTCGTGGAGGGACTTAAGAAGTTCGGCGAAAAGAGTCCCGAGCACTTGCTGGGTGATCTCTTGAACTACTGGCGCCGAGAGCGGTCGGCGAACACCTCGCCGAAATTTGCCGAAGCGGCGTCGGACTTCGGTGCGCTCTACGGTGACCGCGACTTCATTGCCAATCTGCGCTTCCTGGGTTTTGAAGAGACCACCAAGAAAAACGGGGACGTCGTCAAACACGCGCTCTTCAGTTGGCCCGAGCAGGTTGTCGATACCACTACGTTCAAACGTCAAGTGAACGTGCTCTACACCGGGATCGGCGTCGAGCACGGCTACGGCTACATCTCAGAACTGGACCACGATCGCCGGGAGATGAAGATGACCTGGCGCGAACGGCACGAAGAGGCTGGCGGACTGCCGCGAGTCGTGGTCGTCGACGACTACGTGTCGCCGTTTGAGAAACCCGGTGTGCTGTTTCATCTGGCCGAGCAGATTCTCAATCCAACACCCGGTGATCCGCCGAGTGCCGTTTCCATGGCGTTGCTGGGTCGCGAACCACCGAGGTTCACCCCTGGCCAGGGTCCCGCGGACGGCGTATTCAGCGACGACCTCGACCAAACACTGCAGTGGGTGAACCACCTCGACAATAGTTACGTGGCCGTGCAGGGGCCGCCCGGCACGGGCAAGACCTACAGTGGCGCGCACATCATTCATGAGTTGATCACGGCGGGCAAGCGAGTGGGTATCACCGCCATGAGCCACGCCGCCATTGACAATCTCATGCGGGCCACCCTCGAGGTCTTTGCCGAAAACGGTACCCTCGGCACCCTGCGCGCGGTGCGCCAGAATTCTCGACAGTCCGACGCCCGCCTCGAGGGGGTTCGATATAACGCCAAGAAGGAGGAGCTAGAAAGCGAGAAGTTCAACTTGGTTGCGGGTACGACATGGCTCTGGGCCCGCGCGGGCCTTCGGCCGTATCCCGTTGACGTCCTGATCGTTGACGAGGCGGGACAACTAGCGCTCGCGGACGCGATTGCGTCGGCCAATGCCGCCCGCAATCTGATACTGCTGGGCGATCCGCTGCAATTGGCCCAGGTGTCCCAGGCGGAGCATCCAGATGGCTCGGGGGCGAGCGTGCTCGAACACGTGCTCGGCGAGCACGCGACAATTCCCCCGACGCTCGGCGTCTTCATCTCCGAGACCCGGCGCATGCACCCCGACGTCTGCGCCTTTATCTCGAACCAAATCTATGAGGGACGCCTCACGAGCCACGACGGCTGCGCCACCCAGGACACCGAATTCGGTACGGGACTGCGATGGATACGCGCCCAGCACGTTGACCGATCAACCGAGTCGTACGAAGAGTCAGCCTTGGTCATTGCGCAGATCCTCTCGATGATCGGCACCCCGTGGGTCAATCAGGCGGGGGAGTCGACGCCACTCACGGCGAACGACTTCTTGGTGGTGGCGCCCTACAACGATCAGGTGAACCTGCTGCGACGAGAGTTCGACAAAGTGCCTGGACTTAGAGGTGTGCGTGCCGGTACGGTCGACAAGTTCCAGGGTCGCGAGGCACCGGTGGTGTTCTTCACGATGACGACGTCCTCGGGCGTTGATATCTCACGAGGACCGGAGTTCCTGTTCTCGCGCAACCGCCTCAACGTGGCGGTGAGTCGGGCGCGGTGTCTGGCCTATCTCGTCTGCACTGAGGAGTTACTCAACTCGCGGGCGCGCAGCATCGAAGAGATGCGGCTCATCGGCACGCTGAGCTCATTCGTGGAGTACGCCTCATTGGACGCCACGTCGTGAGCGTATTTGACTTCACCGAACTGACGGGCAGGTCAGCTGAGTGA
>Ga0182030_10006954_pt1 | contig 23701 bp, 19 predicted proteins | sample 812S3MmetaG_FD_121299 | JGI IMG/M metagenome (GOLD analysis project Ga0182030, IMG submission 121299) | Permafrost microbial communities from Stordalen Mire, Sweden - 812S3M metaG (Illumina Assembly) | ecosystem: Environmental > Terrestrial > Soil > Wetlands > Permafrost | place: Sweden...
CCGTCGAGCTGCCTGGCCCGGCCCCGGCGCGGCCAAACGCGCCGAGGAACACGTCGTCGATCAGCGCGCGCATCGCCTTGCCGCCGCTGCCGTGCGACAGGTTGATGAACGCGTCGCGGACGGAGGCGGTCATGGAGACTGACCCGCGAGGGAAGGCGGTGACACCGCGATTCTGCCTCGCGCGTCACAATAGCCATCCGCGCGTGCCCCTCCCCCCGTGTCATGGCCGGCGAAGGCCGGCCACCCACGACTTCGGCGCACGTGGCACTGCAAGTCGTGGGTGGCCGGCCTTCGCCGGCCATGACACGGGGGGAGGGCGCGGCGTGGGGGAGTCACACCGGCACCTGCTCGGCCGGAGCGCGGCGGCCATAGCTGTAATACGCGGCGCAGGCCCCTTCGCTGGACACCATCAGCGCGCCAAGCGGCGTCTCCGGCGTGCACGCCGTGCCGAACACCCGGCATTGGTGTGGCTTGATGATCCCCTTCAGCACCTCCCCACACTGGCATGACTTTGGATCGGTGACCCTGACATTCGGTACGCCGAATTTGCGCTCCGCATCGAACGCGGCGTACTCGGCCCGGATGCGCACCCCGGAATGATCGATCGACCCCAGGCCACGCCATTCGAAGTGTTCCCGCGGTTCGAACACCGCGGCGATTGCCGCCAGAGCGCGCTTGTTGCCGTCAGCCGACACCACCCGCCCATATTGGTTTTCGACCTCGCAGCGGCCCTCGGCGAGTTGCTTCAGCACCATCCAGGTGGCTTGCAGCAAGTCGAGCGGCTCGAAACCGGCAACCGTGATCGGCTTGCCGAAATCCCGCGCGATGAACGCGTAGCACCGCGTGCCGATCACCATCGACACATGGCCAGGTCCGACAAACCCGTCCAGCCGCAGATCGGGCGTATCGAGGATCGCCTTCATTGTCGGGATGATGGTGATGTGGTTGCAAAACAGCGAGAAGTTCCGCGCCCCCTGCGCCCGCGCCTGGATCAGCGTCATGGCGGTGCTCGGCATCGTCGTCTCGAAGCCGAGGCCGAAGAAGATCACCTCCCGCTCCGGGTTTTTGCGGGCCAGCGCCAGCGCATCCAACGGCGAATAGACCATGCGGATATCGGCGCCCTCGGCCTTTGCCTTCAACAGGCTCTTGCGCGAGCCGGGCACGCGGATGGCATCGCCGAAGGTGGTGAAGATGACCTCCGGCCGTTCCGCCAGCGCCACGCAGTCATCGACCCGGCCCATCGGCAGGACGCAGACCGGACAACCCGGGCCGTGCACGTATTCCAATGCATCGGGCAGCATCTGCTGGATGCCGTAGCGGAAGATCGTGTGGGTGTGGCCGCCGCAGACCTCCATCACCTGCAACGGCCGCCGGCGCGCGGTTGGTATGCGAAGCACCAGCCGGCCGATATCCTGCACCAAGGCGCGCGCCTTGTCCGGATCGCGGAATTCATCGACGTACCTCATCGCGATGCTCCTTCAGCTTCCCGGGGCGACGTCCGTTTCGGGCTGCATCCCCTCGAGTTCCGCCTGCAGCTCGCCCAGTTCCTGCAGCAATTCGAGGGTCCGTATCGCCTCCGCCTCGTCGATCTTGGTCATGGCGAAGCCGACATGGACCAGCACCCACTCGCCAATGCAGGCCTCGACCGGGCGGTCATCGAGGATGAAGCTGACGTTGACGGGGCGCCGCACGCCGCCGACCTCGACCATCGCCATGGCGTCCGCTGCGTCGATGATGGCGACGATCCGTCCGGGAATGCCCAGGCACATTGCGGTTCAGCCTTCCGTTGCAGGGGGGGAGAGCAGTCGGGCCGCAGCGACGGCGGCCTGGCCGAGCGCCAGCCCGCCGTCATTGGCTGGCACCAGCCGGTGCGTCAATACAGCCAGTCCCAGCGTGGTCAGGCGGCGTATCACCTGTTCGAGCAGAAGCTTGTTTTGAAACACGCCGCCGGACAGTGCGACGCGCCCGGTCGTCCCCAGCGCAGCGACCAGGCGCGTCAGGCCGATCGCCAACCCGGCATGGAAGCGGGCCGCAATCACCGCGACCGGCGTTCCGATCGCAAGATCGTCGAGCAAGGCGGGCCAGAGCGGCGTCGGATCGAGGTGCAGCAGGGAGCCGGACGGCGCCTGGGCGATCGCGAAGGGGTAGGCGGCGCGGTCGTCATTCGCTGCTGCCGGGTCGGCCATCGCTTCCAGCATGATCGCGGCGTGGCCCTCGTACAGTGCGCGGTCGCGGCAGAGTCCGACCGCCGCGGCGACCGCATCGAACAGCCGCCCGCACGAACTGGACAGCGGAGCGTTGACACCTCGCTCGATCATGCCGTCCAGCACCGCGAGCGGTTTGCCCGCCAGGTGGCGCGCCAGATCGGTGTCCCCGTACCGCGCCAGGAACCGAGGCCAGCCCATCGCCGCGGCAAGCTGCGCGTAGGCGTTGCGCCACGGCTCGCGGATCGCCTGCGCGCCGCCGGGCATCGCGACCGGCTTGAGGCAGGCCAGCCGCTGGAAGTTGCGGTAATTGCCGCGCAGGAACTCGCCGCCCCAGACGGTGCCGTCGTCGCCCCAGCCGAGCCCATCGAGCACGATGCCCAGCACCGGTTCGCTGCCCAACGGCACCAGGTTTTCCGCCAGGCAGGCGGCCAGATGGGCATGGTGGTGCTGCACAGCAACGACCGGCACCGCGTCCCGCGCGGCGAGGTCGCGCCCGTGCTTGCTGGACAGGTAGTCGGGGTGGCAATCGACCGCGACAGCGCTGGGTGCGTGGGCGAACAACGTCCGGTATTGTTCGATCGAGCGGCGGTAGTCGGCGAAGCTGCGGGCGTTTTCCAGGTCGCCCATATGGTGCGACAGCACCGCTTCGCCGTCGCGTAGAAGGGCGAACGTGCTTTTCAGTTCGCCGCCCATCGCCAGCAGCGGGGGCGCGGCTTCGAACTCCGCCGGCAGCGGCAGCGGCGCAGGCGCATAGCCGCGCGCACGCCGCAACACACGGACGCTGCCGCCCATCAACCGCACGATCGAATCATCCACCCGGCGTGCGATCGGACGGTCATGCAGCAGAAAGCCGTCGGCGATGCCGCGCAGCCGTTCGAGCGCCTCGTCATTGTCGATGCATTGCGGCTCGTCCGCCAGGTTGCCGCTGGTCATCACCAGGGGGCGCTCGATGTCGCGCAGCAACAGGTGATGCAGCGGCGTGCTCGGCAGCATGAAGCCGAGCGACGTAAGGCCAGGGGCGACGCCGGGGAGGCGGGGGAGGGGCGCCAGGTAAGAAGAAGCTCCCCCTCCCCTTGTGGGAGAGGGTTGGGAAGAGGTGTGGCAAGACACTCCCCCTCCCCTTGTGGGAGGGGGTTGGGGGGAGGGGTACGTACCGCCGCGGTCAGTCGATTGTCCGCACCCCTCCTCCCAACCTTGATCCGCTTCGCGGCTCGAGCCCTCAAGGCGAGGGGGCGTGATCAGTGCCGTTTGCGTCTCCAGCACCACGATCGGCGCCGCCACGCTGCCCAGCGCCGCGGCCTCGGCCTCGGTCACCACGGCATAGCGGCGGACCGCGTCGATATCGCGCGCCATCAGCGCGAACGGCTTGGCCTCCCGCCGTTTCGCCTGGCGCAGCCGGCCCACCGCCGCCCGATTGGTGGCATCGCAGGCGAGATGGAACCCGCCCAAAGCCTTCAGCGCGACAATGCCGCCCGCCAGCAGCAACCTCCGCGCCGCGTCGATCGCATCCGCGCCAGCTTGCTCCGGCACCAGCCAGAGCCGGGGCCCGCATGCAGCGCACGCAATGGGTTGCGCGTGGAAGCGCCGGTCCGCGGGGTCGCCGTATTCGGCGGCGCAGGCGGCGCACAGGCCAAATGCCCGCATGGTCGTCGAGGCGCGGTCGTACGGAATCGCCTCGATGATCGACAGCCTGGGTCCGCAATGCGTGCAATTGGCAAAGGGATAGCCGTACCGACGGGCAGCCGGATCGAAAATCTCCGCCCGGCAGGCGGGGCACGTCGCCGCATCCGGCGCCACGCCGGTGTGGATCGTGTCCGCGTGGCTATCGACGATGCGGAACTCGGTGCAGTCCGCGGGCATCGCGGCCTGGCTTCGCTCGATCGCATCGATGCGGGCGAGCGGCGGCGGCGCACGCCGCAAAGCCTCGACCAGCCTGGAGATATCGCCCGGCGCGCCGCATAGCAGTGCCGTCACGCCGGCGCCGTCATTGCCGACCCAGCCACGCAGCCCGTGCTCGTGCGCCAGCCGCCAGACCGCGGGGCGGAAACCGACGCCCTGCACCACACCGCGTACGCGGATATGCTCGGCGCAATGCGCCTCCCGCTGAAGCGGCGGTGCGCCAACCGGCACCACCGGCACCACCGGCACCGCCTCACATCCCGCCGGTCTTGATATTTCGCGCGACATCCTTCGCATTCACCGCGATCAATGCGGCCTCTGCAAGCGCCAGCAGGTCTGGCGTGGTCTTTCCCGGCGCCATTCTCCCCGGCCGTTGCTTAAGATTCCGTCTGAGCCACCGTATCAGCGCCAGCCATGACACGGCGAGGGAGCGACGCTGCCTCACAGAAGAAGTCGAACAGGTCGCATCGTTCCGGTGCGGCATCAGATTGCTTCGAAGCCGACGCTCAGCGCTGCATGTTTTTGATCTGGCTGACAAAAGCGCTCACATCGGCGGCGAACGCATCCGGCTGTTCCAGTGCTGCGAAATGGCCGCCGTGCTCGAATTCGCTGAAGCGCACAACATTGTACGTTTTCTCCAGCAGCCCGCGCGGCGGACGAGGGCGAAGCTCGCAGGGGAAGCTGGCGAAACCCGTTGGCACCGCGATGCGCGAGCCCGCCGGCAGCCGCCGCACGCCCTCGGTATGCGCGGCGCGATAGATCCAGGTTGCGGTCGAAAAATTGCCGGTCGCGACGTAGAACATCAGGTTGGTCAGCAGCGAGTCCAGGCTGTGCACGTCGCGCAGGTCTTTGCCGTCCCGCAGGTCGGACCAGGCGTGGAACTTGTCGATGATCCACGCCGCCTGGGCGACCGGATTGTCCGCCATGGCATAGGCCAGGGTTTGCGGCCTGGTGCGATGGGTCTCGGCATAGGCAAATCCATCGCGCAGGAACGGCTGGCAGCGTTGCTCGAATTCGCGTTCCTCGTCGTTCGTCGGCCCCCCATCACCGCGGGTGCCGAGCATGTTGATGTGGATGGCGATGCAGCCGCCGTGTGGCGCCGCGTGATGCAGGCCGGACATGGCGGACACCATCGAGCCCCAGTCGCCGCCCTGCGCGATGTAGCCCCGGTAGCCGAGTTCCTCGCGCAGCAACCGATCCCATAACCCGGCGACGCCGCGCGGGCCGATCGGCGCGGCGGGGCGGCCGGAGAACCCGAAGCCGGGCAGGGCAGGGACCACGACGTCGATGCCGTCCTCCGCGGCGCCGCCGAAGCGTTCGGGATGGGCGAAGCGGTCGATGACGTGCAGGAACTCGACGATCGAACCAGGCCAGCCATGCGTCAGTACCAGCGCGAGATCATGCGAGCCCGACCCGCGCTCGTGCAGGACATGGATGGCCCGGCCGTCGATGGTGGCGAGGACCTGCGGGAAGCGGTTGATCGCCGCTTCCTGCGCGCGCCAATCGAAGCGGTGCAGCCAGTGGTCGCAGAGCGCGCGCATGAACGGGATGCTGGCGCCGGCGGACCACGGGCCGCCGTTTTCCTCCAGCGCCGGTATGGTGTCCCAGGCAAAGTCGCGAATGCGGCGGTGGATCGCGGCGAGCGTCGCGTCCGGGATGGCGATGCGGAATGGTGTGAGCATGGCCCCACACACTACACCTCTCCCGCCTGCGGCGGGAGAGGTTAGTTGCTCTGCCGCATCACCGTCTCCCACGCATCGATCACCGGCAGGATCGTGTCGGCCTTCTCCGACTCCAGGCTGAACACCACGCGCTTCACGCCGAGGTCCTGGTACCGCTTCATCAGGTCCGCATCGCGCTTGGGGAACCACACGGTGACCTCGATCGACGCCGGATCGCGCCCCGCCGCAGTTGCCATCTTGCGGAACTCCGGGATCAGGTCGGCGATCTCGGTGTAGGACCCGCGCGCGGCCTGCGGAATCCAGCCGTCGCCGTAGCGGATGGCACGCCGTGCCGAATAGGGGAACGCGCCGCCGACGATCACCGGAGGATGCGGCTTCTGCACCGGCTTCGGCCAAGCCATCATCGGATCGAAATTGACGAACTCGCCATGATACTCCGGCTTGGTCTGGGTCCAGATCGCCTTCATCGCCTCCACCCGTTCGCGCGCCAGCTTATGACGCGTCGCGAACACGGTGCCGTGGTTTTCCATCTCGTCCTGGTTCCAGCCATTGCCGATGCCGAACAGGAAGCGTCCGCCCGAGACCTGGTCGATCGATGCTACCAGCTTCGCGGTCTGGATCGGATCGCGCTGCGCCACCAGGCACACGCCGGTGCCGACCTTCAGCGTCTTGGTTGCCATCGCCGCGACGGTCAGCGTCACGAACGGGTCCATGGTGTCGTAGTATTTCTTCGCAAGTTCGCCACCCGCCGGCGTGGGCGTCTTGCGGCTGAGCGGAATGTGCGAATGCTCCGGCGCCCACACGGATTCGAATCCGCGTTGCTCCAGCGCGACGCCGAGTTCGCCCGGCGCCATGGAATAGTCGGTGAAGAACATAGACGCGCCGAATGCCAGCATGGGTTCCTCCGTTAATTGCGATGCGCGCAAGATAGAACGTCAGCCTCGTTGGGGAAATATGCTCGCAGCCATTGCCGTCATTGCGAGCAAAGCGAAGCAACCTCCCGCGACCCGGAACATTGCCTCGCGTCGCCCGCCATGACAGGGATCGCCGGCCATGGCGATGGCTGCGCCATCAGCTCAGCCCTTTGCCAAAAACCTCGCGTCCCGCTGCAAGGATCTCCTTCGACAGTGTCGGATCGTCCACCGCGCGAGCCAGGGTCAGCGTGCCCACCATGCCGGCAAACGTCGCGATCGCCCGCTTCCGCCGCTCCGCCACCGTGCCACCCTTCAACAAGCGGACGAACCGATCCAGGCGGTCGCGCACATGGGCGGTCAGGCCGTGCCGCAGGCCGGGATCCTGGCGCGCAATATCCGAACCGAGCGCGGCGATGGCACAGCCGCTCCCGGGGTCGTTGCAATGCCGCTGCGACAGATAGTCGGACACCAGGCCGCCGATCTCGGTGTACTTGCCCTGTCGCTCCGAGGCCCGATCCAGCGCCCGCCCCAGGGCCTGGGAGGCAAGGTCCTCCTTCGACCTGAAATGCCCATAGAACCCACCATGCGTCAGGCCCGCCTGCTGCATGATCGCATCCACGCCCACCCGATCGAACCCCTGCTCTCGGAACAGCCGTGACGCGGCTTCCAGGATCTGCTCGTGGTTCTCGGCCGCTTGTTCCCGACTGACTCGCATCTGTTACCTCCCGTCCCGCGATTCCCCGCTTGACACGTTGGATGACGCCTATCATGTAAGCATTAACATGACAATCGTCATCTAAATATGGCGATAACAACCTGAGGAGTCGTGACATGGCAAAACAAGCTTTGGGGGCGGCGCTAATCACCGGTGCCTCGTCCGGCATCGGCGCGACCTACGCGGATCGGCTGGCACAGCGTGGCTACGACCTTGTCCTGGTGGCACGCGACCAGGCCCGCATGCAGGAAACCGCCAGGCGTCTGCGCGATCAAACCGGCGTCGTCATCGACATCATGCCGGCCGATCTGACCGACGCGACGGATCTGCGCGCCATCGAGGCGCGGCTGCGTCAGGATAGTCGCATCGGCTTGTTGATCAACAACGCCGGGGCAGCGGGGCAGGCCGGATTCGCCGACCCGGACCTCGACGCGCTGGACAGTCTCATCCGGCTGAACGTGACCGCCGTGACGCGGCTGGCCGGCGCGGTCGTGCCGCGCTTCCTGGCCGCGGGCGGCGGCGCGATCGTCAATATCTCCTCGGTGCTCGCGGTGGCCCCCGAGATCTTTCCCGGCATCTATCCGGCGACCAAGGCGTTCGTGCTGGCCTTCTCGCAGGCACTGCAAGGCGAGCTCGGCGGCCGCGGCGTCTATGTCCAGGCCGTGCTGCCCGCCGCTACGCGCACCGAGATCTGGGAGCGTTCCGGCCGCGACATCGCCACCATCCCGGGCGTAATGGATGTCGGCGAGCTGGTCGATGCGGCGCTGGTCGGGTTCGACCGGCGCGAGGCGATCACCATTCCGTCATTGCCGGATTTCGCCCAATGGGAGGCGTTTTCCGCGGCCCGCCAGGCTATGCTGCCGAACTTCCGCCAGGTCCACGCGGCGGAACGCTACGCCGCGTGACGACAGCGTCGCCGGCCGTCGCGATTTGATCGAAAGGGACTAAACATGCGCATTCTGGTCGTCGGCGCCGGCGCCATCGGCGGTTACTTCGGCGGGCGATTGCTCGAGGCAGGCGCCGACGTGACGTTCCTGGTCCGTCCGCGACGCGCCGAGCAACTCGCCCGCAGCGGCCTGTCGATCCGCAGCCCGCACGGCAACATCGATCAACCGGCGCCGACGGTGCAGGCCGACGTCCTGCGCGAGAAGTACGACCTCGTGCTGCTGAGTTGCAAAGCCTTCGACCTGGCGGATGCGATGCAATCCTTCGCCCCGGCGGTCGGGCCGGACACGGCGATCCTGCCGATGCTCAATGGCATGCGGCATCTCGATCTGCTGGAAGAACGCTTCGGCGCCGGGGCAGTGCTGGGCGGTTGGTGCGCGATCTCGGCGACGCTCGATCCGGACGGACGCATCCTGCATTTGGCCGATGCGCAGACGCTCTCCTTCGGCGAGCGCGACGGCTCAACGTCCGAGCGGGTGCGCGCTATCGCGGCGACATTCGCGGGCGCCAAGTTCGAAACCCGCGCGGTCGCTTCCATCCTGCAGGAGATGTGGGAAAAGTGGGTGTTCATCGCCACCGCCGCCGGCGTCACCTGCCTGATGCGCGCGACCGTCGGTGATGTGGTCGAAGCCGGTGCCGCCGACCTTGCGATCGCGATGCTCGAAGAATGCGCCGTCATTGCCGCGCGGGAGGGATACCCACCGCGCCCCGCTGCCATGCAGCGCAATCGCGGCATGTTCACGGCTGTCGGCTCGGGGTTCACCGCCTCGATGCTGCGCGACGTGGAGCAGAATGCGCGCACGGAAGTCGAGCATGTGATCGGCGATCTGCTGCGGCGTGGCGACAATCGGGAGAATTCCCATGCCCTGCTGCGCATCGCCTACGCGCACCTGACCGCGTATGAGGTGCGCCGGGCCAGGTTGGCTCGCTAACCCGTCATGCTTGGTTCGTTGTCACGGTCGGTTCGTCGTCACGGTGGGTTCGTCGTCATGGCTGGGCTTGACCCTGTCCGCGTCAGGATAATGACGGCGCGGAGGTCGAGATTTGATGTGTCATGTCGGCGAAGGCCGGCCCCCCACGTCTTTCCTGCGTTCGAGCGGCAAAGGCGTGGCTGCCCGACCTTCGCCTGAAATGACGAAACCGAAACGGAATCGCCGCTAACCAGACTGTGCTCCGTATTGATGCGAACTCTGGGTTCGCTACGGATGCGCACTCCCGCCCTTCGCGTCCCACGTTGCTGTGGTAACCCCGCGCTCGCGCAGGCGGAATTTCTGCACCTTGCCATTCTCGGTCATCGGCAGCGCATCCACGAACTCGATGAAGCGCGGAATGGCGAAGGCGGGCATGCGATCCACGCAATACGCCGCCAACGTCGCCGGCGTCAGCAAGCACCCCGCGCGCGGCACGATCGCTGCCATCACCTCATCCTCGGCCAACTCCGACTGCACCGGGAACACTGCCGCCTCGGCAACGGCTGCGTGCGACAGCAGCACTTGCTCGACCTCATAGGACGAAATGTTTTCCCCGCGCCGCCGGATCGCGTCCTTCATCCGGTCGAGGAAGCGGAAATACCCGTCGGCCTCGCGCACCACGCGATCGCCGGTGTGGAACCACAGATTGTGCCACGCCTCGACGGTCTTCTCAGCCATCCCGAAATACCCGGTGGCGAAGGCGAACGGTTCCTCCGCGCGCAGCACCAGCTCGCCCGGCACGCCGTCCGGCAGAGTATTGTCCGCATCGTCGAACACGCGCGCCTCGAAACCTTCGAATACCGGTCCCATCATGCCGGGACGCTGGTCGGGCAGCTTGCAGCCCAGCACGAAATTCGTCTCGGTCGATCCGTAGCCGTCCAGCAACGCGATGCCGATGCGGGAACGAAACTCGGCATGAAAACGCTCCGGCACGCCGGGGCCGAGAGCGATGCGCACACGATGCGCGCGATCCAGTTCACTTTCCGGCCGAGACAGCAGCATCGGCACCATCGCCCCAAGCAAATAGGTCACCGTCGGGTTGTGCCGGGACAGCGACGCGGCAAAGCCGGACGCGGAAAACCGCGGCTCCACCACCAGCGACGCTCCCGTCAACAATGCCTGATAAAACGTATTCAGTGCGTTGGTATGGAACAACGGCAGCGTCGTCAGCAGCACGTCGTCCTCGCGCAGCCCGAGCAAACGCGCGGTGTTCACCCCCCACCAGAAATACTGCGCATGCGGGCAGCAAACGCCTTTCGAAACACCGGTGGTGCCCGACGTATAAAGGATCGCCACGGTATCGCCCGGCATGATCGCGGCCTCTGGCACGGGCTTCGCGGGCGCCGGAAATTGCCTGGGGCGCGGCCAGGGCGCGGGCAAGTCCGCATCGCCGATCAGCCAGATCGCATGCAACGACGCCGGCACGACCTCCAGCGTCCGTAACGCGGAGGCAAGATCGGCCTGCAGGACCAGCAGCTTGGCCTGTGAATTTGTAAGGATGTGTGCGAGCTGTGCTCCGCGCGAGGCGGTGTTGATCGGCACCGTCACCGCGCCGATCCAGCCGCAGCCGAGATAGATCTGCAACAATTCCGCCCGGTTGCCGCACATGACCGCGACATGGTCGCCGCGCCTGATGCCGGCCGCGAGCAGCGCCCCGCCGAAGCGCGCCGCCATGTCCAGGGTTTCGGCAAAGCTCCAGGCCTGGCCGGCGATCTCGACCAGGCGTCGGCCGTCATATAATGCCGCCTGGCGGCGCAGCATACGCGGGAGCGTGCGTTCCGCCGGCGCCAGACGCGACGGCAGATCGGCGATGTCTTCCATGTGCGGTCGTGTCTCCTGATGGGCGGTTGGGGGCCGGGTGGCGTTGGTGTCGGGCCGCTACGGGCGGGACATCAACAGGCCCGTGTTACGGCGACCGACGGCGAAAAGATGGCGTCACGTGGTAGGTTGGCCCAGTTGTCGATTACCCCCGCGGCAACCTGCTTATGGGTCGCAAAGACCATTACGAGGAACTGAACACCACAGTTTTTCCCAGCCTCGCCAAACGGTACGGTCTGGCTCCATAGGCCATTGGCGCCGAGCGGCAACGGGCCGTCCTGCACGTAGTGTTTCCCTTCCGGCACGTCGGTGACGATGATAAAATGATTGAAGCCTCGCAGGTTGCTGTGGCCCGACAGGATGCTCCGTTCGGAGACCGTGCTGTTGGTTGGAGGAATCAAGATCGTCAGGCTTGCCTTATTATAGGCGTCCTGAACGCTGTCATTGATGACGAACGCGCCGGCGATGACGACGAGGACACCGACCCAGGTTCCCAGTGTCCCGACGATCGTCCAGAAGAGAAGGCTCCGGTGGAAAGGTTCCGTTAGCTTATCGCTCACGTCCGTCTTTGCTTCTGACATCGCACATTCTCGGATGACCGGCTGACAACGCAACATAAGTGTAACTGCTTTTTCATTGCGCCGCCAGCGCCTGGGCCATCCGCTTCGCCTTCAGGCGCCAACTCCCTGCGCCGTGTTGGAACAGAGAATGGTGGCCTGCCTTGTTATGCCCGCCTGGTCGCTTTGACCGGGGCCCGTCGCCTTTCGACAGCCTGCACGTCCGCAGCCCGCGCCGGGTAGCCCGCCGCTTGCTTGCTGATCCCCGCCCGCGGTGCTTTACCCTGCGCGCATTCCCACCCGAGGCCGCGCGCGACGCCATGTCCAGCAACGACACCAGTTTCCAGGCCCTGATCCTGCGGTTACAGAAGTATTGGAGCCGTCAGGGCTGCGTATTGCTCCAGCCCTACGACATGGAAATGGGTGCCGGCACCTTCCATCCCGCCACCACGCTGCGCGCCCTCGGCCCGAAGCCGTGGCGCGCCGCCTACGTGCAGCCCAGCCGCCGCCCGACCGACGGCCGCTATGGCGAAAACCCCAACCGGGTGCAGCACTACTACCAGTACCAGGTCATCATGAAGCCCAGCCCGGAGAACGCGCAGGATCTCCTGCTCGGCAGCTACCGCGCGCTCGGCCTGGACCCGCTGCACCACGACTTCCGCTTCGTCGAGGACGACTGGGAAAGCCCGACGCTCGGCGCCTGGGGCCTCGGCTGGGAAGTATGGTGCGACGGCATGGAGGTCGGCCAGTTCACCTATTTCCAGCAGGTCGGCGGCATCCCCGTCACGCTGCCCAGCTTCGAGATGACCTACGGCCTCGAACGCCTGGCGATGTACGTGCAGGACAAGCAGAGCATCTTCGATCTCGACTTCAATGGCGCGGGCGTCACCTATGGCGACGTCTTCCTGCGCGCCGAGCGCGAATACAGCACGTTCAATTTCGAACGCGCGGACACCGCGCTGCTGATGCGCCATTTCGCCGATGCCGAGCACGAGTGCGCGGCCTTGCTGGAGGAGAAGCTGGCACTGCCCGCCTACGACCAGTGCATCAAGGCCAGCCACCTGTTCAACTTGCTCGACGCGCGCGGGGTGATCAGCGTCACCGAACGAGCGAGCTACATCGCCCGCGTGCGCGCCCTGGCGAAAGGCTGTTGCGAGGCCTGGGTCGCCGGCGAAACCCCATAACCGCGCCGCCGTGCCAACGCGTCCCTGCTCTGATAGCCTCCGGCACGAAAACCGGAGGAACGCCTCATGGGTGCCATCCGCACAACGCGCCGGCAGGCCCTGCGACTGGCCGCGTCGGCGGCGGCCCTGCCGCTGGTGCATATCCGCACCGCCGGCGCCGCCGGGAAGCTGACCGTCGGCCTCACCGACCACTGGGTCATCGAGGGCAACGACGTGATGCGCCGCATCGTCGAAGCCTGGGCCGAGCAAAACAAGGTGGACGTGCAGCTCGAATTCGTCACCAGCACCGGCGGCAAGAACCTGCTGACCCTGGCAACGGAATCGCAGTCTCACACCGGGCATGACGTGCGCGCCTTCCCGACCTGGATGGTGCACCAGTATGCCGCGCAGCTCGAACCGATGGACGACGTCATGCAGCGGCTGACCGCGCGCTATGGCAGCGTCTCGGGAATCCTCGCGTATCTCGGCCGGATCGACGGCGTGTGGCGCGCGCTGCCGTGTTCGCCGATGAGCAAGAACATGGCGAGCTGCGCGCGGTTCGACGTGTTCCGCGAGCATTGCGGCCTGGACCTGCAAGCGATGTACCCGGCGAAGCCAGTGCAAACGCCGGAGTCCGACAACTGGAACTGGGACATTTTCCTGCGGGCCGCCCAGCAATGCCAGGCGGCGGGCATGCCGCTCGGGCTGACGCTGTCGAACAATGGCGACGCGGTGGACTGGTGCGGCTCTTTGTTTGCCGGCTTCGGCGCGCAGTTGGTCGATGCCAAGGGCAACGTCACGGTGCGATCCGACCGGGTGCGAGCGGTGCTGGACTACGCCAGCAAGCTGACCCATTTCGTCGATCCCGCGGTGTATGGCTGGGACGGCGCGGGCAACAACCGGGCACTCATCTCCGGCAAAACCGCGCTGATCTTCGACGCGCCGTCCGCCTGGTCGGTGGCGAAGAAGGACGCGCCGCACGTGGCGGAAAACTGCTGGTCCTTCCCCAACCCGAAGGGCAGCGCCGGCCGCTTCGTGCCGTATAATCCGCAATTCTGGGGCGTTTGGAGCTTCGCGCAGAACAAGAGCGCGGCGAAGGACCTGCTGGAGCATCTGTCGCAGCGCGAACAGGTGCATCGCATGGCCGATGCGACCCACGGCTACGACATCCCGCCGTTCCAGAGCATGACGGACTTCGACGTGTGGGAGAAGGAAGGCCCGCCGACCGGCGTGTTCTACAACTATCCGGTCAAGCCGCAGCACCACGCGACGCCAATCGTCGCCGGCTACCCCGCGCCGCCCGAGATCGCGGTGCAGATCTACAACAACGCCACGATGCCGGGGATGATCCAGCGCCTGGGTCCCTGCGGGCAGACCGTGAACCAGGTGGTCGATTGGGCCGAGGGGGAGCTGGAATCCTATAACCGGACCTGATTCCGGTCGCCGGGGTTGCCGGCGCGCCGGGATCGCACGGCGGCCGGCACGTTGATCTGGTCCGATCTCTCGTGATAGCAATCGATCATGGAGATCACCCCGGAACAAATTCGCGCCGCACGCGCCTTGCTGCGTATGGAGCAGGAGGAGCTTGCCCGGCGCGTGATCCTGCCGGTCTGAACCTGGGGGACTGCGCGTCCTATGCCTTGGCGCGCCTGCGCGACCTGCCACTGCTGTTCAAGGGCGAGGACTTTCTGAAAACCGATCTGGTCGCAGCCGTCTGATGCTCCCATCGGCTCAGTCCGCAGCAAGGTCTGCTCGAGGCAATAACCGGGCGTTGCGTGACCGCTGACGGAGGCTACCGGAGGGCAAGCGAATCGCTTCCCTCACCCGCAATTTTCGCAGCGCAGCATGCCCTGTGCACTCTAGCCACGGCCTGAAAGCTGGCTTAGAACGCCGCCAACGCCAACATACCCCGAAGGAAACGGCCATGTCCGATGCACTGCGGATCGAGGGTGAGGACGCCTGCACCCTGGCCACCGAACTGGTCGCCCTGACCGGCGAAAGCCTGGAATGGGCAGTCGTTACTGCCCTGCGCGAGCGTTTCGAGCGCGAGAGTGCCCGGCGCGACTGGCAGGATCGGGTCATGGCGATCACGCGCGAGATCGCCACCAGCCTGCGCGACCCCGCGGCGAACGACCGCGGGCAAGTCTCCGTCCGGCGCGCTGCGGCGGGATAGCGGAACCACAGAAGGATGCTGCATGCCGGAGTTCTTTCTCGAGCTGTTCAGTGAGGAAATTCCGGCCCGCATGCAGGCTCGCGCAGCGGACGACCTCGCGCGGCTGACCGCCGAGGCGCTGGCGCCTTTGTCGCCGACGGCGGCGCAAACGTTCTTCGGGCCGCGCCGCATCGCCCTGGCCGCCGACGTGGCCGCCCAGGTCGCCGCCAGCCAGTCCACCGAACGGGGCCCGCGCGCCAATGCACCCCCGCAGGCGCTGGACGGCTTCCTCCGCAAGCACGGTGCAACCCGCGAACAGCTTCGCCGCGAGGGCGACTACTGGGTGGTGGACAAGGCGGCCGCGTCGGTCTCGGCGGCCACGCTGATCGCCGCCGCCATCCCACCTCTGCTGCGGCGCTTCCCCTGGCCCAAATCGATGCGTTGGGGTGCCACCAGCGGCTTCACCTGGGTGCGCCCGTTGCGCCGCATCACCTGCCTGCTGGACGGCGCGGTCGTGACGTTCGACCTGCGCGAGGGCGACGACGACGGGCACGGCCTCGCCGCCAATGACCTGACCGAGGGCCACCGCTTCCACGCCCCCGGCGCCTTCGCCGTTCTCAGTTGCGCCGACTGGATGGAAAAACTGCGCGCCCACCGCGTGCTGCCCGACGCCGCCGAGCGCAAGCGCATCATTGCCGACGGCATTCGCGAGCTTGCCGCCGCGCGCCAACTGACCGTGGTGGACGATCCCGGCTTGCTCGACGAGGTTGCCGGCCTGGTGGAATGGCCGGTCCCCCTGCTCGGGCGCATCGCCCCGGAGCATATGGACCTGCCGCCGGAGGTCATGCAGGTCTCCATGCGCGTCAACCAACGCTACTTCGCGCTGCGCACCGCCGATGGCCACACCGCCCCGTGGTTCGCCTTCGTCGCCAATGTGGCGGCGGAGGATGGTGGCGCCGCGATCATCGCCGGCAATGAACGCGTGCTGCGCGCGCGCTTCGCCGATGCCCGCCATTTCTGGGACCTCGACCGCAAGGCCCTGCTGGAAGCGCGTGTGCCGCGGCTGGAGCACGTCACCTTCCACGCCAAGCTCGGCAGCCAGGGCGATCGGGTAAGGCGGCTGCGACACCTGGCGGTGCTGATCGCGCCGCAGGTCGATGCCGGCGAGGCGCTCGCCGACCGCGCGGCGGAACTTGCCAAGGCCGACCTGGTCACCGGCATGGTCGGCGAGTTCCCCGAACTGCAAGGCATCATGGGCCGCTACTACGCGCTGCACGACGGCGAGAACCGTCTGGTGGCAGACGCCATCCGCGACCACTACGCCCCGAAAGGCCCGGGCGACGCGGTGCCGGCCAATCCGGTCTCCATCGCCGTGGCGCTCGCCGACAAGCTGGACCAGCTCGCCGGCTTCTTCGCCATCGGGGAAAAACCGACCGGTGCCGGAGACCCCTATGCGCTGCGCCGCGCCGCGCTGGGCATCATCCGCATCATCCGCGAGAACAGGCTGCGGCTGCATTTGCTGCCGCTGATCGAGGCGGCCGGGCAGGGGCTGCATCACCACGGCGTGCACCCGGTACCGCCGCAGGAAATCCTGGAGTTCCTGGCCGAGCGCCTGCGCATCCAGTTGCGTGCCGAGGGCGCCCGCCACGACGTCCTGGCCGCCGTCTTCGCCGCCAGGGGCGAGCAAGGCCCCGACGATGACGTGACCCGCCTGCTGGCACGGACCGACGCCGTGACCGACTTGCTGCTCTCGCCCGACGGCGCGGACTTGCTCACCGCCTATCGCCGTGCCGCCAATATCCTGCGTATCGAGGAGCGCAAGGACGGTCCGCACCGTGGGCCACCCGACCCGTCACTCTACCGTGAGCCGACCGAGATTGATCTAGGTCATGCCCTCGCCCGCATGGATGAGGTAAGTCGGTTGCTCGAACAAGAACAGTACGGCGCGGCCATGGCCTCCCTGGCCCGGCTTCGCGCTCCGCTGGATGCATTCTTTGATCGCGTCACCGTTAACGCCCCGGAGCCGGATTTGCGCCTCAATCGTTTGCGTCTTCTTAATATGATGCGGGCGACTATGGACCGGGTAGCCGATTTTTCCCGTATCGAAGGCTGAAAGAGGATCGCCATGAGCAAGTGGGTGTACAGCTTCGGCGCCGGCCACAACGAAGGCGGCGCGGACATGAAGAACCTGCTCGGCGGAAAGGGTGCGAATCTCGCCGAAATGGCCTCGATCGACCTGCCCGTGCCGCCGGGATTCACCCTCACCACCGAAGTCTGCACCGCCTTCTACACCAACCACCAGCAATACCCGGCCGGTCTGGAGGAGCAGGTGCGCACCGCGCTGGCGCAGGTGGAAAAGGCGGTGGGACGCAAGTTCGGCGACAAGAAGAACCCGCTGCTGGTTTCCGTGCGCTCCGGTGCGCGGGTGTCCATGCCGGGCATGATGGATACGGTGCTGAACCTCGGCCTGAACGACGATACCGTAGAGGGCCTCGCCGCCACCGCCCACGATCCGCGCTTCGCCTGGGACTCCTATCGCCGGTTCGTGCAGATGTACGGCTCCGTGGTGCTCGGCGTCGACCACCACCGGTTCGAGGAGATCATCGAACATGCCAAGCTGGATGCCGGCGTCACCGAGGATACCGCGCTGACCGCGCAGGACTGGCAGCACGTGGCGGCCAGCTACAAGGAGATGGTGGCGCAGGACACCGGCAAGCCGTTCCCGCAGGACCCGAAGGAACAGTTGTGGGGTGCGATCGGCGCGGTGTTCGGCTCGTGGATGAACCATCGCGCCATCACCTATCGGCGATTGCACGACATCCCGGCCGAGTGGGGCACGGCGGTGAACGTGCAGGTCATGGTCTATGGCAACATGGGCGACGACTGCGCCACCGGCGTGTGCTTCACCCGCAACCCGTCCACTGGCGAGAACGCGTTCTATGGCGAATACCTGGTCAACGCGCAGGGCGAGGACGTGGTGGCCGGCATCCGCACGCCGCAGCCGGTGTCCAAGACGGGCGCCAAGCCGGGCGAGACGCCGATGGAAGTGGTCATGCCGAAGGCCTATGCCGAGCTGATGCGCGTGCGCGAGACGCTGGAGCAGCACTATCGCGACATGCAGGATCTCGAGTTCACCGTGCAGCAGCACAAGCTGTACATGTTGCAAACCCGCAACGGCAAGCGCACCACGGCGGCGAGCCTGCGCATGGCGGTGGACATGGCGCACGAGGGGCTGATCGACCAGGAGGAGGCGGTGCGCCGCGTCAACCCTGCGGCGCTCGACCAGTTGCTGCACCCGACGCTCGATCCCGACGCGCCGCGCAATTTGCTCGCCAAGGGGCTGCCGGCCAGCCCGGGCGCCGCGTCCGGGGCGGTGGTGTTCAACGCCGACGAGGCGCAAAGCCGCGCGCTGAAGGGCGAGGCTGTGATTCTGGTGCGCATCGAGACCAGCCCCGAGGACATCCACGGCATGAACGCCGCCCGGGGCATCCTGACCGCGCGCGGCGGCATGACCAGCCACGCGGCGGTGGTGGCGCGCGGCATGGGGCGGCCCTGCGTCGCCGGCGCCGGCGGCATCACCGTGGACTACAACGCGCAGACGCTGTCGGCGGCGGGCAAGACGGTGCGCGACGGCGAGATCATCACGCTCGACGGCGCCACCGGCGAGGTGTTCGTCGGCGCGGTGGCGATGGTGGAAGCGGAAATGTCCGAAGACTTCGCCACGCTGATGGTGTGGGCCGACAAGGCCCGCCGCATGGGCGTGCGCGCCAACGCGGAGACGCCGCTGGATGCGGAAACCGCGCGCAAGTTCGGTGCCGAGGGCATCGGCCTGTCGCGCACCGAGCATATGTTCTTCGACCCGGCGCGCATCGGCGCAATGCGGCAGATGATCATGGCGAGCGACGAGGCCGGCCGCCGCGCCGCGCTCGCCCTGCTGCTGCCGTTCCAGCGCGAGGATTTCCGCCAGCTCTTCACCATCATGGCCGGGCTGCCGGTGACAATCCGCTTGCTCGATCCGCCGCTGCACGAATTCCTGCCGCACGCGACGGCGGAGATGGAGGATGTGGCGCAGGGCCTGGGCACGGATGTCGAGACGATCCGCCGGCGCGCCGCGGAACTCGCCGAGGCCAACCCGATGCTGGGCCTGCGTGGTTGCCGATTGGGGATCGAATACCCGGAAATCTATGAAATGCAGGTGCGGGCGATCTTCGAGGGTGCGTTGGCGATGGCCAAGGACACCGGCAAGGAGCCGCCGCATCCCGAGGTGATGATCCCGCTGATCGCCACCCGGCGCGAGATGGAGATCACCCGTGCGCAGGTGGACAAGGTTGCGGCCCAGGTGTTCGCCGAAACCGGCCAGACGATCGAGTATAGCGTCGGCACCATGATCGAGCTGCCGCGCGCGGCGCTGGTGGCCGACAAGATCGCCGAGCTCGCGGACTTCTTCAGTTTCGGCACCAACGACCTGACGCAGACCGTGTACGGGCTGTCGCGGGACGACGCGGGCAAATTCCTGCCGAAATACCTCGAGGCGGGGATTTTCCCGAAGGATCCGTTCGTGTCGATCGACCCGGACGGCGTCGGTGAGATGATGCGGATCGGCGCGGAGAAGGGGCGGTCGGTGAAGCACCACCTGAAGCTCGGCATCTGCGGCGAGCATGGCGGCGATCCGGCCTCGATCGCACTGTGTGAGAAGCTCGGGCTGGATTATGTGTCGTGCAGCCCATACCGCGTGCCGGTGGCACGTCTCGCCGCCGCCCAGGCCGCGCTGGGCGTGGAGAGCGATAGGACGGCCTAACAAGCCTCCAGCGCCTCGCGTGGGATATCAACAAACCTCTCCCGCTTCGCGGGAGAGGTCGATGGCGCGCAGCGCCGAGGGTGAGGGCGATCGGGTCGGCACGGTGCCTGACAGCCGCGCCAGGCTGTGCTACGTTCCACGCCATGAACGTGGCGTTGCGCAGGCCAATGACGCTCGGGGAGTTCCTCGCCTGGGAGGAGCGCCAGCCGACACGTCACGAGTTCGATGGCTTCCAACCGGTCGCCATGACCGGAGGCACCGTCGCGCACAATCGGATCATGCGCCGGCTTCACCGAGCTTTGGAAACCAGGCTTGCAGGCAAACCCTGCGAGCCGTTCGGCCCTGATGTGAAGATCATCGTCGATGGCAGGGCGCGTTATCCCGATGCGGTTGTGAGCTGCACTCCCCAGGACGACAGCGCCCAGGTCATCGAGAATCCAGTGGTCGTATTCGAGGTATTGAGCGAGAGCACTTCTCGAACCGACCGTATCGAGAAGGTCCGCGAGTACCAGGCAACGCGCTCGATCATGCGCTACATTATTCTCGAGCAAGACAGTATCGGCGCGACGACGCTTGAACGGCGGGACGACGCCTGGGTGGTTTTCACGTTGACCGACGGCGACCGGCTTCTCATGCCGGAGATCGGCATCGAGATTCCACTTGCCGATCTGTATGCCGGCATTCGCCGTTTGGGGATCGAGGTGCCGCAGGGTTGAAACCCGGCCTGCCGATCGGCCGCCACAAGGCCAACGCCGCATGAAACGAGGGGCGGCGATTGTCGCACTGCCACTTGCAGCGCGATCACCGCCCTACCGCCGCGGTGCCCAGGCAACTGCATTGGCACAACGAGAGTCCCCGATGTAGCCTCACGCTATGGGCACCGATCTCGATCTCCCCGCCTATTTCGCGCGCCTCGGCTATACCGGGCCGGCCGATCCAACTCTCCCCGTATTGCGCGAGCTTTGCGCACGACACGTGAGTCAGATCGCCTTCGAGTGTCTCGATCCGTTCCTCGGCCTTCCGGTGGATCTCGATCCGGCGACCGTGCATGCGAAATTGGTGCGCGCCCGGCGCGGCGGCTATTGTCATGAACACAACGCGCTGTTCCATGACGTCTTGGCCGCCATGGGGTTTTCCGTCGTCGCGCTGGGCGGGCGGGTTGTCTGGGCCTTCAACGGCCAACCGGCGCCGCTGACGCATCGGCTGACACTCATCAGACTCCCCGAAGGTCGTTTCATCGCCGATGTCGGCTTTGGCGGTCAAAGCCCGACCGCGCCGTTGCGTCTCGAGCACGGCCTCGAGCAAGCAACCCCACATGGCACCTATCGTATAGCGCACAATGGCGAGGCCTTCGGCTTGCAGTTGCAGCTCGGGGATCGTTGGCAGACGATGTACGAATTCACTCTCGTCCCCCAGGCGCACGTGGATTTCGAGGTCGCCAACTGGTTCACCTCGACCCACCCGCGCTCGCTGTTCACCCAGAATCTCATCGTCTGTCGGGTCATCGGCGATACACGGGTCAATCTGTTCAACGCGAATCTTTCGGTTCGGCACCCGGACGGGCATGTCGAGCCAGGCGTCGTGGCGGACGCCACGGAACTGGGAAAACTCCTGGAGGACGTCATGGGGTTGGAGCTGCCCGCCCCGGCAGACATTATTTGGACGAAAGCGGCAAGGCGGCTCGGCTCGCTCGGCCCGATGTAGAAAAGCCTCCAGTCGGCTCTGCCCCGTGGCCGCAGGGGTTACCCCTCATCGAGCCAGACTCATCGATCCCAGCCTCATCGAACCAGGCTCATCGATCCAGACTCATCGTGCCAGAATCATCGAGCCAGACGCCGGACGTCTCCGCCACCAGCCGCCGGCGCGGTGCGTTGCACCACTCGCTTCAGTCCGCCAGCGCCGACACCTCCCGCCGAGCAACGACGCGTGGCGCCGTCTCGCTGATCCCCACCACCAGCGCCGCCAAAATGATCTGCGCCCCGACCGCGAGCCATAACGCGGAAGCAAGTCCGAAATGGTCCGCAACGATACCGCCAACAACCGGCATCACCGCCGTTCCCATCATCACCGCAAAGAAATTGGTCATCCCCAGCGCTGCGCCCCGCAACTCCCGTGGCGCTTGCTCGCTGACGCATGTTGCAATCACGATGGGACTGAGCCCGAAGCCGAAGAACCCGCTCGCCCCGGCGAGCAACCGCATCCCGCCGATGTCGAGGCCGCCGGCGATGTAAAGCCCCAGCGACGCCGCGCAGAGCAAGGCACTCGCAAGAATGACCGGCCGGCGCCCCAGGTAGTCCGAGGCGAGCGGCAGCAAGAGCTGGCCGGCCGTCCCGACAAAGCCCCAGGTGGATACAACGGTCCCTGCCTCCACCAGTCCGAAGCCGCGAACCTTGGTAAGGAACAGCACGTTGTAGCCGATCGAAAGTTGCAGCCACGCCAGCGTCGCGCAACCCATCAAGGTGACCAGCAGCACCGAGCGGATCCGCAACAGCCCCAGCGTCGTGCGCCAATCGATCTTGCGTCGCTCGGCGTGCGTGGTCGGCTCCCGCATCACCGCGAACAGCGCGACGAACACCACCGCCGTGACCATGCCGATGATCGGGAACACCCAGCGCCAACCCAAATGGGCCGTCAGCGTGGTGACGATCAGGGCGCCCAGCCCGACGCCGAAAAAGCTGTAGCCCGCATTGTACAGCGCCTGGTTGAACCCGCGCCGCTGCGGCGCGGCTTCCTCGCTGATGGTCGCCTGGCCGACCGACCATCCGATGCCATCGCCGAGTCCCAACAGGTCGCGCACCACGAACATCGACAGGAAGTTCCAGGTGGCGCCCATCGCCGCGGTCGCCAGGGCGGTGAACGCCACCGCCGGCAACAAGATCGCGCGCCGGCCCCGATTATCGGACAGCCACCCGCCGATCCAACTGCTCAGCGCCCAACTGATCGAGGTGCCGGAAATCAGCAGCCCTGCCTGCCAGAGCTGCATATGGAACTCCGGCACGATGATCGGAAATATGAAGCCGATGCCGACACGGTTCAGCCCGATGCAGCCCCAGAACAGGACGAGCAAGACCATGATGGTAAGTTCATAACGGGCCGGTCTGCGGCTCGGCATGGCGGAGTCCCCTGACGTTTCTAGGTTCGTATTTTCTCCCCCTTCCCCTTGACGGCTTGGGCCGCGAAGCGGACCGAGGTCGGGGGAGGGGGAGTGATTTATCCCCCTACCGTCCCTCGCTTTTCTCGAACTGGCGCCGCGCGCGGCCCTGGGCGAAGTCGGTGGCCGGCGGGTGCTTGAACTTGCGGATCTCCCCCGCGCCTGGTGGCGGCGCATCACCGATCGGCCGAGCATCGCCCGCGATCGTCACCCGATCCATGCGCCGCCGCTGCGGATAGTAGTCGTGCACCGCCGCATGCTGCACCGAGCGATTGTCCCAGGACACAAGCTGGTTCGGTGACCACCGGTGGCGGTACTGATGTTCCAGCCGATTCACCAAACCGAACAGAGTCCCCAGCAGCGTCCGGCTTTCCTGTTCTTCCATGCCCTTGATGTACAGCGTGAACTGCGGATTGACGAAGATCGCTTTGCGTCCGGTCACGGGATGCACCCGCACCACCGGATGCGTCGCCGGACGATACAGGTTCTCGAAATATTGTAGCCGCTTCGTGCACCGCCTCCAGCCCTGACAAGAAATTCTGCATCCGGTCCGATAGTCCGTCATACGCCGCGGTCATGCTGCAAAAACAGGTGTCGCCGCCGATCTCCGGTATCACCTTCGAACACAGCGCGGTGGCCATCGGGGGAATTTCGCGAAACGTCTCGTCGGAGTGCCAGATGTCGGTCGCGTGCGGCGGGTTGCCCTCCTTGTTGTCGAACACGATCAGC
>Ga0182030_10006955_pt1 | contig 23700 bp, 16 predicted proteins | sample 812S3MmetaG_FD_121299 | JGI IMG/M metagenome (GOLD analysis project Ga0182030, IMG submission 121299) | Permafrost microbial communities from Stordalen Mire, Sweden - 812S3M metaG (Illumina Assembly) | ecosystem: Environmental > Terrestrial > Soil > Wetlands > Permafrost | place: Sweden...
CTGAGCCACTACTCCACAAAAAGCAAATCTGATTAGCCACGGATGAACACAGATGAACACGGATAAAAAACAAGGCGTCTTCTTATCCGTGTTCATCTGTGTTCATCCGTGGCCAATAAGTTTCTTGCCGCCAAGGTGAGCTCATCCTCATTCCACGACATCGGGAGTCCAGCGTCTCGGCGCTTGCAGACTGAGAGTCTGCGCCACGTCCGTTGCGGTGAGGTTATTCATGTGCGCGCCCTAAGAGCTAGCCAAGGTCTCAGCCCTTGAAATCCTCCGGATCTGGAAGTCAGAAGCGGTCCCTGCGAGCGCGGTGAAGTCTTGACAGCCCGGGAGGGCAGTCACAGGCCAGAATCCGTCGGTCGCGCACCCGGCAGGTAACGCCGAGTCAACTTTCCTGCAGGCGGCATTCTTGTAGTAGTTCTGTTCACGAAATGACAGCCAGGAAGCTAACAGCTAAACGCAAAAAAGGAGACGCGAGGGCCCGGGTACGGGACCTGTCGTCTCCTTATTAAGGATGCCCGCGGCGGGCGCAATTCACGCCGGCCGCGGGCTAGGAGGAACTACTCGCGAAGTTAGCCGCGGAGCAGGGTCAGGATCGACTGGGGAGCCGAATTGGCCTGCGCCAGAGCGGCGGTACCGGCCTGAACCAGGATTTGCGCCTTGCTCAGGTTGGAAGCTTCGGTAGCCATGTTGGCGTCGCGGATGCCGGATTCGGAGGCCACTTGGTTGGTCACCTGGCTCTGGGCGAGCTGGATGGCGTAGTTGAAGAGGTTCTCGCCCTTACCGACAGCGGCTTGCGCCTTGCCCAACGTGCTCACCGCGTTGGTGAGCGCCGTTACGGCGTTTTCGGCGGTTGCCAGGGAGGAAATGTCCACGGTGGATGCGGTGCCGAGCGCCTTCGAAGCGATCACCGAACCGCCCTGAACGCTATTGGTTCCCCCCGAGTCCGGAGTGTAGATACCCTGGGCCACATTGGACGCTAAGGTACCCGTACCGGTTGGGGTGGTCCCCACGGAGAGGTTGAAATTGGCCAGGCCGCTGACCAATCTGATTCCATCGGCGCCGGTGGAGGACTGATCCTTCACGGCGACGATCTGGTTCAGCGTGGAGTCGTTGGATTGCTGCAGGGCCGAGTTGATGGCGCTGATCGCGGCGTCTACGTTGTTGGCGTTGCCGTTGGTACCGTTGGTGCCGCCGGTCAGGCTGATATCGATGGAGTGCGTGACGCCGTTGGAGTCGGGCGAACTCAGCGTGATGTTCTGCGAGGCGTTCGCCACGGAGATTCCGGTAAAGTTCAGGAAACCGCTGGTGGAAGTGCCATTGGCATCGATGCTGGGCGAGGCTAGGTCGCCGGCGTTGGTGTTCGCCGTCGCCGTCAGGGTTGCGGTGGAGGTGGTCGCAGCTACGCCTGCCACGGTTGTGGCATTGAAGCCGAAGCCTGCGCCGGTTCCCCCGACATTGCCGTTGACATTCAGACGGAAATCCGTGCCGTTTCCCGATGTCAGCTCAATGTTGCCGCCATTGTCAATGGCCGTGATGTTGGCGGCGCGGGTCAAGGCGTTGCCCTGAAGAGCGCCGTTGAGGGTGGTAATAGCGGCGGTTTCGTTGGCGCCCACGGCGAGGTTACCGAGGTCCACCAGCTGGCTGCCGATACCAATTTGGACGTCCTGTGTTGCGCCAGTATAGTCGGCCGCGCCAGCAGTTATGCTGGAGTAGCTGGCGGCGTTGCCGGCGCCGGTGAGGAAGGTTCCCAGGCCCAGGTAGTTGTTGACATCGCCGGAGGTTTGCACCTGGAGGCTCTGTCCCTGGCCCGCGGAGAATACCAGCTTGCCTCCGGAAAGGCTGGCCGTCACGCCTGCCAGGGCCGTAGCCCCTCCTGTGACCGCGGCTGCGAGCCCGTTCTGTACATCGGTAAGGAGGTTGGTATTGGAGGTTTCCGTACCCGCGATGGCGACGGTGACGGCTGACGTGGTACCACCAGTGGTGATCTGCAGTTTCACAGTCTCCGCGCTGGCAGCGCCGGCGGCGTTCACGGTACCGCCGGTGACCTGAGTGGCCACCGATTGGCCGGAGGGCGTGTTGGCGGCCGTGACGTTGCCTAACAGTGCATTGGCGGTGGAATCGCCCGCTTCCACCTGGAAGGCGGAAGTGGATGAAGTGAATTGCAGTTGCGTGCCGGTGGTGGAACTGGTGGTCAGCGAAGCCGTGATGCCGGCATTCTTGAACGCTGTCGCCTGCTGGCTGCCCCCGCCGCCGGCCGCCTGAATGGCCGAGTTGATGGCCGTGGTCAGCGTGGTCGCGTCGGTGACACCGCTCAGGTTGACGGAAACTCCTACACGGTTGCTCCCGCCCGTGTCGGAGAAGCCCGGACCGGTGAAGTAGAGCTCGGTGTAGCCGGCCTTGGTTTGGGTGTTCTGGTTGGCGAGGTTATTGATGATGTTGGATACAGAGGTGCTGGTGCCGGACACGACTTTGCTGCCGTCACCGATATCCACGGCGCTGCTGCCTGTCGCCGAATACCCGGTAAGGCCGAGCGACTTGGTGTCCACCGCCGAACTGCTCAAGTTCAGGTTGATCGATCCGTTCTGGATGACCGTGCTGCTGCTACCCGCCGTGCCGCCGCCGATGAATACCGACAGGTCCTTTGCAAACGTGCCGCCGTTGTTCAGGCCGATGGCTTGCGCCTGGCGGTCGACTTCGGAAAGTACGCTCTGAAATTCCGAGTTCAACACGCCCCGATCGCCCGTGAACGTGCTGCTGGAGGACTCGGTCGCCAGCGTGCTGGCGCGGTCGAGCAACTGGGAAATGTTATTCACACCGCCGTCGACGGTCTGCAGCGTGGCCAGTCCGCTGTTGGCGTTTTGAATACCTTGCGTGAGGACAGCCGCTGAGTTACGCAGGCCATTGGCGATGGCCAGACCGGCCGCATCGTCTCCCGAGTTTACAATGCGCAAACCGGAAGTGACTTCGTTGATTGTCGCCGATTGAAACTTCGAATCTGCCGACAAATAGTTCTGCGCGCTGAGCGCAGCGATGTTGGTGTTGATTGAAAAAGACACGTGACTTCTCTCCTGTGGCCCGCGACGCCAGGCGTCCTGTCTGGCGGGATGACTTTGTCATCCGGAGCTTCAAACCCCTTATCGAACGTTACTCCGGTGTTTTCGGAATAATCGTCTTAATTTCGGCGGTTCGTCTAAAACTCGCCGGATGCCCGCATGGAGTGGGTTGATTTGCCCACGATTCGCGTCCGCGGCCTTTGGTGGGTGACGTGCACTTTGCCGGGCTGCGATGATCACCCCCGTCGGCAACTCGTTGGAAAAATATATGGACCTGCTCAGCACGCGGCAGAAGCTGATCGTGTCCAATATCGCCAATGCCGATACTCCGGGGTATAAGACTCGCGATGTGAATTTTCAGAGCCAGTTTCAGGATCTTTTGAACGGCGGGCGGGCATCCGCTGTGGAAGTGGGCGGATTGAAGACCACCAACGACGGCAACAACGTCAGCTTGGACCGCGAGGCGCGGCTGCTCTCGGAAAATGCGCTGCGCTTCAATATCGCGACCCAGTTAATGAAGAGCCAGTTCGCCACGCTGAAGAACGCCATCGATGAAGGGAAGAACGGATGAGCCTTTTTTCCGCCTTATCCATTAGCGCATCGGGCATGTCGGCGCAACGCACCCGTGCCGAACTCCTCACCGAGAATCTGGCCAACGCGGAAACTACGCGCACCGCGGACGGCGGCCCCTATCGGCGCAAAGACGTGGTGTTCCAGTCGCAGGGAGTCGCTTCTCCTTTCGCTTCCGCCCTCACTACCGCGATGGGGTCGGACCCGGCGGGAGTTTCGGTGGCCGAGGTCGTCACCGACCAGGGAGAGCCCGACCGACGCTATCTGCCCAATCATCCCGACGCCGGCGCCGACGGTTACGTCGCCTTTCCGCGGATCAATCCGGCTGAGGAAATGGTCGACCTGATGAGCGCTTCGCGCAGCTATCAGGCCAACGTCGCCAGCATGTCCGCGGTCAAGGACATGATTATGCGCTCCATCGATCTACTCCACTAATCGCCATGTCCTTCGCCATCCCATCGATCTCTTCCATCGCTCCGATAGCCGGAGCTCCGGCAACCACTGCCACGGCCAAGGCGGGAGGATCCGGCGGCTTCTCGTCGTTGCTGGAGAGCGCCATTCAGGGCGTCGAGAAACCGGGAGCGGAAGCCGACCAGGCGGTGCAGAGCTTTCTGAGCGGTGAAAACGAGGACATCCACACCGTCGCGCTGGCTACCCAGCGGGCGTCTCTGGCATTCGACCTGGGAATGCAGATGCGCAACAAAGTAATTTCGGCCTACCAGGAGGTCATGAAGATGCAGTTGTAGTGGCCCGCTCTTCAGAGCGGCCTCGCTGTCTGCATTTCATTCGACCCCATGGCACAATTCCGCAAGATCTTCGCGAGCCTCACGCTCCGCCAGAAGGCCACCATCGCGGTGGTCGCGCTGCTGTCGGTCGCCGGGCTCTACTACATGATGCACTGGCGGAAGGAACAGGATTTCAAAGCGCTCTACACCGGTCTGGCGCCGGAGGACTCCGCCGCGGTGGTCCAGAAGATCAAGGAATCCGGCAGGGAGTATCGCATCTCAGACGTGGGAGACGTAATTTCCGTACCGTCCTCACAGGTGGCGGAAGTACGGCTTGAACTGGCGGGCGCGGGCTTGCCCCGAACCGGACGGATCGGCTTCGAAATTTTCGACAAGAGTAATCTGGGGGCTACCGAATTCGTGGAGCACGTGAACTATCGGCGCGCACTCGAAGGGGAGTTGGAACGCTCCGTATCGGCCATGACTGAAGTGGATCAGGCCCGGGTACACGTGACGTTTCCGAAGGAATCCGTGTTCCTGGAATCGCGCGAGCCGGCCAAGGCCAGCGTGATCGTCAAACTCAAACCCGGCGCGCACCTCTCGCCGCGCAATGTCACAGCACTCACGCACCTGTTGAGCAGCGCGGTGGAAGGGCTCGCCCCGGATGCCGTATCGGTAATGGATATGCAGGGCAACTTGCTGAGCGATCCACGTCCTTCCTCGCCCGATGAAGCCGCCAGCGAAGCAGCTCTCGATTACCGGCAGAAGGTGGAGCACGACCTGTTGCAAAAGATCGGCACGACGCTCGACCCGCTGCTGGGACACGAGAAGTACCGCGCCAGCGTCTCTGTGGATTGCGATATCACCAGCGGCGAGCAGAGTGAAGAATCGCTTGACCCGGAGCGATCCGTCATGGTGAGCTCGCAGAAAACCGAAGAAGCGTCCGGCTCTGCAGCATCGGGAGGCATACCGGGCACAGCTTCCAACTTGCCGAAGCCCCCAGCGCGGCTCGCGGGTTCGGGAAACACCACCACCCACAAGACCGAAAACATCACGTACCAGACCAGCCGCACCGTCCGCACCACCAAGCTTCCGCAGGGCGGCGTCAAGAAAATCTCGATTGCGCTGCTGCTGGATCAGGGTATTCGCTGGGAAGGAGTGGGCAAGTCCGCGCAGCGCGTGCTGATTCCGCTGGCGCCGGAAACCATCAAATCGATTCAGGATGTGGTGACCGCGGCGGTTGGCTTCACGCCGACGCGCGGTGACCAGATCACGGTGGAGAGCCTCCCGTTCGAAGAGACTCTGAACCGTCTTCCGCCGGAGCTCGTGTCACCGGTTTCGGCACAACCCACTCCCGTAACCGGTTTCGATTGGAGGAAGCAGATGCCCATTGTGATTGGCGCCGCCGCGGGCGCCGTGATTGTCATTATCATTGCGGTGATCGCGATGGTTCGCAGCCGCAAGCGGGCCACGGCGAAGGCAGGGGCCGAAGCGGAAATGGCCAATAGAGCGATCCAGTCGGGCGGCAAACCGGCCCTCCCTGTGGCGGGCGCCGCCACCGCCTCGCTGGAGCAGCAACTGGAAGCCCGCATGGCGGAGCGCGCGGTCGAACAGGAACAGGCCGACCTGGCAGCGCTAGCCGCCATCAAAGTGCCGCCGGTGAAGACCAAGAAGGCCGAAGTATTGGCCAAACAGCTAAAGGAGAACGCCAAGAAAGATCCGACTTCTTCCGCGCACATCTTGCAGGCGTGGATTCATGACCGCACCTGACACTATCTGAGCGCTAATCGTTGAACCAATCGTTGAACCCATCGTGAACCCATCGTGAACCCATCGTGAACCCATCGTGAACCAATGATCGCCAACGTCCAAAACAATAACGAGGTCCTCACCGGGATTGAGAAAGCCGCCATCCTCATGGTCATGCTCGGCGATCAGATCAGCGGCGATCTGCTGAAACTGCTCAATGAGGATGAAGTCCAGCTGATAAGCCGCCAGGTGGCGCGCCTCAAGAAGGTGACGCCCCAGGATGCCGAGTCGGTGCTGGAGGAGTTCTACCAACTCACGGCGGCCCGCGATTATGTCGCGAAAGGCGGTCTGGACTATGCCCGCACCATGCTGTACAACGCCTTCGGTCCGGAAACTTCAAAGCGCCTGATGGATCGCCTGGTGAAGGCCCTGGGCGAGGACATGGCGTCTTTCGACGCTCTGCAGAAGGCCGATCCGCAGCAGCTGGCAAAATTTCTACACAACGAACATCCGCAAACCATCGCGCTGGTGCTGTCCCACCTCAACCCTTCGCAAGCCGCGGCGCTGCTCGCTTCGCTGCCCCCGCACCTGCGCGGGGACGTGGCGCTGCGAGTCGCCAGCCTGGACCAGATTTCGCCGGACGTGATCAACAAAATCGCGGTGGTGATCGGCCAGAAGCTGAACGCGCTGGGCGAATTCAGCCGTGAGTCGTATGGCGGAGTCCGCGCGGTAGCGGAAATGTTCAACCGCCTCGACGGCGAGACCGCCAAGGAAATTCTAAATTCTATCGAAGGGCAGGACGCCAACCTGGTGGAGACCATCCGGCACCTGATGTTCGTATTCGAGGACATCCTGCTGATCGACCCGAACGGTCTGAAGGAAGTGTTGGCCCGGGTGGATCGCAAGCAGATCACCATGGCGTTGAAGGGCACGGCGGATCAGCTCAAGAATCATTTCCTGCAATGCATGTCGTCGCGCGGCGCGGAAATGGTCCGCGAAGATATGGACGCCATGGGCCCGGTGAAGATGAAGGAAGTGGAAACCGCGCAGCAGCACATCATCGGGGTCATTCGGCAGTTGGAAGCGGAGGGTGTTTTGAGCGTACGTGGAACCGTGGGCGAACAATATGTCGTCTAGACTCATCATGAATCCGGAGGCGGATTCCATCGAGCCGATGCCGTGGATGCAGATGTCTCCCCGGCCGGCCAGCGGCCCCATTTACAGAGAGGTCAGGAAGACCGACCAGGCAAATAAGGACGAGTTGCAGTTGCAGTTGGCCGCCGCGGAAGCCAAAGCCGAGGTTCGTGTGCGGGAAGCCCGCGAGGCCGGACGGCGCGAAGGAGACGCCGCGGCACGGCAGGCACTCCAGGCGGAAGTTCGCGAAGTGACCACGAGGCTGGCCGCTTCCATTCAACAAATGGTGGAGTTGCGTCCTCGCCTGCGTCTCCAGGCGGAATCCGATCTGGTGCGGCTGGCAGTGTCGATCGCGCGGCGCATTGTGTTCCGCGAGTTGACCATCGATCCCGAAGCCGTCACCGCCCTGGCGCGGGTGGCTCTCGACAAGTTGCGCATGCAGGAGGTCACCAAAGTGCGTGTTCACCCCGAGCATAAGCCAATCGTCCAGGAATACCTGGCGAAGAACAGCGCGGCGCACGTGGAGGTAACGGCCGACCAGACGCAGCCTCGCGGGAGCATGATCTTCGAGACTGCCCGTGGCAACCTGGACGTTTCCGCCGATACCCAGCTTCGCGAAATCGAGCGCGGCCTCACTGACCGTCTGAGAGGGCAAAACCTATGACCGATGCCATCACCCTGGCGCCCTATCTCGCCCGCATGGAAACCATCGAGCCGGCGCGCTGGACCGGCGAAGTCACCGAACTGATCGGGCTGCTGGTGGAATCGCGCGGACCGGCGGTGGCGATCGGCGATTTCTGCGAGGTCCTCACCGTCTCGGGCCGATCGATCCGCACGCAAGTGATCGGCTTTCGCAACGGCTGCGTGCTCTCCATGCCGCTCGAAGAGACGGACGGTTTGCAGTTGGGCGACCTCATCGTCGCGCGCAGCGATCAGGCCCGCGTGCCCGTCGGTCCGGGACTGATGGGCCGTGTGCTGGACGGATTCGGCCTCCCCATGGACAGCGGTCCGCCTATCGAAGCAGTGGCCGCGTACGATCTTTATAAAGCGCCGCCCAGCCCTCTGGCCCGCGAACACATCGTGGAGCAACTGGTGACCGGTGTGCGGGCCATCGATAGCTTGCTGCCGTGCGGGAAAGGGCAGCGCGTCGGCATTTTCGGAGGCAGCGGCGTCGGCAAGAGCACGCTGCTGGGTGCGATGTCGCGCCAGAATTCCGCCGATGTCAGCGTGATCGCGCTCATCGGGGAGCGCAACCGCGAAGTGCGCGCCTTCCTGGAACACGAACTCGGGGCGGAAGGCATGAAACGCTCGGTCGTGGTGGTGGCGACGTCCGACCGGCCGGCGCCGGTTCGCGTGCGCGCCTGCTTCGTCGCGCTGGCTATCGCCGAGTACTTCCGCGATCAGGGCGCCAATGTGCTGATGGTGATGGATTCGGTGACGCGCTTCGCCATGGCGCAGCGCGAGATCGGCCTGGCCGCGGGCGAACCGCCCAGCCAGAAGGGCTACACGCCGTCGGTTTTCAATTTACTTCCGCGCGTGTTCGAACGCGCCGGCAATTTCAAGCGCGGTTCGATCACCGGCTTCTTCACGGTGCTGGTGGAGGGCGATGATTTCAACGAGCCGATAACGGACGCTGTGCGCGGCATCCTGGACGGCCACATCATTCTTTCGCGGCAACTCGGGGCAGTGGGACATTACCCGGCGATCGATGTGCTGAATTCCGTGAGCCGTCTGCAATCGCAGATCTCGAAACCGGAGCAGAAAGCGGCCGCGCGCGCCGTCCGCGAGGCGCTGGCGACCTACCAACGTTCCGAAGATCTGATCCAACTGGGAGCTTATCAGTCGGGCGCCAACCCGCTACTCGACCGCAGCATCAAGAACCGGCCGGCGATTCTGGACTTCCTCCGGCAAGACGCCGAGTTCAACGCGCCTCTGGGTGAAACGCTGGGCGGCATCGCCAAACTGGCGGAGAGGCTGCGGGCGGAATCGTGAAGGGGTTTCAATTTCCACTGGAGCGGGTGCTCTCCTGGCGGCAGACCGAGCAAACCATGGCGGAAGCCGCGCTGGCACGGCTGCTGGGGGAACAACGTAGCGCGCAACAGGCGCGTGCCGATCTGCAGACTGGCCGCGTGACGGCGCAGGTGATGGTGGCGCGGGCGCCATCCTCCCTTGGTATGGAGATCGACAAGCTGGATCGATTGCGCATGTGGACCGTTCGCGAGGACGGCAGGCTGAGTGCCCGCTTACAGGAACTGCAGAAGGCCGTCGAGGACCAGAAACGCGTGGTGGCGAATACCGCTCGCAATGTGAGAATGCTGGAACGGTTGCGCACCCGCCGCCACTCGGAGTGGAAAGCGGAAGTGGACCACGAAATGGAGACGCTGACCGGGGAGTGGGCGGTCACGCAATGGCGAAGAAATCAGAAGGCTTTGACGTAGGACATGCTTTAGCTTGTCCAAGATTTTGCAAACATCAGGCATCGGCATCGAAGCCCCGGAAATTTCGTCACGTATCGAAAACGGCGGCCTGAAAGGCCGCCTGCAGGCACGATTGCCTGCCACACGAAAAGGCCAAAGAGGCGCTACAGAGTTGGCGCCGGCGCATCGATCACAGCCCGCACCTTGGCGGCCATCAGATTGGGCACGTAAGGCTTCGGCAAATAAGCCAGTCCGCGATCCAGAATCCCTCTCAGGGTAGTCACCTCACCCGTGTAGCCTGACGTGAAGAGCACCCGAATGCCCGGCCGCAGCGCAACCAACCGCTTGGCCAATTCGAATCCGTTCATCCCGGGGAGCACGACGTCGGTCACCAATACATCGATCGTCTCAGAGTAGTGCTCCACCAGAGCGAGAGCCTCACTCCCGCTGGATGCGCTCAGAACGCGGTAGCCGCACTCGGCCAACACCTGGGCCGCAAACTGACGCACCTCCTCCTGGTCCTCGACGAGCAGAATCGTCTCGGAACATGGGGCGCCCGTCTGGACGGCTGCCGACTCTTCGCTTCCGCTGGACACCGGCTGAATGCGCGGCAGATAGATGCGGAACATGGTCCCGGCGCCGGGCTCGCTGTACACACGAATCCACCCCTGGCTCTGCTTGACGATGCCATATACAGTTGCCAGACCCAGCCCCGTTCCCTGGCCTGGTGGTTTGGTGGTGAAAAATGGCTCGAAGATCCGTTTCCTGGTGTCCTCATCCATGCCGACTCCGTTGTCGGAGACGGCCAGCACGACGTACGGGCCGGCGATCGCCTCGGAATCCTCCGCCAGCCAGCTCGGATCGACATCGACGTCGGAGGTCTCGATGGTGAGCCGGCCGCCATCCGGCATAGCATCGCGGGCATTCACCACCAGATTCATCAGAACCTGGTGAATCTGTCCGGCATCGGCCATCGCCTGCCCCAGCGTGGGGCTCAATTTAGTTTCCAGGTGGATGGCTTCGCCGAGCAGCCGCGTCCAGATCCCGTCGGAGTCCGCGACGACCAGATTCAGATTGAGCGGCTTGGGCTGGATCACCTGTTTGCGGCTGAACGCCAGCAATTGCTGGGTGAGGCCGGCAGCGCGAGCGCCGGCTTTCAGTACCTGATCGAGCGGGGTGCACAACGGGTCGCCTTCCTGCAATTTTCGCCGAACGATTTCGGTGTAGCCGCTGATCACGGTAAGCAGGTTGTTGAAATCGTGCGCCACGCCGCCCGCCAGGCGGCCCAGGCCTTCCATCTTCTGCGCTTGCAGATACTGCTCCTGCAGGGCGCGATGCTCGGTGATATCGATTGCGAGATTGGCGAAGCCCACACGCCGGCCCTGCGCGTCGCGAAGGGCGATGATATTGGCCTGAAACCAGCGCACCCTTCCGTTTTTCGTGAGAACTCCCGGCTCGGCTGCCCAATGGGAGGGAGTATCGTCCGAAAGCGATTCCATGATGCGCGCAACCCGCATGCGATCCTCGGGCACCAGGAACTCGGCGATCGGACGGCCGATGAGTTCCTGACGATCCCAACCGGTGGCGGCGAGGAAGTAGTCGTTACAAAACGTGAAGCGCCCCTGAAGGTCCATGATGGTGGCGGACATGCGGACGTTTTCGAGAAGACCGCGGAAACGCCGTTCCGATTCGCGCAATTCCAGCTCCGATCGTTTTACTTTTTCGCGCTCCTGGGTGGCACTGTAGGCCTGCCACGCCGCCAGCATCAGGAGCACAGCGAACACCACAGCGACGGCGATCAGCCATTGCTCGCGCCGGCGAGCATTTCGCTCAGCCTCGATCAACTCCCCGGTTCGCCCTGGCAGGAATCCCCACTTCGCCATCAGCGAAGGAAACAAGCCCGCCTCTGCCATCAGCCCGATCTCGTCCCGTAGTGCGTCCGCGGCGTCCGCCGATTCGAACGTGGAGCCCACTCCTTCCTGAAAATAGGGAAGCCCGTTGGGAACGATTCGGATAGTTCGCCCCGGACAACCTCCCCCGTCGAGAAGCGCCTTGATGGCGGCGTGCGCCTCAATGAACGCAGCGTCGACCTCCCCGGTGCAAATGCCCGTTAACAGAGAGCGCTGCGGCATCGCAATACTGTGCGCATGAGGAATAAAGCGGGAGAGCAACCTGAGATCGATCGGCACTCCCGAGTAGCCGATTCGTTTACCGGCGAGATCGCTCAATTGCCGGACTGCACTGTCATCGCGGACCATGGTGGAGAGTGCAGATTCCAGAAATGGGGGCGAAATATGGACTACGTTCGCCCGCTCCGGCGTAATCGTCATTACCGGCCAGAGATCCGCGTGACCGCGGCGAAGGGCGGCCTCCGCGCTCTCCGGCAGATACACCCAGGTGAGACGAATGCCACGTCGCCGCGCCGCCTGGCGCAGAAGTTCCACGGCAAATCCGGTGGGTTCGCCGTTGGGACCAAGCAGTTGGCTGGGGGAATTCGGTTCCCATCCGATGCGATACGTACGGCCGGTTATGCGAGTCTGCTTGGCGTTGTGCCAGATGAGAAGCCCCACCCCGGCGACAACCAGGAGTCCGCACACGCAAATCGCGAAGCGTTTCAAGCTACTCATTTGAAAGTCTTTCGACTCTACCATGGGGCTTGTGCGCGGGCAAGCCCTAGCGGTACTTTCGCAAAGCCAGAATCGTTTCATTCGTTGAGGAGCCTTATTGGCTGCGGTGTGATCCACAAACTAGATGAAACATCACGTTCTGGAAACTGGGCGTCAGGTGTTGACCATCTGTTTGCAGGCCTTGAACTGAATTTGGAAGGTTGGTATTTGGCCGCCGATGAACGCGGATAAACGCCGATAAGCACAGCTTTTTGGGTTCCATCGGCGTTCATCCGCGTTCATCGGCGGCCCATTTTGCTCGTCCGCGGAGTTGCCATAGCTCGGCTCGTCCGACGAAACATAGCTCGGCTCGTCCGACGAAACGAGGTGCCTGCATGATTTGTTTGATCTATGACCTGCATCACGAGCATCACGACCGGAACCGCTTGCTGGAGAAGCCTGCGGAACTTCCTCGTCATCACCCTGATCTGCCAGATTTGCGAACGTCGGGCTAGGACTGCCCTAACGGCATCTCAAGGCCAACGCCCCAGTGCCCCAAACGCAACTGCGATGCAAAGGTCGGCGAAACTTATTCCACTACCCGTAATTGAATGCGTGACCCGTCCCCTCCGCCGACGTACACTTTCTGCGTCGCCTTTTGAAAATCCGTCGACAAGGCCTTGGGGATCTCCATGAACTTTTGCGGATTGCGATCCGTCAGCGGAAACCAGGAGCTCTGCACCTGCACCATGATGCGATGTCCAGCACGCCAGGTGTGCGCGATGTCCGGCATATAGAAGGTGATCCGGTCGGGCTGATTTGGTACGAACGCGACCGGTTTCTCGAAACTCTTGCGGAACTTACCGCGGAACGGCTCGCCGCGAATCAGTTCCTGATACCCACCCATCGGGACTAGGCTTAGGACTAGGCTGGGCGTCGCCGGAGTGCCAGGGGGCGGCGGCGGATTGTTGTAATCGGGATAATTCCCGGGGAACACGTCGATCAGTTTCACGTCGAAGTCGGAATCCGTACCCGATGTCGATACCTTCAGATCCACCTGCACAGGTCCGAAGACCGTGACATCGCGGTCGAGCGGCTCGGTCTGGAACACCAGCACATCCGGGCGCTCGGCGGCGAAGCGCTGGTCTTCCGTCATGTAAGTGTTGAGGATTCCCTGCACAACACGGCCCACATACGGGACGGGTTTGGCGGGGTCGGCCAGGTACTCTTCGACCTTGGGTTCCGCCGGCCGGCTCCACGAGAGATGCCCGGCGGCCTCCAGGAACAGATCTGTGGGCTTCGACTCTTTCGGCGGCCACGCATCGAATTTGCGCCACTCATTCAGACCTGTCTGGAAGAGCCAGGCCTTGGGAAATTTGCCGTCGCCGCGACCCTTCAGGTGATACAGAAAGAACGGCAGCTCGATGTGCTCGCGATAATACGCCGCGGTCTTCGATCCGAAATTCATGTTGCCCAACCGGTCGCCGTCGCCGCGCGAAAAGCCGCCGTGGTTCCACGGACCCATCACCAGCATGTCGACCGTCGGCGGCGTGTTCCGCTCCATGAAGTCGAACTGGCGCAGCAGTCCCTGCGGATCCTCGGTATCGTACCAGCCACCCACCAGCATGACGGCCGGCTTGACGGCTTTCAGGTATTTCCAGATGGCGCGCGATTGCCACTCCTCGTCGTAACTGGTGTGGTCGATGTTCATGTTCCACATGGGCTGCTGGTGTTTGAAGTACTTCTCGTCGGCATTGGCGAGCGATCCCAGCCGCAGGTAGAAGTCGTACCCGTCGGGCGTGCCGAAGTCGAAAGGCAAGGACGCCGGCGGCGGCGCGGGATCGCCCACTCGATTACGGAATCCCATATAAAAGCTGAAGCGGTGGGCCAGCATGAAGGCGCCGTTGTGATAGACGTCGTCGCCCATGTAGTAGTCCGTCACCGGAGCCTGCGGCGCCACCGCGACCACCGCCGGGTGCGCGTCGATCATCCCCGCGGTGGCGTAGAATCCGGGCTGCGAGATACCCCAGATGCCGACCTTTCCGGCATTGCCGGGCACATGTTTCACCAGCCAGTCGACCGTGTCGTAGGTGTCGGTGCTCTCGTCGACGTCCTTCGGCCCATTGTGCACGGCCTTCTGCGGGCGAATGGTGACGAAGTCGCCCTCGCTCATGAAACGGCCGCGCACGTCCTGGTAGACGAAGATGAACTTCTCACGCTCGAAGAAGTCCGAGGGTCCCAGGTTAGCGCGATATAGGTCCGCACCATACGGCGCGACATTGTAGCCGGTCCGCTGCATCATGATGGGATACGTGCGGCCGTCGGTAAAGACATCTTTCGGGATGTATACGGACGTGAAGAGCTTCACGCCGTCACGCATGGGTATGCGGTATTCGAACTTGGTGTAATTCTCGCGGATGAAGGCGGCGCGCGCCGCGGCATCCGTGGGAACGGGCGCGGCGACAGCGCCCCGGCCCTGGGCGTAGAGGAGCGGGGCGCTCGCGAGAAGAATGAAAAGGGTACGCATGAAGTCTCCGTTTCGTTTAATCGGCCCGAAGTCTACCGGTCCGTAGTGCTCTCGGCTCGGCAACGGATGAATACATTATGATCTGATTCGGACAGGAGCCAACCGAAATCGTTGCCGACCACATAATACTCAAAGTACGGACAGGCCCTCAACAAAGCAGGAAGCTGGGTCAGTTCAACCGAATAGACCGTGAGACTCCGTGATTCGGTTTCAGGAATAAACCAACACTTACCTGCCTTGTCCGGAAGGACGTCTGACAGGTTGTGAGTCGTCGAGTCAAACTGCTCACCGCGCCACCGCAAGGACATCCACCAAGCTCGAGGGTTGCCGACAACGAACTCGGCTCTCGTCCTACGCTCGATGTCCGCAGCGACATCTTGCGGCAGGCGCTGGACGGCTAATCCGGCAGAGAGGACAGCGCTGTCAATCCACTTTTCGATTTCTTGCTTTGTGGCGTTGCTCATAGTGTTTAATGTTGGCTGGAAGCGATTTCCGTGACCGCATCCCACACAAATTCCACGAAGCGATAAATCGACGGCTCGGCCAGCCGCTCGACGTCGCTGTGCGCACCGAAGTTGATGCTGTCGTCGCGTGTTCCGGCCGGTCCGATGCCGTAGGATTGCTGGCCCTTGGCGCGAAGCTGCGCCTTATCGCTCGCGCCCGTCGACATGGAGGGCATTACGGTGATCCCAGGATACATCTGCTTGCTCACGCGCTCCAGCACGCGGTACACCTCGGTGTCGAGGCGCGAGGCGGGCGATGGCGGACGCGTCGCCGGCAGCGGCACGATCTTCACCTCCGGATCGTCGATGACCTTTCCCATCTCCGCGTAGAATTTGGCGATGTCCTCGTCTGGAAGCGCGCGGATGTCGAGGGTGGCTTCCGCTTCGGACGGTATTACGTTGGCCCCCACGCCGGCCTTGAGCATGGTGGGTACCACCGAAGTGCGCAGCATGGAGTATGCCTGCGGCTCGTTTTCCCGCAGATAGCGCTGCGCCTCTACCGCCGTCCGCGGATTGAGCAGCGCGTTGTAACGGGCGGCTTTTTCGGGCGTGCTGATGGTCGCCAGCTTTTCGAAATAGGTGCGCGTGGTGTCGTTGAGGCGCATCTGCGTCTCCCATCGTCCCACCTTGTCGACAGCCGCACCGAGATGAATCAGGGCGTTATCCATGCGCGGCACCGATCCGTGGCCCGACGTTCCGGTAGCCACCAACCGCACCCGCGCGGGAACCTTCTCGGCCGTGCCGATGTTCATGGTGGTCACCTTGCCGTCCTCGATGACTGCGCCGCCGCCTTCGGTGAGCGAATACTCGGCGTCGATTTCGGCATAGTGTTGGGCCACCATGTAATTGATGCCGACGCCCATGGTATCGGCCTCTTCGCCGGACTCCGCCAGGAAGATCACATCGCGATCGAGCGCCACACGATTGCGTTTCAGCAGCAGCATGGCGATCAGGTTCGCGGTGAGTACCGGCTTATCGTCCACCGATCCGCGCCCCCACACGTAGCCGTCCTTGATGATGGCGCCGAACGGGTCTACGGGCCATTTTTCCATCTGCACTCCGACCACGTCGGTATGTGCCAGAATCAGCAGCGGCCGCTTCGATCCGTTGCCCTTGAGGCGCGCCACCAGATTCGCCCGCGCCGGATCTTGCGCGAAGGTCCTGGTCGGAATCCCCTCGCCCTCCAGCACGCGGCGAAGGTATTCGACTGCCTTGGTCTCGCTGCCCGCTCGCGAGTCGATCTGCACCAGACCGCGGTAATGCTTGAGAATCTCGGCCTTCTGGCTGTCCCAATCGATGGCCGGCTGCGCCCAGAGCGGTAGCGCCAGCGACAAAATCATCCACGCATGTTTCATAGCCCGTCATTATAGAACGGGTGGGCGGCAGGGTACCTATTGTGGGCGGCGCAGCCGGGCAGCCGATCCCGGATGAGGGCCGCCATTCAAACGGACCCGGCGGGCTGGAAAGCCCGCCTGCAGGCAAGATTGCCTGCCACACATTAGTGCAGCGCGATCAGGCGCTGCAGGCGCGCTACCAGGTCGTCGACCGCGAACGGCTTGATCACATACTCGGCAACCCCCAGTTCCGCACTGCGCACGATATCTAATTCATCGTCACTCGCGGTCAGCAGGATCACCGGTATCTTCCGGGTGGCCCACATGCCCCGCAAACAAAGCATTACTTGAAAACCGTCCATGCGAGGCAAGTTCACGTCCAGTATGATGGCGCTCGGCAGAGTATTGCGGGCGAGGGTGCACGTCAAGATTCCGTCCTGAGCCAGCCGGCATTCCAAACCTGCACCTTCCAAGGCCAGCCGGACAACGGCGCGAATGGTCGGGTCGTCATCGGCCACCAGGACAACAGGCTTCATCGGCGCCGGCGCTGGCGCCTCCTCCACGACTTCCGTTACCGCTTTGGGGCGCGGCGCGGGAGCTTGGGCAATCGGCGTGGGATGAGTGAACTCGCGCAGCAATTCGATCAGCTTGCGATGTAACAGGCCCAAATCGGGTTCGGGAACCGAACTGAAAGCCTCCAGGTCGCGTGCCAGCGCAGTGATGGCGGGCAGACCGAGCGTTCCTCCCACCCCGGCCCAACCGTGCAGGGCTTTGCGGATGAAGACCAGATCCACCGCGGGCGCGAAGAACCGGCTGGCGCCGAACTCCGCCAAAATCGCACGCAAGTCCCGGATACCGCCTTGGAGAAACTCCTTGCGCAATTCCTCGATGGCCAGGCCCTGCAACTCCTCGTCGCGTTGGTCGTCGGCGGGCGGTGGGCCAAGGAAGGTCTGGATGATTCCCGAGAACAGGCCGCCATCCACCGGCCGGGCGATGGAACAGTCGCCCCCGGCCTGCCGCGCCCTCACGTCCTCTTCCCCGGAATACCCCGAGGTGAGCAGGATGACCGGAACGGACCGCCATTCGGGGTCCTGTTTGATGGTGCGCGCCAGCGCGAAGCCGTCCATCCCTTCGAGCTGAAGACCGGTGACCACTAAGTCCGGCCGATGCGAGGCGAACCGGTCCAGGGCCTGTTCTGCCGTTTCTACGGTGTCGGCAATATAGCCGGCAGTGCGGATCAGATGGGCGATGAACTTTAGATTGACGGGGTCGCCATCGACCACCAGTACCCGTTTGTTCGGCGCCTCTCGATCGTTGCTCAAAGTGATCTCTGCGATTCCCTAATCTAACAGTCTAGTGTAGTGCCACAGGCGGGAGGCGGCGGTATGGGGGCAGACGGTCTCGCCTGCCGGCTGGGACTGAGCACGATTCGCCGTTGAAGCGCCCGCGCCGCCCGGCTCAACGTGCTGCGATCAAGCGCTGCAGGCGCGCCACCAGGTCATCGACATCGAACGGCTTGGTCACGTAGTCAACGGCTCCCAGTTCCGCGCCCTTCAAGATGGCGGACTGATCGTGCCGCGCGGTCAACAGGATTACTGGAATGTTCCGCGTCTTCCACATGCTGCGCAGACAATTCAAGACCTGAAACCCATTCATGCGAGGCATGTTGACATCCAGTACAATCGCGCTTGGCAGAGTGTTGCGAGCCAACGAACAGGTGAGGACTCCATCGTGAGCCAGCCGGCAGTCGAAACCGGCGCTTTCCAAGGCCAGCCGAAGCACGGCGCGAATGGTGGGGTCGTCGTCGGCGACCAGAATGCCGGGTTTTACAGGATTCGGCGTACCGGCAGCAATAGCCGCGGCCTTTTCGGTTTGAAGTCCGGCAACCTGGACAATCGGCGGGGGATGAGTAAGTTCCTGCAGCAACTCGGTTAGCTTGCGGCGGAGCACTTCCGGGCTATGATCGGGCACTGCCGTGAAAGCCTCCACACCGCGCGCATGAGCAGTGATGGAGGGAAAGCCGAGCGTTCCCCCTACGCCGGCCCACCCATGCAAGACTCTGCGGAGATGAACCAGATCGAGCGCCGGTGCGAAACCCTGGCCGGCGCCGGTCGCCACGAGCATCGCGCGCAACTCCCGAGCGCCGCCTTTGAGAAACTCCTTACGCAATTCCTCAATCGGAAGACTCTGTAACTCCTGGTCGCGCGGGTTAGCGGGCGAAGGTGTGCCCAGGAAAGACTGGATCACAGAGGGGAACACGTTGCCGTCGATGGGCTTCGCCAGCGAACACTCGCAGCCGGCCTGCCGCGCCTTCACTTCCTCTTCCGGAGAATGCGCCGCAGTGAGAAGCAGTATCGGAATGGACTGCCATTGGGAGTTCTGTTTGACCGTGCGCGTGAACGCGAGACCATCCATCCCTGGAAGCTGAAGATCTGTGACTACTAAGTCCGGAAGATTCGCGGCGAGCCGCTCCAACGCCAACTCCGCCGTCTCCGCAGTGTCGGTCAGATAACCAGCCTTGCGAATCAGGTGGGCTGTGAGCTTTAAATTAACAGGGTTGTCATCAACTACCAGGACTAGTTTGTTCGACGCCTCTCGATCGGTGCTCACATTTATCCCGGCAGCTATCTGTCTAATATAGCCTAACTTCAGGGTTTTGGGGATCCTCGCCGCTGCGCCATGGCCTCCATCCGATGCATCATGTCCTCGATGTCGGCAACCAGCCGGTCGGGATGCCGTTCCATATCGAGCAGCGGACCTTGCATGTCGATGGGCATTCCCCAAAGAATCTTGCGGGCGGATGGCGCCGGCGGTCCGCCAGGTTGCCCCGCCGGCGGAATGGACGACGGCAAGCGGAAGACGTAGAAAGTGCCGCCGCCAAGCTGCTGGTGCGGATATTGCTGCAGATACCCGCAGTTATGATTCTCCAGAATCGACACCGCCGCGACGGCCACCCATTGCCCGGCCTCACGGTCCGACGGCTGCTGGCAATCCCACGCGCGCGCCTGCGGCACCACCTGCGTGGCATCGGAGAGGGAAGCCCAATCCAGTGCGATCTCCTTCATTTGACGATCGCGCGCAAATTGCTCCACTTCCGGCAGGGCATCGTTCCAACTCACGTTGGAATCGTTCATCAGTTGGTAGGGCGGATGGCCGAATGCCAGACTGTTGACGAATGGCAGGAAGTACGGGTACGCCAGACCGGCGGCCACCAACGAAATGACCGCCGCAGCGGCGACGGCGGTTCGCCAGACCGTCCGCCCTGGCAGCGCACGAACCATGCGCGGCAGCGGCGCCAGCATCAATATGAGCAAGGTAATAGGCATCAGGAAGTGGCGTATGCTCATGTCCATCTGCGACAACAGGCAGATCGCCAGAAATACGAAGAACCCGACCATCAGCACACGCCAGTGCGGTCGAACTTCGTCCGGAACGATATACACGCCACTCTTGCGGAGAAGCAGGCCGGCAACGGCCGCCATGGCGAGCAGCGCCAGAAATCCCAGAGTCGATTTCAGGGCGAAGATCACCGGGAAGTACCACGGCACTCCGTGGGTATAGGCGTGCCCCAGAATAAATGTGGGCCGGACTCCGGTCGCCAGCATCATCAAGAACCCGCGAATGAAGAGCCAGATCGGCATCAGGGGAAGGCGAACGATCCACGTCCACTTTCCGCTTCCGAGCACGCTGAGGGCGTTAGCGGGCTGGTTCCAGGAGAAGACCAAGTATACGGCGTAGATCATCGCCGCGGCCCACGCCCATCCGCGCCGGATGCACAGCCAGCGCTCGTGCCGCCATTTCTTGCGGGCGATCTTGTCGACGGGTTGTGCTGCCGTGGGCCAATAGCGCGTTTGCAGGAATAACACGCCCACAATCGGCAGCAATAGCACGCCGGTGAATTTCGAGAGCAGCGCGGCGGCGAATGCGGTGCCGAAAAGCCGAGCGTTCCGTGGCGACGGCGAGTCCCAGATCGCGCCCAGCCGCCAGAGCGCGACCATGGAAAACAGCGTCACCGGCAAGTCCGTCAGCACCAGCGGGCCGAACACCAGCAGCGCCGGAGTGGTGACATAAGCTGCCAGGCAGAGCAGGCCGCCCGCCGGACCGCCGATGCGGTCCCCGTAGCGATACACCACCCAACCCAATACCAGCGTCAGAATCAGCATGGGGAAACGCGCCCAAAGAATGGTGGATCGCCAGGCGTTCCATCGGCCGAGAATAGCGTCGCCGACGACAAATTGGGCTCCATACGCGTAGAAGAAATCGGTCGACACACGCCATGCGGGGCTGGAATAATCGACGCGCGTTCCACCGATCGCCAACGGTATGGCGGCAAGTATCTTTCCCAGCGGAGGATGTTCGCCGTTGAGACGCATGTCCAGACGCTGCACATAGCTCAGTCCGGCAGCCACGTGCGCAAATTCATCGACGGTTACCGACTCATGCAGCGCGGCTCCGCCGGCCAGCAGGAACATGGCAGCCAGCAGCGCGGCGGCTGCCAAATGGGACGCAGATTTGGTCATGTCTCGTTACTTCTTGAGGCTACGAGTATAACCGGGTCCGGGTTCCCCGTAAATGATTCCGCGGCCGTTCATTCCCAGATAAACCCGGCCATAAACTCGCGGATCGGCCTGAATCAGCGACGGTCCGCCGTACTGGTGTTGATCGTCATTGATGCGGACCCAAGTAGTCCCGTACAGCGGCGCAGCGCACAACGCGAGTAAGGAGATCTTGCGAAGACTCAAAGCAGTACCTTCTGACCGCTCGGCGCAGGAACGCGGAAGTTGCCGGTAACCCCGCCGATCGTCAGACTTGCCTCCACATAGGAAGTGGTAGATGTCACACCGGACGGATAGATAAAGTTGATTTGGTCGATGATCTCACCGGGCGCCGCGCCGCAATACTGCACTTGCGCGGTCTGGCCTCCGATGGTGAGTTGGCAACTCGTCGGTCCCCCGGGTACCTCAAGCGCCGAATACGACCCGGTGAACACCGCGCCTATGCCGTCTTGTAAAGGCGCGCCCTTCGGCCCGAGAGCATTGGCCCAAAGCTGATAATTTCCGCCAGCTTGGACGGCGCATTCGGTAAGCGCGCATCCGGTTCCCGTCACCCACGCCGTTCCATTGACAAACTCGTTCAGGAACATCGACGGCGCCTCGGGCGCTGCGACAGTGACGCTCTCGGGCGCACTCGGAGTGCCATCCCGCGTCACCACGACGGGAACGGAGGTCCCAGCCGCGGTCTCCCAGGGGACCTGAAAATTAATCTGGGTGGGCGAGACGTAAATCAGCGGAGCGTTCACGTTGTTTACCGACACCGTCACGCCCCCAGCCAACTTGGGGAAGCCATTGGTCGCGTCGATCGTGGGAGTGCTGTCCGCGAGATTGTTTCCGTATACGGTGGCTAGTCCGCCGGGCGCCATCGAGCCCAAGTAGGAAGCAGCGTTGACGACTTGCCCCGGCGTGATGCCCGGCGTCGCGGCGCTGATGGGGGTGGTCTGATAGACGCGCACGTAATCCACCAGCAAGTCCTGATTCGGGAAAGGCTGGTTGGGATCGGGATAGCCCAGGAAGGTATTGCTGCCGCCGATCGCCAGGTTCAGCAGAATGAAATACGGATTGTTGAACACCCACTGTCCGGCCGGAACCGTAGATGGCGTGGCCGTGTAATATAGGCTGCCATCCACATAGAAGGCCACCGAATTCGCCGACCACTGAATGGCGTAGACGTGGTAATCGTCCGACACGGTTTGACCTAGCGGCATGGAGTACCGTCCTCCGGCGCTGTAGTCGGTGCTGCTGCCCGTGGCGACCGGCCCATGCGCGGTACCGTTGTTGATGGCCAGGTCGTTTACGTTCCCGTACGTCCCGAAATTCTCCATGATGTCGATCTCGCCGCAGGCAGGCCAATTGACCGTACCGATATTCTCGCCGAGCATCCAGAACGCCGGCCAGACGCCATGGCCGAACGGGAGTTTGATGCGCGCTATTACCATGCCATACTGCCAATTGCCGTCGGCGGTATGCGTCGACGCGCCCGGACTTCCGGATTGCAAACGCGCGGAGGTGTATTGACCGGGCCCGGTGCGAATCGCGCGGATCACCAGATTGCCGTTGCCATCCTGGAAGGCATTGTTCGTCGAATTGGTGTAGGTTTCGAGTTCGCCGTTGCCCCATCCGCCGCCGCCAATGTCGTAATTCCACTTAGTGGGATCGGGCGGGCTGCCGGCCGCTCCGTTGAACTCGTCGCTCCAGACGAGTTGCCACCCGCTGGTGGTCTGCGCCGACGCGGCGCTCATCGTAACGATCAGAAGTAAGACTAATCTACTTCGCATGACTTTCTCCCGGGTCTCAACGTGGGCGAGTTCCGCTCGCCTGGACAAATAGAAGCATGTCCTACGGCCAACCGTCCATTCTCGCAGAACGCTCGGCGCTCCGTGCGCGAGTTTGTGGCCGGCGTTACTCTATATGCTGGATGTTATCCCCCTCGCGATTCGCCCTCCTCGGCACTGGCCTGCTTGCCGCCCTCGCCCTCCTGCGCGGCGGTCCACCTTCACCCATCAGGTTCGAGCTGAAGCCCATCGCCTTCCGTTTGGAAAGCGGTGAGTCCGCAGCCCGCCACGTGCCCGCCGCGATGCTCGGCGGGGTCGCGGTGTTCGACTACAACAAGGATGGCCGCCCCGATATCTTCTTCACCAACGGCGCGAATCTCCAGACTCTCCAGAAGGACTCCGCGAAATACAGCAATCGCCTCTTTCGTAACGATGGCAACGGAGTTTTTACAGACGTAACTGAAAAATCCGGCCTCGCCGGTGCGGGGTACGACTGCGGCGTGGCGGTCGCCGATTTCGATAACGACGGCTATCCCGACATCTTTCTGGCAGGCGTCCACCGCAACAGCCTGTACCGCAACAATCACGACGGCACGTTCACAGACGTCACCGTCAAGGCCGGCATCAAGAACACACCCGATCCCGAATACGGGCCCATGTGGGCCGTGGCCGGCGCCTGGGTGGACGTCAACAACGATGGACTGCTCGACCTGATGGTGCTCAACTACCTGCAATGGGACTTCGCCAC
>Ga0182030_10006957_pt1 | contig 23696 bp, 17 predicted proteins | sample 812S3MmetaG_FD_121299 | JGI IMG/M metagenome (GOLD analysis project Ga0182030, IMG submission 121299) | Permafrost microbial communities from Stordalen Mire, Sweden - 812S3M metaG (Illumina Assembly) | ecosystem: Environmental > Terrestrial > Soil > Wetlands > Permafrost | place: Sweden...
GAAGAATTCAAATTCTTCTTTGCAAGCACACTGTGGACCCTTATAGTCTGGGTCAGCTTCTTCAAGTTGTTGCGCTTCATGAGCTTCAACACACTCTTTGAGAATTTCTTCTTCAGGACAGGAGCATGAATGATCATGACGACCAGATAACTCTTCTTCCTGTTTCTCACGCGCATCAAACCATTCATCGTGTCGCTTTTTATCGAGTTCGACTCCAGCGAGTATTTCTTGTTTCAACTTTTCGTCTGCCTCTTGTTTAGCTTTTTCGACCTCTGCTGTTAGTTTCGCTAGTCTTTCAGGATCATCACGGATGGCTACTTGATCCTTCAAATATTTATGCAACGGATTTTCAGTGACCGTTGGATCCGTGCTAATGGCTAACAATGACTCGACGGTTGATAGACGCGCATTCAAAAGATCGCAATATTTAAACATAAATTTGAACATTTCTCCGAGCTGGATGCCGGGATTAGTAGTATTTTGCGGTAGAGTAGACATCTTCTTCTTGTGGCTGCTTATAATAATTTATTAACGTTAATCTAAAAAATAATGTATATTGATGAGTAATCAAGATTTTATTTAGAATAAAGAAGAAAAGCAAGCTTCAGTTTATAATAATTTTTGAAAAAGGCAAAGCGTTAAATAGGCAAAATATGCACACAACACAAATATTTATTTTTTTAAAAGTGCTAACGCATGTTGATTCGCCAATAATTGTTTGCGCACTTGAAATGAATCATTAAAATCTTGAACCTCCTTCGCACGGGCTTGTTGACGCGCAAGCAACTCTGCTTTTTTTGCTTGCGCAATTCTTGAAGGTTCTTTTATTTGTTGTTCACTTAGAGGTGGCAATGCTAAAGGTAATTTTGATGCGGTGAATCGCTCGTTATATTTACCTTGTGACGGCGTTATTCTTTGTTGAACTGGCGACGGAGCTCGTGGGCGAGTCACATCGTCAGTATATTTCGCATTATATGTAGCAGGAATATCAGGGCGTTTTTCAGTATCATAATTTTGAACATAACCTCGCTGTTTTACTTCTGGCACTGGCTTAACAGCGCGGATTTTTTTTGACATACGCGCTATGAGACTAGGCGTTGGCGGCGCAGCTCGATATTTTTTTTCAAAATTAGTTCCATTGATTCCATATGTGCGTTGATAAAGATCAGAGTTTATAGGTGCAATGGGTACTGCAGCGCGATTCGCATCAAAAAATTTTTTGATCGGTACTTCTATTTGAGCTTGTTTAATAGCGGCAGCTGGTGGTGTGGATATTGTTTGTGAGAACCACGGATTAGTTGTTTTTACGGCCACTGGTGTTTGTAACTGATTTTTAGAATTCACAACAGGAGTTCCGACTACTTTATTATTTTGAATAACCGATGGATTTGATAGCTTCGCTTGAACTTTATTAAGCGTAGCTGGAATTCGATTTAATCGTGATTTACTTAGTGCAGCACTAGCACTCGAAAAAGCTCTAGCTAGTGGCGCGAATGATAAGCCGGCTTTTCGTTTAGTAATTCTACCGCTCTTTAAATGTTTGAAAAATTCAACTTGCTTTTCACGTTTCATAGCTCCGTTTTTTGTTGTATAGGTACCCAAATTTTTTCCTTTGTGTGACGCTAATTCATATTTGTTTTTAGATAATTTTACTATCGTCATGCTGAGAGAAATTCAGTTTATAAATACGCAATATGTGTTATTTGTAAAAGATTTTCGTATTATTGTAGACTGTTATAAGCATGAAGAGGGAAACATTAAATTTCATCACCTTTATAGAGATCAAGAAAAGTATTATGAAAGGATCATTAATTGTACCGGCTATGAAGATAGATCAAAGGAGTCTGTTGAATTCAACGGTGAAATTTTTCAAGTAAATGACGTTGAACAAGGTCCTCATGAAATTAGCATATTATTTTATGATAATATCGAAAATAAGAATTATTATGATGATATACCATACAAGGCACTTTCACGAGTAGATGGCCAAATAGAAATAAAAACATCTATTTTTAGCAAATGGTTAAATTTAAAACTAAAAAGTCCAACGTGCAAAACAAAAAAGGAAGCCGTATGTGTTCTAGAAGCAGAAAATAATGATTACGTCTTAGATCAAAGTGACGAATATCGTGTCATGAGCTGTCAGTATAGAGCAGTTCAAGATTATATTGCTCCTTTCACCTTGACAAAATATAGAAAGAATAATCGTCAGCGTGTTGAATATACAGCAGTCATTGTCTATGATTGTGAAACATGTGTGATCAACGGGCGCCATCAAGCTTACATGCTAAAAGCAGAATTGTTTTATCCTAATGATGAGATTGATCATTCTAATGATGAGCTTCCAAAATTTTCATATATTCAACATGACCTCACAAGAGATTCTAGTGCTGGTGAAGAATTCGTGCTATGGCTGAGAACAGAAATATTAGATGAGTGGCTAGCGGACGAATTACAAAAGATGAATAGATATAGGCTCAGAATAGTTGGTTTTAACAACTTTAGATTCGATGATACCTTTATCTTGGATGCTCTTAGACGCCAGCACGGCATCACAGGAACACTCAATGCTCGTTTTGGAAATATTACGAATCAAGAATTTTTTTTATTTGGAGTCTCAATTGAATTATGCGATTTAGTAAAATGGATCCCAGACTGTTCTCTAAAACAAGCGTGCAGTGACTACGAGATAGTCGCGGAAAAGATGGACGTACTTATTGTTGAATATAATAAGGATTGTCAAACACAAGGCCAACTCATAGTAACTGTAAATACTATAGACGAATTTATGAAATATGTTAGTGACAAATCAATCAGAACAAAACTCATGTTAAAAAAGAAGTATGGGCGCGAAAATAATACTCGATTTAATATCTTGGAAATGGTTTCAGATTACTGTGAAATGGACGTTATAACAACAAAACAGCTCTACATAGTGATCAATGATGCCATGAAAAGTATTTTTGAAGAAATGACAAAAAGAGGTTATAAATTAAAGCATAATGATTTTATAAAGTACTGGAGTATTCCACAATGTTCAATGGACATTTATAAACAGATGGAAATAGAAAAGAAAAATGTACGACTAGTATGTAACCCAAGCTTAGGTCGATTCATAGCAGATTCTTATTTTGGAGGACGCACACAAGCTACTTTTATCGGACATGCGCACTCTGTTGGAGAATATGAATATTGGGATATAACTTCACAATACGCGCTAGCTATGCGTGGTTTTTTTCCATCGGTCAAAGAAGATGGTGTTATTCTTAATCCTGATCTGCGCATGTTACAGCAATCCATAGATGACTGTTATGAAATGAGAAAACAAGCAAAAATTAATCAGACTTTATTCGACATGACCATTTATAAAGAATTGTTCATGATAAAAGGAATTTTTAGATGTGACTTCAGTCCGCCAGATGAAGGAGATTTAATAACAGTTGGGCCTATTCCTTCGAGAATACATAATAAGAGTGTTCACATGGCTGAGCTATCATTTCCAAACGTAGCACAGAGTGGCCGTATCTTAAATTCGCTTCATATTATTACATTACTGCTTGGAGGATGGCGAGTTATTCTAAAGCAGGACAATTATAATATATTATTTACGCAGCAAGAATATATTTTTGAAGAATACATTAGCATGATAGGAACTCTAAAAAGTGAAGCTGCAAAGGATGATAATAAAGCACTCAAAAAATTATTGAAACTTTTTTTAACTTCATTAGCTGGAAAGCATGCACAAAAAGTTAATAATCGCATTAATAATCAAAAGATAACCCAAAATTATGAGACTGGAATGACTCAAGTAGACAATTTCAAGTACAAGGAAGAAAATTGGAGTGGTTCGCTGCACTATCAAGGAACATTTATTACTGGATATGCAAACTTAATAATGTATTCTACACTATACAAGCTACAACAAACTAACATTTATGCAAACTATCCGCTTAGCTTCAAGTGTGGATCTATAGCTTATATGGATACAGACTCTATAGTATTTGACAATGGGCTGTGTGATAAAGACAAAATTGAATTTAATGAAAATGAGAATATCGGAACATGGAATGAAGAAAAATATGAATTCAATATTACATGGAAGCGAAAATATACTAACGAAAAGATTTCTTCGTTTATTGTGGTTGCGAAAAAAGTTTATTTTGTTCTTATTAAAACACCGAGCGGACAATATAAAATTATATGCAAAAAGATGAAAGGCGTTCATCGTGGACAGATTGATCAATATTCATTGAATGATATAAAAGCATTGTTGGACACGCATATTGGAAAAGAGATTCGTTTTAATTCACTACAGCGCGTAGCACAGCTTATGCCTAATGATATTAATATTTTAAAATCAAACTATGGTCGAGATTTTATTAAATGTATTACTGAGAGATCAGAAAAAAAGACTCTGACCTCTGCACAAGATTTTAAAGAACAAACGTGTACAAATGAAAAAGTTTTATTGATGAACAAAGATAATTTAGAAAAAACATTCTATAATGAACAACTAAACATTAAAAATTATATCTGTTTTATAAGTCATTAATAAAAGAATTCAAATCAATATTATATTGTTCTATACCATCCAAGTATGGATGATTTTTTAAATGTGCAGGCAGATTGAAGGTAAGTTTTTGTAAACGTGCTTTTAGCATCCTACGCAAATGATTTGTTGCATATTGGTCTGTCTTATTTATTTTCTTCGTACCACTCTTTAACGATTTCGTCGTTTTGGCGGCGATTTTTCGTAAGGCCAAACTCTTCGGCAAACTGGATTCCATCTTCTGGTTCTAAATTTGGGTTGTGTTGAATAAACCACGCGAAAGCTAGGCAGTACTGTCCACAGACGTCTGTTTCGTACTCTTGATATTGTCGAGGATGATTTTTAAAGTACTCAAAGTCGTCTGTCTTATAGTCGTGCTTACCGTAAGAGTCGAATATTGCGTTTAGCCAAACGTAGAGCCAGTGTTTTGGTGATCCGTTATTAAATTCGTCAGCCTTTTCTCCGGTAAATAAGAAGAAACCTTTACTGTTGTCTTTTTCGTTCGGTGTTCCGAGATTACTTAGATCGTTTACGGCAAATTGAAGTTTATTTTTTCGACAGAATTTTTGCAAGTCCTCTTCTGTGAGTGCAGTTTTTTTCCAACTATAAAGTGTTTTATCTAATGATTTTTTTTGTGAGCTATCTAATGATTTGACTTCATCTTTTATTTCGTTTGGTGATTCATCCATCCTTAGTTCATATTATAGGTAGATGGAATAATGTAAGAGTTGGTTGCTGCAACTGCGGGCCACTGGATGGTGTTAATGTTCTTCGCTGCGTTGATCTGAATTTGCTCAGGATATTTTTTGTAAATTACGAGCTTGTGAGTATTTGGAAGTGCAGTTGTTCCTGCTGCGCCGGTATATGTACCCACCAAGTCTGTTTGAATTCGAATTACTAGTGCGCCAGAGTCTGTCGACATATAGCCTTTTCGAACAAAGTCACCAGGATTTAAATTTAGGTAAAGTAAATTGCCTCGTAGAAATGATGTCGATCGAGACTCCGTATATGAGTGCGTGTTCGTATCGGCATAGCAACTCATGTTTACTAAATTGTTGCTCATGTTTGCAGATCCAAGTGGCATGTCGCCGAGACCTAGAATGTCCATTCGAAGGTAGTAATTTTGACGACCTCCGATGTAGATAAACATATTCTTATATTTAAATCCAGGTGTGGTTGCGTTTGCCCAGTATGTCGATGTTCCGGCAGTATAAGCATTTCCCGAGCCAAGCTGTCCTATGGCAGTCGTAGTTGAAGTATTTGGCATTACTCGGAAAATTAGTGTGGTCGGTCTTTGCTGATTGATCGCAATGTCTTTTAGTAGCGTAATAGTCGCGCCATCGCCAGCAATTTCGACAAACTCATAAGTGTCATATTGATAGAGAAGTGGCTTCGTAATCCAGGCGTTATTGATCTGGTCTTGAATATTAGCTTTGAGAATGTGCGAGTGATACTTAAGAACAAAGTTCGTTCCGTAAGTCAGTGTTAGAGAATTAGCAGCGTAATAATTTGTTCCTGTCGTTCCAGACGCTAATAATGCGACATTGTTGAATGCAATAGTATGTAAAGCTGGATTAAACTCGATTTCAATTCGGTATGGAAGTCCAACTGGCAAGAAAGCGCTCTCAGCAAAAAAACTATTTAAACAACCCAGAGGAATTCCAATTTCGGTAGTTACTGGAGTGGCTGCGGCATTCAAAGCAATAATAGATGCTTTGTATGAATTATATTTATTTTCGTATTCTCGTGAGATTGTTTGGCCTACATGGGCGTCATAAGACTGACCAGCGAATGTAGCAGGTGGTGCTAAACCGAAAGCTCCGTTTGCAGACGATAAATGGGCAAGGTAGTTTGTATAGCCAATTGAATTTGGAACGCCTAGCTCTGCAAGCTGAAGCAGTTGATCCCAGTTGTAGTGCTGGTCCATTGCGATTAGGCGCAGGCCTTCAGCGTAGTTCATCATGCTACGTTGAATGATTTGATTGTTGACTCCGAGTTTAATTTCTACTCGGACGAGCGGCTGTAGCATTGCTAGCTCTGGTTGAACCCAATCAGCTAGTCCTTGAATAAAATCGGGAATCTGTATTTGTGCAGTAAAATCAAGTGCGACTGGAACTCCAATGACCATTGATTGTTTGTTAGTCCAGCCCATAAGTGCACCTTGAATAGCAACTACATTCGCAGAGATCGAAGTTTGAAAAACTTCTTCAGTTCTCGTGTCGAGAAAAGTATCATTCAAAGTAAGAGGCTGAAAAACCTTGAGTTGGCCAGAGTCGGAGATAACGTTGATGTTTACTCCGTCTGATACATTGTTAAGATTCGGTACTATAGTTGCAGCTGTTACTCCTGCATCACCATAAACAGCGGTAGTGCGGTTACCCAACACTTGATTCATTAAACTCGAAGTTCCCGACATTATGATATTGTTTTATTATAATTCGTAAAAATTTATTTTTTAGAATTTAAAAAAAGTGTTCATTTGTAAAAATTTTATTATTATTTATGTTAGTTCATCAAAAATCGTAAGTGTTTAGTAAATGTTCTATAAAGTTATAGTAATGGTCCGGGAGTAAGAATCGCTCCACCTCGGCCTCGCATCGCTCGCAATTTTGCCATTCTCGCATGCATTGCTTTTGAACTGCCAGCTGCCGTCATAGGTTTCATTGTACGTCTTCGTCGTCCGGATCCTTGTTTTTTAGTAATAAGACCTTCTATAGTATTATAGATCGAAGGTATTAGTGACGAAGCCGCCATGGCTAAAGGGATTGCAAACGCAAAACCACCACGGCGTTTTCCTTAAATAAAAAGAGCGGTTACCAGAATCTAATTTGTCTACAAGCTGATAGTTAGGCATAGTCTGAACAGTACCCGCTCTCATATGGTGTTCGTGCGTTTTACTCCCTTTTTTTTAATTTAAATATAATACCTGTGAACATGTTAATGAGTGGGCCTAACAAACTGCCTAGTAAATTTCCTCCTCGTTTACCTGCCATCATTTTATGATGTCTTCGGCGGCGTCCAGCAGCTGGAGCTGCTACTGAACGTTGTCTGCGGCGTTTGCCAGCCATTGGTGCGGAAAGTCCTGCGCGTCTACGAGCCATATTTCGAATTCGAGTAAAAAGATATAATGTTTATTTAATTTATCAACTCTTTATAGATCTTACATCTTTTAGTTTATTGGCTACTAATTGTCGGAGAAATGACTGCAAATGCTGTGGCAAATCAGAAAGCCAATAATCCTTGCAGCAATTACTGCAATCGGCCGTTGGAATGAAGACTTAGTCTTTTTGTTGCGCTTAGATTTTTTAAATTCAAGGTAAGCTTCCCGGTCGGATTCTGAGTCTGATACAGTAATATCGAATGAGCTCGAGCGTCTTCGTCGAGAACACATGAAAATTTTAAATAAAAAAAAAGTGTCGAATGTTTGTGAAAATTTATTTAATAAAGAATTAAAAAAATATAAAGTGCTTTTATAAAAAAACTAAACCAGCTTAACAAAAGAATAAAAACAATTGGTTGTTTTACTTAAAATAAAGAATAACAGGATCGTTCGCGAAAGAAGGTACCGTAAAAGAATTAAAAACGATAGTTACAAAAAAATTTTGAAGCGTCGTCAAGGGCTGAAACAAATACTTGCACTCTAAATCATTATTAATGTAAATTGGAATTTGTTGATTATATTTGTTTCTAGTCAATGTTGACATGTATAAAACTGAATTATCATTAAAATAATCGCCTGCTACTGTTGTACTATTAATCAGCTCGCCTGAAACTTCTTTGCATTGAGAAAATTTATTTGCATCCAAAATAATAATATCTGAATCGAAATATGTAAATCCTAATGCGTCTGGTCCACGCTGTGTCCAATTTAAATTTTTCAAGTATAAAGAAGCTACTATGGTGTTTTTAATGTTATAGTATTTTCGTGTTTGAAAGCCAGCTCCTAAAATCTTGATGGCCATTGATAAAGGAATATCATCGAATATGTTTTGTGGTTGCATGGCAAAAGTCCCGACCAAATTATTATTATAAGTAAACGCATTAGTATTAGGAGCGTCCGGTTGATTATATAGTCCACCTCCAAAACCAAGAGCATCAAATTGAATTATATTAAAGTTATGTGATAACATGGTATAGAAATTATCATTGTCTGTATAGTCCGTTGAATATATATATGGGCCACCAAATGTTTGTTGTGGTACATTTTGTCGTAATTGTTTTGGATAGTACGGTGCAACATCATAGCAAAAAGTCGTGTGTGTAACTGCGGAGGATGGATTTGTCCAAAAATAATCTGTACCCATTGGATTAGTATCCCATATAAATATCCATTTACCATATGAAAGTGAATTGTCGTTTACAAACGGAGAAATACCACCATATGGAAAAGTATAGGGATAAGATCCAGCTCTCGTCCAAAAACCATAGTTCGGAGGTATCTTTGCTCCACGAAATGAAATTTGATATTGCGCTTGATAAACATCCGTCGTGACCATATAAGTCCATTTGAGACCAGAAATAATATTTCCGTTAACATCGACATTGGTATTAGGTAATACTGCTGTATATTGAACTTGCTGCATTCCATTATAAAAAGCAGTAGCGTGTCCGTTATCTGGCCATCCTAATTGAGTGTTGCCTATGATAGGCTTTTGGGCTACTAAAATTGTGTCTATGATCGTGTTTGGACCTCCAGTAGGCACAGAAGGTACAGGAAATATGCCCAGTAGTGGCATAGTTGAATTTCCTACGAATAAACTGTCAATTTGAACATACTGAAACTTATTTAGTAAAACATTATTAGGTGGAGGAAAGGTTGGTCTTCCATATACTGCGACTTCGTTTCTTAAATAGCCAGGAATGGTACCAGCATACAAATTATTTAGCCACCCAACTACTATCTCTTCAAGTTGAGCAATAGCTCCAGGAACAAAATAAATAATTAAGCTTCGTACTAAAGGTGATTGTGATGTATTCATAGGATCTACTAAATGAGTCGGATTTATGTAATCGGCATCGATAGCGAGTGGTTTTCCATCAGGAGCTGGCTTTGCAGGTACGATAGTACCGTTTTTTTTTAAAAAAGCTGGTGCAGACGGATTTGAATAAATGTCTGGGTTACTGAAGCCTTTACAGAAACTAATAACCTTATAGCCTATAGAAAAGATTCGATAAAATGAATTATTTATTCCTCGCGTAAGACCTGCATTATCTGAATAAGTAACATCTGATGTTATCCAATTTAGAGGTAAATAATAAACGTCAATATTTGGTATTTGCTGCGATGATTGTGTGTAAAATTGTGACTCACGAAGAGTGTTATTAATAACAAAGCGAAATGTCGTTACAGGAGAAAAGAGAGAAAAGTAAGTTATTGGATTATCAAAAAAATCAAAAGGCAAAGCGCTAACAAAAATCTTAAAGCTATTGTAATAAAAATATGCGTCATTTTTTGAATGTTTCTGTTTTATAAATGTATATTGTTGAAAAAAATTTGAAAATGGCGCAATACCAGGATTGATCGATGGTGCAGGTCCCGGAAGAGGCAACCAAGAATAATGTAATAGTACGTTTTCAGACATCCTCTAACAAGTCTTTCGGTGTAAAGTCGATAAATTCGCAAACGATAGTTACGGTTTCGCCGTTGATCAAAGGCGTTAGTGTAGTATCAAGAGTAGCTGTTACTTGACTTATGCGTGGATCGCACTTATACCAAATTTCTTGTTTGCCCACGTATGCTTCTTTTGCAAAGTTTAGGACTGTTGGATTAGTAGCGTCGTACACGTAAGCGTTGGCAGTTATGAAGTTTAGCTTTACGAAGCAGTTAAAGTTTGCTAGTAGTCGGACAAAGGTCTTTCCGCGTATTTCTGGTAACAATACGTTCGTGTATGAATAGCTGTTTGCAGAAGTTAGAGTAATTAATAGATTTTCTCCGAATGAAAGAGAGTTATTTATAGTAGTCATTTTATTTCAAAAACATTTAAAGTTTATATTGTTATATTGTTTGTTTAAAAAAGTTTAATTTATCTAGTGATCCAAATCATAAATAAGAGTAAGTAATACGCCTGGTCGCGATTCAATTAGTTTTTTCAATTCATCAAAAGTCATAAACTTATGCGTGAGCGCAACCTTTTTTAATGAATCATCTTTATCTACTTTTTCTAGATATTTAATAGCCAAGGCATTCAAGTTGTCCAAAAATTCATCGTTTGTCGCTGCTTCATTATAAAGAAAATATCCAGTCGCAAATACAAGTTTGTCCAAGTCATTAGACGCGAAAGGTCTGTCCACCACATAGTCCTTCTTCCACTGTGAAACAAACTTTTTACTGCCAGAGTAAGTTTCTTCAAATCTTTCAAATAGATTTTTTTCAGAACCACCATATCGCTGTATTGACGCAAGCAATGTATTATGCTTGTGATCTTCTGCAAGCTTTCTGTGTTCTTCGTGTGGTGATGATTCGAGTGGGACTGGCTTTACTTGAAGTGGATTGAATCGTTTCGAAGTCATTCCATTTTTTTCTAGACACGACGCACAGGTAATGTCCGCTTTATTTTTCGAATGTCCATGAAGTTGAAGTATACCACCACAGAATCCACAGCCTTTAGCTTCTATGTGCTTGTTATTCGAAACTGTATCCAAGTGGCTTAATTTGTTTAGCATATGAATTACGTGATCATGCGGTTTGTGATGCGTATAAAGCGCTGCTATGTTGTGTGCAACTCCTCCCATCATGCTTTGATTATGATGCATGTGATGTGCGTTTTTTTCAAAGTGGGCATCGTGTTCTTTTGCAGTTTGATGTGGCGAGTGGTGCTGCAAAGCCTTTATGTATTTATGATAGTGATGCTTATCTCGTCCAGCGCCTACTTTTTGATCGTTGACGATTTCGTTATCACCACTTTCGGCTTCTTTCATTTCTTCAGAGTCCACTTGTTGTTGCGGGGTATTCTCTACTTGAGTATCAAAGCTAAGCAGATTAGGACCTTGCGTCAAACGAGCAGTATCTTCAACTAGCTTTGAATTATACCCAAGTGGATCATGAAACAATCTATAGAGCCCGTGTGGGTTATATAACTGTTCTGAATGGTCATTAATGGCCTTGTAGAGAAGATTAGAGGGATTCTGCGCAGTCAATGCGGCAATCTTGCGTTTAAAATTCAAGTATTGTGTAGCATATGCAGTTGTTTCGGACTGATCTGGTGCTACCCCGTACTGCTGGAATCTAGCAGTAAACGCGGCGAGTGTGTTTTTAACAGTTGTATACTCATTAAAAATATCCTCAGGTAACGACTTTGTAAATTCGTTTTGATATATTTGATTATGTACGAGAGGATTTGAACTATCGTAATATTTTCTCGTATCGATAAGAGACTCGAGATGATCTTTAGAACTTATGTGCTCTTCGCCAGTGGTAGGGTGCCATATGGCGTTTAGAAAGCCTTGTGCGTGATATACATCGCCTCTATTGATAGCATCATGAAATAACCCGTGTAGAGTAGCTTGAAATGGTAAAGCTGTTCCATGATTTCTGACTTCGTTATTTAAATGCATATTTATATCGAACATGCTATTAAACATGCCTCGGTCTTGTTCTGGACTAAGTGTTTGATCTAGTCGCTGGGATAGTTGATAGAACGATCGGGCAGTTACTGAAGGCGCATCTATTTCTTTTTGAAGTAAATCTTTTTGTAGCTCATTCAAGTTTACGCTATTAGTAGTTAGATATTGCTGAATATCATGTCGATAGGTCGCTGGATCTAGCTTGTATAGTTCCTTGTTCATGGCATTTTCGATATTCTGATTAGGGATACTATTTTCACGCGGATTATTGATATCGCTAATAATAGAGTTTGCTTGATCATGTAAACTATCGGCTAGTTTCTTTAACTGTTCCAATGTCTCATTTGGAGTTTGCTTTAATGAGAATAGATCTGGATGTGCATTTACTAGTGAGTGTTGTTCGTCAAGCAGTTTCTGACCCCAGCTTTTACCGATGGCCGACGCAGCAAACTCGAATAAGTTGCCTTGATGCTCAACTGATTTTTCCAAATACAGATGAAAGAGTCCAATCTCTTTTATTACTTGATCATAGTTCTTTTGCACCAACGCATATGTCAATCGTAGATTAGCGATTCGCTGAAGTGAAGTATTAGACACTACGTTCGTGTGAACTTCGTTTTCAAAATTCTTGTTGTACTGTTCTTGAACCGACGTTTGATGATAGCTTGCTTCGCGCTGCCCAGGAGCGTAGTTTTGAACATCGGTACCTGGTGTGCCCTTATTTTGATAGATATTAGGCTCCTTATTCATTCTGATTACGTTCTCCAAGTAAGCGTTCTGATAATTAGGATCAGTTCGAGCTATCGGATTTTGAAATATCTTATCGCGAATAGTTCTTAGTATGTTTTGATGAAAATTTTGCTGCGTTAGCTCGGTATTAACGGTTTTGTAAAGTGCAGCTTTGTCCAAAGGAGTCTGCGATGTTTGTTTAAATTTATCAACTGCATTCGCAATAGCTGGGGTCATTTGTAAATTTTGTGGTCCAGCCGTTCGTCCGAACTGTTTTTGTACTTGCATATCTAGATCAGTATAGATTCCTGGAGTTGCTCCTGTTCTATGTAGCTGTTCTGCTTCCTCTTTTTGTTCTTTAGTTAGCTTTCCTAGAGGAGCAATAGGAAATATCGGTTGACGCTCTTTATTCCATATCTGCGTGTGCTGTTGTAAAAATGCTTTCGCAAATTCTACTAATTCACTATCTGTATATTTAGGTTCAGTCACCCAATGGCTAGTGCTCGCGGACATGATAAGCACAATGTAGATAATCCAGTATCTTGGCTAGCAAAGATTTCGCACTTGAAATATGAAGCAACTCAAAATAGAGCAGCAAGAAATCACGATTTTCTAGAACAACAAATAAGATTATCAAGAAGAAATTTTGAATTTGCACTTAGAAGTTTATATGAATTTCAAGAAGAAGATTATTGGCACGATATGAAGGTTACAAACATAGATGTTCGACTATTTATCGGCGGAACTTTCGTATCTATACGAGGCCTTGATTTTGAAAAACTTTTTGAATTAATGTACAGTTTATATAATGTACTTGAGAACGGCGATGAAGAAGCAGCTACTAAATTTATGCGTATACTAAATACACATGAAAATTATGAAAAAGGTGAGCTAGTGCTAGAGGAGGGTAAAAAGGCTGCAATTCACCTTACGTATACACTAGAGAATCATAATCATGACAAAAATGTTGAAGCGCGCATCGATGATGATTATTTAGCTATCGCTGATGACTTTGTGTCAGCACAACGACTCATTACGATGGATGATATTGAGGAAATAGAAAATTCAACAGAAGGGCCTGAAGCGCGTCATTTTGAAAAATTAGAACGTGGGCGACATCGTCTATTTAAAGAATATGAGGATGATGAATTTACTATGCAAGACGACATTGAGCACGAACTTGAGCATAATTTACGAGTTGAAAGAGAGTTAGCAAATTTAGAATCTGTTTCACATAAACACGCTGCGCGCAATACACACAAAAAAGGAAAAGGATTAATTGAAAGACACTTGACATACGCTAGAAGACTTAAAATATTATTACAGACTATTCCATTCACAACAAAATGAATACCGCCATGGCCCTACGATGGGCGTCTAGTGATAAAAATACAAACTCTCCCATCTCATATGCTTTAGTAGATATAGACTACGACTTTGTCATGTCGGACTCGACTAGCTTTCAATTTATACAAAATGAATTTGATTCGGTGATTAGACTACCACGCTGTTACTGCGTATATAAAACATATGGCTATTCTTTTGGTGTATATCAGCCTGTATCACTTGTAGATGAAGACTATCCAGCTGGACGCGGATTATTTACTTTGGTGCCTCTAATGGTTCAACCAAAAGAATTTCGATTCAAAGGATCAATAACAATTCAAATTACAGTTTTTAATAAAAACATGCTTCCAGAAGGAATTCCAACTCACATTACGAATCACGTCTTTAGAATACCATTTATAAACTGCAACGTTGAATGCCCCGATGTGTTAACACATAATATGCTTTCAGTTCTCGGACTTAGAAAGTCAACTGCCAATGCCAACGGAGTTGATCTTATTTTTAAAGACAAGATTAGACTACAGCCTAAAGGAGTTTATGTTTTTCAGCTGATTAACATTTTCAAGTTTCGAGAGTTAGAGTGCAGTCCAGACTGGTTCATTCTTCGTTCGAGAATATCTCGAGCTGGCGTAACAATGAAGTGTGAGCCTCTTAAGATTCCAGGCACTCAAATGGACGATGTTAGTATGCTTGAAGTAGTGCTTCAGAATAACCGCGATGAAGTAATTGAACTGCCGAAGCGCTTTATGCAATATTTGATTCCATTTCAACTGCAAAACTGCGAGCTTGAATCTTTAATAATCCATAGCTGTAATGACGCAAAATTGTGTGGGTTTTTGGATATTGACACAAAAGCAAGAGTGACGAAGGAGGAGTTTGCACATTTATCATTAGATTGTTAAACTGACTCATTTATGAACATTTAATTAACACCTTCTATTAGCTAAATAAATATTTATTCTTAATCATTAAATTTTATATATAAAAGAAATAAAAAAAATTTATAAAAAATTTATTAAACAATAAAGCAAAGACTAAGCTAAGTAAACATGACTGAAGCAAGCGAAACTAAACCGCGATGGAGTTTTGTCCATACGACGTACGAAAAGGACGTGGAAGAACTAGTGAGCAATTTTAAATACTTTGTTCATAAGACCTTGAAACCGAATACTATCAGAAAGTATCAAGACTGGCATTTGAAAGTCAATCCAGTGACTATGCTGATTCCACAACACGTAGCCGCTCCTCGCCAAATACGGCACTTTGGAGTAGAAGCAGAGGTGCGCGAGCTAGACTTTAGATTTGAAGGATGTGCAACAAAGCCACGACGATTCAAAAAGACTCTAATAAAGTTTATAGAATACATGAACGAATTCTTGGCGTGCATGTTGGGCGAAGATAAATATGGAGAGGTCATTGAGCCTTATAGCATGATAGCTAGGAAAGTTCCACTGACTGATATCTATACTTCTGACGGTTTCATCATGGAAGGAAAAACTCAAGACAATAAGCGATTTTCGAATTCCCTATTTGAACCAACTAAAGTAACGCTTGCATTGACCATGGACGGTAGCACCATATTAGAAAAATATCCGCAAATCATTCCGGCGATTTATTTCTTCAATTTATGTTCGTTGGCCTTTAACGACGAACGTATTATCAATTTGGATCGATCGGCCATCTCTCTAATATGCTTCAGAGTCTTGTACGGAGGCTCAGAATCTGATGATATCTATCATTTCTTCAACTACTTTTATGCATTTCTAGGATGCACTAGTATACACTACAAACTTTATAAAAGACTCTCTCCTGAGAATCTGGAAGTTCCAAATCGCAGCTTCGAAAAAAAGTTTTATGGGACTGAAATCGAGCTAGCGAAGTACAGATTGGTCTATCACAAATTATTTGATAACGTTGTGGCACGCGTATTAAAGCTTGAAGGGCATAACGCAATGTTCATGAATTTACAAACCGATAGCTTTGCAAAAGCAAAACGTTCTTTAGATCAAGATCATGATGAACAAGATCCAGATGACGAAACACCGACGAAAAAAGCAAAGGTCATTGTAGCAGGACCACAAATGGACGTACATTCAAAAAATTTATTAGATCTTGCGAATTCATTAGCCGTTGACTCTGTAGAGTCTATTGCTGCGCTTGTTAATCCCAAGTTCGAAGAAGAAGCGACTATAATAAAACCGCAATCACAAAGCGAGGAGAACGCCAACGTGCGCATGAAGCAGCAGCAACAGCGAGACGAGTATGCCGTACAGAGTGGACGACAAGCTGAAGTTAAAAAAGAAAAGTTTGATAATGACATGCCTGATGCTTAAATTTTATTAAATTTATATCTAGTTAGTTATAGTTAGTTATTATAGTTTGAAATAAATAGTATGAAAAAATTTATTCTTTAACATCATGTATTATGCGCTGTCTCTTTAGCGGTGGTTCAATTGAAGTAGCTTCACCCATTAATGGAATATAGATGGAACCATCGCGTGCATCGTATAGCTCTTTACGATCACGATCATAAATGACCACTCTGTCGTATTTATTTAACATTGAGTTGTACTTATCCCATCGCTTGTTTCCCGTAGTTAGGTCTTGAATTTTATTAAATTGCTGCTCATTGATATTGAATAAAACAAAATATCTGCATGCGTCGCGTGCCTTGATTTCGGCTTCTTTGCCATAGGCATTATGTAGCGAGACGAAGCAAGTTGCATTAGCATTTTTTGCGACTGAAAGGTATTTCGCAACTTCCATAAAATCTCCATTACTCATATTTACCTGTGTGTCGTCAAATAAAACAAGTTTTTTCTTTTCATGACTAATCGAGTTGATGTTTGTTATCGCTTTTGAAACATCATCCGTCGTATAGTAGGCAGTCATTTCGTCGTTTTCTTTTTGTTTATTAGTAATACGCATGTTATACAGTGCCGCCTTTCGAATGTTGTGTGCTTGCTTTGGATTTAGGCCCGCCTCAATTAAAAAGAATGAGTCAAATGGTTCTATAAAGTCTGTCAATAAAAACTTTTGAAAGAAGGCAGTTTTTCCACTATTTGTTCTTCCGATGAGAGCTGTTTGACTATCTCGTTCAAACTTTCCAAAATCATTTCTTTTCGTAGGTGTCGCAGTAAAAGGTGCAGCGTTTTGTTGACGATTGTTTTGTGGGTGTATTTGCTGCCACTCGACTCGTCCTTTTTCTAACCACTGTGAGTAATCTTCACTTAGATAGTCAATAATTTCTCTCTCGGCTTGTGGGTTGAACGCGTTTTGAATTGCGTAGTTAGTTAAATATGTACTCAGGATCATTAACGGATAAGGAATCGTAGGCCCGCCTATAAAAGGTAGTGAATACTTTGCTGCAACTAATAATGTCGACAATAATTCAGGACTTGCGAACGGACGTACTGCATCGATTAATGAATTTAAATCACTCATTTTTTATTTTTAGATATCTAAAACTTTCTAAAAAAAGAAAAAAATGAGTTTATCAGCTTTAGAAAAAGCAATGAGAGCAATGCGCGCTGTAACGGCTAGAGGAGCTGGATGGTCGTTTAAGCAAATGAACGGGATGGCGTCTATAGACTACAGCCTTTATAAGCTTCCAGCTGCAGTAATGAAACAACTACCTTTTACTAAGCCATTAGTTATTCCATCACGAGGTCTCGGTGAAGATAATGCTTTTTATAAGGCATATTTTCAAAATATGTGTTTTGTTGGTGACGGCCTAAATCGCCTAGATCAGTTTAATCAGTGGGACGGAACTAAAACTAGACCTGTGAGTGAATGTAAGCATCAAATATGCATTTCACTAAGACAACAAGGACTTTCGGAATTCATTAGACTTTTGTCAGACAAGCTTCCTGCGTGGAATGGTTCAAAGTTACGAAATGAAGAGATGGACAAAACTGTCGCACTAGTAGAAAAAGTTTCCTTGAAACGAAAGCGAGAAAGTTCAAAACCAAGAGAAGTAAAGTCTACGACCCCCGAACAAACAATGGAGACGGACATTAAGCCCAAGTTCAAAGTGTGGCAATACTGTAATGGAAAAAATTTGAACGTTAAGAACTCTGCGTTCATTTCTAACATGACCAAACTACCAAATGGCCGATTCTTAGTGACGGTTAGTTTGAACATGGTTCTAGATTCTGGAGTGAACGAGCTTCCTTTAAGTTTTGGAGGAAACATGCCTTTGACCGACTTTAAAATGGCACAACATTACCCAATAGTTCACTTACTTTTTGACCTTCAGTCTCAAACGGCAACCTATCAAGCCGCATTTAAAGGTTTTCACTGGAACGGCGATCTCTTTACATTTGAGTGCGATGAAGTTATTAATGAGCCTGAACAGCTCTATCAGTATGTTCAAGTTCGTTTCGACCAATGGAAAAATGCAACATTTCCGAAACGAAATAGTAACGAGAACATTGTCCGCCAATTAATGAAGCTCTGCAATGGGGTTGAAGTTGAATCGATATGGCATCATCATGAACTGTTCGATGAAGAAGAATGGGCTCTAAAAGAAATAACAAAGCTCGTGGCAAAATCTAAACCAAAGCTACTCGGAACTGATCGTTTCATTTTTCCTGAAAAGACAGACTGGACAGACTTTATGAAAGACAATAGTGCCCAAGACTTTTTCGAATCCGCTATGCACCCTAAGATCTTTTCTAGAAGTCCCTTAGAGTGGTATTTTTTACTAAAGCATACACTACACAATCATAAAGTGTTTGCATTTATGATTCCATATAAAACTTCGTGCCTGGCTACAAAGTTACTTGACGACCTTCAAGAAATGTACTCACTCGATAAGATGCTTCCTATCAAGTACAGTTCTACTACAGCTTATGGCTTTACTTCAACCGATCCACTAAGCACGACTAAACCTACAACTATTCATGGGCTACCCACTAGTTTTAGAAGTGATACTGGTTCACAGACTTCGTATGTTCTAATCAAACCAAATGGACTGTCTAGTCAGAACTTGACACTAATTGCAAGTGCTCTCGATAAAGTAGCCTGTGTTGTCTCAATCTATCATGAAAAGCAACTAAGCCCAGCTATAGCTACAAATTTATATCCAAACTGCAAAGACAGACCATATGGACTTGAGTGGATGAATTACCTAAATTCTGGGCCAGTTATTCATCTAAAAGTCCAAACGAAAGACATTCAGACTGTAAGAAACTGCCTATTAAAAGCTAGAAAACAAAGTGGACTCATATGGACTCGAAACATTGTTCATACGGCTGAAAATGAATGGGAAGCAAAAAACAATCTGGCCACTGCATTTCCATATTCTTCACCTGAAGCCTATATGGTGGAGGACAAGCGAGGATTTAAGCACATTGATAATGAAATAGTCCGAGAAAACGACTTTGGGACTTCAATTGATGTTCCGAAATCTCCTTCACCTGAAATGCCTGTCGATAAGCCAGAAGAGCCTGAGCTTCAACTAGCCTGCGAAGAAACTCCATCTTGCTTAAAAGTTGGACGCTGGTATGGACCACGCGCAAACTTGTTCATAACAAACAGAAGCGATGCGTATGATCGACAAGTGAAGCGCGAAAAGCGTGAAGGCTGGTCCGATGAAACTTTCTTGTGCCTCGCAGATAAGATCAAGTTCTCACTTGACACTGGATCTTTTTATAACTTTATAAACGTCGCTGCTTGGAAGCGTATGGGTGAACCGGAGCTTAAAGTTTATAAACAAAAGATTCCCAAATTCGGAGGCGACCAAAACATTGAAGTGAAAGGTTACTTTAGATGTAATATCGGAACATCAAAAAACAATGAGCTTAAGAATCAAGTGATGATAGTAACGTCCGAAAACGAATATAACATTCTTGGGGCAAACTGCTGTGAGAATCTTGGTCTCATCGAGTTTTCAAAAGAAGTAATCGTAGGCAAAGCAAAGGTCGTCAAGCGCCTTAAATCAAAGAAGCCAAAGGTTACACGTGAAGATTGTTCAGATTCTGAACAGGGGGAGAAGATTGAAACTCCGGGAACTTCAGATTCGGATGATGACGAAAACTATCCTGCTGGATTTGGATCAAAGCCTACTAGTGAATAAGATTATATGACTCACTTTCTATTAGTTAGTTTTTAGTTAGTCAAAATAAATAGTTGTTCTTACTCTCTCTTTTTTTATTTACCTATAAAATGCGAGGGTGTAACAACTCTCTATATAATGCTCACTTTTTTTAATATTTTTTATTATCAATATATTACTTAACTTTGATTTAAGAAATTTTAAGCATTCACAAGCCTAATTAATTAAAATGGAATACGTTCTCGATAATACGAAAGTTGGACATGTAACTAAACAGCTGCGTCACAGCATGTTCTCTAGCGGAAAGTCTTTGGGCTCAAAGGCTCAGTTGAAAGCAATGTGCATGTGTGGAAATGAAATGAAGCTAGCTAGTGCGAAGTATATGTGCGACAAGCGCATGTGCAAGCTGTCATATGACGCTGCGGCAGTTGCCTTTATGCTTAAGAACGAGTACTTTCACGATCCCTTGAACTCACCAATCCGATTCTGCATGTGCCTGACCTGTTCCAGTTCGCACTTAATATGCCCAAGCAATGAAAAGTACTTTTCATGCGGCGAACCTAAGTGGACTTGTTCCTGTTCAAAAAACAATAGAATGTACGTTAGCGTACTAGACTCTTACAAGAAGGACACGGATAAGATGAATTTAATCTGGAACGTCAAAGCGTTAGTATAAAGGAAATTTTAAAAAGTGTCCAAAAATCTATATCTTTTTCACTTTTTTGTTATTAGGATTGAAGACATAAAAAATTCAGCCAAAGGCGAGACCATAGGAAACGTAGCAAAAGAAAAATACATGCAAAAGGTGAACGAACTCGCTGGAGATGTTAGCGATGATGAGCCAATGGCAGCCAATGATGATGATATCGTATCAGACGATGAGTCAGTGCAACCAAAAAAGAAGGCACTTAAAAGAACAATCGTCGATGATGACGTAATCGCCGATTAAAAAAATTGGCAGCATATAAAAACACAAATTATTTTTTAAATTTTTTATTAGCTTGTTAATATTTTGTTAAAAAATAAAATTCTTTTTAGAAATGAAAAAAAAATACGAAACTCAAATCTTGTACTTGGAATTTCATAATATAGTGATCGAAATAAACTTTATTCAAACCATCACGTATCATCTTTATTATTCTCTTACTCGAATAATTTTTAAAGCACTGTTTAAATACTTGTTCGTTTTTAACGAGACTGAGACTATATTTCTGCTCAGAACAACAAAAAAACAACCGACGTATAAGCTCGTCGATGTGGACTTTTTCCAGTTTAAAAATATGTTCATTGCGTTCAATAAACTTTTATTCTCAGAATTCAAAGCATTAATAGATGCACGCAGGACTCCTTCACTACAAAAGCAACTAGAATACATATCTGGTCTTTATTCCGACGAAAGATATCAGCAGATTTCGGCCAAACAATATACTCCGTATTTATTACATTTGATAAATCGCGAGCTCGATAAGACGCACATTCCAACGCATTCATTTAATTCGCTACACGATATTTACATAGAACTAATAAACAAGATAGAAACATTATGGACTATTCATCCTTTAGACACATTACAAACGATCGAGTTGCTCGACATGAGTTTTCTCAACGATTTGGAAATGCCGACAACTTCAATGAGCGATCTAGACTTAGTCCCGATGTCTCATCAAAGTATGCAGAACGACTTCAAACAGAGTTTAACAAGCTTCCCACTCAGCGCAAACAATTCAAATTAAAAAAAAATATTACTCATCCGTACCAATTTAGAAAAGTAATTGCAAAAGCTAAAATTAACAACGCCCGCACGTCAGACCTAGCAAATATTGTTTCAAATTACGAAGCACAAAAAAAGAGGTGCGCCTGCCCTAGCACACGTCATTTTACAGGCGACGATATTGTGCACTGTCATTGTGCACACTACAGACTATAAATATTTGCTATTATTTTTAAAACAGATTTACTAAAACAGAATTTTATATATTATTAAATAAAATATGTTTGACTTTCAAAACTACATTTTTTATAACTCTGACAATATTCCTTTTACATTTTTTGGCGTCATGATACCTACAGCACCTGCAGCACTGAGTCCAGAATCTCCGCCACTGTTTGAGCGCGATCCGCCAGTTTCTCCTATTTCTAACGATGATTTAAGCACTCTAGACACTGATGATCCGATACCACCACCACCATCAGTGGGAGTAGTAGATGGTAATATAGTCCTCGATCTAGACTGGCTCGACAAACTTATAGACGCAAACATAAGCACTCTAAAAGATACTGAAAAGCAAGTGACTTCAAAAAAAGACGATCCATATTACGATCCCGACTGCGGAATTAAAGCTATGGAGGCTAGAGCGAAGAGACCTAAATCTCCGCCTCGTGTATTGGCCGATCCATGGGCTACAGGAACGTATAAGCGCGTCGGTGACGACACTGTATTTGGTATGTGGGACTATACTGACTATAACCTAATGCAGCGAAAAAAAGCAGAGGATCGAGCGCTCGAGGAAGGCCGACGCACTGGCACATTTGTTTTTCCAGTCTACGATCGATGGGTAGGCTCACAGGCTAGCTATGACGCCTTTCTAAATCACAAAGTCAAACAACACGAAAACGAGAAGTTTACCGAGCAAGACTTTGACGTCGACAATTGCGCAGCCATTTTTAAAAAAAGAAAAATTTCTTTCTAAAACAAATATTTTATCACCGAACAAATATTTTATTAATAAACTATGATTAATTTTTAATAACTTTTTAATTGCTTTTTTAATTGCTTTTTTTATTTCAGTTTCGTATAAATAGTTGAGAAATAGTTTAAATTTTTCATTTTAAAATCAGAAATAAAACTTTTAAACTGAAGCACTAGAAGAATCCGAGAAGAAAAAAAAAAATGTCCGAAATCATAATCAAGAAATCCACAAAATCGCCAGCAGCATCGCCAAAGCGCTCACTTTCTACCGAAAGCACAGACTCGCCGAAAAAGAAGCGCCTTTCCCGTATAATCCGCCCAGCAGATTCCAGCGATGAAGATGAGGAAGAGCCAGAGGAAAAATACAGCGCGGGTCTATACGATTCTGAAGACTCTGACGCTGAAGACATTGAAACGCAGGAGGATCGCGATTTCATCGATGACTCTGAAGCAGCAAAGCAAATCGCGATCTACGATTCTAAACACATGCAGAGAGGAGTCGTTGTGCCTTTTAACTTTTCTTCAGCCCGTAAGCTCGCACAAGTAAAAGCACAAATTATGGTTCCTTTCGCGGGCGTAGACACCATGGAAGAGGCACTTGAAATTGCAGGCACAGAGCTTCTCGAGCGCGAGTCAAAAATAGAATTTCTCGAACTCACAGTGAACGCCGGATGCAAAGTCTACGAGAAGGAGTCTGAATTAGTAATGAGTAACACTACTAAGCTTTCTGAGCGTGTCAAAAAAGAAATGCAAAAATATGA
>Ga0182030_10006959_pt1 | contig 23692 bp, 10 predicted proteins | sample 812S3MmetaG_FD_121299 | JGI IMG/M metagenome (GOLD analysis project Ga0182030, IMG submission 121299) | Permafrost microbial communities from Stordalen Mire, Sweden - 812S3M metaG (Illumina Assembly) | ecosystem: Environmental > Terrestrial > Soil > Wetlands > Permafrost | place: Sweden...
CCTGGCGGGGTGCCCTCTGGGCCGGGCTCAGTAACAAGTCCCGTGGAATCATCGCGGCGTTTTCCGAGCCGCGCGCGCAAGCAAGCGGTCCTTGCCACTTGAAGGCAGTTTCATGACAGAAACTAGTCAGGCCCGCTGCTCGAATAGGATCGAGCGAAGGCGAGCACCGCCTGCCCCACCCGCGAAGCTCTCGTCAGGAGTTCTGAAGTTTAGACGTTTATAGCGGGTTCCGTCCGGTTCCGGTTAGTTCTTCGCGTTGTGCAAGGTCATTGTCGGGGATCATCACGGCGGTCCATGGCGCATCGCGCGCCACCATACGCGTTCGCCATGTAACTGTTTGTGGGACGCCGATTTGAAGTGTGACAGTCTGTTCGGGCTTGTCCGGAACGAGATTGTCGGCACGTAGGGCAAGACTGTGGGTGCCCGATCCGGAAAGGGTTGCGTGGATCGTGATCACACCGTTTGTGTCGGTCTGCTGCGCCAATTCCATACCGAGGTTGCGCCCCGGGGTCATATCCACAAAATAGCTGCCGCCGGGAAGAAGCGCCATGCTTCGTTGTTGCGAACCGGAGGAGATCTCGTATTCGCCTTCAGGCACGGAGGCGCGGAACCTGCCAGCGGCATCGTGCATGATCGAGGAGACCTTACCGGTGGAGGAGTTGCGAAGACTGACAGGCTGGGTTGTTCCCGGCCCGGCGTTTCCCTCGACCACGGGCGATCCGGCAAGATCGTTCAGAATCCAGATCCAGCGGCCGACCGGATGAACCCAGACCTCTTTCCAGTTGTGGCAATTCTCCGTCGGCCAATAGGGGGCGTCCGCGTCGCGGTGCGACTGGATTCCCACGGGAAGCGAACCGACAATATCGCCCGACATGGCCGTATACTGCGGGGGGTAATCGTAGCCCTCGCCCCACATCAGGCTCTCCACGAAAGGATTGCGTCCCACTACCCATTCCAGGTTCCGCTCTGCCAGCGACGCCAGGGAGAGGCTGCCGCGCAAATGGGCCGCCGCCGAGATCGCCTTGTTCTCGGCCAGCATTGTGCCGTTGTTGCCGCGGAACTCAAACCAGACAGGGAAAAGCCGGACGAAATAATGATCGCCGACTTTAATGCCGTTGAGCACCTGGTTGCGGAACGATTCACGGTTCGCGCCGCGCTGGCCGCCGCTTTCGGGTATCTGCAGATATTCGTCGTCGCGGAAAACCGAGTTCGCCAGCATTCCGTAGGGTTCGGTGAATTGCGCCATGCGCTTCTGGAAGTACTCCGAATACAGAGTGACGGCGCTATACCATTTGATCCAATCCTCGTTCTGCGGAAAGAGATCGCACAATTGCGTGAGAGCCACCAGGGGCGCTGCCTCGTGGCTGGGATGCTGATAGCGGAGAATCTCGGTCTTGTCGGTACCCGTATAGAAAAACCCCGTCAGAGGCTTGGTGAATCCCGGCAGGAAAGCTTTCTGCTGCGAGTCCGTTATGACCTTGGAAAGCGCGATCGCCTTATCCGAGTACTTGCGATCCCCGGTGTCGCGCCAGAGTTCGAGCGTCGCGATGATTGCGTGGCCCGCCAACTCCGTGCCCACACCCCTCCGTGCGCCGCCTCGCCCGGGGGTAGGGTTATCCATCGCCGCGACGGCGAAGCCCCAGTCCTCTTGCGCTTGCTTCAATGCGTATCCGGCCCGGACCGGATCGGACTTTCGGAGAACGCGAAATGCGATCGCCTCGGTAGCGGCGGCGGCCAGATTGGACGTGGGGTTGTTGCTGGCTTGGGCAGTAACATCGTCGGTCGTCCCGGCAATGCCATCGGTCCAGCGATCCAATTGGGAGAAGTTGGGCCGGAAGCCGTCATGGAAGGTCACTTTCAACAGCCAGTCGAGCCCCCAGTTGGCCTCTTCGGTCAGGCGCGCCAGCAAGGCGGGGTCCTCGTTGCGCTGCTGCATGCGCTCGGCCAGACTGTACATGGCATAAGCCGCCTCGGCCGTATTCCCGAGCGACTGGGAAAGGTCGCCCGCGTCGTGCCATCCGCCATTGACGGTAAGTTGTTTGTCGCCATGTTTCAGCGCCCAGTCCCGATGGCAAACATCGTGTACTCCGGGAATGGCGAAGCCGCAACGCTCCACGTAGAAGAAATTGATAGCCTTCCAGAGGCTCGATTTCCATACATCGCCGCCGATCGGGAAAGGCCTTGTGGTCCGGTCGCCGGCGCGAACGATGTAAACCCCGGGATCCTGAACTTCGGAAAAGTCCATCACCTGGAAGGAGCCGATCTCCGATTTGACAACGCTGACGTTCTTTGAAAGCACGGGGATGCCGGTCTTTACATCGATCAGTTCGAAGGTCTTCGCCTGCAGACCGCTGGCGATCGCGGTCTTCGGCGCGCCCGGCTGATATCCCGAATGACTGAACGATATCAGGCCCGGCGCAACATCCCAACCTTCAAAATGGTCCGCCTGGACCTTTTGCAGTTCCACTTTGTCGATGTCGAAGGTCGCGAATTCGGGGCCGCCGGGCTCAATGCCCTGCATGCGGTATGAAAAGTCCACGCCGGTGACCTTATCGCGCCCCAGATTGGCAATCTCCCAGACGACATGGTTCCATTGGTGGTCCTGCAAGATCACATAGTTGATCCCCATTTTGCCGTACACGTCGGGGACTTTTTCCGCGCCATCGTTGTGGAACGTGACGATCATTGAAATATTTCGGAAACCCGGCATGTCCGGATACACCCAGAAGGAGATGCGGTTCCACGCGGACCAATCCTCACCCGCGACAACACGGCGGGCCGAGGTGGTGCCGTAATAGCGGCCCGGCGTGGGTTTGTCGCCGGTTGTCGCGCAACGCAGCCGAAGGGAAGCGCTGCCGCTCACAAATCGCTCCTTGCTAATGGTCATTTCCCCTCTAGCTTGGTCGACATCGACCAGTTTCCACGTGGAAAGCGACTCGGCGTCGTCCAGGAGCCTGGAGTCTTCCACCTGCTTGTTCAGCCACCGCGTCTTGGTGGATTCGCGATAGTCGTTGGGGATAGGCATGCGCGGAGGCGTCTGCGCCAATGCCAAAAGGGCCGCTGCGGCTGCCGGAAGGGCCACACTGATAATGACTGAGAGTCTCATGACAGCCGCATTGTATGGCAGCCGAGGCAGTGCCGGCGCAAGAAACCGTTAATGGCCCGTTAAGAGGCGCGGAATCAACGTGGTTACGTGAAAGGTAACGTTGTTTCCGGGAGTGGGCGCGCAGGTGTATCGGAAGGACGGGCGGCGGCGCTTGTAGGATGGCACAACAGGCGCGGGGCGGAACCGGGCGAATTGCAGTATGATACTATCGGCACTTGGAATGGGGTTTCGTGGTGAAGCAGAAGCACCGGTTGAGAGGGTGTCTGTGATTGCCAGCGTTGGTGTGGCTCTTGCCGAAAAGCGCTCGGAATTGGAGGCTGTTCTCCACTCCAAGGAATTTTATCGCGCACCCAGTTTGGCGAAGCTCCTGGAGTATCTTTTTCAGAAAACCATCAGTGGGCATACCGTGGAAATCAAGGAATTCAGCATTGCCACGGAGGTCTTTGGAAAGGACCTGGATTTCGGCGAGAAACGGGATTCCTTCGTCCGCGTGGCCGTGCATCGGCTCCGCCGAAAGCTGGATCAGTATTATTTGACCGAGGGCGCGACGCACCGGGTGCGCATCATTATTAAGCCCGGGAAGTATGAGCCCGAATTCGAACGCGTCTGCGATCTGCCCGGCACGCCCGCGCCTCCGGCGGTAGTCACGGAAGCCAGCCTGTTGCAGCCAGAGCCGGCCGAACCGGCCGAACCGGCGGCGCCAACGCCGCTCGCGGAAGAGCACGATCTCCCGGAACTACCTCCCGACGACCGCAAGCCGCGGCGCAAGCTTTTCCTTTGGAGACCCGGCGCCGCCGCTGTTGCCGCGATATTGCTGATTGCGCTTCCGACGCGAGTCTGGTTCCGAAAGAGCACCGTCCGCGGAGTTGCAGCCGAATCTTCGCCCACGCGACTCGCGGCAGGCGCAATCGAAGAGAGTTCTCATTCCGTTCGAATCATGGCCGGTTCCGGCGCCGATCGTCTGACCGATCGTTTCGGCGCCGAATGGCGGGGCGACCGGTATTTTTCCGGGGGTTACCAGGATTTTCTGCGGTTTGGAACCCAGGTGAGGTCCGTATTGCACCCATTCATTGTGGGGGCGGCCGACCAGACGCCTTACCGGAGCTTCCGCGCCGGGTATTTTTCCTATCGGATCCCGCTATCTCCGGGAAAATACGAGTTGCGGCTCTATTTTTCAGAAGTGGTTTTTGGAACGTCGCCCTCAGGCGAAGGCGCAGACAACCAGCGCATCTTCGATGTGAACATGAACGGCCGTCCGTTGTTGAGCCTTTTCGACATTTTCACGGACGCCGGAGCGGCCAATACCGCGGATATCCGCGTATTTGAGAACGTTTCGCCAGCGCCAGATGGGTATCTCACCCTCGATTTCCGGCCGGTCCGGGAGACAGCCTGGCTGAACGCCATAGAATTGATTCCCAACCAGAGCGGGCATCCGCAGCCTTTGCGAATCGCGGCGCAAGGTACCGACTTTGTCGATCACAACAGGGATGTCTGGGGCAGCGACCGGTATTTCATCGGGGGCCGGACCACTTCCGATGGGAAAGTGCCTTCCGGGACCAGCGATCCCGATCTGTTCATCAGCCAGCGTTATGGGCATTTCTCCTATCGGCTGCCGGTTCCGCCAGGCAAGTACAGGCTACGTCTGCTTTTCGCGGAGACATTCTTCGGGCCGGGCAATCGGGGCGAGGGTGGAGCCGGCAGCCGGATCTTTAACGTGTATTGCGGAGGCATCGCGATCCTCCGTCAGTTTGACATTTTCAAAGCGGCGGGCGAAAACCGCGCGATTGAGAAGGTGTTTCACGGAATCGAGCCCAACGCTTACGGCAGAGTCGATCTGACTTTCGAACCAGTGGTCAATTACGCCATCGTTCAGGCCATCGAACTGGTGGATGAAAGCCACTGACGGCTCCAGGTAACCATGGTTACAACCGGAGCAAAATATCTGATTCTATTATGCTTATCTGCAAGTAACCTACAAGGCCCCGCGCGCTTAACCGTTTCCGCTGGCTACTGAAGGCGGGTGGTATTAAGCTCCCTCTATGAGAGTGCCAGCAGGGCGTTGAGGTCGGCCCGCTGGAAAAAGCAAATATTAGAGGAAGTGAGAGCGCCCCGTGCGCGCAGAGGAACAATGAAAAACCTAGTATTCCGAATTGCAGCAGTCGTTATGCTGCTCTCCTCGACATGTCTCGCTCAGTTGGATCGAGGCACAATTACAGGAATAGTCACCGATGCATCCGGTGCTGTCCTGGTACACACCAAAATCACGATCAAGAATAAGGCCACCAACGCCACTTACCAGACGGCCACTACGACAGCCGGGGATTACACGGCGGTCAATTTGCCGGCCGGGGTCTACGATATGACGTTTGAGGCTACCGGGCTGAAAAAACTCGTGCGATCCGATGTGGTGGTGGCGGTATCGGAAACGATTCGCGTAAACGTCAGTCTGGAGGTGGGCGAATCCAAAGACACCATCACCGTGACTGCCGCAACAGAAACACTGCAGACAGATAGCGCGGTCGTCGGACAAGAGGTACAAAATCGCCAAATTAACGAGTTGCCCCTGACCTTCGGCAGCGGCGGCAGGGACTCGGAGAATTTTGCCATTCAGCTTGCTCCCGGAGTTTCCGGAAGCGCTTCGGGAACCGAAATCAACGGTACCCCGCAGTTTTCTAAAGAGGTCTTGCTGGACGGTGCTTCCGTGACAGGATACCGGTCGGGAGATTTCTATCAGGCCAGTCCCTCGCCAGAGGGCGTTCAGGAATTCAAAGTCGAGACCAGCGGCATGAGTGCGGAATACGGCCAGACATCCGGGGGTTTGTTCAACTTCGTGATGAAATCCGGCACCAACCAAGCCCATGGAAGCGCGATGTTCGAGTTCCGCAATCAGGATTTGGACGCCAACACCTTTTTGGGTAATGCGAATAAGCAGGCGAGGCCGATCGACCGCCAACTTGACGGCGGCGGATCGTTTGGCGGTCCGGTCTGGATTCCGAAACTGTACAACGGCAAAGATAAGACTTTCTTCTACTTCGCGCTGGAACGCTTCTATACCTCCGGCAGTTCCACGGGCGGTCTGAACGAAACCGTTCCGCCACCCAGTTGGCTCGCCGGGAATATGGCGGACATGCTCACCACACAGAACGTCGGAACCGACGCGTCGGGGAACACGGTAGCCCGGGGCGTGCTTTACGATCCGAATAGTTCGCAAACTGTGAACGGAACGATCGTACGCAGCGCATTCCCCGGCAACATCATTCCGGGGGCCCGCATTTCCAGGGTGTCGCAGCAGGTGATCGCGCTGATGCAGAAGTACTACCCGGCTACCGCGCCGGGGCCGAACGGCGATTTCCTCCAGGTGAACAATGCGTTTGGCGACTATAACGTGTGGCAGCGGTACACCCAGCTTTCGGTGAAGATGGACCACAGCATCTCCTCCCGGAGTCACCTGTCCGGAACGGTGGCACGTACGACTCAGCCGCAATTCCAGGGCAATGCCTCCAACACCCACGTGTGGACTGCGACCTCCGGCGAGGGCGGCCCGTTTTCCTCCGCGGTGATCAAGCCGGTCGACACTACGATGTACCGTATCGCCCATGACTATACGTTCACCCCGACACTGTTAAATCACTTTAATATCTATTTCAACCGCGTCACCAATTCGATTAACAACCAGCACGCCGGCGAGTCGAATCCCCTCAGTATTTCCGGCATCGCCACGACCAGCGTTCCGCAGATCATATGGAGCGGCGGCGACCGATATGGCCTGACCAACCTCGGGCAGGACAAAGCGTCGGACTCGGTCCGCTCGGTAACTTACGGAATAGCCGACAGCGTGACCTGGGTAAAGGGAAGCCACACCTTTAAGGCCGGCGTCGAACACCGCGTCTACAAGCTGAATTACATCCGCCTACCCGATGACGGTACCTTTACTTTCACCTCCAATCAGACCGGACTGCCGGGGCTGACGCAGTACACGGGCAACCCGTTCGCCAGCTTCTTGCTGGGCGATGTGAATAACGCGAGCGTCGGAATCACTACGCCGACTCTGGCCACGTACCCGTCGATCCACGCTTATCTCCAGGACGACTTTCACGCCACGTCCAAACTCACCATCAATCTCGGAGTGCGCTGGGACTATGATCCTACGCAGACCGAGGAGCACAACCGGTTGTTCAGTTTCAGCCCCACGGCGATCGATCCGCAAACCGGATTGCCGGGAGCCCTGACCTTTGCGGGAAATTGCTCGGCGTGCAACCAGTCGACCGGATTCGAATCGCAGCATTACCACAATTTCGCACCGCGCATGGGTTTAGCCTGGCAGGTTTTGCCAAAGACCGTGATTCGTGCGGCTTATGGCGTCTTCTTCGCCGACCGTGCGCCTAACGACTACTACGGCGACCCCTCCGGCGCTGTCAGCTTGAACGGCTGGGGATGGGGCGTTTCGGACGTGGTGAACTATGGCAACAACCTGGCCCCGGCATTTAACTGGGACAACGGATACCCGGGCGCCCCGGTTTACAGATCGCCCAATCCGTCTCAGGCCGACGGTCAAAGCGGCGCTCTTTACTGGTACCCGAACGGCGGCCGTCTAGGCTATACGCAGTCGTGGAATTTCAACCTTCAGCGTGAATTACCTTTCCACCTGGTTCTGGACGCCGGCTACGTCGGCTCGAAGGGAACCGCGCTGGAAGCGAACGGGCTGGGCATACAGAACCAGCTTCCTCCGGCCGCCCTGGCCCTCGGAAGCGTGCTGAACGGAACCGTCAACAGTCAGTCGGCTCTACCGGCCGCGGCAGTGGCCATGGGCGCCCGCTATCCTTTCGGATCGACGGGCCAGTCGGTAGCGGTCTGGCAGACTCTGACGCCATTTCCGCAACTGCTGAACGGAAGCACCGTTGCGGGGTGGGACACGCCTCTCGGCTTCTCCACCTACGATGCCTTGCAGGTGCAACTCAACAAGCAGTACTCCCACGGCATAAGCTGGGTTGCGAACTATACCTTCTCGAAATCCATTTCGAACGTTACCAACTTGTACTCCGGCGGCTCGGGCAGCGCGATGATTTCCTCGAACCTCGGCTTGCAGAAGTCGATCTCCTCCTACGATCAGCCCCAGGTAGTCAAGATCGGAGCCGGATACGAACTTCCTTTTGGTAAAGGCAAGCACTTTGGCGGCAACTGGAGCCCCGTGGCCAACGGTGTCTTCGGCGGCTGGAAGCTGCAGTACATCGGCAACTACAACAGTGGAACGCCTCTGGCCTTTGCGGCTAACAGTCCCGATTCTTCCACCAACCTTTCCACGAATCGCGCGGAGCTGATCAATCCTCCCGGAGTCGGTTTGGGAGTACCTTTCAATTCCGCGAAGTTCAACGCTTCCCTGGTAGGCGTCGGCAATACGACCAATGTTTACCTGAACACGCAGTACATCAAACAACCCGCTCCCTATACGTTTGGGAATGCGGCTCCCGAAGTCGAACAGATTCGCGGATTTTGGGGCCGTACCGAGAACATATCCCTGCAGAAGAACTGGTCGCTGCGCGAGGGCGTTCGCTTCCAGTTGCGCGCAGAGGCTTTGAATGCGTTTAACCGGCATACCTTCGGCGGCATCTCGACCAACCCGACCAGCGCTACTTTCGGGGACGTCACTTCCGTCAGCGGCAATCGCAACATGCAGTTGGGCGCGCGACTCGATTTCTGACGATATACTCGGGCCGGCCGGAAGCTGCCGGCCGGCCCGAACCTCCGATCCAAAATGTGTAACTCTCCAAGTACCAGCGTTATTGTCGCAGTCAAATAGTATCCGGAGAAAATTCGATGCGGATTTCTTTCGTTTTCCTTGCGGCGGGTTTGTTGGCTGCTCCGTTGGGAGCTGCGTCATACTACACGGTCCGTCTGGACGACGCGAATGCGGTATACCTGACGCGCAGCAGCTTTCCCGTGCACGGCGATGGCGTCGCCGACGACACCGAGGCAATTCAGCAAGCCATTAACAAAGTCCAGGAGACCACGAACCAGGGAATTGTGTTCGTTCCCGAAGGCCGTTATCGCCTGAGCAATACGGTATACATCTGGCCGGGTATCCGGCTGATAGGCTACGGCGCAACCAGGCCGGTATTCGTATTGGGCGAAAGGTCGGCCGGTTATCAGGACAAGGACAACCTGAAATATATGCTGTTCTTTTCCGGCGGGCGCGGCGGTGAAGGCCGGGGCCGGGGTGCCCAAGGCCGCGGGCCGGGCGTCCCGGACGCCCAATTGCAAGGCGGCCGAGGCGGCGCCAGCGGCCAGCCTCGAGACTCCGGCGCCGGCACCTTTTATTCGGCCATCAGCAACATCGACGTCGAAATCCGGGATGGCAATCCCGGCGCGGTGGGGGTGCGTGCCCACTATGCGCAGCACTGTTTCATGGCCCACATGGATTTCCGGATCGGCTCCGGCCTCGCCGGCATCCATGACGGTGGCAACGTGGTGGAGGACGTCCACTTTTACGGCGGGCAGTATGGCGTTTGGACCCACCGGCCCTCACCGGGCTGGCAGTTCACCATGGTTGACGCGACGTTCGAGGGGCAGCGCGAAGCGGCCATCCGCGACCAGGAGGCCGGCCTCACGCTTATCCGCCCGCACTTCAAGAACGTTCCCACCGCTATCGAGATCGAGCCTGGTTTTCCGGAAGAGCTGTGGGTAAAGAACGGGCGCATGGAAGATATCTCCGGTCCGGCGGTCGTCATCAGCGCGGAAACCAGCGTGCGTACCGAAATCAACATGGAGAATGTCGTGTGCGGACGCGTCCCCGTTTTCGCCTCTTTTCGCGAGAGCGGGAAAAAAGTCCCGGCCCCGGGGGCGCTTTATGACGTGAAGATCTTCTCGCACGGGCTGAGCTATGCCGACATGGGAGCAGATCCGCAAAACAAGGATCTCTTCGAAACCTCCACGTTGACCGCTCTGCCGGAGCCGGTGAAATCCGACATCCCCGATCTGCCGGATCGCGGCACCTGGGTGAATATTCTCTCCCTGGGCGCGAAGGGCGACGGAACCACGGACAATACCGCGGTGTTCAAGAAAGCCATCGCCGAGCATCGCGCGATTTATCTGCCTTCCGGGAAGTACGTCGTCAGCGACACCCTCACGCTGCGGCCGGACACCGTTCTGATCGGTCTTCACCCCAGCGCGACGCAAATCGATCTGGTCGATTCGACTGCGGGGTTCCAGGGAATCGGATCTCCCAAGCCGATGATCGAAGCGCCCAAGGGCGGGACCAATATCATCGCCAGCATCGGCATGTACACCAACGGCACTAATCCGCGGGCCGTAGCCGTGAAGTGGATGGCGGGCAAGGATTCGATGTTGAATGACGTTCGCATGCTGGGCGGACACGGCACTTCACGAATCGATGGCGGCCGCGAAAACCCTTATAACAACACCCATACGGCCGATCCCGACCTGAACCGGCGGTGGGACGGGCAGTATCCAAGCCTGTGGGTCACCGATGGCGGCGGCGGGACTTTCATCGACATTTGGACGCCCAGCACCTTCGCCCAGGCGGGCATGCTGGTTTCGAATACCTCGACTGAAGGCCGGGTGTACGAAATGTCGAGCGAGCATCATGTGCGCAACGAAGTGCAATTGCACAACGCCTCGAACTGGCAGATTTACGCTCTCCAGACTGAAGAGGAACGCGGCGAGGGCGGTTTCGCGCTGCCGCTGGAGATTACCAATTCCAGCAACATCACCGTAGCGAACTTCCACATCTATCGCGTGATTAGTATGTTCCAGCCGTTCCCCTGGGCCATAAAAATCACCGATTCAAAGAATATTCATTTCCGGAATATTCACTGCTACAGCAATAGCAAAGTCTCCTTTGACGCGACGGTTTACGACCAGACGCTAAATGCGGATATCCGCCAGCGCGAATTCGCCTGGCTGAATGTTTCCGGCGCGGCGCCGCAGTCCCGCCCCAAGGTTGCGTCCCCCGTATTGATTCCAGGCGCAAAGGTCGAGAAACTGGCCGGTGGGTTCTTCAATATCTCCGGCGGGGCGGCGGCGCCCTCGGGTGACTTCTATTTCGTCGATGCGCATTGGCAGCGGATTTACCGCTGGGCGGCCGCAACCCGTCAACTCTCGACGGTAAGCGACACTCCGTTGGACCCGGACAATCTGGCCTTTGACAAGGCAGGCAACCTCATGGTGGTCTCCTACACCGGAAATGGGACCGTCTACACCTTTAAGCCGGGATCGGCCGATGGGGCGATGCAAATCACGCTCCTGAAGCCGGAACCCGCCGTGGCGCGGCCCGGAACAACGCCCGTGTTAGCGGTAAGCGACTACCATTTAGGTCTGCCGCCGCGCCCGAGACCCTATCAGTATGTCTCCCCGGACGGCACGACGTTCCTTTCGGCCGGCCAGGACTTCGTCAGCGGGTCCCTCAACTGGGGCGTCAAGGGCGCCGATCTGATTCGCAGCTTCGGCCTGGCGCCGGCAGTTCCGGGAAAGCCTTACTATTTGACGGATGAATCGGAGTTGAGAACTTACTCCGCGTCGGTCGGTCCCGATGGCGGCATTACGGGAGTGAAGCTGTTCGCCGAGCAAGGCGGCGAAGGGGTAGCGGCCGATGTGCAAGGCAATGTGTATATCGCGTCGGGAAACATTTACGTGTACAACCCCTCCGGAAAACTGATCGATACGATCGACGTCCCGGAACGTCCGCTACAGTTGGTATTCGGCGGGAAAGATGGACAAACCCTGTTCATTCCCGCACGCAGTTCGCTATACGCGGTCCGCACGCGGTTTAAGGGATCTTTCTGAGCTGTCTACATGCTCTTTGCCCGGCGCGGAGCAATATGCTCCGCTGTGAATCGCCGCTTGAAGTTCCGCGTTGGCGGTAGTGAGGTGAGCCAGAAACACAAGTTTGTTACTGGCTCACCCAAAACAGACTCGTAACAAGGGAGTGCGCGGCACTCTCGCAGGTTCCGGATATCGCGATGATCGGCAGTTTCCATGAAACGTCCTTCCAGCATTTGCGGCGAACGCCGCTACCCTCGTGGCGCTCCCATCGCGCCGGCGGGGCACTGCGGCCGCGGATCGGGCCGAGTTCGCGGGTGTTAGGCTATTAAGGAGTTACCTATGTCCGTACAACGTCGCATCCTCCTCAGATCATTCGGAGCCGCCGGGCTGCTCGCCCTGGCCTCCCCACGGGAACAGAAGGCGCAGGAGCAGACGGCTCGCGCTACCCGGGCGCTGCCCATCCCGAAGATCAAAGACATCAGCGTGATTGAGTGCCAGCCGGAAGGCGTGCGGCTCACCGTCGTGAAGATCACCACCGACCAGGACGGCCTCTATGGCTATGGTTGCGCCACTTTCACGCAACGCGCCGACCTGGTAAAGCCCGCCGTGGAACGGTACCTGAAGCCGTTCCTGATGGGCAAAACCACGGACCGCATCGAGGACATCTGGCAATCCTGCTACGACAGTTCCTACTGGAAGAACGGCCCGGTGCTGAACAACGCCATCAGCGGAATCGACCAGGCATTGTGGGACATCAAAGGCCGGCAGGCGGGCATGCCTGTGTATCAACTGGCCGGCGGCAAATGCCGCGAGGCCGCCGCGGCCTACGGCCATGCCGACGGCGCCGAGTTTCCGGCCGTGGTGGAATCGGCCAAACGCTACATGGCCCAGGGATTTCGCCACGTGCGCGTGCAGGTGGGCGTGCCCGGAATGGCGGGGTACGGCAGCGGCCGCGGCGCCGCCACCACCACTATCGTGAAACCGCTCACCGCTAAGCCGATGTTCGAACCGGCCTACTACGCCCGGCGCGCGCTCAAGTTGTTCGAGGTCTGCCGCCAGGAATTAGGCGACGAGATCGAACTGCTGCACGACATGCACGAGCGCGTCTCGCCCAACCAGGCGGTGCAGTTCTGCAAAGACGCCGAGAAATTCAAACTCTTCTTTTTGGAAGATCCGCTCTCGCCCGAGGACATCGCTTACTTCCGGCAGATCCGCCAGCAATGTGCCAGCCCCATCGCCATGGGAGAGCTTTTTAATAGCCCGCACGAGTGGACCCCGCTCATCGGCGAACGCCTGATCGACTACATCCGCGTGCACGTGTCGCAAGCCGGCGGCTTCACGCCCGCGCGCAAGATCGCCATCCTGGCGGAGAACTACGGAGTGAAGACGGCGTGGCACGGTCCGGGTGATGTGTCGCCGGTCGGGCACATGGCCAACGTCACGCTGGATGTAGTGAGCTACAACTTCGGCATTCAGGAATACTCGCCGTTCGGCCCGCGCACGCAGGAAATTTTCCATGGCTGCCCGGAGATGAAGGATGGCTACCTGTGGGTCAGCGAAAAGCCCGGGTGGGGCATCGAGATCGACGAGAAGGCGGCTGCCAAAGCGCCCTTCACAGACCGCAACGGCCTGAATGGCGGTTGGGGAGAAATCCGCAGAGCGGACGGCACGGTCATCAAGCAGTGAGGGAAACCTAGTATCTTGCACACATAGGCCGAACGCTCCCTAACGGTCGCGGCTCGGAACGAGGCCTCATGCAGAGCCGCGACCGTGAGGGAGCGTTCGCATTCACTCGCGCAGAATATGAGACCGAACTTCTGAACTCCTGATGTCGTGGAATTTGCAGTGAGCCCGCGGGTGGGGCAGGCGGTGCTCGCCTGCCCTCGATCCGATTCGAACAGCGGGCCTGATTCAGTGCGGGCGGGCAGGCGGCACCGCCTGCCCCACCTGCCAAGCTCTCGCCATCGAACGGAATGGCTCAGCCCATTTTCCCCGCTAGACAGAAATTGCCGGGCGAGATCAGGAGGTCTGGCCTCATGCAGAGCCGCGACCATTAGGGAGCGTTCGCATTCACCAGCTAGAATTTGATCTTGACCGAGAACTGCATGGAGCGCGCCGGCAACTGGGCCGTGATGCCCACCAGCGGCGCTCCAAATCCGGCGCCGGCGGTCGAACCGTTTCCGTAAGTGCCGCTATATCCGACGAAGTTGGCGTGATTCAACACGTTGAAGGACTCCGCCCGTAGCACCACCTGCATGCGCTCCGTTCCGAAAGCCCGCTCCAGAGCCGGCGATACATCGTAGATCGGATTTCCGTGGCCGGCATTGCGGCCCACCACAACTCCGTCGATTACCGGCCGGTCCGTGGTGGCGCCGGTGTCGCCGCTGTTGGTAGTGCCGGTCGTGTAATTGTAGGGCAGCCCCGAGCCAAAGGTGGCTACCCCGCTGAAGTGTATCTGCAAGGGCAGAACATACAGGCCGCTGAGCACAAACCGGTGACGCTGGTCGAAGATCGCGTTGGCGTTTTCAATCTTACCGGTGAAATTAGGGTCGTTGGGATTCTGGCTGGGAATGTCGGGATCGACGTTATCGATGGCGTGCGACCAGGTATAACTCACCAGCATGGAGAGCCGCTTGCTGAAGGTGTGACTCAGGTTGACGTCCAGGGCGTCGTAATAGGCGTATCCATCGTTGACGTCGCTCTGGATCACCGAGTAGGGCGGTTGCGGGTTAGTGGCGGCCGAAGTGTTACACACCGTGCCGTTGTTTTTGTACCACCAGATCCAATAAGGCCGGGTGCAGTTAGCGGCCTGCGGAGTGCGAGTCTGTCCGGGTGAAGTGCGGACGAACGGCGTGGGCGGGTCGACGTCGAGCGGGCGATTGATCCGCAGAGTGTGCGACCCGACGTAGTCCACGGCCAACACCCAGGCGCCTCGCAGTCGGCGCTCGATTCCCATGCTCCATTGTTCCGAGTACGGATTGAGCAGTTGGCTTTGGTAGCCGATCAGCGTGCTCGCCGGGAAGAATTGGGCGAGGTAGGCACTGTCTCCGGGGCGCACATAGAGGCTGCGCACGGGCGCCTGTGCGCCCGCGGGGAAGGCCGGGATGGGGACGGCCGAAACGCTGGCGGGGAAGCCCACCTGGCCGGGCGAAGCGGCGTAAGTGAAGACGCCGGTGGGGCCGGTAAGCGCATAGTTGGCCTCGCTGTTGTCCACCACTTGCGAGTAGTAGATGCCGAAGCCGCCGCGAATTACCGTCTTGCCATCGCCGCCTACGTTATAGGCGAAGCCCGCGCGGGGCGCGAAACTCTTGCGCGAGTCGGTGAAGGTCTGTAGCTCGTAGCGCACGCCGAGGTTGATGGTGAGGTCGCGGCGCACCTGGAAATCGTCCTGCACAAACGCCGAAAAGAGCGTGTCGGTAACGGTATAAGCCGCGTTGCCGTAACTCTGCGAGTAAGTCTTGACATTGGCGATGTTATCGAGATAAGTGGAGCTTTCGCAAACCGCCAGAGCCAGGGTGCAGGTATTATAGGCAAACACGCCCAGATAACTGGGTCCGCCGAACTCTTTGCTGTTGCCGCCATTGTGCGCCACAATCGCGTCCGCGCCGAACCGGATCTTGTGATGGCCCCAGATGCCGGCCAGTGTGTCGTTGGCCTCATACTGGCGATTCATCAACAAGGCCGACTGCGAAGTGCCCGACGTAAACGTGCCTCCCGTGGAGATGGGCACCGAATACTGCGTGCCATAAATCACCGGGTCGAATTCGGTAATCGGGTCGGCCAACTGGAACTGAACGCGAAGATTGTTGATCAGCCGCGGGCTCAGCACCGCAGTCTCGCCGGCCTCCGGCGCATAAGTGCGTTTGCGGAATACCCGAGCCACGGAGGGCAAGCTATTGCCGCCTACGATGCCGTTGGGGTTGGTGTCGTGGAAGCCGTCGATGTCGCCGCGGAAGAAGAGCATGTTCTTGTCGTTGATCCGGTGGTCGAGGCGGACAAATGCCAGCCATCCGCGGTAGTGTCCCACGTAGGCGCCGGGTGCGATTGGGGAGATCACCGGCGAAGCCTTATCCTCGCGGCTGAATTCTCCGGCCACAAAGAAATGGGTGGCGCCGCTCGTGCCCAGGGGTCCGCCGAGATCCACGTCGGATTGCCCCAGGGTATCGCTGAGCAGCGTATTGCCGGCGGCGTTGGAAGACACCTGCGTAAATCCGGAAAGCGCGGCGGCGGTGCCGGCCGGGCGCCACGTTTCCATCGCGTCGCCGTGCACCTGGCTGCCTCCGCTCTTGCTGACGATGTTGATCACGCTCCCGGTGCTGCCGCCGTATTCGGCCGAGAAGGCATTGGTAAGCACGTCCATTTCCTCGACGGCCGCGCGCGGCAGAGTGGGAATGATGGTCTGGCGCCCCCAGGCATCGATGCCGTTCGCGCCGTCCACCTCAAACCAGGCCTGGCGGCGGCCCGCGCCGTTGGTGGTGAACAGGGTCTGGTTCATGAAGACATCGCCCTGGCTGATGGCCGGGCGATTGGCGGCGTTCAACATGGGGAGGTTGGTGATCTTGTTGCCGAGCAGCGGGGTGGCGTCCATCTGGGCGGTGTCGAGAACCTGGCCCAGTTGGGGCTCATCGGTGCGAATCTCGCCGGCCACGCCGGTTACCGTAATCTGGCTCTGCCCTCCGGCGACGTTAAGCTGCAGATTGAGGTCGGCGGTGGTATCGCCGGAGAGCGTCACTTTGTCGAGCCTGGCCTCGGCGAAGCCCGATTTGGCGGCGGTAATGGTGTAGGCGCCCGAGACAGGAAGTCCGGCGACGGAGAAATCGCCGGCGGCATCGCTCTCCGCGGTGCGTTTCAAGCCGCTGCGATCGTTGGTAACGGTCAGCGTCACACCGGAGATTCCCGCGTGGCTTTGGTCCACGACGCGGCCATGAATGGTCGCCGTATCGGGCGTCTGGGCGGATAGAATGGCGATGGCGACAAAAAACGCCAGGGAAAAGGCACGTGCTCTATGCATTAGACCCTCGTGTAGGAAGTAATTCAGGCTAGCAATTCGTGGCGGGTACTACCACGGATCGTAGTTGTGGCGCGAGGCTTGGTCCCGGGTCCGCTCACCGGCGTCAAGATAGCAGCCCGCGCCCGGGACTTAGGAGTTGTAAGAAAGGCGCCCGCCATTGCAGCAGCGCTCTATTACTTCACCTTCATGACAAACACCGTCTGATCGTCGAATGCCGTCGTATTAAACTTATCCAGCTCCGCGAAGATCGACGCTACTAACTCCGCAGCCGCCAGCCTGCAACCCGATCGCACCACCTGCGCCAGCCGGCCGCGGCCGTATTCCGCTCCAGCGGCGTTGATGTGGTCGGTGATCCCGTCCGAATAGAGCACAATGGTGTCGTCCGCCTGCGTCTGGAACGTGATCTCCTCGTACTCGCGCGATTCCAGCAGCCCCACCGGCACGCCTTCCGCGCGCACTTTCAGGATTTCGCTGCCGCGGCAGATCATCGGCGGAATCGCCCCCGCGTTGGCCATCACGATCTGCAGCGTGGCCGGATCCCACAGCAGCACCGTCAGCGTGGCATACCGCGCTTCCACTTTGCGACGAATCAGCGCATCGTTCAACGCCCGCAGCAGCGCCGCCGGACGCCGATTGCGCGGCGCCAGCGTCCGCAGCAGGCCATTCATCAGGCCGCCATAGAGCGCCGCCGCGGCGCCTTTCCCGCTGACGTCGCCGAACGCGATCACCGTCTGATTGTCGCGATGCTGGAAAATATCGTAAATATCGCCCGAGATCTCCCGCGCCGGACGCAGCCGCACCGCCGCTTCCAGCCCGTCGATCTCCGGGTCGGCATCCGGCAACAGCACGCGCTGCAGTTCGCGCGCCGCCTCCATGTCCTCTTCCAGGCGCCGCTCCCGCAAGGCCACTTCGTTGTACAGGCGGGCATTCTCCACGCTGCTGGCCACCTGCGGCGCGAGCAAGGATAGCGTGCGCACATGGTCGTCGGTGAAGTGGCCCACGCGGTCGCTCTCCAGGTCCATCACCCCCACCACGCGATCCTGCAAAATCAGAGGCACGGCCACTTCCGAGCGGATGTCGGCATGCGACGCGATGTAGCGCGGATCTTTCGCGGTATCGTGCACGCGCACCACCTCGCGCGATTCGGCGGCCGCGCCGGTAATGCCTTTTCCCAGCGGAACGTTGTCCGTATTGACGCGCTGGTCGTAGCGGATGCTGAACAGGTGGCGCAGCGCCGCGGCATCCCGGTCCACCGACAGGATGCTGAAGGCGTCGTAGTCGATCAGTTCCCGCACGGTGCTGGCGATCTTCCCCAGTAGCTCGTTCAAATCGAGAATCGACGAGAATTCGCGCGAGATGTTGGCCAGCGTCTTGAGCGTGCGATTCTGCCGGTCCACCCGCCGGTAGAGCCGCGCGTTGTCGATGGCGATGCCCACGCGCGCGGCGATCAGTCGCAGCAGCGCGCGGTCGTACTCGGTGTAGGCATTGACGCGCGTGGACTGCAGGTCGATCACGCCCACCAGCTTGCCGCGCGCCATCATGGGAACGGCCAGTTCGGTGCGGACCGCGTCCAGGGTATGCAGGTAGCGCGGTTCGTTGCGGACGTCGCCCACCAGCAGGGGCTCGCGGCGCGCCGCGGCGGTTCCCGTGATGCCTTGTCCGAGCGCGATCGAAAGACCGCGGACCACCTCTTCGCGATGCCCCAGGGCATAGCGGATGCGCATGTCCTGGCGCCGGTCGTGGTACAGCAGGATGGCGAACAAATCGTACGGCAGGACCTTTTGGACAATCTCCGCGACGTTGGCCAGAAGCAGGTCGAGATCCAGGGTCTGAGAGGTTGCGGCCGACACCTCCAGCAGGTAATCCAACAACTCCGACCGTTCGCGGAAGCGTACCGACGACTTGCGAGCGGGCGCTATGGCCTTGCCCACGGTTTGCGGTTGATGCCAATCAGGCAGCGGTAGCCTCGACAATCTTTACGCTGGCGCTGGCGCCGATGCGTGTGGCGCCCGCCGCGGTCATGGCCTGGAGGTCCTGCAGCGTGCGGATGCCGCCGGAAGCCTTCACGCCCATTTCCGGCCCCACCGCCTGGCGCATCAGGGCGATGTCGTGCGCCGTCGCGCCCGAGGGACCGAATCCCGTGGAAGTCTTGACAAAATCCGCCCCCGCCGCCTTGGCGAGAGCGCAGGCGATGGCCTTCTGAGTATCGTCGAGCAGCGCGGTTTCCAGAATCACTTTCACGATGGCCCCGGCGGGATGCGACGCTTTGACTACCGCCTGGATATCGGCCTTCACGGCATCCTGGTCGCCCGATTTCAGCGCCCCCACATTGATCACCATGTCGACTTCCTGCGCGCCGTCGCGCACCGCGATGGCCGCCTCCGCCGCTTTCGATTCCGTACTGGTGGCGCCCAGCGGAAAACCCACCACAGTGCAGACCTTCACCGGCGACCCTGCCAGTTCGGCGCGCACCAGCGGCACCCAAAACGGGTTGACGCACACGCTGGCGAAGCTGTATTGCCGCGCTTCGCGGCACACCTTCACGACATCGGTGCGGGTAGCGTCGGCCTTGAGAATGGTGTGATCGATCAGCGCCGCGATGGCCGGATCGATCCTGGTCAACCTCTCGCTGGCCGATACGCGGGCCGCACCGGCGGCGATAATTTCCCTGGTATTGCGCGCGCACGTCTGGGCGCAGCGCTGCACGCACCCGGGGCAGACCTGGCCGGGGAGATTGAGCCCCTCGGCCGCTTTGCCGGCGACCGCGCGCGGCCCCGCCAGCACCCCCGGCACCCGCGCCAGAATCTCCTCGCCGATTTGCGCTACCAGACGATCCAGTTCGCCTTGCGTCACGACAACCCTTTCTTGCGATACCGCTGCTCGATGTCCATGATCTTTTGTACCCGCGCCTGATGGCGTCCGCCGGCAAATGGGGTGGCGATCCAGGTGCGCAAGACTTCCTCCGCCTGAGTCTGGGTCAGAAGCCGCGCTCCCAATGTAAGTACATTGGAATCATTATGTTCCCGGCTATTGCGGGCGGAAGCCTTATCATAGCACAGGGCCGCCCGGATGCCCTGCACCTTATTCGCCGCCATTGACGAACCGATGCCCGCGCCGTCAATCAGGATCCCCCGGGAAGCCGTGCCGGCAGCCACCAGGTCGGCCACCTTCACGGCGATATCGGGGTAATCGGCCGGCTTCCCGTCGTATACCCCCACATCGCGCACCGCCAAGCCGAGCGACTCCAAAAGCGGCTTCAGTTCCTCTTTGAGAGCGAAGCCGCCATGGTCCGCGCCGATGGCAACGGTCTTCTCCGGCGCAGCCAGCGCGGAACACTGTTCCTCGGGCAACTCGATGAGGCGCACTCCGCGAGCCGCCGCCACGTCACGCGCCGACGGCGTGACGATGGCGTCAATGGGAATCCGCCAGTCGCCTGCGGCCGGCACATCTTCGGCGGTGATCACACGTCGCATAGAAACAGCTTTCAGCGATCCGCTTTCAGCTACGGCATCGCGTGCCGCAACACTCGGCCACGGGCCGACCACTGAAAGCTATAATCCGTAAGGACCATTGTAATGAAACCACATCCGCCGTTGCCGGCCTTTCTGGCGCCGTCGGGCGACTATCTGGCGCGCCTGCTGAGCCGCGAAGAAATATCCTGTGCACTCAGACCCCACCGCTTGCTCCCGCGCTCGGCATGCGCATTTGACGGAGCCGGGCCCAGAGGGCACCCCGTTAGGGAGCGATTGCGCACGTTCGAGACATTTGGTCGGCTTATTGTTTCGCGGCCGCTCCCTTGCGGGGCGCCCTCTGGCCCGGCTCGGTAACAATCCCCGTGGAATCATCGCAGTGTTTTCCGAGCCGCGCGCGCCAGCAAACGGTTCCTGCCGTTGAAGTGAGTTTCGCACCAGAAACCGGATAGCGCGCTCAGTTAGAATCAAAGGCTATGGAACCGAAAGCCGACGTCTCCATGGCCGAGACCGTGGCTTCCAACAGCCTGGCGGGCGGGACGGCGCCGGAAATCCCGCAGGCCGGCAGTGTGAGCGAGGACGAAGGCCGTTTCCTCCCCGGTACGCTTCTGGGCGGCCGATACCGCATCCTTACGCTCCTGGGCCGCGGCGGCATGGGCGAAGTCTACCGGGCGATGGACCTGACGCTGGGACAATCCGTGGCGCTCAAGTTTTTGCCCGAAGAGGCATCGCGCAATCAGCGCCTGCTGGAACGTTTCCACGGCGAGGTCCGCGTGGCGCGCGTGGTCTCCCACCCCAACGTCTGCCGCGTTTACGACATCGGCCAGGTGGAAGGCATGCCTTTCATCTCCATGGAGTACGTGGATGGCGAAGACCTCGCCTCGCTGCTGACGCGCATTGGCCGGCTGCCCGCCGATAAGGCCGTGGAGACCGGCCGCAAGCTGTGCGCCGGCCTCGCCGCCGCGCACGACCGCAGCGTGATCCACCGCGACCTGAAGCCGCAGAACATCATGATCGACAAGCGCGGCGAAGTGGTGATCATGGATTTCGGACTGGCCGCCATCGCCAGCGAACTGACCGGCCCCGAGGCCCGCAACGGCACTCCGGCGTACATGTCGCCGGAGCAGATCAAGGGCGCGGTGGTCACCGCCAGGAGCGACATCTACGCGCTGGGACTGGTGCTATACGAGCTTTTCACCGGCAAGCGGCCGTTCGACGCGCACAGCCTGCAGCAGCTCGTGGATATGCAGGAGGCCGCGCAACTGAACAGCATGACGTCGGTGGCCGCGGACATCGACCCTACGGTGGAGAAGATCGTTCGCCGCTGTCTGGATCCCGATCCGGCCAAAAGGCCCGCGTCGGCGCTCAACGTCCTGGCGGCGCTTCCCGGCGGCGACCCGCTGGCCGCGGCACTGGCGGCGGGAGAAACGCCGTCGCCCGAAATGGTGGCGGCGGCCGGCAAGGTGGAAGGCATGCCGCGGCGCTATTCGGCGCCATGCCTGGCATTGGTGATGCTCTTCCTGCTGGCCACCGTTCCCATGCGGTTGGCGCGCACCGCCATGGTCCACGGCGGACTGGACCAGACGCCCGACGTGCTGGCGCACCAGGGCCGCGAAATCGCCGCATCGTTCGGATACGCGGGAAAGCCCGCCGACACCGCGGTCTGGTTGAGGCATCGCGACCGCGCATTGCTGTATTTGGCCCGGAGGAAGGCGCCCCGCAAGTGGGACGAGTGGCTTGCGTGGGAGCCGGCAATCGAGGCGGTCTATCGCGAGAGTCCGCTGCCCATGGTGGCTGAGCCGGCGGCGCAGGTGGATAGCCGGCACCCGCCGCTGAACGTCGCGGGAATGACGCGCACGGTGCTCGACGGGAACGGCCGGCTGCTCGAGTTTACCGCCGTGCCGGGAGGCGCCGATGCGGACCTCACGCCGCCGGCGGGGCCGGAAGCGGTCTTTCGCGCCGCCAGGCTGGACATGGCGGCGTTTACCGGGACGATACCTCTGCAACTTCCGGCCACTCCCTTCGACCAGTGGCGCGCGTGGAAGGGACCCCATCCGCATTTTCCCGATACGCAGTTGCAGGTGGAGGCGGCGTGGTGGAAAGGCAGGATCGTGCAGGCGCTGGTGCTCTACCCATGGGACCAAAATCTCGCGGCCCGGCCAGTCGCGGGAGCCATCCGGGCGCGCCAGATCTGGATGCCCGTGCTGATTGCGATTGCGGCGTTTTTTGTGATCCTGATGGCGCGGCGCAACTGGATGCGCGGGCGGGCCGACCGCGTGGGCGCCTTCCACGTGGCGCTGGCCAGTTTCCTGCTCCAGGCGGTGGCTTGGGCGGGGAGCTTTCATCCGGCGGCGGACCTGTCGATGCTGGATCCTTTGGTGGAAGCGGCCGCCGAGTGGCTCCTGTGGGCGGCTGTTTTGTGGTTTGCCTATCTGGCGCTCGAACCCGAGGTCCGGGCGCGCTGGCCGCACTCCATCGTGACATGGAATCGCGTGCTGGCGGGCCGGTGGCTGGACGCTCAGGTGGGCTCGCACGTCCTCATCGGGGCAGCGGTGGGATCGGGACTCTGGGTATTTTTCAAGGCGGTCACGGTGTACGTTTTCAAGAATAGCCAACCATCCAATTGGGATGTGGCGCTGCTCTCTCTTTCGGGCGCACGCCAATGGATCGGAGTGCACGCAGATAACGCGAATGACGCCCTGAGCACCGGCCTGTTGGTGTTTCTGACGATTTTCGGAATGCGCCAGCTCTTGCGCAACGAACTGCTGGCGTCGTTGGCCGCCGCCGCTGTCTTTACTTTGGCGCAGGGGGAAGTGACGGGTCCCGACTGGTGGGTGGTTGGCCTGCTCTATCTGGTGGCGACAGCCGCCCTGATCTTTGTCCTGTTGCGATTCGGCCTGGTGGCCACCATTGCCGCGGTGTTCTTCATCAACGCAGCGAACTGCATGGCGCTGGGGACCGACTGGAGCGCATGGTACATGCCCGCCAGTATTGCCACGCTGCTGTTGCTGGTAGGGATTGCGGTGTTCGCGTTCTGGCGCTCGCTGGGCGGCCGCGCGCTGATCGAAGGGGAGTAACGCTTCAGAACTCCTGATGTCGTGGAATTTGCAGTGAGCCCGCAGGTGGGGCAGGCGGTGCTCGCCTGCCCGCCCGCGCTGAATTCAGAACTCCCGATGTCGGCCGGGGATTTCGGATATTTGGGAGAATTGACCTGAGCCATGACGTGGCGCAGACACTCGTGTCTGCGGCGCCGAGACTCATCTCGGCGCTCCGGGACGGTGGATGCCGCTCGCGAAGAGGGTCGAGATGAGTCTCGACCCAGCAGGC
>Ga0182030_10006960_pt1 | contig 23692 bp, 20 predicted proteins | sample 812S3MmetaG_FD_121299 | JGI IMG/M metagenome (GOLD analysis project Ga0182030, IMG submission 121299) | Permafrost microbial communities from Stordalen Mire, Sweden - 812S3M metaG (Illumina Assembly) | ecosystem: Environmental > Terrestrial > Soil > Wetlands > Permafrost | place: Sweden...
GGTGTCAAACTCCGATCCGTCCCAATACAAAGCACACACCCGGCGCCAGCACTTCTTCAGCTCTCCCAGTATCTTCAATGGGACCTTAGCGGTTTCAGAGTTTTGAGAAAGCTCACTAACGAAGCTGTTGAGCAGCTCACAAAAGGATTTGCGCAACTCATAGTCGACCACATAGTCATCTAGGAAGTAATTCAGAATCCAATGGCGGATCGCAACAAACGTTCTGACTCTCACTACCGTACCGGTTTCATCCTCTCTCGCAAGAGCCCATCTCAGTCGCGCGATCAGCATATACAACAAGTCTGAAGTGTGCAGAAATGAGCGAAAAGTGAGGAAGAAGTCGGAGAGGAGATCATAGTCTACAAAGGTAGGAGAAGTTATCTCTGCCACGAGCCGCGCAGGTGTAGCAGCCTTGATTGCACCAGTAACGGAATATCTAACAACTGCAGGGTGGTCACAAGCTGGCTTGAACGTAAGACTATCAAACATTTCAGGAGCGATGGCTACGCGATGGCCAACAAACCGCGGTGATGGCAGCGACGGCGAGTCGAAAGGACTAGAGGGGACCATTGCGGGGTAGAGCGGCTGTGGTGACGCGTCGGAATGTCGCCTCGAGAGGATACGGCCAGGGCGATGAGAACTCGTGTCTCTTTGAGAGTGCTCTTTATATGAAAACACGCTCGACCGCACATCATCTGTAGCAGCATAGGAAGAGCTTCGAAGAAATGCAGTGCCTCTTGTACTGAATCGAGGCGTCCCGAGTCTGTATGAAGGAATTGGGACCTCCAAAGTTGGGATGCCCATGAAAGGTTCATCCGGTTTCGGTCCAGTACCAGGTCTTCCTATAACGACCTTAAATGCGCCGATATCTGAATCGCGAACCGGTACGTGCTGTTCATCCACAGTCGAGTAGGAGTGCGCGCGTCGATGTCGGGGAAGTTGTGGAGGCGTTCTCGAGTCAGGAAAATAATCTCCGCCGATGTGTCTGGCGGGAGTTGAAGGCGAACGTGTGGGAGTCCACAGACTATCTCGCTGGGACTCTTCTGCTTCATTACGTGATACCAGAGCATCAAGTCCAGCGGTACTCGGCGGGGTTATTGGAAAGACAAAAGATGGCTGTGGATAGCGCTGATTCGCAGGACGTATTGTAGGGCTATGGACGTGTCAGTCTCTGTCTATGCAGACAATTCATTGTAGTGTAGAAGCAGTGTGATGGTTGCGGATGACATCGTCGTGCAGGCCAATCTTACCGTAAATATATTCTGCCGTTATTCCCTACATTGGCAACCGTGAATTGTCTACCCTCTCGACCGGCAGAACCTCCATCGGGTGTTATATCATATTTCACATCCTCTGCCTCCTTCTTTGCACGGCGACTTAAACTGCTCTCTTTCTGTATTCCTTGTATTTGCCTCTTCCGAAGCGCATCTGGTGATCTATTTCCAGGGGCCTTTGACTTTGGCGCAGGAGAAAGAGCGATTCCATTATTCGCATTTCCTTCAATTTCTCGGACCGAAGTAGAGATGCGACCAGTCTTTGCAAAGTTGCCTCGCGGTGAGAGTCGATCTCGTTGTCGTTGTCGCAGACTCTCCGGCGTTCGAGCCATGGCCGGTTGTGAGGTCTGGACAGGGGCCTCGACCTCCATTCTTCAACACCTTCTCTCACAGCACTCTACTACGTGGTTTTCCCAATCTTCGATGCATTGGCGATATATTCGGTTTGAATGTACTGATGATGATGGAGGAGGGGATCGGACTTGGGGAGGAAAGAGCGACAGAGGTTAGTTCAGCACTTGAAAAGTGGAAAGTGCAATGAAGTGCAGTGTGCAGATGCAAGACAGGGCCGGGCAGGGCAGGCAGGGCAGGCAGGATGGGAATAGGTGGCTGGCAGCGTCATGGGGGTTTTTGCCCAAGGGGGGCAACCAAGATCAAGATTTCAAAGTGGAGTGAGTGCCAGGGCGAGTCCGCGAGTGAGAGCGTGCCTTTGCGCTTTTGCGCTTTTTCCCTTTCATTTTGGCGATCCTAGCGGATTACTCGTACAGGGGGAGATTTCTTCCAGCACTCACCTCACTCATCTAGGACTAGTGGACACAACAGTACCGTTCGATTTGGGGCTCACCAACACCACTAAGGTATAGTTTAAGGTACCTATTCTTCCCTTCAACAATGGCTTGTACGGGAGAATCTAGATGCTCGCCATGGTCCGCTCCATCGCATAAGGGGCATGACATGAAGATGCGTTACGAATTATTCACCTATCCATAATGATGTGGATTTATTGCAGATCTTACACTATGTCCAGAAATTGAGCGCACTGTAAGATATGAGCAAATGTTGTTGTCGTTGTCGTTGTTGGAACGAAAAAGTAAGAAGAATCACGAGTTGCATGTGTTGTTGCCCCTCGCTCTCACCTCGGCCGGCCTTTTTATTCCAACTTTGTGGGCAACCGATGACGAGCACCAGACGCGCACAGTGTCGCCTCCCTCCCACGCCTCTTTCCAAAGCAATTCCAATGATTAATAAGTAGTTGCAACGGTCAAGGCCTTATGAGCGGCCCTTATTGTAACCCCCTATCAGCCGTATTCCACTATTGAAAAACGCTGTGCTTTCGGACAGAAACAAACAAGATCATTGCTGAACTCAGTAATTGGGTCAAACTGCAGGTGGGCGACATACTTTTTACCGACGCTGTGACCATAGAGGTAACAGGGAGGTCGACAAGATCTGATATGAATCCCCTTGGCGGACGCAGCATCTCAAATCAAATCGCAAGCATCGTCCTCTTCAGCTGGCGGAGCCCTGTCGTTTGGTCAAGATCCAGGCGCCTCGTCCAACCGTAACTTCATCTAAGATTCTGAGATGCGCCAGATCTGTAATAAATCACTATCACACCGTCTTCTTCAGGGTTACCAGATTCCGTGTGGAGGGTGTCGAAGATGCGACAGGGGAACATTGGAAATGAAGAATCTCCAATGCCCCACGTCCGTTCTCTTTTAATGGAGCACGGTACGGACGAGCCAACCGGTGATTTCTTTTCTCATCGTTGGGCAAAAGAACAAAAGAGATTAAAAGTCTCCGTGTTTTCTTTTTTCATTTCATCATACCAGTCCAGTCACTGTGAATTTATTGTGGGCTTTCGGAATCCAGCGCTGCGGACACGAGAGCAAGGGGGGGGGGACATTCAGGATTGAGGGAAAACGGGAATCAGCTACAGGGGAGTCAGCGTCCGCTAGCAACTATAACCAGGCCGCCGGAAGGGAGAGGAGAGAGATCCCCGCGAGACACCGTTGCGGTTGTAACGCTGTTGCGTTCGCGAAAGCGAGCTTAAGAAAGCTAGATTGCTATCGTCTGATTTTATGAATGCACTTGTGCCCAATGCCAGCCGATCAATGGCACTTTCAAGAAGAGGAGGGCGATGCGGATGAGGATGAGGATGAGAGTCTGGTGAGAGTTGCACCATGCGAATAGGAGGAGTCCCGATGCAAAGTACAGAGCAGGACAACGAACTACTGCAAGAAAGCCATCTCCGAGGTCCAAGCTGGCAATCAACCCAACCCCACTCATCCTCCTTACAATCCTCCTCCAACCCGCGCGTAATGCATCTATGTCCCGAAGCAACAGAGTTATGTCAAGACAACGAATCCTATTATTTTCAATTGACACGTCATGGGCACTTTTGAATTCACTTCGGGATGCACATGTCAAACCTCTCGCCCCCCCACCAACACAAACAACGTGCTTCCCGAGCTCAGACATCATAGGGAAAAAATTGACCAACAGTTGTGATCCCAGATCAGCGGTTTGAAACCCCGCCCAAGATCTTGGGACCATCAAAACACGTTATTATTTCTGTCCGATTCAAGATCTCGATATACCTTATCTTGAGCGCCCTTGGTTTCTGCGGGAAATGATTTTCTCTTGTGATGAATGGGCCAGGAATGAACGCAAAACTGCGCACCAACTTCCCCTGTCCCGCCATGAAGCAACAAAAATAATTCAAATCCCCATCACACTCATCATTCTTCCAGTAACCTCCAAACAACCGGCCCTCCCTTTCCCCCCATCACAAACAACCCACCACCGCCTCCTCCGGCCTATTCTACGCGTTCCCATCCCGTCTCCCTCCCCATCATCCTACGATCCCGTCCCAATCACCCGCCAAACGTGCCGCATCCATATCTCATATCCGAGCCTCCTCAAGCCCCAAAATGCCCCCCACCCCCCCGAATTTCCAAATTGACCCCATTTTCCCGCATCTAATTTCCCATTAATCTATTCGTCCCAGCAAAAAGCCCAGGGTCCATCTCATGCATGAAGAACGGCTAGAAATCAAGCAATCCTTTCGCTCCCATATACGCGACAGAGGCACAGCACGGCATGGAGCTCACGAGCATGAACACGGCACGTGCTTTCAGCTTGCCAAATTGCTGGGACTGTCTAATTTTGGGGGCGGGAAGGACCGGGTCAGTTAGGCTATAGGTGTGTTTGTCATTTGGGACGGCTTGTAAAGGTTTGCATTGTCAGCCATGAGGCGGCAGATTTTGATAATTGTGGGGTATTGGATATTTCTTGTAACAGCCACGGTCCTGGAGGAGATTGTGAAATGGCATGAACGATGAACATGCACAGTGGGGGATGCTGGATGCTGGATGCTAGTTTGGACTCCTAGTTTGATATCATTGCCAGGTTAGTATGGAAGGTTACCCCCGTTGAAAAAATTTGGTACCTGACGTACAATTGCATGAACGAGTCAGGCATGACCCATTTGTCAAGTTCTTGTCTTCAAAAACTTTAAATACAAATTGATGTACAGGTAATTGTCTATCATGAGCTTTTCCTAGGAAAAAATGGTCCATCAGCACCTTCCCAAAGCCCACAAATAGCTACTTCCGGTTCCTTCCCCCACCCTCGCATTGCAGCCAATTGAAAAAGCTGCAAGGTTGTCCCTGCCAGATGCAATGGATATTTCAATTGATTCGCTTCCTCCATAGATTCCGTCTGATATACCGTGAGCAAAATGTCAGCTTCTATAAACGTTGAAAGAACTCACCAACTCCGCAATAACATCATCCACAGTCCGTTTTGAAGTCCAAGCCCCACTCAACATCTGCGGTGCAGCGTCCTTAAACATCCAACTAGAACCCGCAGCCGTTGATATAATCTCAAAAAGCTGCTTTGTGTCCAATCCTACTTTCGCTCCAAGACTCATAGCTTCCGCTGCTGCTGCTAAATGAACGCCTGCCATGACTTGTCTTACAAGTCTCAACTTTGATTGGGCGTCTACTTTGGTGGCTGAAGAGGAGGCTTGCTCAAGAACCAAATTTGGATCTTTGGGAAGATAGACCTTTGTGAGTTTCGAATCATCTTCGAGCCCGTAACCTGTACTGACCCCAGTCGCAAGCACTTGCTCTGTAGAAGATGACAGAAAAAGAGGGAACTTCTCAGCTCGGCCTCCAGCCGTCACAATACCCTATATCCCATCAGTACACGTCTCTGAATCTTTGCAAGCCAACTCACAACATCCTTAGTAATAATATTCAACGCCGAGTAAATCGTCTTGTCTTCAATCAACATATGCGGCACTCTATTCTCAAACATCCAACTTCCCCCTCTCCCACCTCTCAACTCTTCAAAAGCCCCCCTAGTATTCAACCCCAATCTCGCCACAAAGCCCATCGCCTCACTCGTCATCACAATATGAATACCGGCCAACACCTGATGCACCATCTTCACCTTCGTCCCCATACTCAACCCCCCCTCAATAACATACAAATTGTCTCCCGCCATAGCAATCAACACCTTCCTCGCCTCCTCCAGCGCCCTCTCCTCCCCCGAGGCCAAAATCGTGAGAGTCCCCGCACCTGCCCTAATCGTTCCCCCCGAAACAGGCGCATCTACAACCCTCACATCCTCCCTTCCCAACCCCTCCATCCTCTCCTTAACCGCCAAACTGTATCCCGGCGGACCAGTCGAGCACAGTATCACCACGGCCCCTTTTTCTAATGCACTCACCGCACCAGTCTCGTCATCAAACAGCGCACTGATAACCTGCGCTGCAGTAGCGACCATGAAGATAGTATAGTTAGCTCCTTTAACAGCTTCTCGGGGCGTGCCAGAGGCTTTGCCACCCGCGATAACGAAGCGCGAGAGACTGGGTGCATGCACGTCGTAGCCTGTCATGGGAAAATGGTGTTTAAGGAGGTTAGTTGCCATGCCGAAGCCCATGGCTCCGAGGCCTAGGAAGGCTATGGTTTCTGACATTTCGCAAAATTGAACGAGCTTGGATAGGTAGAGGAGGGGTTTGGGTGATCAGGTGATTCTGGTCGTGACAGAGTACTGTCCAAAAGAGAAAAAGAGTGTGAGGCGTTTTCTGTCAATTTTCAACTCGTCTCAACCTCTTATAATAAAATAACGTGTGATAGCGTATACCCCTCTCCGAGGAGTCCAGCCATTGCATCAATCGATTTGAAAAGGTGGAGCTTCACAGGGTTCTGACGGCTGAATACCAAACGTCACCCCCACCTCTGCACAAGCGATCATCTTTCTGAGCCCCCATTCCTGTTGTGTACCTACACAAAGCCATAATTTCAACCACGAGCGGCCTAATTTAATTCGGATTCCGTGGAAATAGCAGAGTCAGCAAATATATTCGCTGATATCGTCAAACCTTTCCGAGGGAGCAGCATTGTGCCAAAACCTATTGGTTTAACTTTGACTATCAGCGTTTCTTGGGACTTAATTCCTAGATGGAGAATTTTACAGCCTATTACAAAACAATTCACATGGAACTTTTGTTTTTTGAATGCCTTTTTTGGTCAGGTTTTATATACGAATTAGAAAGCTCCTCTCCGAACGAACTCAAAGAACTAGCCGAGAACTGCCTGTAGGCGTCTCAAAACTAGGACCAAGTTCTATCCAGCGAAACCCTCCTCAAGACCAAATTTCCTGATAATAAAAATGTACAAAAATTCGTTCAATACCGCGACATCTATGCCATATCGAGCCTCTGATCTAGGTGACCTCAAGCCTGAGACAAGCTCTGCCCGAAGGCGGCTCAAATCCCATAGCCAATGTCGAACCCAGATAAAACCGTCCTTGACAAAACGCCATTGCCCTTCATGACTTGTACAAAACGTGATGCAAATCGTAACTCCAATCCCTATGTAAGATGCGTTTCTTTTCACCCAAACTCCGTACAATGCAATCGCTCAATCTACACAAACAAAAAACAAAACAAAAACAAAAAAACAATCATAGTATCCATCTCAGGTGAAATAACGGTCGACTTCTTTCTCGACTTCGCTCTTCCGCGGCATTGGGGCCCAGAGATGAGCCGGTATCTCAGTGGCAATTATTTCCTCCTCAGGAATCGCGTAGACTGCATCTAAAACTTCTTGGCTAAAACCGGTAATCCGTTGGGAGAAGTAAGCTATCAACCTAGCTCGCTCTTGATGTTCATCGGCATACTGTCCCTGGCTTTGAGAGATTCGATTCTCCTGATCGACTTGGAGTGGAGACATTTGTGTGACGTTCCGAAGTCCGCTTGATTTCGCTGGCTTGAATTTTTCTGCGCGAGCCTTTGCCAACTCTATGGCTGACGGCTGTGCTTGTAATTTAACAGCATCAGATACAGACTGCTGTGTGACTTGTTGTGGCAACTGCGCATTAACGGGACGCGGCTTTGGTGGAGGGGTTTGAGTCCATTGCTTCTGTTGCAAGACAGACGTATCAGCTGCCTGGGTAGACTGACCAGATGCTCTATCGGCCGACTGATCCTTTACTGCTCCAATCTCTTCATCATCATCGCTACCATCCTCAACCTCGGGAAACTTATATGTTCTAGATGAAAATGTAGGTGTGGGGGTTGACGGAGCGTGAGTAGCTGCAACATCTCCCATGCTACCAAATAGTGCAGGGACTGCTGGGGTAGTGCTTGAGGTACCAACGGCATTGGGAGCTGAGGTTGGTGTTGCCTTAGTGACTGCATAGCCTCCTAAACTGCCCATAGAAACTGTAGGAGTAGTCGCTGATGCATCGAGGGTATTGGGAGCTGGGGTTGAAGGAGCTCTGGTGATCGCATAACCTCCTAGACTACCAAGTGATTCAGTGATCGTAGGAGTAGCGGCAGAAGTATCAACGGCATTAGGGGTAGAACCGCCTAGACTACCGAACGAAGTAGAAAATGCAGGGGGGGCAGCTGAAGGTTGAGTGGTGGTGGGAGTGGCAAGGACCGCGTTCTTCAAAAGGCCTTTCTCCATCATCTTTCTATATGTCTCAATGACAGGCTCCTTCTTGGGCCACAAGGGTTTCTGATTAATCGGTGATTGAGGAGGGGTTCCTGATGATTCAGAAGAAAAAAGTGGTTGACGAGGGGTCCATGATCGAGGAGTAAGAGGATGAACGCCCTGGTCAATGTTGTCTTGTACATACTGAGGCTGTTTGGCAATTGAACCAGTGTAAGGAGGAAGACGATCTTCCGCTGCGTTCTCTGGAAAGGTGAAATAATCTGAAGGCGTATATCCTCGGCGTCTGTTTTCTTCACTAAGACCCTCAACGAAGGGCCGGCCAGCCAAGCGGCAAGAGATCTTTTCCCTGTTGATTTGTCGCTTATCTTTGGTGAGGTATTCAGATTCTGATATTTTAGGCTCCCTGCCAGTTTTGTTCCGTACGAAGTTCGCGTATTCCAGCTGACGCTCAGTTGACATAAGCTTATTATGCCAATGCCACAATGTCGTGTCATCGGGGACCTGGTAGAGCGGGATGTTATATGCATAGGCATAATCCTGTCGCCAGCTAACAATATCTGGATCACTAGATTTAGCAAGTGGCCACTTCTTCTTATCAGGAGTCAATAGAAAACGATCATCATAAGAAGGATTGACTGAAGAAGAAGCAATTGGAGAATAATCGAGAGGGATAAAGTTACTGAAAGAGCCGGGGATCGGCATGTTTTCGAGGGCGTCCTCTTCATCTGTATCATCATCCGAGCTCTCCGGGGACGGCACGCGGAAGGTACCAGAGTGAACTGCCGGGGCTGGCGTTCGAAATTTCTCGGGTCTCTTTCGCTTGTCGCCGACCTGAGCTGTCTGAAAGATGTCTGTCTCATCTTCGACTCTGTTTGCATGACTCTCTCGCTGCTTCTTACGGTCTTGCTCGCGGTGGATCTCGGCAATTCTCGAAGGAGAGAGCAAGCCTCGTAAATGGATCGGTGGTTTTTCCGACTCATCGGCGCGGACACGTCGTTCAGTCTGAGGACCACTATTGTAATGAGCGGTTTTATGACCTCTGCGCTCGGTCTGTGCCCCTAATTTGGGACGTGGACCTAAACGAGACGGAGTACTTTGTAGAGCAAGGATAGAGGTTCGTGGCAATGGGCGAGAAGGTCCGGAGCTGAAATCACTCGTTACTGGAAGACTATTAGTAGTAGCTGCATCTGCAGAATGACTCCGACGACCAAAGTAATATAGAGGAGTGGCCACGATATTCTTGATAGCCGATAAACCATTCCAGAAACCGCGAGACTCCTGCGGTTGTTGCACTGTTGGAGTGGGAGTTTGAGGCTCTAGGGGTCTGGAGACTACTTCACTGTCGCTCTTGGGAGTTGCAACTTCTTCGGCAACTTCCTCGGCCAAGCTCTCGTGATCAGCAACTTCGGCTGTATTGTCAAGTGCTTCATCAGCCTCAGAGCGCGTCCGGGATGTTGGTGTGACTGGACCTGGTTCGGCGTGTTGAAGCTGAGGTACAGTAATCGAGGCAGAGATTTTGGCTTGTTCTTGAGCATGAAAGCTTTCTAGAAGCGCCTCCATCTCTGAGGGAGTAGGGACGCGGTGGGATTCATCACGCTCAGCCCACTTGACGAGAGAGCGTGTCGCATCTATTACATCAACGCGGGTTAATACTAGGTTCTCTTCGGGACGACTCGCAGTAAGGACAAGATTGGTAGATTTAGAATGGGTCGTACTCGGCCGGGGCTTCGAGGATCTAGCCGCAATCTTCGCCGCAACCTGCATGTCGATTAGCAAAGGCACACTATAATCACTATAAATAAACTCACCTCAGGACTATCTGTAGATTGTGGAGGAAGCTCAAATGCAAAGTTCTCTCTTCGAAACTTCTTTGGGTCATTCTTCCAATTCTTGAGGGCCTCGGCAGTGAAGTCTGGACCGTCCATGAAATCTCCATCAAGGTCATCCTCGCTATCCACAACCGCTTCTTCCTCATAGTTGATTCTCGGACCATAGTGAGCTATGCTGTCTCTCATGAGTCTACTGAGTGCTGGCTTGATAACCGGCATCTTTCTACCATATCGTTCTTCGTAGATTCGCTCCCGCTCTCGCATGTCGGTGGTCATCATCTCTTTCTTCGAGCTCGACTTGTTCGCTGGGGTATACTTCACTGCTTGCTTCGCCGACTTTTGTCGGGCTGACTTAGGGGTAAGTAATCGTCTCTGTTGGGCGTTATTGGGACTAGCTCGCGCGCCTTGGCTTGATTCGCCTCGGTCGTCCTCTGAACTATCCTCGTTATATGGTACTGTTGGAAGTGCTAGTGGTCGAGCCTCGTCGACGTCTGAGCTGCTGTCATTTTCATTATGAGACTGCGATACTGCTCGCGTAGTCTTTCTGCCCCGAGCGCGCTTAGCTGGACGCTGTTCGCCAGCTTTGTCGTCGACTCGAGTGCGCTTCATGGTTGCGGCTTTGGTAGAACGCTTTGGTTCATCTATAGTGTCCCTGTTTGTAGGTGACATTGATCGAGTGGAGTGTTGGTTAGGTGGGGATGTTGATCGAGATTCGGGTTGTTGAAGAGGAGGAGAGGCGGATCGCGACTCGACAGGCGATTGCGATCGTGATGTGATCGATGGTTGCTGGGTAGTTGATTGAGCAGTAGGTTCTTCAGATGGCATAGGGGCAAATGCGACTTCGTTTGCAGCTCTTGGAGCGTTACGAGGTCGTCGGGGTTTTCGAGTCGGGGGTGGAAGCTCCTGTAGTCCACCCGGTGAAGGGTGAGCTCGAGTTCGGCGGGTTCCGGCCATTTTTATTCGTCACCATGCGACGTGGATGTGTCTATCGCAGTGCTGATGGGGTCCGACGTGTCGAAGTGTCGTTGGATGTTATTATGTCGAGATGTCTCGAAAAGAATCGAAGATGTTGACGCGGAAGCTGAAAATCACAGTGCCAAGTCCTGCTGGCCAATGATCGCTGCGCGCTTAAAAGTAGGGGTGTTGCGTTGTTCAGCCTTATATTTCTTTGTATAGAGAGAATCACAAGTATCTTGATTTGAAAGACAATGAAGAATCGAAGACACAGTTGAGTTCGTGGTGAAGAGAGGATGAAGTTGTTGATGGTGGTTGGAAGAGAATTATTTTAGGATGTCAACAGCAAAGGCAAATAAAGCAGTCGCGTCTTGCGCTAAAAGGTTACTGTAAGTCACGTGATATAAACGTTTAATGGAAGTAGGATATTGGATTCACTTCTTATTATTTCTCAAGCCCTTCTAAAGGTATGATTCAGTGAGGGCATAACTTTCTCTAATTCTGATGGTACAAATGACAAGCTCTATCCTTTGTTGCTATTAAACAAACTGAGTGCCTCCACAAGCAGCTTCTACCACAAAAGCCATCACACGCAAGCACTAAATAAGAAGGCAAGGAACTTCAGGACCGATCTCCCTTATTTCTTTACTCTTACAGTGATATCATGAGAGATCCAAATATTTATGTTCAGCATCACTCATCCATTAGTGGTAGATAAATCTATAGTACAATACATTCCATCTTGTGTCGACGACATCTGCATATTATTTCTTTATCAGCAGATGTGATCATTCTTCCAGTGCGCACACGCTATGCAAGCAAAGCAAACGCGCGATTTTTTGTGTCATTCCGCCTTTAAAGCCCCGCAAACATATCATGACCATCCATGCAAAAGCCTGTTCCCAACCCTGGAAAAGAAAGAAAAGTAAAATCTAAATAATAGCAATCCGACGACACCTCTAAAGCTATTCCGTTGGGAGAAGAAGAAGCTATCCAGTGTCGATATGATACAGCCTTTAGAACAGGGGAAACGAGTCCAGCAACGCCATGCTATTAAAAAAGAGGAAGAGAACCCAACGCCTTATATGCAGCAAGAAAGGAAGGGCACTGCTAAATCCTAAGCGCCATCTTTCATCAAGACATTAGACCCACCCGATTCGACAGGATCGAGTAGGTTGCCCATGGCCGTGCTGAGAGCCTTGAAGTCAACTGGTTTGGTGACGTAGCTATTGAAGCCAGCTTGAACGCATTTGTCGAGAACATCAGCCATAACATTGGCGGATAGTGCGATGATCGGCATACGAGGTAGGGCATCCTTCTGCTCCCATTCGCGAATCTCTCGACAGGTTTGATAGCCATCTTTGCGAGGCATGTGTAGATCGCACTATTCATTGTTAGCGGAATGTTGAGATACGGTGAAAATATATGCTTACCAAAATTAGAGAGTAGAACGAATGAGGGTGTGAGAAGACCTTTTCCGTGCACTCAACGCCGTCAAGAGCCAGTTCCACAGCCATGCCGATTTTGCCTAAGAACTTTAAGAGCACTTTTTGGTTTACAGGATTGTCTTCCACCAAGAGTATCTTGAGACCTTTATTTCCCAGTCGCTTTCCCACGTCGAGGTAGTTCTGCTTTTGATTGGCAACCTGCTGCTGTGCACTTGATCGATTCCTATCTGTGCTAAGGTCACGCTCTTTATCCGGATCGAAGATGACTGCAAAACGCGATGGCTTGACTGGCTTGTATACGAATCTGACTCTATTATCCTTAGCAAGTTGATCGTAATCATAAGCTGTTGCCATCTTTATAACTTCTTGGCGCTGCACTGGATCCGATAGAATGACGATGGAAGTCTGAGGTAATGAGATTGAGGTGATTATCTGCTCCATCAGAGTGACAATCTCCTCGGCCGAGCCAAGGTTCATTACAATATGGGTGAAAATCACCGGGTCATCGCCACTGATCAACTCCTGAGCTTTAGCGACGGTTGCTAATGGAGTTATTTGATGTGGAACATCCTTCGGTAGCGTGATCTCAATATGCTGGGTGGTGGCCTCGCGACTATGTGTCTGAGGGCAGATTAACAAGATCGAATACATTGGTGGGCGGAAACTCCTCAAATCAGAGGACCCACTACTCTGGCGAGATAAGGCATCGCTATGCGAAGGTATGATTGCAGGGGCGGGAGTGGATGGCGTAGCTTCTTGAACAGCCGATGTAGGTTGCGGCAGTTTGGGTTGCGCAGGAACGGAGGCCGGGGGTGCAGAGTGTTTCTCAGGTATAGCCAATTTCATCTGAGACAAATCTGATCCAATGGCACGAGCCGCTTCCCCAAAATGGGCCAGGCTTTGTGCAATCGAAGAGCTTGACGATCGAGTATGTGACCGAGCAGAATGAATTGAAGGGTTCGAGCTACCAGAGGATATCGCGGTAGGGGACTCGAGACTCGATTCTGTTCTTGGGCTGTCCGCAGCGGGAGATTGCATCAATTTGTTAGCCAAAATGGGATTACCACCAGCCTGCTTCATGGCGCGCGTTGTCACTTCATTTGAGATAGAAGACCTGGCTGAAGGCCCTTTGCTCATCGCGGGCGTCAGTGGAGGTTCAGGATGGTCTTCGGGCGTTGGAAGACCGAAAACCGCAGAAAAGGTGAAAGTCGACCCCTTTTCAGGAACAGCACTACCTTCCATTTTGCCACCGTGAAGCTCGACAAGCTGGCGAGATATAACGAGGCCCAGACCGCTTCCACCATGCTGCCGAGTACTGCTGCCATCAATTTGACTGAACGGTTTGAAGATGAGGTCTGCCTCTTCCTGAGTGAAACCTCGTCCAGTATCAATAATCGAGAACTCGAGCATGATCTGAGATGTGCCAGTGACCGTCGGGTTATCTGAAACAACCCTACAACGAGTGAATACTTCCCCGACAGTTGTAAACTTGATAGCGTTCCCAATAATGTTGAGTAATACCTGGCGCATGCGAAATTTATCTCCTTTGACCATTTCTGGTACATCCACGTCGACTACATAGTTTAATTCAAGCCGTTTAGTGATTGCAAGTGTTGATACCATCTCATTAACCTCTTCAACCAATGACCGAGTATGAAACCATTCATAGGATAGCTTCATCATACCCGCGTCTACCTTAGAGAGATCCAGAATATCATTGATGATATTGAGAAGGCTGTTTGCGCTAGATTGAATTGTGCTAGTGTAATCGATCTGCTCGTCGTTGAGGACAGTATCTTGCAGGAAATTGACCATGCCAGAGATACCTATCAATGGCGTGCGAATCTCGTGTGACATGTTACTCAAGAATTTACCCTTAGACTCCATGGCCTCCTTCAACTTCGTTTCTAACAGTTTGTGGTCATTGATATCAGTGCAGGCACCGAACCAAGAGCCATCCCCGCTACCAAGATTAATGTTGTCAACCTCAACACATCGTACGAGATGCCATCGGTACTCGTTACTTTTACTCCTCAATCTGACTTCAGTAGTGTATGAGAGCCTACCATTACTATCAGTTGCAACTTTGATCACCCCCGTTCTAGCCAATTCTGATAAATCTGCAGTGGGTACTTCATAGACGGAGGAACTGCTTGAGCTGTTGTTTCTGGAGAGAGACTGATGGATGCCTTTCACAGTAGTTTCAGTCGGTGCCTCGGATACGGCAGATTTGCCGCCCGAAGACGCTTGGGAAGGGTTTCGACTTGGCTCCTGGGGCTTTTTTGGTCGAGGATGCGAAGGAGTTGGCGGACGATCGATTGGTATATGGCACTTTGCTAGGTCTTCTGGATGCACATAATCCATGAATCCCAGACCCAGAGCGTCATTGAAGTCTTGCCCAGTATATGAAAGCCATTGCTCATTGGCAAAGGTTACGCCCTCATCCTCAGTTGCCGCAAAAATAATTTGCGGTATGAGGTTAGCCAATTGGCGATGCTTGGCCTCCGAGGCTTCAATCTCTTCTTGCCGAGCTGCCTTGACTTCTGCAATATGCTGATCATGGATATCCATGTGTGAACCATACCATTGTACAATGACGCCACGGATGTCCCGTGACCCAACGGCTCTAGTATAGAACCAGCGATAACTACCGTCGAATCGTCTTATTCGGACTTGCATGGAAAACTGTTCTCCTGTCTTGACTGCATGGGCCCATGCCTTTAGATAGCCCTCTCTCTCATCGGGGTGGATGCTACCCCATGGATCTTCGTAAAGTTCAGGTACAGTCTGACCCCGATAGGTCAAGTAACGATTGTTTACCCATACTATCTCGCCGGTCTGTGGCAGAGCAACAAATACATGGGCAGGTAAGGAATCAAGCATCAGTCCTTTCAGGCGGTCGGAAGGAGGCGGCATATCTGTTGGCGCTGATGACAGAGATCCTGTACGGGAGTGTGTTTTCGTGGTATTCTTTGTTAATGGTGCAGATGTCGTCGGGAGTGACTGGAAGGTTGCCCCGAAATCGGCCCCATATGAGTGTAGTTGAGTATGGGGACGTTCGGGCTTACTCATTCCTTGGTATGAGGCGGCTCGCATGGCCAGCCGTCTAGGGGAGAGCATCTCGTGGTGTTGACGTGTGGGACTAGCGTCTCGGAGTTCAGAAATGTCAAGATTGAGCTCTCGCGGTAATCGATCTCCACGTGCACGACTTTCTTGCCGTGGAGTGGTCGCAGATTGTGCTTCATCCTGTTCCGGTCTCGTTTTGGCATGATCCTCTCCACGCTCGGTATGGATAATTTCAGATTCAGCCACGTACTCATCAGTGCTCTTCAATGGCTGTGATCGGTATTCTGATGGTGATCCCTCTTTTGAAGAACGCCGAGCGCCAGTTATGCTACTTGCGGATCCAGTATCAACTCGCCCAAGACCAGGTCTCGTCCTAGAATTGAAATAGCTTTCTCCAGCACTGTAGGCAGGGCTGCCTCCACTCGATCGTTTATCTACAGTAAGACCAACACTGCTTGGGTCCCATCCTGGAGTACCAACTGGCGAGCCAGCTGTGCTTCTAGACACGCCAGAATAATCACTTGGGCTGGTGATGCTTCCTCCGATTGAAGCTTGTGGCGCATTTTCATCCGTTGGTGAATAGGAGAGATTTCCCGGACCCATCCTGTTGCCGGCAGGACGATTAGCTGGGGCGACAGCTCCAAATCCGACTGTCTGCGGACGTTTCCGAGACAAACCTGCAATCTCATTCTCTAAGTTAGAGTAGTGACGGCAAAGGGAGAAAGAAGTAGCGAGATGAGGTGCAAGATGCTCAAGAGAGTGCCTCAAGTTAGAGGGGTAAGGAATTACAGGACTAAGAATTGAGAGGATTGCAATGGGAGTTCGCTTTTCTCTGGTATCCTCTGCACCTTGAGATTTGGCACTATCAGAAATTTTGGGCAATGGAGCGCCTCGGCCAGCCGACTTCAATTCTATTGCGGCAGCATCAAGACGAAACGACTGGACTGGTTTCGAAAGCAATGGATGCGTCAAAGGAATATGTAGCACAGTCCAAGATCGGTCTACTCCAATTGCTTCAAGCGGTTGCATCTTTGAATAGTCCTGAGGTGTTGTGTTAGGATTGAATGTCTCCTCGTCTATGGGAGCGTTTACGAAAAAAGGATTCTCTCCAGTTTCAGCCCGAACGGCCGGTGAAGGTGCAGGAGATTGAGCCCACGGCGAAGGTGGAGTTTGCTCATATTCATCATATCTTGGAGGTTGCGGAGGGGGTTCATCATACAGACGCGTAGGTGCGGGCATGCTTTTACCTTTGTCACTAGTCTGACTCCTTGCACTGCGGCTCGATCGATGTGAACTCTTGCTCCCAAGAAAGGACGATATGCGAGTCCCGAGTTCCGGAACCTTGGATTTCTTGGATTTCTCTACTGGTGGCTCTTTCGACTTTGCGCTCCGGTGTGAAGTCTTGCTGCTGCCGCTCTTCTCGTCTGCTGGATCATCTAAGTATGGATAGTCGCGGGTTAAAGCAATGACCTTGCCACGATCTAAGACTCTCAGGACACCACTGCTGTCGATCAACGGATCTGCTTCATAGTCCAGAGCTTGCAATACCGAAAATACACGCCCACGAGTATCTCTGACTGCGGGTTCGGTATTTTCCCAAACGGCAGATGATTTGTCATCCTCGTAGTCCATGTGGTCTTGCAGGGACTGAAGACTGAGCTGCGCATTTTGCAATGTTCCTGTCCTTGGAGGTAGATCAGGTCGAGCTGACAGATAACTTTTCGCTCTGGCCATTGGTGTGGGCCGAGAGCCCACGGCTCGACTGGTTTCTTGTACAGACCTTGGGTCTCGTTTCGTATCTTCATATGCTGTAAATGAATGGCGACTGAGAAGACCAGGCCGGAGCGAGCTAAGAGATGGCATAGACATTGGTGGGGATTCTTCTGCATTAGCATCCTCTGAATTTGAAGTCTCATTTGTGCCCACGCTGCTCGGGACAAGACTACTCCCTCGTGGGAGGTACGTCAAACTCAGCTCGTCTTCCTCAATTGCGCTGAAAGTTGCTTTCTGACCCCAGGGGACATTTTCCACGTCGGTTGAATCGGCTGGAACAGACAGCGTCACCCGGTCAGCTTTGTAAACATCTCTCATGAGCTGTACAACGGTCGTCCACCAGGGATCCAAGCCAGGTTCGGCGGATAACATGAGACTCAGATCATACAAGTTTGGAGTAGTAAAATTAGGGTCCTGATGAGTATCGTAAGTTCCTGAAGGCTGAAAGTTTAAAGTTGATGCTGGTGTGACTGATCCAGACACTACTTGATCATAAGGAATTCCTTCAAATGAGCCACCAGCATAGTTTGCCGGGTTGACTGTTGGCGAAAGTGCGGTGAATGGACGGTGTCCACTGTACGCTATGGGGGTCCTCATTGGTGGGAATGGATATGATGGAGTCCTCGCAGTCACTGCTGCAGGAGTCATGCCGCCACGAACCGTTCTGGCAGATTCTGTTGATGTGGTATCGAGAGCAGACGGCACGGGGCTAGCAAAAGCTGCTTCCAAAGAGGGCGAAACTGTTTCCTCGTGGATAGGAGACACTCGAGTTTTGCCACCGGTACCCAATGTAGTAGTAGCGCTTCGGTCTCTTTCCAGCAATTGTTTTGCCAATCTTTCTCTGTGCTGATTCAATTGAATCTGAGAATTCATGGCCGCCCGCAGACGCTCAACCTCTTCCGCAGAAGTATTCACCGGTATCTCTCCTTTGCTGTAGTCGGCGAGAGAACCCCCTCCGCAGCCTTCGGTGGTAGGTCTCTCAGGTTCCAGATCCACCCCATCGTTGACCCTGTTTTCGACACGAGAACCTGAAGTACTGGTGCTATGTCCATACCCCTGTCTTGTCTCTATGCTCACACTATCAGATCTCGAAGGTGCGCTAGCACCTGCGGAAGAATTTGACATTTGGTCTCTGGTCTTGCTTACAGACGACGAGCTGGATTTCACTCCATGCTTGTTGGATGTAGAAGTAGACTGAGTAGTCGATTTATCGCTACTAGATCGTCGTGAGCCGCCTGGCCTTTTAGAGTGCGACGAGGATGGTTTGTCCAGAGGCGACTTGGGAGGGGGCATGCCGTCTCCCCCTGGATACCCTTCCTGCACAATCTCCCTGCCTGCCTCTTAGTCCTGGCTATGGTTTTTGATATTCGCTATTAGGAGTCACTGGCTTGTGGCGCCTCATTCGGGTGACTTATTGTTATTGTTGATCTTTGGGTGGAGAGGTCGAAGGGGGGATATGACGTCGGTGAAAGACCCTTGAACGCGCTGCAAAAAACACCGGACACTGAGAGAAACGGCATTCGTATAAAGTAATCGAGAGTATCCAGATGATCTCTTTGGTCGCGACCAAGAATATGAAGGAAGCAATCAGGAGTAGGAACGAGGTGGCGGTCGTGGAGGTGGAGTGAGGAGTTGATAGTTCAAGGTCTTTAGCGGAAGACTCTCGTGCCACGGTCGAAGATCTGGGTCCAGGAACAGAACACACCTTTTTCGAACACCGCAAATCTTGTCCGAGAAGGTGAAAGTAGAGCAATCAGAGATGTAGTAACTTCATTTCTGCACATCAAAGCCATGTCCTTTCGTTGGCTTCTCAAATTTATATCATTCATAAATCGTTTTCTCATTCATTGATCTGAGTATCTATCGATGGCATGGCATGGCTCGATTATACTTCACGGACCGATGCCCCCACCCCACTATCCAAATGGCTCTTCCCTGCGCTCAAGGCTCTGTCATTCAGGGTCACACTGTGCTACACCAAAGAGATTTGTTGGATGACCGTTCTGACTGAAGATAGATTGGCTTTAATGGGCCCACAAAGCATTGCGACCCGTGGACGAAAAAGCAACGGAAATTAGGCATAGCGGCTAGATTGATATACTTATTAGGAACCCCTAAAGCCAAGGACTGGAAAGGCATATCTTCTCTCCAAATTTAATACAGTAATGTGTCTGTCGGTGGAGCCTCAACAGCAGCCCAAGCCAAACTTTATGGATCGCGCAGTGGATGCGGCAACTGACAATAGAATGGCCAATTGAAGTTGGGTATAGCGTAGGGGTCGTCACAATGGATGGACACCTTCTAAAAGCACGACGCAGGGTCGGGGGTTGGTAAGAGTGCGCAATTTGTACTGTACTTCAAAATTTGAAGTACACTGAGGATTGTTTCTATCTATCAAATGCGTGACCTATAGATGCAAATGTTCTCTCTCTCTCTCTCTCTCTCTCTCTCTCACTCTTCTGTCGCGCATCGGAGGGCACCCTCCCAATGTCTGTGTTTTTTTTTATTTAAACAAGACCCCTGAGCCTTCAGTGACGTAGAGGGCGCTACTAGGGCGCAGGAATGACGAAGTTGGAGTCTCGATCCACCAATAAGAGAACGGGAATCCTCAGCCTTCAAATGTCCTCATGCACGATTATTTTATCACGTGGCGACAAAATTAAGGGTTAAAATTAGATACCTTACCTAGATACCTTAGCTACCGTAGAAAGCTAGGTAGGGTAGGTAGATAAAGAGGTATAGAACAAGCATCAACACTACCCTACTCGTAGAACTTCAAGTTAAGTGTCAGTGTCAGTGTCAGTGTCAGTGTCAGATACCTGTTTCCTGGGCCCTGGTGGCCCTTGGCCTATCCTTTTCCAAGCCTGTCAGCCTCATCCCATGCTTCCACTCTTCTGGGCCCGCTTATCCTAGGTTCCGACGATTACCTCTCTCCTAGGATAAATAAGTATACCCCCTGATGATAGAGTATTTCTAGTAGATTCTGTATAACAAAGATTAGCCACCAATAAATTATATACTCCTCTCCTACTACTTTAGATCATTATATCCTCAAAATATCAGAATATAAACTGCCTACACCAAAAACACCTACTAAAAATTACACCAGAAATAACAGACTACATGTACAAACTCTATTTTTACATACAGACTAGTCAAAAAAAGAGATTGCCCTCCAGCTTAATCTAACTATAAAACAAGTAAAATATACGCTATCTCATAGAATTACTTCTTAGAAAACAAGCTCTGAAAGACACCCTTTACTTAGTCCTACAGAAAAAAAGCAATTAATTAAGTAGATGTATACAAATAAAAAGAATAAAAAAACTTCATAGTCTCAGATCCCTAGGATTTTTGGCTAGAATTACAGTATCTATGCCATAAAAACAGCATTTAAAAAAAAAGACTTTGAACACTACTCTACTATCAGAAAGCCAAAGCTAACGCCAAAGCAGACTACAGCAAGACTAAAATGGGCACAAGAGCATAAGAATTAGACAAAAAAACAATAGCTTCAGGTACTCTAGACAAATAAAACGTAAATACAACCTAAAAGACACAGAAAAATTAAGATTACTAAAAAAAAAAAAGAGAAACTACATAAAAATTGTATAAAACCTAGAGTACAAAGAAAAATAAAATAAATATTTTAAAAAAGTATCTCAGAACTAGAAAAAGAACCTAGCATATTTTAAAAAAAGAATTAAAATAGAATAAACTCTGCCAGCTATTGTAAACATATTATTCCAATTATAAAAAAGTATATCAGAAGAACTGAACTACTATTCATACAAAACAATACCTCAGAGCATTCTACAAAAAACACAATAGCTTTTATAACAAACATAGGCTTTCAGCCCATTTTTTGGCCTACCAACTCTCCAGACTTAAATCCTATTAAGAATATATGAAAAAAAATAAAGAATTATATTAAGAAAAAGTACCCTAAGATTCATAAATCTTATAAAAAATTAAGAAAAATAGTGAAAAAAGCTTAGAATACAGTAGCACATAAAAATATACTTAACTTAATTATAAGTATACCAGCAAAATACAAAGCAGTAATTACAATTAAGGACTAGCACACAGAATATTAAGAATATCTTCATTTTAAAGTTTAAAGCGGCACTATAGTAGATCTATGATCATAAACCCTCAGGGGGTACACTTATTTATCCTAGGAGAGAGGTATGTCGCCGCCACTCTATCCGGATTTACCTGTAGGGGAAAATAGAAGTCGAGTCGAGAGGCTCGATCGTGAAGTTGAAAAGTACAAAAGGCCTCTCAAAACGATCGTTGATGTTGAGTCCGAAAGAGAAAAAGATGGCTCTGAGCGCGCGAGGAACTGCTCTCGCCTATGCGCGGGAACAAACCTCGATCAAGAGATCAAAGAGCTGAGAGCCATGCAGCAACTGTCGGGCCACTAAACGAAACCACAGATCGCCGGGTTCCGGCATCTAAACGTGGCATTGTAGAATCCCTTGAGTAATAATATATGTGCAGAGGCGTAGTGGTTGACAGATATTTAAAGTTAAAGGGAGCTAGGACTAGAGATGGTAAATCCCAACCAAGACTGGCCATCTGCGGTATCTTCACGTATCAAGCAAAATATATTCCAAATAGGGTAGGCATGGGAGGAAAGGTAGGTAGCCGCCTCGGGGTGATTTCTCCAAAAGAGGAAACAAGCTCTCCCCGCTATCATTAGGTAAGCATCCATCTTCGCCTCGTTCAACAACAAATGGCAAAGTCCAGGTCAAGATCAAAGTCAAGATCCAGGGGATCAAAGGCTAAGTCTCGTTCTCATTCTAAGCACACTGACCGAGATCCTACAGTCTTCGCTCACTTTGTCATTCCTTTGGCTGGAATACTCAGCGCAATTGCCGCGCGCATTTACGATATGGGCGAATCACTCACAAAACAGCGCCAAGATGCTCAAATACTAGCTCACGAGCATACTCCTTTGCTCCCCACCGCAAATTTAAACTCAAAAAGAAATTCGAAAGCTGGAGCCACAAGGACTGTAAAATGGGTTGCGCATAATACTGTATGTTTGACATTCCATTGTTCCGCAATCAATGGGACAAACGACGCGAACGGCCCAATACTAATTTTACTGGTCAGGTTCTCATATTCGTCGGTTCATTGATCGTGGCCGTGATCATTACCCTCTGCGTTTTCTTTGGAGGTAAATGCAGTTGTATGCGCTGAAATAGGCGCATACCCAGGCAGAAACTCTGGGCTAATGTAATGGTAGTTTATCATGCCAATAAGCCTAGATCCCCCAAACCAACGGTAAGTCCCCACACGAGTTCTCGTCAACTATGCTGATCTATCAAGATTTGTCTAACGCCAGCATGCGTTCATGCCTCGTCGGAAATTCTATACAACCTGTCCCCGGACTATAAAAAGATTGATCCATGTACCGATTTTGAGAAACTAACTTGTGAGGGTTGGGATGATCGCCATGACTTGAGGCCTGATCAAGGAGATGCGTTTACTGGTACAATTATGAGTGAAAATTCTCAGATGCTGCTAAGGCACATTTTGGAGGCTCCATACCCTGATGCTTCGAAGGTAAGCACGTTCTTGAAGCATCAAACACCATTAACATATCATTGCAGCACTCGAGCTTTTCTCCTGCCCAGCTTCTCAAGCCGCTTTCATCAGTCGATGAAGATAATTTCAACAAAATGAAAGCTGCCTATGATGCGTGCATGGATGAGGAGAAGATTAAGAAGGATGGGATCAAGCCTCTGCAGGAAATACTTCATCAAATAGCAGCTCTGTTCCCAGTCAACGCAACAGATTTTGGGAAAGGGGCAGCTGTTGCATCTATCGATGAGGAAGATCTCGCCAACACCATTCTTTATCTCGCAAAAATAGGGATTTCTTCGGTAGTCTCATGCGGTGCTGGGGCAGACGACAAAAATCCCGATACCATGGTCGTGCAAGTATCACCCCCATACCGTATCGGCTTGCCAGCGAAAGATTTCTACAAAGACGAGACCGTCGTTGGTAAATATGAAAAAGCCTTGGCGCAAGTCATTGACAAAGTCCTTCCCGACCGTAAAAACGAGAGCGCAAGATTGTCAGAAGATTATAATAGTATCGCTGCATGGGGTCAAAGCAAGGAATACGCCCACGGTGTTGTTGAGCTAGAGAAGAGACTCGCTGCTATTTCTCCTAATGCTGAGGATAGAGACGATGTTACGGTAGGCTTTGGGCTCTAAGCATCAGTAAAAGCTTGTGCTAACCGTTGCTAGAAATACTACAACCCAATGCCCCTCAAGGAGGCAGACGATCTCGCACCGCAAATTCAACTATCAACCATTATCAATAGCCTGGCTCCATCAGATGTCAAAACGGAACGGCTGATA
>Ga0182030_10006962_pt1 | contig 23682 bp, 19 predicted proteins | sample 812S3MmetaG_FD_121299 | JGI IMG/M metagenome (GOLD analysis project Ga0182030, IMG submission 121299) | Permafrost microbial communities from Stordalen Mire, Sweden - 812S3M metaG (Illumina Assembly) | ecosystem: Environmental > Terrestrial > Soil > Wetlands > Permafrost | place: Sweden...
AGCCCTCGCCCCCTGGACCGACTACTACAACTTCGAAAGACCCCATGGTAGTCTTCAATACCAGCCGCCCATCAGCCGCTCCGAACCGGGTACAACGTCTTGATCATCTACAGGCACCCGGCCATTTTGTAGGCAAAGTCAGATTAAGGCCAACTTGTATGTCTTCAGGATTGTCTTGAAGAGATTTTCGTTTGCGGGGTCCGTAAATGATCCTATCGAGGATACTGAGAACGTACTGCGCGATCGGCTATATATGGCGTACGCTATCCGCTCAGGAGCATGGCGCGAGCGGTAACGGATTCCATCGGGCTTAGTCGGATGCTTCTTGAGGGCTGCTGACCACTGCTGCGCAATTTTATACGAGCCTGTGACAAGCCGACCGTCCGCGCCGATACCGGTGAGTCCGCCTGGTTCTACCAGATCGATGAAGCGAAGATCTTCAGTAAGCTCCATCCGCGTGATTTGGCGAGCTTCGAGATACGCACCGGAGACGGCCGGTACGCCCGTCGTAGAGCCGCAGGATTCTAAGAGACAGCATTCGGGATCTGCGCCCGCGTAGAGCACGCCGAATGATCCGGCGGACGGACAGTCGGGATCGTCGAAGCGGTACTGGCCCGTTGTACCGAAGAAGATTGGGTCGTGAATGCTCTGGTGGTGACGATATAAAACCTCACCCCTGTTGACAACCAAGATGACCGGCTCCTGGCTGTGCAGTTCAGGATGCGGGAGCGGATGGTCGCCCGGAGGGTCCATCATAGGGCGCCTTGTTCGCCATATACGCTCGCCACGCTCTTGACTTCCTCTAGGAGACCATCGTGCAAGGCTTTGATCGGCGTTTTGCCACCGAGTCTCTCGTGAGCACTTGTGAAGAAGTTAAGTTGCATCCAAGGATCGAGCGCCTTTAGTGCTTCTAGCACTTCTTCTAGCCCTTGAATAGTCTTGCCCTCATTGAACTGAAAACTAGGGTATCGATATCCACGTCTTCCTTGGGTGAGCGCGAGGAGCTGGTTCGAAGATCGGCGCTTGTCCACTGCTTGCCGCGAGATGCCCAATACATTAGAAACTTGTTGCGAAGTGAGGGCGCCACCTGAAGTCTCCAGCATTTGCTGACGAAGCTCCAGCCCTCTAAGTTTGGCAGCAACAAGGGAATCATCCGACACAAGCTCAGCCACCCAGGGCGCCGAACTAAGAGCTTCAAGCATCACTAGGTGGTCAGTGGGAGCCGCAGTGGCCTCATCAATCCGGTCATTTGTTAGGTCCTCTTCAAAGCTTTTAACCGCTCTGAGAACACGAGTGTAAAACGCCGGGTATTTGGTCGTTGTGAACTGGCGTAACGTCGAAGTCAAGAAGCTGTATTCAAGTGCCGGATCGCGATCAATATCCAGGCAGAAGTTCTTGTACCGATATGCTGTCCGAATCTGGAATTTATCGAGATTGAGATTGAGACGTCGTTCCTTCAATTGAAAGAGGAGGGATCTCCCTTTTATCTCAAATTTGAGGTCGTTGGATGCGTGTGAAATGAAGACACGGAGAGTAGACTTCTGGGGCGATCTGGCAAAAGTGAAAGGCTGACTCTTTCCCTTAGCCCGGCTGGCTCCCGCCCAGTTCTGGATCTCGGACTGGACTTCGTCAATTGTGTCTGGATGCACGGAATAGGTGGACATCGGCCAACCTCTTGTTGACGAAGTAATCGTAGTGTACATGTCTATACTTCGTCAACTACATCAGTACCTGCCGCGGGTACTAATAGAAAGGGAGCCCTTAACGGGGAGCTGAGAGTCCGTAACTGCCTCGTTATCATCAACTTGACTGATTTTGGAGTAGGAGGGGGGCCACAAATCACAAAAACCGCTCTCAATTTGAGTGGGGATTTAGAGACAGACGGAAACGTGCCCAGTAACTTAGTGAGCCCACTCATTCGCAGAAAACGGTATTGGCGAAATGAGACCCCTGATCAATAGTGCACAGTAATCGGCCCGTGACCGAGGCTACGCTTACTCGAAACACTCAGGGATGCGGATGGCATGTAGTGGGAAATGCAGGACTGTCATTCTCGCCAGATTCAGCCCTGGGGACATGCTGTTTCCCTATCCGGCAAGCGTTGGATCGTCAGGAGGGGCGCGGGTCCGGCGTTAAGCCAGGAGGTTGCTTATCTCAGCACCCAGAGCTTTAGTCGTTGAGGATCACGAATCAGTCAGTCTGATGCTGCAGGAGGGATTGCAGCGCGACGGGTTTGAGGTTGTAACTGCCTCCAACGTGCGTGACGCGCTCAGGCATATCGCGGCGCAACCTTTCGATGTCCTTCTCTCCGACCTGCACCTGCCTCTTGCCGGAGACGGCTTCACCGTGGTCAGCGCCATGCGCCACACTCATCCGGAGGCATTGACCGTGATTCTCAGCGGCTACCCGGCAGTAGAGGAGCGCTATCCGCCATTCTTGCCCAAGCCGACGAAATTTTTTCGAAGCCGGTTCGAATGGGCCCGCTCAAGGAACTCATCCGCGCCCGGCTAGCCAATCCGCACACGGTGAAACGTCCAAAGCTGGAATCTGTGTCTTCCATATTGGAGCGCGAGATTGAAAAAACGATTGCCAACTGGCTGGATGCGGTGGAGCGAGATACCGAACTGATCTGTATTCCTTTGAGCCGCAACCAGCGCACGGGGCACCTTCCCAGGCTCCTTCAGGACCTTGTAGCTCGGCTGCGGCAGGACTCGTCCTCAGAGGCCCGAATTTCGATGGCCGCCCGCGACCATGGAGAGATGCGGCGCCGGCAAGGTTACACCGCTCCCATGGTCGTGGAAGAATCTCGCATTGGGATTTGTGAATCGCTAGCTGCCTGGTTTTCTACTACGAGTTCTTAAGTAATCAGCAAGACGTGGGATACTCGGCATGGTGCGGTGAATCCGCGGTCGAAATCCGAGAGCCCGGGGACGCGTTCCAGGTAGACCACTCCGGATGCGCTGATTGCAAGTAACAGTGCGTGATAGTCGGCTTCCAGCCTCGCTACCATTTGGGCAAGCTCTTTGACGGCCTCGATGTCCATATCGTTTCTCCTTGAATTTCAATTTACTTCTATTACTCATCGCGCTAAGCCGAGCCAAAGCGGGTCATTGCGCTTTCAATTTATTTCAGTATTTGTATGAAGAGACGGGAGCGGTGTGACTGGAGCCTCTCACGGCTGAAAGTTGCTTGGAGAAGCTCGGATTATCTCAGCAACAAGCGCAACCACAGGGTACACGGAGGGAATAAGAGAGTTAATCGGAGGTTGCTTAGTTTTAAAGAGCGACGACCGTCATGCCTGGGCTACCGATCGAGGGAAGTCGATAGTTCGGTTTCGGCTGCCGACGATGCGTCTTTAGCGTCTTCTGGCTTGTGACCGGTGAGCAGCCTCGCCATCTCTGCCGCCTGGACGCGAATCTCGGGAACCGCAATCGTCTCCCACAAATTACCTTTTCGCAGCGGCCCGAGCGTGTAAAGAAAATCGGAAGGCTTGCCTTGCGCATCGACAAGCGCGCCGTCGCCGGAAACATCGAGACCCAGAGAAAGCTCGTCGGGCCGTGCCAGGCCCTTATTCATCAAGTCCTGCAGCAAGGGACTGTTGACACGCCGATAATTTGACTCCGGGCCGGTGCAATTCACCACTCGATCCACGTGCAGCCTCACGGTCTCGCCGTGCTTACGGGCGCGGTAAGAGATTTCAACGCCCGCACTATCCTCGCGGTATTCCATAATGCGTCCCGCGTGCATCTGAATCTGGCCACTTTGCAGCTGTAAGGCGAGCCGATTTGCGATCTGCCCGGCGATGCGGTGCCGATGTACTTCCCAGTAAGTTCGCAGGTGCCGCAGGAAGCGACGTTGTTCCGGCCGCGGAAGAGTTCGCCAAATTTCCTGTGTAAGTGGACGCAGAGAGTCCATAACCGCACGCCAGTCCGATCCCTCGGACTCCGCGGCTTTGATCTGACGACGGATTAGTCGCACAAGGCCGCGGACCGTTAAAGGTAAGTCTTCAGTGCGAAATGGTGCAAAGGGCGCGGTTATCTTATGGCTCTGTGGCAGCAGCCCTCGGCGCGAGAGAATGTGGATTGTGCCTCCAAATCCGCGAGCCCGAAGTTCGATCACCATGTCGAGGCTGGTAAGTCCGGATCCGATGAGCAAGACACTGTTACCTTGGCTGACTTCGCGTACGGTATTTGTGGCCCATGGATTTGCGAGATAGCGGGAGCTCGCTGCGGTTTTTCCTGGAAGCGATGGTTCGCCCGGTGGAAAATGACCAATCGAGATTACGACTTTATCGGCGAGGACGATTTGTCCGTCTGCAAGGAGTACGCTTGTAAGTCCGCCAGTAGGTGTCAGAGAAACCGCTTCGCCTTGAATGCATCGCAATCTGCTGGGGTGTAGTTGGCGGGCCTCCTGGAACTGAGATGCGATGTACTGGCCGTAGACAGAGCGGGGAAGAAAGTCGTCTGCTTTCACAGAAGAGTTGTAGTGGACTTGAGCCCAATTGAAGAAATGATCCGGAATATCCGGATAGGCGCTCATGTCATTTGCCCGGACGTTCAACAGATGACCCTCGAATTGTGTTCCGTACGCGACTCCGAGACCAGGGACGCCTCCGCGTTCAATGAGAACGACTGAGACGGATTTGTCGGCCGTGCGGAACAACTGAACAGCCAGCATCGCGCCGGTGAATCCTCCGCCGACGATTGCAATCGTGAAGCCCGATCTTTGTTTCCCGTTCATTGCGCAGTTCATATCGATATGTCTTTACAATATCTGAATGTCTATAATAATAATGGTAATCAGTTTGCCCGCCAAAGATGTTCCAAGAGATTCAATGTCTTATGGGCTTCCCAGATGGACCCGAAACCGCTGGATGGCAACTAAATTTCAAGACGAGGGAAGAGTTTTGCCATCGGCGCCCCGGTTTGTACGATCGCTTCTAACTTCTTTTCAGGAACAACGCGCCGAGTGGCGGCAGAGTTAGCCGAAGCGAATAGGGGCGGCCGTGGGTCTTCTCGGGTAGGGCTTCGGCACCGCCCATATTGCCGATGCCAGTTCCGCCGTATTCCTTCCCGTCGCTGTTGAGAAGTTCCTTCCAATAACCGCCGGTTGGCACACCTACCATGTAACCCAATCTTGGTATCGGCGTGAAGTTACAAGCGATGAGTATGTTGTCGTTGTCCGACTGGCCTTTGCGTAACAGAGAAACGATGCTGGCGGGGGCGTCGTTGCAATCGACCCATTCGAAGCCGCGGGGATCGTTGTCGAACCAATGCATGGCTTGCTGACTGGAATAGAGGCGATTGAGCTGCTCAACCCATGCCATCAGGCCGCTGTGGACGGGGTACTGCAGCACATCCCAGTCGAGACTGCGGTCGTGCGACCACTCGCTGACCTGGCCAAACTCGTCGCCCATGAAGAGAAGCTTTTTCCCCGGCTGCGCGAACATGTAGGCGTAGAGCAATCGCAGGTTGGCGAAGCGCTGCCATTCGTCTCCCGGCATTTTGCCGATGAGAGAGCCTTTACCGTGCACGACTTCGTCATGGCTGAGGGGAAGGACAAAGTTCTCGTGCCAGGAGTAGAGCATGCGGAAGGTGAGTTTGTTGTGGTGATACTGGCGATAGATAGGATCCTGGCTGAAGTATTTGAGTGTGTCGTGCATCCAGCCCATATCCCATTTGAAGCCGAAGCCGAGACCGCCGAGATGCGCCGGGCGCGAAACCATCGGGTACGAGGTCGATTCCTCGGCGTAGGTCTGAATATCGGGATGTTCCTTGTAGGCTTCCTCATTGAAGCGGCGCAGGAAGTCGATGGCTTCCAGATTTTCGCGTCCGCCGAATTTGTTCGGAATCCACTCGCCTTCCTTGCGCGAGTAGTCGAGGTAGAGCATGGAAGCGACGGCATCTACACGCAGGCCGTCGATGTGATACTTGTCGAGCCAGAACATGGCGCTCGACATCAGGAAGCTGCGCACTTCGGTGCGGCCGAAGTTAAAGATGTGCGTCTTCCAATCGGGATGAAATCCCTGGCGCGAGTCGGAATGCTCGAACAGGTGCGTGCCGTCAAAGAACGCGAGGCCGTGGGCATCGGAAGGGAAGTGCGACGGAACCCAGTCGAGAATCACGCCAATGTTGTGCTGGTGGAGACAGTCGACCAGATACATGAAATCCTGCGGCGTGCCGTAACGCGACGTGGGCGCGAAGTAGCCGGTCGTCTGATATCCCCAGGAGCCATAGAAAGGATGCTCCGTGATCGGCATCAGTTCCACGTGCGTGAAGCCGAGGCGGTTGACGTGTTCGGCGAGCCGGGGCGCGATTTCGCGGTAGCTGAGCGGGCGATTGTGCTCTTCGGGAACGCGCATCCAGGAGCCGAGGTGAACTTCGTAAATGGAGATCGGCGCATGCACGTTATTGCCGCCACCACGCTTCTGAAGATAGTCGCCATCGGTCCAGGTGTATTCGAGATCCCAGACAACCGACGCGGTTCGCGGCGGCTTTTCGGCAAACATCGCCACCGGGTCGGCTTTTTCGGCGCGATACCCGTGCTGATTGCTGTCGATACGGAATTTGTACAGCGCGCCCTTTTGTACGCCCGGAATGAAGCCTTCCCAAATTCCGGAGGGGCCGCGCGGCTGCAACTGGTGCGAGCTTGGGTTCCAGTTGTTGAAGCTGCCAATCACGTTGACGCGGCGGGCATTGGGGGCCCAGACGCTGAAGACGGCCCCGGCAGTTCCCTGCGACTCAACCAGATGCGCGCCCAATTTGTCGTAGATGCGATAGTGGCTGCCTTCGTTAAACAGATAAAAGTCTTCCGGAGTCAGGAGGGAGTAGTCGTACCGAACGGGAGAGGCATTTTCGGACGTCAGAGGTGTGGTCATCTTCGTACTTTAGTGTAGTCGAATCTGAGGCAAGATTCGAATCCGGGCCTCCCTTATGCAATACTAAAATTTTACCGGTTTAATAAAGAGGAACAAGTACGAAATGGCACAAATTCGAGTAGTGATCCTTTGGCACCAGCACCAGCCTTTTTACAAGGACTTGGTGACAGGTCAGTACCGGCTGCCTTGGACGCGGCTGCATGCGTTAAAAGACTACTACGGGATGGTGAAATTGCTCGACGAGTTTCCCGGCGTGCATCAGACCTTCAACCTGGTGCCCTCGCTGATCTCGCAGATTCAGGATTATGTTTCCGGGAGCGCGCAGGATCCGTTTCTGACCGTGGCCAGCCGTCCGGCACGCGATTTGACGCAGGACGAACGGCGATTCGCGCTGCAATATTTGTTTCAGGCTCATCCCACCAATGTGATTGGGCGCTATCCGCGCTATCGCGAGCTGTATGAGAAATTTCGCAGCGCGGGCGGATCTCCCGAAAAAGCCGACCGATACTTTCTTCCCCAGGACTTTACCGACCTGCAAGTACTGTCGCAGATTGGATGGTTCGACGAATTTTTTCTGCAAGAGAAGGACATTGTCGAACTGATTCGTAAAGGCCACAATTACTCGCTCGACGATCAGCGGCTGGTGATCGCGCGCGAGCGGGAACTGCTGGGCCGCGTCTTGCCCGCGCACGCCGATGCGGCGAGCAAGGGATCGATCGAGATTTCCACCTCGCCCTTTTATCACCCGATTCTTCCGCTAGTTTGCGATACCCAGATGGGAGCGGTTTCTTCGCCGGGATTGCCACTGCCCCAGAACCGCTATCGCCATCCTGAAGATGCGCGCGAACAATTGCTGCGCGGACTCGACCTGCACCAGAAAGTATTTGGCGTGCGGCCGCAGGGCGTTTGGCCGTCGGAGGGAAGCGTCTCCGAAGAGGTCCTGGGAATTGCGCAAAAGCTCGGCGTGAAGTGGATGGCGACCGACGAAGGCGTACTGGGACGCAGCCTGGGAACGTTCTTTTCCCGCGATGGCAATGGCTCCCTGAATTCCGACCTGGCGCATCGTCTCTATACCATTTACCGCTACGAAAACGCCGGCACGGAAATGAATCTGTTGTTCCGCGACCACACGCTTTCGGATTTGATCGGCTTTGTCTATTCCGGCATGCCGCCGCAGGACGCGGCCAATAATCTGATGGCGAAGATCCGCGAGTGTGCCAGGCCGATTGTTTCGCACGGGCAAGACGCGGTTGTTCCCATTATTTTGGATGGCGAAAACGCTTGGGAATACTATCCGCAGTCGGGCCGCGAATTCCTGCGCAGGTTTTACGATGCGCTCCAGCGTGACCCGGGAATTGAAGCGGTGACGGTGAGCGAAGCGATCGCACGGCACAAGGGCAAAGGGCATCTGAGTTCGCTGGTGCCGGGATCGTGGATCAACGCGAATTTCAACGTCTGGATCGGAGCGCCCGAGGACAACAAAGCCTGGGACTATCTGAATGCGGCGCGGAATTATTATGCTCAAGCCGCTCCCAGTGCGACGGACGCGCAACGCGCCCTGGCATGGGAGGAGATCCTGATCGCCGAGGGCAGCGACTGGAACTGGTGGTATGGTCCGGAGCATCATTCGGCCAACGACCGCGATTTCGACGAACTCTACCGCAAGCACCTCTCGAACACTTACCAGGCGCTGGGCGGAAAGCCTCCGGATTATCTGGCGCAGCCGATTACAGGCGGCGGAGGGCGTCCGGCGTTTGCTTACCAAACGGCCTACATTCATCCCCGTGTCACCGGCGACATGGTGCGTTACTTCGAATGGATGGGCGCGGCTCGCTACACGGCCGACCAGCGCTCGGGATCCATGCATGGCAAGCAGTTTCTGCTCGACGGCGTCTATGCCGGCATCGACGAGGAATATGTTTACGGGCGACTGGATTTCCTGGATAAAGTCCCCGACGACGCTTTCGAACTGGTGGTGAATGTCGAGTCGTGGACCAATCATTCAGCTGAACCAAGGCGCGAACTCCGTTTGGATGTCGCCGTCGAGAACCGGCAGATGCGCTCCTGGAAAGTGACGGCGGCTGGCGAAGAAGAATTGGCGCAGTCGGCAAGATCGAACGACGCGGTTCGGGTCGCGTTGGCGCGCAACTTCGAATTCCGGCTGCCGCTCTCGTGGCTGCTGGCCGCTCCGCTGGACCTGCAGAAAGTCCACGGCCCCAACAGTTCCGATGTTCTAACCACACGCTTGCGCCTGCGCTTCAGCCAATGGAAGAACCGTTTGCCGGTAGACGCGCTGCCAGTGGAAGGTTGGATCGAACTGGAACTGCTGGCGGAAGAAGATCTGATGGCGGTTGGGGGATGAGGACTATCGCTTCACGCTTTTTGCCGTTCGCTGTTCGCGACAGCCACAAATGCAGATGTCGCGAACAGCGGTAGTCGAATAGCGCCGAGTAGCGAAGAGCGGTTTTGTTGTTACTGACCTGCCACCGTGCTGGTCATCACCAGCGGACGATTCAACTCCATCACCAACTCCGTGCCCGCCGGCAATGTAGCCGAGCGATGTTTCCCGAGCCAGTGCGAAACGGTCACCGTCGCCGCGATTGCTCCGCCGATCACCAGGCCCTTGGCTCCGCCGATCAATCCGCCGATCAGCATTCCGCCGCCCGTGCCCATGCCTATCTGCGTGAGGTCCGTGCCGTCGTGGCCAGCGCCTTTGAATTGGCCTTCTGTGTTCACGTCCGTGCCGTGACGCATGTTGGTGTCAACCAGCGTTCCGTTGAACATGAAGCGCTCGCCGTTAGGGAGCACCAGATTCTCCGGGAAAACGGCGATCGTCGGTTTGCCCGCGATGCGGCGAGGCTCGGTTGTTTTGGTGACGCGGCCCTCGACGGTCGCGCCGATGGGAATCACAGTTTTGCCGTCGAGCACAACCGGTTCGGTCACTCGCGCTGAAAAAGAATCGCCGGTCTTGGAACTGAAAGTCGTCAAAGTGGTATCGAGTTTCATTCTGACGGCAGTGCCGGTGGGCAGGGAAGTCTGCGCCGCTGCCAGTGCCGTCAGCAGAAGTGAGCTTGCGAGCAGGGTGAGTTTTTTCATGGAGCCTCCTTATTAATAGATCTATTTCGCTGCCTGAAGCACCGTCTCCAGCGGCGCGCGGTCGTTTTGGTTGTCGCCGCGATAAATGAAGCGCACCATGCCTTCGCGATCGATTACCAAGGTTGCCGGATGCGCGATATTCAAGGCATCCGTGCCCAACGCGTGATGCAGCCCATAAGCCTTCGTCGCGGCGCGATCCTCATCCAGCAGAAACGGAAACGAAATGGGATGCTTCTCCAGGAAGTTTCCCGGCTTCCATACGCCGTCGCGTTTTTCCGCCGCCACGAATGCCACCTGAGCTCGCGCCGATTCGATTTCCCGTTTTAGCGGCTCAAACTGAGCCATGCGTTTTACGCAGTTCGGTCACCAGGTCCCGCGCAGGAACTCAAGAATCAGATACCCCTGCGCGAGAAAACTGCCGAGAGTAAACACGCCCTCGCGGTTCGCCGCTCCCAGAGAAAATTCCGGAGCGCGGGAGCCAACTTCCAAAGTCTCAGTACGAGACTGCATCTTGGGCAGAGCGTAGAGTAGGAAGGGTGCGGCGACAATAGCAGATGGGGTTCCGGCCGTATCGTTGGTCCATTCTAAAATCACCACAAAGAGAAGGGTCGTGGCTCACAGCGCTGCGGCATCTGCTCCGCTATAATCACCACCTTTAGACACGCGTAAAAGAAAGGTAAGCAACCATGACTTTTATCGAAGCGATCGTTGGGCGCGAGGTACTCGATTCGCGCGGCAATCCTACAGTGGAAGCGGAAGTCATTCTGGCCAGCGGAGCTGTGGGCCAGGCCATCGTTCCCAGTGGCGCATCAACCGGCGAGCATGAGGCCGTGGAACTGCGCGACGGCGACGAGAAACGCTATAAAGGCAAAGGCGTTCTTAAGGCCGTCGCAAACGTGAACGGCGAAATCGCCGAGGCGTTGACCAACATGGACGCGGTTGACCAGCGCGTGCTCGACGCCAGAATGATTGAACTCGATGGCACGCCCAACAAGGCGCGGCTGGGCGCGAATGCAATTTTGGCAGTATCGATGGCAGCGGCCCGCGCGGTGGCGAATGAATATGGGATTCCGCTTTACCGCTACCTGGGCGGAGCGTGTGCCAACACGCTGCCGACACCGATGATGAACATCCTCAACGGCGGCGCGCACGCCGACAACAATGTCGACTTCCAGGAATTCATGGTGATGCCGGTCGGCGCGCCGTCGTTTTCGGAAGCGCTGCGCTGGGGAGTGGAAGTCTTCCACACGCTGAAGGGCGTGCTGAAAAAGCGCGGCTACAACACGTCGGTCGGCGACGAAGGCGGATTTGCTCCGTCGGTGAAGTCGAACGTCGAGGCGATTGAGGTTGTGCTGGAAGCGATTCAGCAGGCGGGGTACAAGCCGGGCAAGGATATTGCCATTGCGCTCGATCCCGCCGCCAGCGAGTTTTATCAAGATGGCAAGTATGTGTTTAAGAAATCGGATAAGTCGGCAAAGACTTCCGATGAAATGGTGAAGTATTGGGCGAAGTGGGTGAATGATTATCCCATCGTTTCGCTGGAAGACGGCTTGGCCGAAAACGATTGGGAAGGCTGGCAGAATCTGACCAAGGAACTGGGCGGAAAAATTCAGCTGGTTGGCGACGACATTTTCGTCACCAACATCAGCTTCCTGCAAAAGGGTATCGACAAGGGCGTAGCCAATTCAATTCTCGTCAAAGTCAACCAGATCGGCACGGTCAGCGAGACTCTCGACGCCATCGATTTGGGCCGCCGCAACGGATACACATCCGTGATCTCGCACCGTTCGGGCGAGACGGAAGACACGTTCATCGCTGATTTAGCTGTCGCTACGGGCGCGGGCCAGATCAAGACTGGTTCGGCCTCGCGCACCGACCGCATCGCGAAGTACAACCAACTGCTGCGGATTGAGGAGGAGTTGGGCTCGGCAGCGCGGTTCTTGGGGGTGAAGGCGCTGAATTACAAAGGGTAAAGCTGAACATCAGGATGGCAGCCCGACGTTGCCATCTAACGCGCGTAAGGCAAGGTCGTCGCCAGGGAATGCTACGGGCTTTTGATTTAGGGTTGGAGCTGGACCAAAAACGGTGATCAGCCGATTCTGATCAACATGAGAGTATCCGTCACCGAAGCAAAGCAGAAGTTTTCGCATATCTTGAATTGTGCGATCGTCGGAGTAACGGTCGTGATCACTAAACGGGGCAAGCCTGTCGCAAAGCTGGTGGGAATTCGCCCGAAGGCGGGAACTCGCCGAAAATTCCGCGTTGGCTCAGCGAAAGGCAAGTTCACGGTTCCCGACGATTTCAACGATCCGCTGCCCAAGGAAATCGAAGATCTATTTTACAAATGACTAATTCTCTCTGTGCCTCTGAGGTGGATTTTCTTGGCCTGGGGCTGTCTAGAATCCCATCCTGTCGTCGGCCGAAGGGCCGTAAGTCGCCGGCACCGGCTTTTCATTCAAGCGCAGATAAACTCCGAGTTGCGCGCGGTGATGCACCAGATGATTCAGGAACATCTGCCGGTAAGCCAGAAAGCGCGTTCCACTGAATATGGGCTTGTCGCCGAAACTGAGCTTCCAGGGCTGAGTCCATGCATCGTCAGGAGTGTTCTTGAGTGCTGCCCGAGCCTGGGCCGCACCATCGTCAAATGTCTTGACCAGTTGTGCCGCGGAGTCAAAGGGAACGGGCGGAAACTTCGTCTTCCCGAAATCAAGTTCAGGAGTGGTTAGGATCATAAGCCCAAAGCCCGCAAGCTGCGCCACATGCGGCGCGAGCTTGTTCAGCGGGGCCGATTTGGGGTGCGGCGTAAAGTCCTTCTTGTCTTCCGGAACGCGCTCCAGCATGGTGCGCGTCTTCTTGATTTCTTCGTCGAATTCAGTGAGCAGAAGTTCGTTGATCGCCATGTTTATCCTCCATGTTTGCACGCCATGTTCATCCTAAGGAGATTAGAATTAGCAATAGTATCCGATGTAGGGCTCTTCGACGCGATTCATTCTATCTTCCAGAAGCGAGCAGCGAAAAGCCAGCAGCAAAAAGCCAAGAGCTAAAAGCCAGGAGCTAAGAGCCATTTTATGTCCCGTCCCAAACCTCTCGTCCTCATCATCCTCGATGGCTGGGGATACCGCGCTGAAACCAAGGCCAATGCTATCGCGCTCGCGCGCAAGCCTACTTACGACCGCCTGCTTCGCGACTATCCCAACACGCTCATTCATACCAGCGGCCCCTTTGTTGGACTGCCCGAAGGGCAGATGGGCAACAGTGAAGTCGGGCATCTGAACATCGGCGCCGGCCGCATCGTGCACATGGACATCACGCGCATCGATCTGATGGTCCAGAACGGTGAATTCTTCTCGCATCCCGTGCTGGTCGATGCCATGAAGCACGCGCGCGTGGGCGGACGCAAACTGCATTTGTTTGGATTGCTCTCCGATGGCGGCGTGCACTCGCGCCAGGAGCACCTGCACGCGCTGCTCAAAATGGCCAAACAGCATGGAGTTGACCGCGTCTTCGTCCACGCCTTCATGGATGGGCGCGATACGGCGCCAATGAGCGGCGCGGGTTACCTGGAACTGCTGCAACAGAAGATGCGCGAATATAACTCCGGCAAAATCTCCACCGTCAATGGCCGCTACTATGCGATGGACCGTGATAAGCGCTGGGAGCGGGTTTCCAAGGCATACGACGCGATGGTTTATGGCAAGGCCGATGGCGGAACTTACTCCGATGCCGTGCAGGGCATGAAGGAGTCCTACAACAAAGGAGTGACCGACGAGTTCGTGATGCCCTTTGTCTGCACAGAGAAAGATAGCCACGGCGAGCCGATTGCGAAGATCGGCGACGACGATTCATGCATCTGCTTCAATTTTCGCGCCGACCGCGTGCGCGAAATCACGCGCGCGCTATGCCGCAACAGCAATCTGAACGACAAAGGCGGAAGCGATCTGCCGGGCGCGGCCGAACTCGACACGACGATCCCTCGCGACCGCGTGCCGAAGAATCTTAAGTATGTCTGCATGACGCAGTACGACAAAAACTTCAGCTTGCCGGTGGTGATTCCTCCCGAGTCGATGGCTAACATTCTGGCGAACGTGATGGGAGGGCTGAATATGCGCAACTTGCGCGTAGCCGAGACCGAGAAGTATGCGCACGTGACTTACTTCTTCAACGGCGGAGTCGAGCAGCCTTTCCCCGGTGAGGATCGAGTTATGATCCAATCGCCGAAAGTGGCGACTTACGATCTGAAGCCGGAGATGAGCGCCGCTGGCGTTGCCGAGGCCATCGTCAAAGCCGCGAACGATAACGCATTCGATGTGGTGATTGCGAATTTTGCCAATGCCGATATGGTCGGGCACTCCGGCAAACTCGAGCCGACGATTAAGGCCATTGAGGCTGTCGACGCATGCCTCGGCGAAGTTGAAAAAGCCGTCCGCGCCCGAGGCGGAGCCATGCTCATCACCGCCGATCACGGCAACGCCGAGATGATGATCGATCCAGTAACCGGAGGTCCTCACACCGCGCACACGACGAATCCCGTGCCGTTCATTGTGATCGCCGAGGATGCAAGTAAGTACACGCTGAAGCCAAATGGCTCGCTGCGCGATATTTCGCCGACGATTCTCGGCATGCTCGGCATCACCGAGCCGCAGGAAATGACGGGCGCGGATTTGCGAACGCTTAAGAAATCTTGAACCGCCGAGACGCAGAGAACGCAGAGAAGAGAAACCGCGCCTGCGTCAGAAATGCCGATGCCGACAGAGTCGACAGCCTTGGTCGTGTCATTCTGAGCGGACGATACGAGAATTTTTGTGCGTGCTGCTAATGATCGCCTCGGTCAGATCGCGAAATGTTTTCATTCCTGGAAACGACACGCGCTCGAAAACCTGTCCGGGAAGTCCGAAAGCTGCTGCGGACGCAAATCCCGTTGCCGCTACCGCAAATCCGATACCCACCCACAAAAACATCATGAGAAGGCCTACAAAGAATATCCACCAGCACATCTTATAACTGCGTCGGTAGTGCATTTCGGGCACTGGCAGCACATCAGGTGCTATGCGGCCCATGGCATGTATAAGGGGGCCCACGTGCTTCCATGATTTCGGTTCAAGCGGCGTCGAAGGTCGGACACCCGCAACTGGAACGCCTCCTTCCGCAAGCGTTGACCGGATCGTCAGGAATACTCCAGCTGACAAACACTCGGTTCCGAGGACTGGGAATTCTCTGATATCCGGCTTATTTGCCATTGAAGCTACCAGCTCGCACACACCTCGGAGTGTCGCTTCTTTCGCAGGCTCCAGCGCGGACCTCCAGACGGGATCGCTGAAATGAACGCCAAACCAGGCGTTGAGCGCTCTCCCCAGTTTCTTGGCTGGAACTAAGTCGCATGCCGTGCGCCAGTCTTCGATGGTCGTGTCGAATGTGAGGTCGTATCCGGGCTCTGCTTCCGGGTCCAGTTTCTGCGCAAATCGATATGAGTCCCGAATCATCTCCAAGACATCATCCTTCGTCATCGAGCGGCTAGGAAGAAAAGTCGTGTTGCGCATTAGACATCCTCCAATTCAGTAACAACGCCAGTTGTAGTAGTTTAGTACTTACTCATTTGTTCCAGCGCTCTTCCTCGCAGCAGGGCGACTTTATCGCGTGTCCACGCCAAATCCCAGAATCGCGTCCACTTCCACGGGCTCGTCTCCGCGAAATGCTGGGCGAAACTTCCAACTTTGCAGCGCAACTAGAATTTTCGCTCTGGCCTCGGCGGTCGCGTTTCCTTCGAGCACTCGCAGATTCTTCAACTCACCTTCGCGGTCGAGAATGCAGGCGATAACAATGCGCGTGGGATGCAGCCCAGCGGGCAGGTCCTTGCGCATGGGCTCCGGCGCGGAGAGAGCTTGTTTTGTAGTGTGCGCGGCCGACCCTGGGTCTGCATATTGCATGACCGCTGTGCCGATCGACGTATCAATATAGATGGAATAATTTCGGTCGCCGCGCAGCACTCCGTAGTAGGCGAACACGCCGCCGGAGCGCGGAGTCGCTTCAATGGTGATGCCCGATCCCGTGTGTTTGTTGGCGGAAGAGTGGCCGGGGCCGTTTGCTGGTTCGCTGCCGCCGGGGTCGCCGAAGCTGGGCAACGTGACCGTGGTGGTGCCCCCCTCAACCGAGACGCCGGGGACGGCGGGATTGCCGTTCGTGCCGTTGCCCGCGCCCCCCGCTCCGGGATAGGGCGAGATGCCCGAGTTCGCGCTGGGATCGGAGCCATGTCCTAAGCCTTCTTTACCTGCGCCGGAGCCTGAGCCGGCGAGTCCGCTGCCGGGGCCACCGGCTCCTCGGCCAATGCTCGATCCTCCGCCGCTTCCGCCTCGGCCGGCTACCGATGTGCCGGTGGGCGACATGGCGATGGCTCCGCCGTTGTTGGAGTTGGGCACGCCAACTTGCTGGCCGGGACGGCCCGACATGACGACTCCGTTGCCGGGGCTGTTTCCTCCCGCACCTTTCGGCGGCGCGACCGACGATCCCATGTCGAGCGGGCTTCCCGCGCCTGTGCCTTTTGCGCCGCGTCCGCTGCCGGAGAGCGCTTGGCCTCCGCCAACTCCCGGAGGAGGCGGTACCACTGCGGATGCTCCCAACTGCGTGTTGCGGCCACCGCTGCCTTGCGAGCCTGCGCCGTTGCCCGCCATTCCATGTCCATCAATGCTGACTGGAGGCGGCACAACTTGCGATCCGAGCGCGCCGCTGCCCGAGCGCGAGAGTGATCCACCGGCTGAATACGACGGCGGAGGCGGGACGGCCTGGGTGCGAATGTCCCCGCTGCGCGTGCTGCCCCAGCTGTTCAGGTCGTGGCTCACTTGCGACGGAGGCGGCGCAACCACCGCTTGAGCGGGCATCGACAGCTTGGCTACGGATGAGACATCGCGCTGGGGCGCTGAGACCGGAGGCGCAACTACGTTGACCGCCTGCGATATCGGCGCGCGTGAGCTGGCCAAGTCATGCGGCGTTTCCTGCGGAGCGGGCGCGACCACCGCTGTTGCCAACGGATTCGCCGACCGCATCTTGTCGCGGGAGACATCCGGAGCGGGTGCAATCAGCGCAGGGTTCAGCGTGGGCGTGTTGCGCGTATCGGAGTGCGAAACTTCAGGCGCGGGCGGAACGATGCTCGTGCTCAGCGTGTTCTGCTTGCGGCTGCCCTCCTGCAATTCCGGCGACGGCGGAACCGGACTGACCGCCGGAAGCAACGGCGCGACTAGCTTCGATCCCACGCCTTCCATGGGTGGAGGTCCGGGATCGGACTTGAAGGCGAGCAGGTTGGCGACGGCGGCATCGCTGCGTGGAAGGTCGATCTTGGGCGCGTCGGCCACGGTTTCGGCGATGCGGTCTCCGCGCACTACGCGGATGGTTTGCGTGGGATGATGCGCTTCCTGTCCGCCCGCGCTTCCAGAGCGGCCAGCTTGCGCTCCGCCCTGATCGGCGGTTTGGGGCAATTCCGCGCCGGAATAATAGATGACATCCCATGTGGGACGCGGCGGCAGCGGACCCGGATTCAGCTTAGCGATCTGGTCGGGAAGGATGATGACGATGAGGATCAGTATGAACTCGGCAAACCAGGCGAGCAGCAGGCCGCGATACGGAAAGATGCCGACTGGCGCTTCTCCAGCGAGGGCTTTGGGCGCGCGCGTGAGCGCTGGGCGGAAGGCAGTCTTGAACTCCTCCCACGGCGACGACCACTCGACGAGCAGACGCGGCGGATCGGGCCAGGGATCGGGAACAACTTCGGGACTGGTTTCGACTTCAATCACTGTTTGCTGATGGGCCCTTGTCTCGATCTTAAGCCGTTGCTTCGACGATGAACGCTTCAGAGTGTTGTCTCCGGCTTCGTCTCGATGCAGGGCTTTCGGGGATTCCTCTGATCTTACCGTGAGAGCAGGACTTGAGGTTGTGATTTTTCTGGGGCGGATAAACCAGAAGTTTGGGCGCGGAAGGGCAGCGATTCCGTGAGCGCGGCATTTCCACTAACGCTGCATTTCCACTTAGCGATGTAGAGCGATTCGACTCCCCTTGGTGCGGTCTTTGGGAATCAAAGACTTAGCGGGGTAATAATATACTTGCCTCAGTACGCCAAAACTACCCACTACATGTTGTGGTTTGCGTTTTCCCTGTGGATAAATAAATATTCCTAAATGACAGAGCCTAGACGTAAGCGCAAATTACTGGCGATTCATGTTGGGAGCGGCGGGCCTGACATTCTCAACCCTTACCGAGGGCTGTCGGCAAGCGATTCAAAATGTTTTGATTCAAGGCCAGCGGGTCCATCGAAACGCTCAAGACGGAATGACAGGAAGGGCAAGAATAGCTAATGCCCTTGTACTTGTCTTTCGTACTGGCTCTAATTTCAATAGCCTCAGCCTTGACGTAGCCTAGCACCCTCTGACAATGCGGACACTTACCTGAATGAAGCATTAGGGCTATCCTCGCGCCGTGGATTATACGCCTAGGCTATAAATAATTCTGGTAACCGCTCCTTCATTCGGCTGGCATATTCCACTAAATACTTTCTGTCCCAAATCATATGGCTCCCCGGTAATTCATTAAGGACGACACCGGGATGCCTCGTATAGCCCCTGAGGTTCTTGTTAATCTCATATGCCAGCAGGTCGGCCGCTTGCAATGGGATCACTTCTTTGTCATCTGCGAAAGACAAACTCCCGACTAAGCCTCGCTCATTCTCCGAAAGAAATGGATTGGTTTTGTATCCGTTAAAGGCTTCGAGGGCTCGCGGGGAAAACTGCGCATTTTGATCAAACACCAGGTCCACATGTTCCCCTTGGGATAGCGGCGTGTGGCGTTCACAATGAAGTGTTATTCCGCTGATGCAACTTTGGAGAGCGAATACGTAGTGATTTTGTTGCGCCTGAAATTTAGGGGGGAAAATTTCATCGAATACCAAATGTTCAAAGTCGCAGCTAAAGCTAGAGATAGGCTCTCGCGGGGATTTAATCAAAAACAACAATCTGCTCAGGAGTGATCGGCGTTGTGATTCTTTCCATCCCTCAAAAGGGCCGCGAGAAAACGCGAATTCTTTCATGTGGAGATAGGGAACTTTATATTCTTGCAGAACTTTTTCCCACTCTCGCGAAAACCGTTTCCAGCTAGAGGCAGTTGAAACGAGTCCACCGAGCACAAACCATGAATCAGATTTGCTTTCGTCTAGGTAGGCAGTTACGAATGCCATGATCTGTTCCTTCCACTTTCCCAAGGGGTGGAGCGACCGCGCTAAATGCTCAATTCTGCGGGATTGACTTTTGGCACACGTAGAACTACCCTCTTTCCCAGAGGGGTTCAACGTGCCTCAGAAGCCAACTCGCTCCGCTCCGTCGAAGAATGAGAACGAGTTTGGGAACTTCACGAATTTGTTGGACAGACTTTTGGCTGTTCCGCACTCCCAAATAAAAGCAAAACTAGATGCAGAAAAAGCAGCGAAGCGAGCGCGGCCTAAACGCGCTTCTTCGGGCCACGTTTCCGGCGAAAAGGACTAGAAAGGCGTTTCTCCCTCCTTACCAGTGAGTTCCTTGTAGGTCACGCGCTTCCCCACGATATTGCTCACTGCCAAACTGAATCTATCGAAATCGGTCATCGGATTGTCTGCGGTTGCGCGATTAGTATAGCGAAACACTTGCTCATCAAGATAGCGATCCAAGTGAAAAGGCTCAACAGCAACGTAGGTTCCACCGATGCCACGCTTCAACAGCGACCAGAAATTCTCGATGCCATTGGTGTGGACGCGGCCATTGACGTACCGCTCCATGTGGTTAATCACGTCATGCTCGTACTTGTGGGCCAGTCCAATATAGGCCACAGCTTCATCGGTGTAGACGGTAGAGCCATGTTTGACGTTGTTCAATACCTGGGGCTGCAGAGTGTCGCGCTTGGTGTCTACTACGACTCTGGCGCGTACTTCTTTGCGTCCCCGATCCAGCAGGCCCATCACGATAGTCTTGCCAAAGGTGCCACCGCGTTTGTTGTAGATGATTTTCTTGTCCTTGTGCATGTTCCGCAGTTTGCCACCGATAAAAGTCTCGTCAACTTCGACTTCGTTCTCAGGACCGCCGCCGAGCTTGTGGAAGTGTCCGACTTTCAGAGCAAGCCGAATCCGGTGCATCATGAACCAAGCGGATTTCTGAGTGATGCCGATAGCGCGATGGATCTCGTAGCTGCTCACACCGTTCTTGCAATTGGCGATCATCCAAACGGCAACGAGCCACTTGTCTAGCGAGATCGGAGAGTCCTCAAAGATGGTCCCGACCTTGATCGAGAACTGCCGTTTTTCGTGCTTCGACTTGCACTCCCAGATGCGGCGGGTGGCAAGAAAGCGAACCTCATGGGACGAACAGCGCGGGCAAAACACCCCATCGCGGTAGATGCGGGCAACGAGGAAATTCAGGCAGTTGTCGGGATCGGCGAAGTATAGAATTGCTGCTTGGAGGGTTTTCGGTTGGTCTGCCATACGTTTAAGGTAGCAGACTCAGTAAGCTGTGTCAAGTATATTATTACCTGTTTTTGGGCTAGATTCCCGCTAGGTCTTTGAGGGATAAAGACTTTTAGCGGGCAGAAAGAAGACGATGTCAGGAGTCTGCTTGGATGATGGGGACGAATCGCGATGTGGTTTCTTTCTGGTGCGGGCCATGCTAAAACGGGGTCTGGCGAGGCAGCGCCTGCGGCGCCCAGGGATACAAAATGAGCACGCTTACACCAGGGTTTGATGCGGCCCAAGGCAAACGAGAAGACGACGATCTTGATCGATGGCGCTTTGCGTCGGAAATTGTCGAGGTGATGCTGACGACCCCGCCCGATTGGTCGGCTCGAATAGGTGTCTTCGGCAAATGGGGTGACGGGAAGAGTACGATCTTGCGCTTCGCCGAACAGATGCTCTCAGAGAAGGGGAACGTTGTTTTCTGGTTTAGTCCTTGGGCGGTCCGGAATTGGGAGGACCTCTGGGACGAGTTTGGCGGTCTGCTTTTGGAAACTCTGTCAGCTGCTCAAATCCCCTTTGATGATTCGTGGAAAAAAGTGGTAAAGGATTCGGGCAAGTGGCTCGAATCGAAGGGCGTTCCTCAATTAACAGAGGCCGCCGCGGGCATCGTCGGAAAGGACAAGATAGCTACCACTGCCTTCCGTATTTTGGGTAGGTGGCTTAAATACGACGGTCCGCAGATTCGCGCGATTCGAGAGAAGTTGGGCGACAAGCGAGTCGTCGTACTGATAGATGATTTGGATCGTTGTGCTCCAGACTTGCTGCCACGCCTACTCATGTCTCTCCGGGAGATATTGGATCTTCCTGGTTTTACGTTCCTCCTTGCTTTCGACGAGGAAATCGTCGCTCGGGCGCTCGCGTCCGCGAACCCAGCATGGATAGAGGGGACCAATTTCCTGAAAAAAATTCTCGATTTTCGGTATCACCTGCCGGCTATCACCGAGAAACAGAAAGAGCGGTTCGTACGTCGCGCTGTGAGCAGGTATTGTGCGTTCGTCCCGCTGGAGTCGACTGGGAAGATACAGGACCTATTGCCCGACAATCCGAGGAAACTGAAATCGCTGATCCGCAGTGTAGCATCACTTCAGCCGCAGGTCGCTCGCCACGATGAAGACGAACTGAACTGGGCTGACATGTGGATAGCACAGATGTTGCGTCATGAGTCTTACCTGTTCTTTGAGTTGCTTTTGAGGGGTGAAACTCTGGAGGAGGTGGCTGGATACCTATACTCCGTTAGGCAGACACTTTCCAGGCGAAAAGAAATGCCAGCCGAGAACACGCAACTCAAACAACTCCTAAAGGAAGCAGGAATCGAAGACCAGGCTCGGGTCGAGCGATTAACCCGCCTTGTTGAAGCCTCTCGGTCGCGTTCCAGTCAACGTTTCCGTTACGCATGTGAACTTGCAAACCGGCCCCCGGCCCTCACATGGAAGGAGTTCCACTCAATTCGTGCAAAGTGGGGGTCTGATCCCCGTCCGACACTCTTGGCGGAATTGATCGCCAGGCACGCGGAGGACAGGGCAGTCAGCGTCGACGACTTAGATGGTGAGCTTTTCCAGGCAATCTTAGGAGAACGAGGTAGGCGGCTGGAACAAGCTGCGGAATCAAAATCGACCCCAGAACATGAGGGCTTCGCGTATGATGCCAGCAACTTGCTCACTATGAATGAGCAATTTTTAAGTGATCTTGGCAAGATCGACTCTGGGCGAGTCGAGAAGTTATATGGACAGTTCATGTATTGGATCGGCTTCCGCAGGAACCCCGCGGATTTAACACTGAGAAATCAGGAAAAGAATTCGCTGTTAAAACTCCTTGCTTCAGCATCTGAGCAGTTGTCGACGGAACTAATGGGGATATTCTTGCCGTCTTTCGACATTGACCTCGGGGACGGTTCACTGCGGCTCAAGGAGGCCCTCCGGAAGGAATGCATGGCCATTGTGGCGCCCAAGGCGGCCAAAGAGGCTATTTCCTTCATGACGCGGGACGGGGGAATCCAAAGCCTCACCGAACGAGGCCGATTTGCTGCGGTGAGGTACTGTCTTTTCAAGTCCGACTCGCCGGTATGGACAACTGATCTTCGCAACGAACTTATTGCACTGATTCGTAAGGGAGATGACGACCCTAAGATCTACTCGAATGTAAGTGATCTTTTTGATCTTGTGATGTGGAGTTTGAAAGGAGGCGTTGACTCACCGATCGACAGGTCCGACGCAGTTGCCTTGCTGTCAGATCAAGAATTTATCAAGGCGCTGTGGAACACAGTCAACACAAGAGCGATTCAGTATCGCATGCAAATGAGCTACATCGAAGGTCGTCAACTTCTAATTCAGAACGGCGTCCCAGAGGCTATTCTTCCGCTGACGGACGAACTGAAACAGCGGCTGGAGGAAGACGCTCGATTACGGGCGAGCCGACAAACGGCGACGTCGTAAGCGGGCTCCCTCCGCTCTATAGCGCCCCGTTATCGCAGCGCTGAAGCGCTGCGCCACCCGGCGATGTGATCCCTGGAACCCGCCCGGTCGTTTGTTTCAGAAAGAAGGACTCAGCAGAGCGGCCAGTGTGTGCGTGAGAGCTGGGTCGTCCCTCCGGGACTTGGTTTGTAGTTCTCACTGTTCCCACCGCTGAAGCGGTGGGCTAGGGTGGGTCGCCCCTGCGGGGCTCTGCCCGTTGGGCCAGCGCGAAATGCTTACCTAATCAGGCGGAGGCGGCGCATGTCGGCTTCCGTCCAGCCGATGTTGGAGACCAGCGCCTTCAGAAGTTTTGGACCGTAGGTTTTGCTTCGAGGGCGGCAAATGTAGATTCCTCGCTCGATCTCGCCTTCGGCTCCGGACGGCTCGAAGTGACAATGGCGAAACTGGGGATAATCGCGGGATTTTGACTTCTGTTCGCGCTGCGGTCGGCGCGAGTATGCCTCCACCCAGGTTAGCGTCCAAAGAACGGGCGCGAACCCTTCGGCAAGCTAAGGGCAGGCTCTGGGGCACCGAGTTCGGTTTCTACTCTGGTCAGGCGGGCGGCGTAGGGCGATGCTGACTGGCGACTTCCCCTTGTCTCGAAAACCGCGAGACATGGGGCACCTGTAGATGATCAAGAGGTTGTTCCGGTATCAGAGCGACTAATGGGCGGCTGGTATTGAAGACTACCATGGGGTCTTTCGAAGTTGTAGTAGTCGGTCCAGGGGGCGAGGGCTAGGTTGCGC
>Ga0182030_10006963_pt1 | contig 23680 bp, 18 predicted proteins | sample 812S3MmetaG_FD_121299 | JGI IMG/M metagenome (GOLD analysis project Ga0182030, IMG submission 121299) | Permafrost microbial communities from Stordalen Mire, Sweden - 812S3M metaG (Illumina Assembly) | ecosystem: Environmental > Terrestrial > Soil > Wetlands > Permafrost | place: Sweden...
AACGTTTCTCCCCCTTCGCGTCTAACCTGCCCACCACGACGAAGCCTGAGAAATGCTCTTTCCCGGTCGCTTCTGCCATCTGCTATGCCAATGGATGAAATCCAAAAGGCCAAAGCCGAGAGCCCCGCCTACGGCGGGGCCACGTCCGTTCCACGTGACGAGCGAGAAAGGTTCTGCCGGTGTCAGAACGATGAAATAGGTGAGGAATGACGGCCCTGATTCGAGAACGGGCCCATTTGCTACGTTGATGTCAGTCACCTGCTGATTCGCCGGAGCCGCCACTCCGTTTGCAAGCGTGGCGATCCGTGATACCGGTTCCATGGGGAATCCCGGTGTGGACGAATACAGGGCAACGTCGAACAAGGAATCGCGACCGTATCCCCCGGGCGAAACCGATAGCTGGACTTCGGTCAGTCTGAAATACGACGGGGTGGCAGGCGCGCCGATGTCGACACTCTCGAACGAGCAGCCAAGGATAGTGCTGCCCGCGGGGGGCGCCCAGCCGGCCGGAGGGCCGCATCCCAGAGAGTCGGATACGCCTGGAAAGGCATAAATGGGGAGCCCCTCGGCCACCGAATCCCATCCAACAAGACCGCCCCGGTTGCCACCCACATAGACATCGGCCTGCAGACACGCCGCCAGACTGAGTATCCCGATAATCACGCAAAACCCATTACCAACGATTCGACGGATCCCGTGAACAATTACTGTCATGATCATCTCCCCCTCCGCGGCGCGTCAACACCCTGGTTCGCGCCAGAAACATCTCAGCCTCTTGTCTGACGCCTAAGAACTTTGATCGCGATAAGTCCGGCCATGATCAACCCTGCGAGCACGCCATACGCGCCGGGCTCAGGAAGCGGTGAGGCCGTGATGGAGTATTCGGCACCGGCACTAATGTTGTCGAAGACCTGATAGTTGCCTGGCAAAGGGTTTCCGAAGTAGTCGGTGGGTACGCCCGCTACGAGTGTCATTTGCTGAGAGTCACCAAATGACGGAACATAGATCACCTCCGAACCCGGACAAGGCTGCGCAAACGAAAACGAATACCCCTGGCCCGGGCGAAACAATCCGCTCCAGTTTCCCACGCTGGTGAAGCCGCCAGGGCAGCCAACAGCGCCCAGTGTGACACCGGTAGCAGCGAACGACCCCACGGCAGTGGCAGACACATTGCCAATCACTTCAAACGCGCCAGCGACACTTCGAAACTGAATGCCGCGGCAGTGCCCGACCCCGGAGGAAAGGCGGGAACGTCTACTCCCGTGATACAGATGTGCAAGCCGCACTGTAACTCACCGGGGAGATACCAACCGCCGAAATCCGATTCAGTGGAGCCGGTAACAGATCCGTCCTGATTGACGGTGAACTGAACAAAGGCTGAGCCCGCTTCGCCAAAGTCCGAAGATCCCTGAAATACCTCTGCGGTAAGCGGCAGTGGTGTTATACCAAGTACGGCTGCTGCGAGAAGAACTGCGGACAGAGGTCTGATCAAACCGGAAAGGCGGCATTTCTCTGTTTCCACGAGAGTACCCCCGTTCGTTCCGGACACCATTTGGTCCAGGAACTATGCGCGCCACAATCATAGCTGGGGAATTTGCGGTTGTAAATGGCGAATTCCATAAGTTTCGAGGCGGAGGCGAGGCGGACCGCGAGTGTCAGCTGATTAAAGCCGCGCCAGTAACTCGCGAATATCGCGCTCTACGGGGGGTGACGGTTTCGCTGTGAGTGCGGCGTCCAGTTCGGTGCGCGCCCGCGCCTTATCGCCTTTCTGATAGAGCGTCGCCCCTAAGTGGTAAAGGTAGGTCGGATTGTTCGGATTGGTGTTCACCAGCGACTGGAAAGTCTGCACCGCATCGTCGTACATCTTTTTCTTCAGGTAGATCCATCCGACAGTATCGGACAGCGACGTTTTCAGCCGCGGGTCAGCCGCACTCTGCGCGGCTCGGGTGGCGAATGACAAAGCCTGATCCAGATTCTCCCCGGAATCCGCCATCAGGTAGGCCAGATCGTTCAGGGCGCGGGGATTGTCGGGTTGCAGCTGGAGCACGTGCCGGTAGTGCCCCTTCGCATCGTTGGCACGCCCGACCGAGACCAGCGCCTGCGCCAGCCGGAGAGATGCTTCGGCGGACTCCGGGTGGGTCTGAACCGATTTATCCAGAAGCTCGATGGCGCTCTTCCCGTCACCCGCTGCGCGATAGGACGCCGCCAGGGCGAACTGTGCGTTCAGAGAACCCGGCTGCGCCGCGAGCAGTTGCCGGTATTGATCGATTGCGAGGTCAAACCTGCCGGATGAGGCCGCGACGCGAGCCAAAACCTGATGGAGAAGCGCCGAGCCTGGATTGCGCTTCAATTCGCTCTGAAGAAGCTCAATGGCTTTGGCGGATTCGTTCTTGCCCCGATACGCCTCGGCGAGACCGGCGAACGCGGCGGGATCGGATCCCGTCGAAGTCTCCAGCCGCCGGAAGATCTGCTCCGCCTCGTCGAACTTGTGCTCGGAGATGGCAAGGACACCCAGCCGGAACTGGACCTGCGGGGACTGCGGGAACTGCGTGGCCAGACTGTTGAGTTCCCTCTGCGCCTGCTGATATTGCCCGGCTCCGGTAAGGCAAACCGCGTGCATCAGCCGGGCCTGCGGATCACGCGGCGCCACCGCGATGATCTCCTCGGCTGTCCGCAAGGCTGCCTGCGAATCGCCACGCTGAAGGCTCGCGCGCACCATACTGTACCGCGGGGGCAGGAACGCCGGGTTCCGGCGCGCCGAAGCCGACCATTCGCGCAGCGCGTCATCCTGATTCCCTTTCAGTGCCAGGGCGTTGCCCAGCTGGAAGTGCATTCGCGGATCGTCGGGGCTTTGCTTCAGCTCGCCACGAAGGTCGGCGATTGCCGAATCGAGGTACTCCGGCTTTCCTTCCTCGATGCGGAGTTCAGCGCGCGCCCGCTTCATCTCGTGATCGTCGGGCTTTTGCTTCAGTACTGCGTCAGCCTGCGCGAGGGCTTCGGCATACTTTTTCTGCGAGGCGTAGACGCGGAACATGCCCTTCCGCCAGGGCAGCGGGTCCTTTGGATTCGCCTGCAGGCCTTCGCGATAATTGCCGAGAGCCTCGTCCGGCTTGCCGACCGACGCATAAAAGTTCGCAACCTGCATGCGGCCGTCCGGAAAGGTGCGCGGGTCGGCGACCAGCCTTTGTATCGTGGCCGCCACCTCGGCCGGCTTCTGCCGCGTCGCGTAATATCGAGCCAATTCCAGCAGAAACGCGGCTTCGCCGGGATTGTTGGACACTTTCAGCCGGAGGACGTCCTCGGCATTCTGCTCGTCGCCCGAAGCGCGGTACTGCACCACCAGAAAATCGTAGGCGGGGCCGAAGGTCTTGTCGGAAGCGATGAGGTCCCGCGCAACCGCAATGCCCGCCGGCTTCTGATCATCGTCGACCAACGCGCGCGCGAGGCCCAGTTTGGCGTTCGGATCGCCGGACTTCGTCTCGAGAGCGCCGCGAAAATAGCCGACTGCGGCGTCCGGTTTTTTGTCGATGATGGAAAGGGCGCCCTTCAGCATATTGCCGTCGAAATCCCGCGCATTTTCCGCCAGCAGCCGGTCCGCGACCTTGTCGGTTTGGTCATGGAATTCCTTCGAGTGCCGCGGGTCGGCCGTATAGAGACCAAGCACGAGTTGCCCGAACTGCGCCGCAACCGTACTGTTTCCGGGCATCCGATCGTTGGCCTGCCGCAATTCCTGGAACGCGGCGACGAGATTGTTGCGCTTAAGCTCCGTCAGGCCGAGGCGGTAGTGCGCGTCGCCCATGTCCGGCGATTTCTGCAGGGCTTTCCGATATTGAATGGCGGCATCGTCGAACTTGCCGCTGTCGAAATAACGATTACCGCGTTCTACCCGAGCCTGCGGAGTGGCACCGCAGCCGAACAAAACGATTATGCTGACTGCGAGAAGGCAGCCACGGCCGCATGGCGGAATGTGCACCATATGGAATGAGGTCTTATCTTCCCCTCGATGGACATGTGAAAACCAAATATCAGGGGACCACTGACAAGTGGCCAACAGAGCGGAACGAGATTAATCTGTACTTATTTATACCTTGCCCGAAGCCCTCGCGGCAAATCAGAAGATGTCAGGAATTCGCGGGAGGAGAAGCCAAAGGACTTTACCCGGAAATTCAGCCGCTCCGACGTAATCGGAACGGCCGGCGGGGCAGCGGTTCCTCCCGCACCTCAAGCTTTCCGAGGGTGGAACTGGCGCTTTAGTTCCTGGTTTCCTGCAGGCGCCTGCGTAAAGCAATGCCTGTTATCAAAGCCAGCAGCAATCCGCCTTCTGCCAAATACGCAGGCTCAGGCGCTACCGAGGCCCCGGTATAGACGGATCCCACATTCATCACCGGGTCGGGCGTGGTTATTTCCAGTGAAGTAATGCCTGTCGAACCGGTGACGCCAAAGAATCCAAGGGAAGGATTTATAAACAGGGCGTCCGCGGTGGGGTAGGCGACCGCGCCATCCGACAGCGTCACAGTCGCTGTATCCCCGTAAAAATCGCCGAAAGTAAAGCCCAGGGCAGTTACGGGAGCCGGCAGGGTGATCAATAAATCGTTGACTGCTGTGCTGCTTCCCTGCGTGGTGATTACCGCGACTCCCGGGTAATAGAAGTTGTCACCCAAAACAGCGAGCAAGCCATCGCTGGATGAGCCTACTGCGAAATTAATGCCCCCGGCCGAGTAATTGGCACCCGCTCCCATGCCGATAAAAGAAAGGGAGTTGGGCGGCACGCCCGCGGACTCGAAATCAACGCTCGTCACAGAGGTGGCCGCGGCCTCCCATGAACCGAGGTCGTCGTAGAACACATCCGCCCGACCGGCGCCGCCGGCGGCGATGAGAATCAACGAAACAAAGAACAGTTTTCGCATTCAGATTTCTCCTGTCCGGGGCGCCGCGATGTTTTCGCGGCACGCCTGAAAAAACAACTTACTTACCGGGGTAGCCTTTGGGAGTGCCCTGCCCGCTGCAAAAGTCCCAGCCCGCGGCTGCAACTTCGCCCATGTACAAGCCGCAGGTGCCGACCGTAATATCGTTGAAAGCCTGGGGCGGGTCCGCATAGATCCTGCTCAGTTCCGCAGCGGAGGATGCGAGAAAGTGACCCGCGGCATTGGTTATTCCGGCCCACAGCGGAGAAGAAAGGCTGGTGCCGCCCACAATAAACCAGCAGCCGGCAGGGACACACTCGGGCACGTTACTGCTGTTGAAGACCCATACGCCGGTGAAAACATTCGCATCGGCCGAAACATCCGGAACTCCGCGCGAGGCCCCCACCAGACCGGTAATGCCGTTCTGATACGCCGGCCTTGCCTCAAACGCGCTCAATCCGCCGCCGGTTTCCTGCCACGTATTCTCAAATCTGAAGTTATCCGAAAGCACGTTGCGACTGATCGAAGTACCGCCCACCGCGATCACATTCGGCGAAGCACTGGGATAAATCACCCCAGGTGTGTCACCGGTCGAAGCGAAATAAACAATGCCCGGTGTTGTGAAAACCGGGTCTGCGATATTTTCACCGTTGAACTCGGCGCCGCCAAAGCTCATCGAAATCTCTCCGCCTCCGGCCTTGGAGACAAGCGAACCCGCCACCGAGACCGCGCACAACAAGTCGAGGAGCGAACTCGACTGTGCTTCCACCAGGTAAAGCGCAGCGCCTGGCGCCATGGCATGAGCCCACTGCACATCCAATGACGCCTCTATATCCCAACCGGTGCCGGCCGCCGACGGGGGTTGAGTTGCCGGTCCGGTGCAGGCGCCGGGCGGAAATGCGCCCGAGGGAGCATATACAACATTGGGAGGTGTCGTCGTGACTGCAAACTGGGAGTTAAAGATGGCCGTGTCGTAATAGATATTCGGGTTATCGTAAGCGTCCACGACCGCGATCGCTCGGCTGCCTCCCGCCGGATTTAAAGTCGTGTTGTAAGGGTTACAACCGGCCACAGCGGGTTGCAGCCCGTAGACGCAGGCAATCGAAGAAGGAGTATTGTATGCAGCGCCGGGGAAAGGCGGTCCGTTCGGTGTAACGGCGCCCTTTGCGAGACTGAGGAACTCGAGGTTCGTATGGAACCGGGATCCGGTGTCGTTAGGGCCAGCGATGCTGGAGGGCGGCACGGTGACGGAAGGTGGAGCAGGAAGCACCTGGGCTGCAGCAGACACTACAGCGCACGAAAACAGCGCTGTGGCCAACGCGGAGTAAAGAGCCGGACGCGCTGCTGCGGCATAGGGGCGCGCCGGATGAGAACTATTCGGTTTGACCAGGATGCGATTCATCTATCAATTCTCCTCTTTCAGGAATTCTTCGCCACGCAATCGAAACATCAAGACAACCCGAACCGTGAAACAGACGTACCCTTTTCCGGACCTGGCCCAGACAATTGTGCTAAATGATAGTGCTTAAAAGGAACAATTACAAGGTCTATTTTCAATTCAGACTTATAAGAAGTACTGGTACTTTTCGTCACCGGACGGGGACTTGGCGGCCGCAATGACGTTGAGACAGGGATCTCACAGCTCCGGTTCCGGTGTCAGCCGAGGTACACGCGGCGGACACACTCGCCCGAACAGGTACAGCAACGATCAGGACGACGATGGAAGGCCGCGGGATGAAAAGGTGTCCGCAGATGCAGAAAAGGACAGCCAGGCAAATCGAAACACCCGTCCCAGTTGGTCGGAACCTGCCGACCTGTCGACCACATCATAGCCCTGGCGTCCAATTACATTTCGCCACAGTTCTTCGTCTATCGAAAGAGCCGCCAGTAATACCCGCGGGTGACCTGGAACGACGCACAATTGGTCGAATGCCCAACCCCATTCCGTACCCGGCAAATTGCTGTCGTAGATCACAATCGCCGGTGATTTTGACCTGCATAACTCAATCGCCCGGGTTAACGTCCGAGCCCAGTCCGCGCGCCAACGCGTAGAACTGGCCGCGTTCAGCACACGGGCATAAAAACTCAGATCAGCCGTCACCGCGAGCACGCGGGGGCGGGGACCTTCAGTCGCGATTCCCGAACGTTCACGATTCGCCGAAGGGGTAAACAACCCGGGGGCTTAGCCTCACTCTCAAACATAACCTGGACAGGTTCGCGGCAGGACTGGCGCAAGCGCTCTGTTTAGTACGGAACGATCCGCCGTTTCGCCGGGTGCTGCTTTCCGCCGCCGTGATAGCCTGACAGCCGGACAAAGGACGCATCGAACATGACAGCACCTTACATCAATGGACAGAACATCGAAACCGGACCATCGGATATGACGCCGGTGGTGAATCCAGCCAGCGGAAAGGCTTTCTCGAAAGTCTTCATGGCACGTCCGGAGCACATGACCCGAGCCATCGACGCCGCTTATGCGGTCAAGGATGTCTGGGGTAACACTACGCCTTCCGAACGAGAGCTGATTCTGCTTCGGGCCGCGGACGTACTTGAGTCCATGCGCGACGAAGTCGTCGACCTCCTGATCGAAGAAGCCGGCTCCACATTCGGCAAAGCGCACCTGGAAGTGTCCGTTTCGACGGGGACCCTGCGGTCCGCCGCCGGGGAATGCCGGCGCATCATGGGCCAAACGATCCCGTGCGACGTGCCGGGCCGGATATCGATGGCGATCCGCCGTCCTTTAGGCGTGGTGGCGGGCATTGCGCCTTTTAACTTCCCTTTGATCCTGGCGACGAAAAAGGTCGCGCTTGCACTGGCGGCGGGCAACACCTTCGTTCTGAAACCATCGGAGGAGACGTCGCTGGTTGGCCTGAAGATCGCGGAGTTCTTCGACAAAGCAGATCTTCCGCCAGGCGTGCTCAACGTGGTGACAGGCGATGGCCCGACGCTGGGTGAAGTTCTTTATAGCGACCCGCGGGTCAAAGCGATCCTGTTCACTGGTTCCACGGCCGTCGGCCGCCAGATCGCCGTGGAGTGTGCGCGCCGCGGCAAGAAGTTTGATCTGGAAATGGGCGGCAAGAGCCCCTTGCTGGTGATGAAGGACGCCGATCTGGATTATGCGGTGAATACAGCCGGTTTCGGGATGTTCATCCACCAGGGCCAGATCTGCATGGCCGGATCGCGCGTGATTGTGGAAGAGCCGGTGTACGAGAAATTCCTCGATCTGTTCGTGGACAAAGTGAAGACTCTGCAGGTGGGCGATCCGCGCGATCCGCGTACGGTGATCGGGCCGCTGATCCGCGCCTCCCAGTGCCCCTTCATCGCTGACCGGATAGCGTCGTCACAGGCTGAAGGCGCCCGTGTTCTATGCGGCGGAACCTACGAGGGCAACTACTTCCAGCCGACGGTGATCGCCGACGTGACCCCGTCGATGGCCGTGTTTCAGGAAGAGTTGTTCGGTCCTGTTGTCAGCGTCATTAAAGCGAGGGATGGTGAGGACGCCATCCGGTTGGCGAATAATACACGCTACGGGCTTACGTCCGGAGTGATTACAAACGATCTGCAGTTCGCCATGCGCTGTGCGCTCGAACTGGAATCCGGCTCCGTGCATATCAACGGGTCTACTGTTCATGACGAGCCGCACGGACCGTTCAGCGGGGTAAAGGATTCGGGCATGGGTCGGGAAGGCGGCCAGTGGTCGATGGACGAACTGACGCAGTTGAAGTGGGTGACCATTCAGCTTGGCAAGGCTCAGTATCCGTTTTAGCAGGAGCGAAGAAATGGTTCCGAAAGCAGAAATGAAAAGTTCTGAAAGCGTCCAAAACACCGCCGTCTTCAATCGGTGGTTGATTCCGGTGGCGGCCGTCGCCATTCACATCTGCATCGGTTCCGTCTATGCCTGGAGCACGTTTAACAGACCCATAAAGGCGCTGTTTCCGAACGATCCGTCGTGGTTCAGCCCGCCTTATACGACCTTCAGCACGGCATTGGTCCTGCTTGGACTGAGTGCGGCTTTCGGGGGACCCTGGGTGGAGCGTAAAGGTCCTCGGGCTGCCGCTATTGCCTCGGCTGTTCTGTTTGGATCGGGCCTGATCCTCGGCGGCATGGGTCTGGCCCTGCGGCAATCCTGGCTCGTTTTCATCGGGATGGGCGTCGTCGGAGGCATGGGCTGTGGGTTGGGGTACATCGCACCGGTCAGCACGCTGGTCAAATGGTTTCCTGACCGCCGTGGAATGGCTACCGGTATGGCAATCATGGGATTCGGTGGTGGAGCTTTTCTGGCCGGATATCTGAATGTCTACTTCATGGACACGCTCGGCCTGGGAGTTGCAAAGACCATCATCGCGGTCGGAGTGCAGTATTTCATCATTATGATGATCGGCGCCGGTATCATCCGGCGGCCGCCCGCGGGCTGGAAGCCGCCAGGCTGGACGCCACCGGCAAAAAAGCAGAAGATGATCACGGATCAGAATCTGTCACGAAACGCCGCTGTCCGGACCGTGCAGTTCTTTCTGTTATGGGGCATTCTGTTCATCAACGTGACCGCCGGCATCGGCATTCTGGCGCAGGCCTCACCTATGATGCAGGACTTGTTTCAGAAGACTGCACTGCAGGCTGCAGCGGTGGTATCGCTGATCAGCCTGTTTAATGCGGGAGGCCGTTTTTTCTGGGCGTCCTGCTCAGATTACATCGGCCGCCGCAACACCTACCTTGTTTTCTTCGTGGTGCAGATCGTACTCTTCCTGCTGATCCCCGGTTTGGCGGCCAGGGGCGCGTGGATCGTCTTCGAGGCCGCGTTGTTCGTCGTATTTACGATGTACGGCGGAGGGTTCGCTACTATTCCGGCTTTCCTCGCCGACATGTTCGGACCCGAGAACGTAGGCGCGATCCACGGCGTCATCCTGACTGCGTGGAGCGCCGCGGCGATCGTCGGCCCCGTAATCATCACGGAACTCTCCAGCCGGGCGAAGGCGAGTCTGGCTCCAGGCGCAAGCCGGATTCATATCTACGATCAACCCCTGCAGGTGCTGGCTGCGCTTCTCGCTGTGGGCTTCCTCCTGACCATCCTGGTGCGACCGCTGCAGCAAAAGTAGGCCGGGCTTCCGTCCTCCCTTTTCCGTTTTCATACCAGACTGCCTGGTAGCGGTTCGTTTCCCGAAGCGCCCGAACGCGCGCCGTCTCGCGGCTGCCGCCGAATATGGGTCTTAGAGTTACCGGGAGATTTTTCGCGACTCTCAACGCGTCAAGCTCAGGAGATTCCTGACATTACCTTTCACGCGGCGACAAACACTTAACGTAGATTTTCCCAGGCATAACGAACCTGCGCGGGCGACCTTTTGTTCACGTACAATCCCTTCATGAGGATATTGGCGACGGTACTGCTCTCCGCTCTTCCGCTGCTCGCACAGGGTTTGCCGGGGACGTGGCAGGGAACGCTTAAGGTGCCGCAGGCCCCTAAAGGTGAACTCCGCGTGGTGTTCAAGGTTTCAACCGCTGACACCGGCACCCTGAAGGCCGAGATGGTCAGCATCGATCAGGGAGCACAAGCGTTTTCCGCCAGCACGGTGACGCTGCGGGATCACGTGGTCAAAATCGTGATGCCGGGTCTTGGCGCCGGATTTGAAGGCAGGATGAGCCCGGACGGGAAGACGATCGCGGGGACGTGGACGCAGGGTCAGACGTCTCTCGTTCTGACCCTCGAGCTCGCGACAGCACAGACGGCCTGGGCGATACCGGAAGCCGCGCCGAAACCGAAGCCCATGGCGGCGAATGCCGACCCGTCGTTTGAAGTCGTCACCATTAAACCCAGCCGGCGCGAAGGGCTGGACAAAGGCTTCGGCATGCGCGGCCGTCGTTTCACAGTGAACAATGAGGGCTTCATCGAGCTGGTCACGCTGGCTTACCGTTTGCACCTGCGGCAGATTGTGGGTGCGCCCTCGTGGGCGGAAAGCGATAAGTACGATACCGAAGGCGAAGCCGACGGCGAAGGTGTACCAAGTCTCGACCAGTACAGGATCATGCTCCGCAAGATGCTGGCGGATCGCTTCCATCTTGTCTTCCATATGGAGAAGCGGGAACTTCCCGTGTATGTACTGACCGTGGCGAAGACGGGTTCGAAGATGACGAAGAGCATCAACCAGGACGAGTTAGCCGGGCTCGGACTGCGCGGGCTGGGCTCGGCTGTGGGCAGGAGCGCGAATATGGAGAACTTCAGAAACTTCATGCAGGGGTTCGTGCTGGACCGGCCCGTCCTCGACCAGACCGGCCTTGAAGGGCGGTACGATTTTCAGCTGGACTGGACGCCCGACGACTTTCAGTTTTCCGGGTTGGGGGTAAAGGTGCCACCCGCGGGAGAGAACGCACCGCATCCGGATCTCTTTACGGCAATCCAGCAGCAGATGGGTTTGAAGCTGGAGGCGGTGAGGGCACAGGCCGATGTGATGGTGGTGGACCATATAGAAAAGCCTTCAGAGAACTGAGGCGGCACGATACGCCCGGATATCGCTGACGCGCGCGCACGCGGAAGGACCTGCTCCGGAAGTGAGGACTGAACCAGAGTAGAAGACAGATGTTGCCGGGTCATCAGCCGCCGATTCATTTCCCGACCATGTGCTTCGGGTCGCGATTATTTTCCTCGCAGATGCTTTCGATAAGATCCGTGTCCGGCAGCAGCCGCCAGGCCATGTTCACTTTCCACGGCCTCGTATAGATCTCCGGATCGTCAATCGTCACTTCGACATCCATGTGCCCGACCCGGGGACGCGTGAACTTCTCGGTCACTCTCATGTGTTCGGTCCCCGGCAGGCCCTTCATGTCCAGCCAGGTCCGTCCGTTCTGCAGAATCGTCTCCACGATAAACGTGTCTTTGTCCCAGCGCCCGATTGAATACCCCATCCACGTCGGTTCGGCATCCTTCGGCAGCGGACGCCCATCCGTAAAAATCTGCCGGTAGATGGTTCGCGACTCATGCAGCATGAGCGTCAAATCTTCGGTCTGCACCAGCTTCAGACCATCTGGAATGTTGTCCTTCTCGGGAATTCCGGAAGGCAGGCAGTAAGCGCCCGGATGGTCTTTTCCATTGTTGTCGATGCGCTGGTTGTAGAGTGCCCGGGCTGCCGGTTTCAGCGGGATGTCTTCCATCTTGTAATCCGCTGCCAGATTGAGCAGATACTTCGTCGGATCTTCGGGCATCCAGAAACCTGACAGATCGGGCTTGCCGTATGATGTCCGCGGCGCCGGGGCGTTCATGTCGACCTTGCCATCGGGTGTGCGCGGCACGTGCTTCCATGGCCATGGCTCCCATTGTGCGCTGGCGATGGGGGCGAGCCCCGCCAATATCAGTGTGATGGCGATGGGCAGGCAAACTCTCGTGGTGCATGACTCTGACATTTCACTCCTCATGGCGGCGGACCGCCTTCATGAAAAGTATCATTCTTGCTGAGCCGTCACGGAACTTATTCCCACAATTCGAGAATTTCAGCGACCGTCACCGACGGCCAGTTATCCCAAATATCGGGAGCGTCTTCTGACCTCCGGTGCCGTGTGGTTCGGGCTGTGGGCACGATTGCTCTGTGCTGCGTGAATAGCCGAAGCGTCCGGAAGCCACCTCTTGAACGGCGTTCATTGATGCGCGGAATCTCTCTTCTCCTCGGTCCGCGCGCCCGAGAGCACCCCCGCCAACCCGTAATTGCCTTCGTGACATGCGTACTCGTACATCGTGTCCTGGCTGGCGCGGAACGGATACTCGCCAGTCCACTGCCGCGTGAACGCAGTGGGATCGTCAATCGTGAATGTATACAGCAGCATGTCGGGCCCCGTGCGCCGAAAGCGCTCAATCAGGTGAAGATTCTCATCCGCTCCCCGAAACTTCGTCTTGTCTGTGAAGTTGGTGGAATCGACAACCAGCGTGTCGCCTTCCCAGTGGCCCCTCGGATCGCCAAACCACTGGCGTACCGTCGGTGGAAGATGCGGCCTGCCGTCGAGTGGAATAATCCGCAGCTCGTGATTGTGGTCGGTGTATATCTCGACGAAGTCACTGGTCTGAACGATCCGATAGTTGGTTTCCAGCGGACCATAAGGCGTTCCATTGAAAAAGCTCGGCAGCATCGGCGGACCCATGGTTGGAAAAACGAGACACCGTTCGATCAGCGGGCGATCTTCCGGTCCGTCGGCGGGATGGAGCCGTGACCAGGCCCTGTCCCGCTCCGCAGTCTGCGCCGCAGCAGGTGTAAGGGGCGGCACGCGGCCATCCGGTGGATCGATGATGATCGAGGTGTTCAGATTGTGCGCGAGCTTCTGGTCCGAGTCCCACCAAAAGCCGTTGTAGGTTCCGACACCTGTCTGGTTTGGCCTGTCGCGATCGGATCGCTGGAAAACTTTGTTCTCGTACTCGGTGAATTCCGCTTCCGTGAACGTGCGCTTGTCGCCGAGTTCTTTCGGACGTTCGAGCGGAATGATGGTGGCGTTGCTCCACACTCCGCTCAGATCGGGGTGAGGTCTGTCCTGCCCTGCGGACGGCATCGTGAGGGCGGTGATGGCGAGAAACGTACTCACGGGGACGCGCGTCATGAATCCTCTACTTTCCTGTTGATGGTCCTTGTTCAGCTCAGTACGCGAGCACGGGAATCGCCCGAGCGATGCCGCTTCCAGCCGTGGAACAGACCGATCAAACCGGCCGGGATGTACAGCAATTCCGGCAGCGGCGTGGGAATCGCGGTCAACAGGCCGATAGCGAAGGCCTTGATGCGGGCCGACTCCCTGTCGTCTCCGTACCAGTTGATCTGCGCCTTATAAGTGATGTATCCGAGAACGAGGCCGGCCGCGATCGAGACGGGCAGGAGCAGCCCCATGGTAACGAGGTCTCCGGCGTTGAGCATCATGTCGACGATCAGCGTGAGAATGGCAATGCGCGGGTCGAGTCCGAACAGGCGGACCAATGGCGACGGCGATCCCGATGCCTGAGGCTTGGTAGCGAAAGCGGGCGATCGGGGAGTAAGGATGGCCTGGAGTGGGGCGGGATTTTCGGCTCTCGCGCCGCACTTCCAGCAGTATTGGTGCGCTTCCTGAAGGGCTGAACCACATTTGGCGCAGAGAATCACGGAGTCTCTTGATGACAAGGGGGGCCTCCTGAAGGATTACCTTCTTACAATCGCACAGAATCTGCAACGTGCGGTGGGACGCCCTGACGGAGGGCCAACAATTTTGTATGGTTCTTGTGAATGCCGGGTGTCGGCTGATGGTTCGGTCTGTCCGACGGAAATGATATGATTTCGCCGAATGTTCCAGCCAATGTCGCGCTGCCTGATTGCCGGACTGCTCGCTGTAACCGCGGCCGGCGCTGCCGGCAATCCCGCCACGCCTACTTTCAATAGAGACGTGTTGCCCGTCCTGCAGAAGAATTGCCAGACGTGCCACCGTCCGGGCGAGATCAGTCCCATGTCGTTCCTGACCTTCGACTCCACGCGGCCGTGGGCGAAATCGATCCGTGCGGCTGTTCTTTCCAAAAAAATGCCACCATGGTTCGCAGATCCGAAATACGGGCACTTTGCCAACGAGAAGACCCTCAGCGAGGCTGATATCGCCAAAATTGTGGCCTGGGTGGATGGAGGGGCCCCCGAAGGCGACCCTAAAGACAGGCCCGAGGCGGTTCAGTGGCCCGACGGCTGGACCGTGAAGCCCGACATCGTTTTCGAAATGCCGAAGGCTTACACGGTTCCGAAGAGCGGCACCGTGGAATACACCTATTTTGTGGTTCCCAGCGGCTTCACGAAGGACACCTGGGTCGTGGATGGCGAGGTGCGCCCGGGCAATCGGTCAGTGGTGCACCATGCCAGCGTTCACGTGCGGCCTCCGGGATCGCAATGGCTGAAGGACGCAAGACCCGGCGAACCGTTCGTGCCGCCGCCGGCTTCCGGTGCGCCGGATCCGGGCGTCGATGTGCGAAACGAATGGCTGCTCGGCTATGTTCCCGGGGTGCATGGCGAATACTTCGACATCAATCACCAGGCGGCGAAGCTGATTCCCGCCGGGTCCGACCTCGTCTTCGAGATGCACTATACGCCGAATGGCAGGGAAGCGGTGGAGGACCGCAGTAAGGTTGGTTTCGTGCTGGCGAAAACTGCACCGAAACAGCGGCTCCTGACGCTGCCTGTGGCGAATCTGAATTTCGTGATTCCGCCCGGCGATCCGAACCACGAGGGAAAGGCGGAAGCGGTGTTCGATCAATCGGTGCAACTGGTCTACTCGCAACCGCACATGCATCTGCGCGGCAAGGACATGAATATCCGGCTGGAGTATCCGACCGGCGAATCCGAGATGCTGGTCAGCGTGCCTCACTTCGACTTCGGCTGGCAGCTGATTTACTACGAAGACAAACCGCTCAACCTGCCCAAAGGGACGAAGATCACGCTGGACGCGCACTGGGATAACTCGCCGAACAACAAATACAACCCGGACCCGAAGGCTACCGTGCGATGGGGAGACCAGACCTGGGATGAGATGATCTTTGCCTGGGTTGGCGTTGTGGTCCCTCCCGATGCGGATGAGGACAAAGTGATGGCCGTCCGCAACGGAAACTCGGCCAATTCAAGTCCACGGTGACTGAGGACACCATATCGCCGGCAGGCCGCTGAAAGACGCTTCTTGCCACTCCCTGACGGACCCAGAGGGCACCCCGGTTCGGAAAAGCAGGTGCTGATTCCGCAGGGTTACTGAACCGCGCGCGTCACTTTTTCAGCAGCCTGCCAGGTATTGCCGCTCGCGCGTTTAGAGACGAGCACTCCGAATAGTCCGAGAGCTGCGACGAGAAAGGTTCCAGGCTCCGGCGTCGCAGCAACGGCAGTGAAGGTGTCGTCGCTTGCTACGAGGCTAAGGCTGCCACCGCTGGTGGGAATATTCCGGAAGTCATCAAAAACCGACGTTTCGAAATCGAAGGGGGAAGACACAGGCCCGAATGAGGACTCCAGATTGTAAGACTCGAGGCCGACAAAAAGCCGCGTAAACCCCAGGATTCCATCCAGCCCCACTCCTGTTTTGACATCGCCGAAAATAATGTCCCCGGCGCCGTTCGGGTCGTACCAATACGTTTGATCCGTGAATGTTGCAGTCGCGAATCCAGCAATGCTGATGGAGGAATTGAAGGCGATGACCTCATAGTTAACGTCGGGCGGTGTGCCGCTGGCTACGAACACATTGCTCGTGTCCGCAATAGATGTAACGGTGATCGCCGCATCGGTAAATGCCGTTCCCGCAAAAGTGCCGGTCGCCGTGGCATTCATGGTGTACGTGATTGGAACCGCAAGAGCCGCGCTCGCCGCAAGCGCGGAGACGGAAGCCATCCGGAAGAACCACTTTATTCCCACGCCAGTTACCTCCTCGGATTTGAGACCTCGATTATATATGACTTTGGTGGTTATCTCGGGAGCTCAGGCACCTCGGCCGAACCGAGTTGAGAGATACCCCGCGAACGTGCTGTCAGCGCAGATCCGCGTTCAGAAGGCACACTGCGGGCTTAAAATGGCGGATTAGCGCGGTGTTCCAAAGCGAGGGCGAGCACGAGGTTTCACCATGACTTCGCCGGGGTTCGAGGAAGCGAGACAGAGGGTGGGGACGCTGGCCATCAGCGCTTTGTTGGCGTCGGCCGGAGGTTTTCTCGATGGCTTCATGTATGTCGGACACGGACGTGTTTTCGCGAACTCCATGACCGGCAACGTAGTCCTGCTCGGCATCAATTTTTTGTCCGGTTCCTGGCAGACTGCCCTTCCCCGTCTTCCGGCAATACTGGCGTTTCTGGTTGGCGTTTGCGTGTCGCAGGCGTGGCAGCTGCGAGCGAAACGCCGCGATGTCAGCGCTCCTTATTTTTCGGTTCTCGTGCTGGAGATCGGCGTCCTGGTGATATTGAGCCTGCTTCCGGCAACGACTGCGGATATCCTGTTCACTGCCAGCATCGCCTTTGCCGCTTCGGTGCAAGTACAGACTTTCCGCGAGGTGAATGGACACAGTTACAGCTCTACCTTTACTACGGGCAACCTTCGCACGCTGGCCGAGGCTGCCGTGGACTGGCTTCATGAAGGCCGGAGGCAGGCGGACGCTCAGTTAGTGAGAGACTTTTCGGTTATTTGCGCCGCATTTCTGGCTGGTGCGACCGCCGGGGCCTCTACCGTTCAGACGTTCCGCAACCGTGCGCTTTGGTGCGATGTTATTGTGCTCGTACTGGTCGCGATGCGTGTCCGGTCCCGCATGGGCTCGCCCGCAATTGTGCCGGACATAGCGGCGGGGATGGAGGATCGCGTGGAGGAAAGTCCGTCTCTGAAAAAAGGCACAGCGCCTGCGTCATGAGTGTTAACCGCCCACAGCGTTTACCAATGCTCCTGTTTTGGTCGGGCGCGACACTTGACACGTACGGGCATCCGGGGACGTTAGCTGGTTCGAACACGACCAGCGCCTTCAGGTGCCCAAATCGGAGAATACCTCCGGACTGACATTATGCAGGCCTTTGAACGGATTGTCCATGTCCATCATCACAACGTTGGCGCCGAACAGAACCCCGGCGAGCAGGGCGAAGCAGGAGAATCCGATAAGTCCGCGGTTGAACGGATAAACAAATACGAGCAACAAAAGCGCGATCGCCATGGCGTTGACCAGTCGGACGAGCGTGGGAGGGATTTGCGTCAGGCTTTTCGCGATGCGGTCGTCCCGGTGCTCGCCGGCCCTGCGCACCATATCGATCAGGCGCCCGTGCATCTGTTCTTCGGACGGATTCGCGGGAACGGCTTTAATCACAGTGTTCATCAGAACGGTGAACGCTTTTTCTGTCTGCGGGTCCTTGCGGCGTTCGCCCAGGCTCGGCCATTCCGATCTCACCACGCGCTGCGCGTAGTCCAGCAGCGCCCGACGGATTGCATGGCTCGCATCCGCGTTGCAGTACTGGCTGAAGCGCAGGAGATCGTCGAGCGAATTGCACTCCCGCATCGCCATGTTCTCCACGTCCGTGAACTGGTCCCAGATCACGAAAATTACGAACGCGAACATCACTGCATAAATGCTTCCCAACAGCAGCATAAGCGTGGCGAGGCCACCGGCTTCCGGGGCCGTGAACTCATATAAGCCGAGGAATCGCAGGTAGCCGTACGCCAGCCCGGCAGCGGCTAAAGGGCCGGCCAGCCTGAACAGAAGCCTGGAAACTGCCGCCCGGTTCATAGCCTCAATTTCAGCATGTTCCCGCTGTCAAAAGGGTCCGGCGCGCGGAGGCGTCCGCTTTCCAGTGGCGGTCTGGATACCGCGCAGTTTGAAGGGGTGTTACGTGCCAATATCGCCAGGTTTCGCCGATGTCGTTCTTTCGAGCCGCGTGGACGTGCTCCGTCGGAAAACGCGCGTCACCTGACTGCAACGATTTACAGGACAGCCTGCATACGTGGTATGTTTTGCCATGGCCACTGCGACATTGCCCGACTCAAGAAAGCAGCGTGAGGCGATTGTGCGCCGGCATGCCGATGCCGAAATCCGTCACGATGTGGACGCCACGCTCGCGACTTTCCATCGCCCCCGCTACGAAGTGCCTGCTCTGGGCGTGAGCGACGGCGCGGACGCGGTGCGGGACCTCCTCAACAGCATGATCGTCGGATTTCCCGACTGGCATATCGAAATGGGTTCGTTCCGACACGGCGACGATTTCGTCTTTGTCGAGGTGCAAATGACAGGCACACACGCCGGCCCGTTCGCCGGCTGGGAGCCCACGGGCCGGAAAATGGATGTCACGGCGGCGTGCGTTTTCGAATTCGAGCAGGATCGCCTGGTTTGCGAGAAGGTCTATTTCGACATGGCTACCGTAATGCGCCAACTCGGAAAATTATAGGTCAGGGGCATAAACCGCAGGATTGTAAAACGGCCCCTCGACCAGTCACCCGCCAGCCTTCATTGAGCGTTAGGTCCAGATATCCCGGCGCTCTATACCGGCCGCGATCGCTTCCAACAGGTCACTATTTCGGGAATCCTGCATCTGATGTGAACGCCTCTTCGTACGTGAAATGTTCGGGCACCCTCGAGCGAGTGGAACAACACGCTCCCAGGACTGGTTAGAATGACTGGAATCCGCCGGCAGATTTCGATTCGACCCATGGCAAGTATTTTTCAATGGACAGTCCTCGCTGCGCTTGCGCTGAGCCCCTCGGCTGCGGACGCGCAGATCATCACTACCATTGTTGGAACCGATTTTCAGTTCCCGAACACGCCGATTGCGGCGCTCAACGCACCATTGTCAAACCCAACTGGTATCGCTGTCGATAAAACGGGTAATGTATTTTTCACCGACCTGAGCAACGACAGGATATTCGAGGTTACGTCCAATGGCGCCCTTAAGGTCGTCGCGGGAAACGGAATCTTTGGCTTCTCCGGCGACGGGGGGCCGGCTGCCAGCGCAGCGCTGCAGTTGATCACTACAGCAAGTGATACCCCCGGTTTGGCGGTGGATTCGGCCGGCAACCTTTACATCGCCGACTCGGGCAACAACCGGATTCGGAAGGTATCGAACGGTGTCATTACAACGGTTGCAGGAAATGGGAATCAAGGATTCTCCGGTGATGGAGGTCCCGCCACCAGCGCATCGCTTTTTGCCCCCACGGGAGTAGCTGTCGATGCCGCAGGCAACCTCTATATAGCCGACTACGGTAACAACCGGATACGAAGCGTGTCCAACGGGGTGATAACGACGATTGCGGGCGACGGCTCTCGGGGCTATGCCGGCGCCGGAGGACCCGCCACGATGGAGGGGCTTAACGGACCCGATGGGTTGGCCGTGGATCTGTCGGGCAATCTCTACATTGCGGACACGGGAGACTACCGGATTCTCAAGGTGTCTAACGGCATGATGACACCGTTCGCAGGCAATGGGAGCCCCGGAGGTTCTGGCGACGGCGTTCCCGCTGCGAGCGCTGAATTCGGTTCTCCCGTTGCAGTGGCCGTCGACTCGGCTGGGGACGTCTATATCGCGGACGAATTTATCGGACAGATTCGTAAGGTGTCGAACGGCGTGCTCTCGACCGTTGCCGGAAATGGAATGGGCGGGTTCTCCGGTGACGGAGGACCCGCCACGAGCGCCTCGATCGGGTACGCAACCGGAGTGGCCGTGGATCCGACCGGTAATGTCTATCTTTCCGATACCACCAACGAACGGGTGCGTAAGGTGTCAAACGGATTGATCACGACGATTGCCGGGAATGGAAATTACAGCTTCTCAGGTGACGGGAGCGTCGCCACCAGCGCCTCCGTCCACAACCCGGATGGGATCGCCGTGGATTCGGCAGGCAATCTCTACATCGCCGACACAGGCAACCGCCGGATTCGCAAGGTATCTCATGGGGTGATCACGACAGTAGCCGGAAACGGTGCTATCGGGTGCTCAGGGGACGGGGGGCCCGCGGCGAGCGCCCAGACCTACCCCCTCGCCCTGACCGTCGATTCAGCTGACAACCTCTACATCGCCGATTTGTCCTGTCGCGAAATTCGGCGGCTGTCCAACGGAGTGATCACCAGAATCGCAGGAGGTGGAACCAGCCCCGGTAACGACGGCATCGGCGATGGGGGACCTGCCACCAGCGCGTCGCTCGGCATCCCAGGGGGAGTGGCGGTCGATTCAGCCGGGAATCTCTACATCGCCGACCCATACAACGCCCGGGTTCGGAAGGTGTCCAACGGGGTGATCACGACCATCGCAGGAAATGGCATGGCCGGATTCAGCGGCGACGGAGGGCCGGCCACGAGCGCCTCGCTGAACCTCGGTAACGGAGGAGGCGTGGCAGTGGATTCGGCTGGCAATCTTTACATCGCGGACTCAGACAACAACCGGATACGCAAGGTGTCCAACGGGATGATCACAACGGTGGCGGGGAATGGAAACGCCCCATTCTCCGGCGACGGGCAGCCCGCCACGAGCGCATCGCTCGGAAACCCCACGGGAGTGGCCGTCGACGCGGCGGGCAACCTCTATATAACCGATGTCTTCAACAGCAGAATTCGGAAAGTGTCGAACGGCGTCATCACGACGGTCGCCGGAAATGGGGACTACGGATTCTCCGGCGACGGGGGACCCGCTGTGAGCGCGTTGCTTGCCCCCACTGCGGTGGCTGTCGACCTCGCCGGCAACGTGTACGCAACCAGCTCTTACTTTAATCGCATCCGCGAAATCCTGGTTGAGCCTCCGTTCTCCGGGAGCCCTCTGGCAGCAGGCTCAGCATCTTTATCGCTTTCCCAGGCGAGTGGCGGAAAACCGGTCACGGCAAGCCTGAATGCCGATGCGACCATCACTGAAAGCAGTTCCGTCGCCGTGCCCGGATTGGGATATACGGCTTCGGTCACCAGCGTCAGTTCGTGGTTGTCGGTATCGCCTCAGAGCGGGAATACGCCGGGCCGGATCACGGTGACGGCCGATCCTTTGAACCTGGCTCCGGGCGTTTATAACGGGACGATCGTGATCAGCGTCCCGCTGGCGAATCCATCGTCGCAGACAGTTAACGTTCAGTTCACTGTTACGGCGGCGATTCCGCCTACGCTCTCTCTGGACCAGTCGCACATGTCGTTCACCTATGCGACGACCTCGACCGCGCGCAGTCAGACGCTGATCGTGTCGAATACGGGCGGCGGATCGCTCAACTTCACGGCTTCGACTACATACAACTCCGGGGGAGCCGCCAACTGGCTGAGTGTTTCGCCGCAAGCCGGGACGGCGACGCCGGGTAATCCTGTCGCGCTGGCGGTGACCGCCGATCCCTCGATGCTTTCTGCGGGTACTTACACGGGCAGCCTGACCATTAACGGTGGAAGCGCGGGATCGGTGACGATTCCCATAACGATGACAATCACTGCGAACCGGCTCGTGATGCAGCTGTCGCAGACCGGACTCACCTTTACCGCGGTGCAGAATGGCGGCGCGATTCCGCCGCAGGCTTTCGGCGTTTTGAGCCTCGGTTCAGGAACGCTGAATTGGTCCGTACAGACGTCGACTCTCCCCTCCGGTGGCGGCTGGCTGAACGCCACTCCCGACAGCGGATCGAGCGATGCGGGGGCTCCGAGCCCGCTGGTTACGGTGAGTGTGAATCCGGCAAGTTTACAGCCCGGGTTTTACTACGGTTTGGTGACGGTGGTCTCCCCTGGAGCGGCCAACACTCCGCAGGAAGTAGTGGTTGTGTTGCACGTGCTTCCGCCAGGCACGGATGTCGCTCCTATTGTGCAGCCCAGCTCGTTGATCTTCACGAGTCCGGCGGGGGAGTCTTCGCCTTCTTCGCAAACCGTGCTGGTTTATGATCCTACGGGAAGCAGCAAAAGCTTCAGGTCGGGGATCGTGGCCAGTGGATCGGGTGAGCTGGTGACGCTGCCGACGGACGCGACGATTCCGCCGACCGATGCTACGCAAATCGTGGTGCAGCCGATCGTGAATAATCTGGCGCCGGGAACTTATCCAGGTACGCTGACGCTGCAGTTCTCCGACGGCCGCGTGAATGCGGTGGGCGTCACTTTCATGGTGACGGCAGCGGACACGTCCAGCGTCAGATCGCAGGCGGTTCCCCGCGATTCCGGCTCTTCCGTTTGCACGCCGACGAAGCTGATTCCCGTCCTCACCACGCTTGGTCCGGCCTTCACTGTACCCGTCGGATACCCAACGGGCCTCTCGGCCCAGGTGATGGACGATTGCGGCAAACCGCAGGCATCGGGGCATGTCACGGTTACCTTTACCAACGGAGACCCACCGCTCGGTCTCACTTCGCTGAATAACGGCACATGGCAGGCCACATGGGTTTCAGGAATGCAAAGCGCAGGCCAATCGGTGAAGCTGACGGTCACGGCTGTCGAGACGCAGCCGCAAATCACTGGCACAGCCGAGGTGGAGGGAGGGATCGGCGCCACACAACAGCAGCCGATGATCCTGCCGGGAGGCGTCGTCAGCGCGGCGAGCCCGGTGTCTTTCACTGCGCTTGCTCCGGGTGGCATCATCTCGATTTATGGAAGTCTGCTGGCTGACAGCGCCGCTCCGGCAACGAGTATCCCGCTGCCGACCACGCTGGGAAACGCGAACGTCATCATTGCGGGCCAGACCGTTCCGCTGTTTTACGCGAGCCCGGGACAAATCAATGCAGTGGTGCCGTTTGGTTTGAATACAAATACGGCGTATTCGGTGCTGGTCCAGCGGGATCAAGCTCTTTCGTCGCCGTTCGCGGTGAACATTGCGGACGCCCAGCCGGGGGCTTTTCTCAGCGGCGGGAGCGCGATTGTGGAGGACTCGCGTGGCACGGCGCCGGCGTTTCTGGTGACGCCCTCGGCGCCCGCACAGGCGGGCGATGTGTTGGTGATTTACTGTGCGGGGTTGGGGGTCACCAATCAGCCTGTGGCCGACGGAGCCGCGAGTCCGGGCAGCCCTCCGGCGAAAACGCAGGCTCCGGTGACGGTGTCAATCGGCGGTCAGAACGCAGATGTGCTCTTCGCCGGTTTGACGCCGACGCTGGTGGGGCTTTATCAAGTGAATGTCGTGATGCCGGCGGGAGTGACGCCAGGCAATTCGGTGCAGGTGCTCCTGACGGTCGCCGGCCAGACCAGCCCGGCGGCTGTTATTGCAACGCAATAACAGGGAACTTCGCAATATCCGCCAGAGCGAAGAAGCGTTCCTTTTCCCCGTGGACCGGGCGGCTGCGATTTTTCAATGTCGTCGCGTCACCACAACAATTGATGGCGTTATCAGGATGATCCGGCCTATATACTCATCCTGACGACCCGTTCTGTCAGGTCGGAGC